>LNAP01000632.1_pt1 | contig 38684 bp, 36 predicted proteins | sample 602601 | NCBI WGS metagenome assembly LNAP01 (sample SAMN02440304, study PRJNA202911) | soil metagenome | biome: Subtropical and temperate rainforests or woodlands; isolation source: soil samples (1 kg each in a 20% v/v slurry with milli Q water) were... ... | reverse complement strand
GACAGGTCAGCATTACGGCCAACGGCATCTCGGTGTATTACTCGGCCAAGAATTCGTCCGATCCGAAAATGCAGGACATGGCCAAGGACATCCAGCATGCCCACCTGCCCATTGGCCCCATAGGCAAGCCCACGGAGCTCATGCAGATCACGCAAATGATGCTGTTCAAGCACACCAAGTACCCCAACGCCGCCAAGGCCTACCTGCAATTCATGATGGAGGCGGACCAGTACAACCCATGGATGGAAGCCGCCATCGGTTACGTCAGCCAGCCACTGAAAGCCTACGAGGCCAACCCCATCTGGACCGTGGATCCCAAGCATACGGTTTATCGCGATGCCGCCGCGCTGATGCTCGATAACGGCCATGCGGGCCCCCTGGGAACCGCGTCGGCGGCTGTCATGGCCGACTATGTCGTCCTCGACATGATCGCCGCGGCGGCCAGCGGCTCCAAAACGCCCAAGGAAGCGGCAGCGCAGGCCGCAGAGCGCGCCAAGCGCTATTACAAGACCTAGCAACGGTCTGACCTGGTCCCGCGCGGCGGCGCGGTTTTCACCCCCTGGTCGGGGCGGCGCTCGCGCCGCCGCCGTCAGGGCGGATATTGCCGAGGACGATTATGCTTTCCCGTGTGCTGAACAACAGAAACTGGCTGGGGCTGGTTTTCATGCTTCCTACAGCCGTGCTGCTATTGGTTTTCCTGACCTACCCTCTGGGCCTGGGCATATGGCTGGGCTTCACCGACGCCAAGATAGGCCGGGCCGGCGAATGGGTGGGCCTGGACAATTACATTTATTTGTCCGGCGACTCGGTGGCGCAACTGGCGTTGTTCAATACCTTGTTTTATACCTTCATCGCCAGCATCTTGAAGTTCGCCCTGGGGCTATGGCTGGCGCTGCTGCTGAACAAGAACCTGCCTTTCAAGTCGTTCTTCCGCTCTGTTGTGCTGTTGCCATGGATAGTGCCGACAGCGCTTTCTGCGCTGGCTTTCTGGTGGATCTACGATGCGCAGTTTTCCATCATCAGCTGGGTTCTGGTGAAAATGGGGATTATCGATACGTATATCAATTTCCTGGGCGATCCATGGATGGCGCGTTTTTCGACCATATTCGCCAATGTATGGCGCGGCATACCCTTTGTGGCGATTACGCTGCTGGCAGGACTGCAAACCATATCGCCGGCCTTGTATGAGGCCGCGTCTATCGACGGCGTGACGCCCTGGCAGCAGTTCCGTTATGTCACGCTACCGCTGCTGACGCCGATTATCGCCGTGGTCATGACATTTTCGGTGCTGTTCACCTTCACCGACTTCCAGTTGATTTACGTGCTGACACGCGGCGGGCCGCTCAATGCCACGCACCTGATGACGACGCTGTCGTTTCAACGGGCCATTCCCGGCGGGTCGCTGGGCGAAGGCGCGGCATTGGCCATCATGATGGTGCCATTCTTGTTGGCGGCCATCATGTTTTCCTACTTTGGCTTGCAACGGCGTGCCTGGCAACAAGGGGGCGATAAATAATGAATACCCGGCAAAAACCCGAAAAAAACGAGAAGCATGAAAAACAGGGCATGGAGTATCTCCAGTCCATTCCACAACGCTGGGTCACCGTCTATATTCCCTTGGGTATATTCGTCTTCGTGTTGCTGTTTCCGTTTTACTGGATGGTTATCACTTCCTTCAAGCCCGATGCCGAGATGGCGCTGAGTTCGGGAAATCCTTTTTGGGTGATCGCTCCCACCTTGAAGCATTTCAAGACATTGATGTTCGATACGCCCTTTCCCGGTTGGCTGTGGAATTCCATACTTATCTCCACAGTGGCAACGTTCATCTCCCTGGCGGCCAGCGTTTTTGCCGCCTATGCCATCGAGCGATTGCGTTTCCAGGGGTCCAAGCAAGTCGGCCTGGGCATCTTTTTTGCGTATCTGGTGCCCCCTTCGATTTTGTTCATTCCCTTGGCCGCCATTGTTTTCCAGCTCGGCTTGTTCGACACCCGCATGGCGCTGATCCTGACCTATCCGACGTTCCTGATACCCTTCAGCACCTGGCTGTTGATGGGCTATTTCCGATCGATTCCCTACGAACTCGAAGAGTGCGCCCTGATTGACGGCGCCACGCGCTGGGAAATCCTGATAAAAATCATCCTGCCGCTTTCCGTGCCCGGACTTATCTCGGCCGGCATCTTCGCGTTCACCTTATCGTGGAACGAATTCATTTATGCATTGACGTTCATTTCATCGACCGAGATGAAGACGGTGCCTGTCGGCATCGTTACCGAGCTCATCGAAGGAGACGTCTATCATTGGGGCGCATTGATGGCGGGCGCTCTCGTAGGCTCGCTGCCGGTGGCGATCGTATATTCGTTCTTTGTGGAATATTATGTTTCTGGCATGACCGGCGCAGTCAAAGAATAGCGGCCTGCAGCTAGCGTACTTCGTTGAACGGCGAATTGAAAAATATATCACGTTGTGATATATTATCTGCCCTTTAGATGCGCTACTTGCCGGACCATGAGCAATACCCCTAAATACGCGCTGACCAAGGCCGATTTTTCTGTCTTATCGCAGTTTCGCTATCAAATGCGGCGTTTCGAGCGGTTTTCCGAAACCGCTGCCCAGGCCGAAGGCATCACGCCTCTGCAATACCTGCTGCTTCTGCACATCAAGGGCTACCCGAATCGTGACTGGGCCACTGCCGGCGAACTGGCTGAGCGTTTGCAGGCCAAGCCAAACGGCGTGGTGGCATTGATATCGCGTTGCGAGGCAAACGGCCTGGTGCAACGCCGCACTAGCACCAGCGACCGACGCCGCGTAGAAATTCATTTACTCCCGGCTGGCGAAACCATCCTTACCCATCTGGCTGAAATCCACCGAGCGGAGTTATCTTCGCTCGACGGCATTTTCGCCATTCCCAAGCTCAGTCAAGATTAATACCATGAGCCATTACGATGCCCGGCGCGACTTCAACGGCGAATCCCGCCTGTTGTTCATTACCAGTATTGCTGTAGTGGTCAGTGCGCTCAGCACCTGCACTGCCTATTTGCTGCTGCACCTGATCCACTTCTTCACCAATCTTTTTTTCTTTCAGACACTCTCTGACAATTTCATTTCTCCCGCCGATAATACGCTGGGCGCGTGGGTCATCGTGGTACCGATAATCGGCGGCATCATTGTCGGACTGATCGCTCGCTATGGCTCCGAAGCCATACGTGGCCATGGCATACCGGAAGCGATTGAAGCTATCCTGTTCAAAAAAAGCACCATGTCGCCCAAGGTCGCCGTGCTCAAGCCAATTGCTTCTGGCATCGCAATCGGCAGCGGCGGCCCGTTCGGGGCTGAAGGGCCGGTCATCATGACTGGCGGCGCGGTCGGTTCTCTGATCGCGCAGTATTTTCATCTCAGCGGCGGCGAGCGCAAGGCGCTGCTGGTGGCCGGCTCCATGGCTGGCATGACCGCCGTGTTCGGTACGCCGATCGCCGCGCTATTGCTGGCGGTCGAGCTGCTGTTGTTTGAATTGCGTCCACGCAGCCTGTTGCCGGTGGCCGTGGCTTGCGCCGTGGCGGGCTTTATGCGCCCGCTGCTCATCGACAGTGGCCCCTTATTCCCCCTGACCACTCTACCGATGCCGCCGATCGCCCTGCTATCGTGCTTGATTGCAGGTCTGCTGAGCGGCGGCCTGTCATGGCTGCTATCGGTTGCCCTCTATCGCGTCGAAGACATGTTCCAGCGCTTGCCGATTCATTGGATGTGGTGGCCAGCCATCGGAGGCCTGGCCATCGGCATCGGCGGCTATTTCGAACCGCGCGCCCTGGGCGTCGGCTACGATGTGATCGGAGACCTGCTGCAAAACCATATAGCGGCGGGCCTGGTTGCCAGCCTGCTGTTAGCCAAAGCGATTATGTGGTTGATCGCACTCGGCTCAGGCACCTCCGGCGGCGTGCTGGCGCCGTTGCTCATGCTGGGTGCCGGCCTGGGCGCATTCCTGGCGCCATATTTGCCAGGCGGCGAACCGGCGGTCTGGCCATTGGTTTTCATGGCGGCCACGCTTGGCGGGATGATGCGCGCACCCATCATGGCAGTGGTGTTTGCCTTCGAGCTAACCCACGATACCAATGCCTTGCTACCGGTGCTGGCGGCATCGGTAGTGGCCTATGGTTTTACCGTGGTAACCATGCACCGATCCATCCTGACCGAAAAGATCGCCCGCCGCGGCCACCATATTTATCGCGAATACGGCATCGATCCGCTAGAACGCCACAGTGTGGCGGAAGTGATGACGACCGATCCGGTCAGCATTCCGGCGCAAGCCGGTATCGCCGACATACTGTTATCCCATTTCGGGGCGGAACAGCGACATCGTGCGTTCCCCGTCACGCGCGACGGCATCCTGATCGGCATGGTGGACCGCGCTGCGCTGACAAGCTCACATCGAGCCGCGGGCGCGGTTCGCGTGGGCGACCTGTTCGGACTGAACGCGCCTATTGTCGCCTTGGCCACTGAAACCTGCCGCTCAGTCGCTACTCGCCTCGCAGTGCATGAACTGGAACGGCTGCCCGTGGTGGCCGACTCCAAGTCGCATCGTCTGATAGGCCTGGTTAGCCGCAGCGACCTGATCAAGACCACATTAGCCACTCATGACGAAGAGCATGAGCGCCAAACGTTCAGACATGTCTCGTTTCGCAAAGCCCGGGCGTCTGCCGCGCGGAAAAACAAGCCCAAATAAAGGTTGGGCTGTCCACAGGTTAAAATAGCGGGTTAACCCAAGAATCGCGGCACACAAGTGCCCAACCCATTCAGGAATATCTATGGAAGCCGAACGCCAAAACCAACTTGCCGCCCGCCTGGAAGACTACGCGGATCGCCAGCTGGCATTGCGGAGGTATCTTTGACTACGATGCCAAGTCCGAACGCCTGCAAGTCGTAAACGCCGAACTGGAAAGCGCGGAGGTCTGGAATGACCCCAAGCACGCACAGGAACTCGGGCGCGAGAAAAAAAGCCTGGAAACCACGGTCCATACCCTTGCCGAAATCGACGCGGGCCTGACCGATGCGCAGGAGCTTTTCGAGCTGGCCGCCGACGATGATGACGACGCCACGCTGGCCGCCATCGAACACGACACCGATGCCATAGGCAAGCGCCTGGAAGATCTCGAATTCCGGCGCATGTTTTCCAACCCCGCCGATCCGCTCAACTGTTTCATGGACATCCAGGCCGGCGCCGGCGGCACCGAGGCGCAGGACTGGGCCGAGATGCTGCTGCGCATGTACCTGCACTGGTGCGAGTCGCGCGGCTGGAAGACCGAGTTGATGGAAGTCAGCGGCGGCGACGTGGCCGGCATCAAGTCCGCCACGTTCCGCGTCGAGGGCGATTACGCCTACGGCTGGCTGAAGACCGAGATCGGCGTGCACCGGCTGGTGCGCAAGTCGCCGTTCGATTCGGACAATCGCCGGCATACCAGCTTCACCTCGGTATTCGTGTCGCCGGAAGTCGATGACGACATCGACATCGACATCAACCCGGCCGACCTGCGCACCGACGTCTATCGTTCCTCCGGCGCCGGCGGTCAGCACGTCAACAAGACCGAATCGGCGGTGCGCATCACTCATATTCCTACCAACACCGTGGTGGCCTGCCAGACCGGCCGCAGCCAGCATGCCAACCGCGCCACCGCGATGAAGATGCTGGCGGCGAAGTTGTACGAACTGGAAGTGCAGAAGCGCAACGTCGAGCGCGACGCGCTGGAAGCGACCAAGTCGGACATCGGCTGGGGCAGCCAGATTCGCAACTACGTGCTGGACCAGAGCCGCATCAAGGATCTGCGCACCGGCATCGAGCGTTCGGACACCCAGAAAGTGCTGGACGGCGACCTCGACGAGTTCATCGAAGCAAGCCTGAAATCCGGCCTCGAGGCCGGTTCCAAACGCGTCGATGCGTGACGCTTGATTCTTTTCGCTCCGCTCACTGACGAGGTGGCCTGCATGAACAGCAAGAAGATCGGCGCAATCCTGATCGCCTTTGCCGCGCTGGTGGCGTTCGGTGCGGCAGCGCAGTCGCAGCAAGGCAGCGCCGGCCAGAGCATCAAGCAGGATGCCAAGGCCGTCGGCCACGGCGTCGCCGACGGCGCGCGTGATGTCGGCCACGCGACCAAGCACGTCGCCAAGAAGGTCGGCCACGGTGCCAAGGAAGCCGGTACCGGCATCGGTCATGGCGCCAAGAAAGCCGGTATCGCCATCGGCCACGGTGCGCGCGAAGGCTGGGACGCGACGAAGCATGCGGCCAAGCAGGTGTTCGGCAAGGACGATTGACGCACAGTGCCGTCGCGGCGAGACGCCGGTACGCATCAGTTTGGCAACCAGACGATAGACAAAGAGGCGTCCGCCGACCGGCGCGAGCGCAGGCAGCAATGGAATCCCCATGAGTGAACCGACCGATACCCTTCCCATCGACGAGAACAAGCCCGACGTCAATCGGCTGATCGCCGAGCGCCGCGAGAAACTGAAGGCGTTGCGCGGGCAGGGCATCGCGTTTCCGAATGACTTCAAGGTGGACAGCTTCGCCGGCGATCTGCAGGCCGAGTTCGCCGACAAGGACATGCACACGGCCGAAGTCGTCGAGGCCGCGGCGCGCCGGGTGAAGATGGCCGGGCGCATCGTGCTGAAGCGCGTGCAGGGCAAGGTCAGCTTCGTGCAGCTGCAGGACTTCAGCGGACGCATCCAGCTGTTCATCCACCAGGGCACGCTGGGCGAGACCTACGAGGCGTTCAAGAGCTGGGACGTGGGCGACATCGTGGGCGCCGAAGGCGTGCTGATGCGCACCAAGACCGGCGAGTTGTCGGTGCGCGTCGACAACCTGCGCCTGCTGACCAAGAGCCTGCGCCCGCTGCCGGACAAGTTCCATGGCCTCGCCGACGTCGAGCAGCGCTATCGCCAGCGCTACGTCGACCTGATCGTCACCGAGGAAGCGCGGCGCACCTTCATGCTGCGCTCGAAGATCATCGGCACCATGCGCCAGTGGCTGGAAGCGCCCACGCGCCGCTTCATGGAAGTGGAGACGCCGATGATGCACATCATCCCCGGTGGCGCCACGGCCAAACCGTTCGTCACCCATCACAACGCGCTGGATATGGACCTGTACCTGCGCGTGGCACCGGAGCTGTACCTCAAGCGTCTGGTCGTCGGCGGCTTCGACCGCGTCTACGAAATCAACCGCAACTTCCGCAACGAGGGCGTGTCGACCCGGCACAACCCCGAGTTCACCATGCTGGAGTTGTACCAGGCCTACGCCACCTATCACGAGATCATGGACCTCACCGAGGCGGTGATCCGCGATACCGCGCAGGCCGTGCTGGGCACCACGCAACTGGAATGGGACGGCGCCGCGATCGACGTCGGCCCGGCATTCCGCCGCTGGCGCATGGAAGACGCGGTGCTGGAACACAATCCCGAGATCAACCGTGAAGAATTGCGCGACCGCGAGGCGATGGCCGCGCACGCGAAGCGTCTCGGCGTCCAGGTCAAGCTCGGCTACGGCTGGGGCAAGTTGCTGCTGGAAATCTTCGAGAAGACCGTCGAGCACACACTCATCCAGCCCACCTTCATCACCGACCACCCGGTCGAGGTGTCGCCGCTGGCGCGCGAGAGCGATACCGACAAGGGCATCACTGATCGCTTCGAGCTGTTCGTCAACGGCAAGGAACTGGCCAACGGCTTCTCCGAGTTGAACGACCCGGAAGACCAGGCCGCGCGCTTCCAGGCCCAGGTCGACGCCAAGGACGCCGGCGACGACGAGGCGATGCACTTCGATGCCGACTACATCCGCGCGCTGGAAGTGGGCCTGCCGCCCACCGGCGGTCTCGGCATCGGCATCGACCGGCTGGTGATGCTGCTGACCGGTTCGGCCTCGATTCGCGACGTGCTGCTGTTTCCCTATATGCGCCCGGAGGCTTGAACCATGTGGTACGCGATCATCGGCACCGACAACGCGAATTCGTTAGAGGCGCGCAAGTCCTCACGTCCGGCGCACCTGGCCCGTCTGCAGCAGTTGCAGGAGGAAGGCCGCATGCTGCTGGCCGGGCCGTTCCCGGCGATCGACGCGGAAGATCCGGGCCCGGCCGGTTTCAGCGGCAGCCTGATCGTGGCCGAATTTGCCTCGCTGGCCGAGGCGGAAAGCTGGGCCAGGGCTGACCCGTATGTCGCCGCCGGCGTCTACCGCGAAACCACGGTCAAGCCGTTCCGCAAAGTGCTGCCGTGACCACGGGGCAGCCCGTCATTGCCCAGATCCGCGAGCGCCTGCAGGCTGCATTCGCGCCGACCGAGCTGGACGTGCTGGACGAAGGCCACAAGCACGCCGGTCATGCGGGGGAGGGCAAAGGCCACTACCACGTGCGCATTGTCAGTACCGCTTTTGCCGGTCAGTTGCCGATCAAGTGCCATCGGATGGTCTACGCGGCGCTGGACGGGCTGATGGATCGTGGCATCCATGCCTTGTCGATTGATGCAAAAGACAAATAATAACAATCAGATAGTTATCATTATTTAAGTTCTACCTCATGTCGACGCGCATTGCAGCTCCGCCCCGCGTTTGGCACAGTGACCTGTCGCCCGGCTCCGTGGGCGTTATCCGATGACCCATTGATGACCGCATGCGCCTGACCACGATCAAACTCGCCGGTTTCAAGTCCTTCGTGGACCCGACCACCCTGCATCTGCCGAGCAACATGATCGGCGTCGTCGGCCCGAACGGTTGCGGCAAATCCAACATCATCGATGCGATCCGCTGGGTGATGGGCGAGAGCGCGGCCAGCCGCCTGCGCGGCGATTCGCTGACCGACGTGATCTTCTCCGGCTCCAACACACGCAAGCCGGTGGGGCAGGCCACGGTCGAATTGATCTTCGACAACGCCGACGGCTCGATCCAGGGCGAGTACGGCCAGTACGCCGAGATCTCGGTGAAGCGCCAGGTCACCCGCGACGGCCAGTCCGCCTACTTCCTCAACGGCGCGCGCTGCCGCCGCCGCGACATCACCGACCTGTTCCTCGGCACCGGCTTGGGCCCGCGCAGCTACTCGATCATCGAGCAGGGCATGATCAGCCAGATCATCGAGGCGCACCCGGAAGAACTGCGCACGCACCTGGAGGAGGCCGCCGGCATCTCCAAGTACAAGGAGCGCCGCAAGGAAACCGAGAGCCGCATCAAGGCCACCCGCGAAAATCTCGACCGCGTGCGCGACGTGCGCGACGAGGTGGACAAGCAGCTCGAACACCTGAACCGCCAGGCCCGTGCGGCCGAACGCTGGAAGGCCTTGAAGGAAGAACAGACGCGCAAGGAAGCCGAGCTGCGCGCATTGGAGTACCGCGGCCTGAAGAGCCAGCACGACGGCGAGGGTGCAGGCCTGTCGGCGGCCGAGATCGAGATCGAGAAGCAGCTGGCCGGCCAGCGCCAGATCGAGGCGCAGCTGGAAAGCGTGCGTGAGCGCCACACCGACGCCAGCGAACACCTGAATGCGGTGCAGGCCGAGGTGTACAAGGTCGGCGCCGAGATCGCGCGGGTCGAGCAGCAGGTTCGCTACAACAAGGAAACCGCCGATCGCCTGCAGCGCGCCCACGGCGACGCCGAGCGCGAGCATGCCGAGCTGGCCGAGCACATCGCCACCGACCGAGAACAGGGCGAGGCGCTGCGCCTGGCGTTGGCCGAGGGCGAGCCGAAACTCGAAGCCCTGCAGCAGTTGCAGGACGACACCGGCGAAGCCCAGCGCAGCACCGAGGCGAAGCTGGCCGACTGGCAACAACGTTGGGACAGCCACACCCGCAACGCCGGCGAGTCGAACCGCGCGGCCGAGGTGGAACGCACCAAGCTCAATTATCTCGATCGCCAGGCGATCGACCTGTCGCGCCGACGCGAGGCGCTGGAAGCCGAACAGAAGGCTACCGACGTGGCCGCGCTGGATGCCACCGGCCAGCAGTTGATCGACGAACATGAAACCCAGCGCGAACGCGTGGAAACCCTGGGCAGCCTGCTCGACCAGCACAAGTCCAGCCACGCAAAGGTGCTGGAAGAAGAACGCCAGGTGCAGTCGGCGCTGAACGAGGCACGCCAGCAGTTGCAGGCGGCACGCGGCCGGCACGCCTCGCTGGAGGCACTGCAGCACGCCGCGCTGGGTCAGGAAGAAAGCGCTGCCAGCAGCTGGCTGGCCCGGCTGGGGCTGGACCGCTCGCGCCGCCTCGGTGAATCGCTGCAGGTCGAAGCCGGCTGGGAAACCGCGGTGGAAACCGCATTGAGCGGATTCCTCGACAGCGTGCTGGTGGACGGCTCACACGCGCTCGCCACCGAATTCAACGCCCTCGAGAACGCCGACGTGGCGCTGCTCGATGCCGCCGACGGCGGCGCCAATACCGCCGGTACGCTGGCCGCCCATGTGCGCGGTCCGGCCGCGGCGCTGGCGATCCTCGGCCATGTACTGATTGCCGAATCCCTCGATGAAGCACATCAGCGCGTGGCCGCGCTGTCGGCACTGGCGCCGTACCAGTCGGTGATCACCCGCAGCGGTGAGTGGCTGGGGCCGGGCTGGGCGCGTGTGCGCCGCGCGCAGGGCAGTCAGGTCGGCGTGCTGGCGCGCGAGCGCGAATTGCGCCTGCTCGTCGAGCAGATCGCCATGCTGGAAGCGCAGCTGGAGGACGCCAGCGAGCGGCTGGACAACCTGCGCACCAGCAAATTCGAGGCCGAGCGCGCGCGCGACGATGCGCAGCGCGAGTTGTACAACGCGCATCGCCGCCAATCCGAACTGGCCGGCCAGTTGCAAAGCCATCGCGGCAAGCTGGAAACCGCCCGCGCTCGCGCTGAAAAGGTCACCGGCGAGCTGGCCGACCTGGCCACGCAGATCGACGAACTGCAGAACCAGACCCGCGAGGCGCGTGCCCGTCTGGATGAGTCGGTTGGCCTAATGGGCGACCAGGAAGATCAGCGTCGCGAGCTGGAAAACGAGCGCCGCACGCTGCTTGAAGCGCGCGAGGAGGCGCGCATGAATGCGCGCGAGGCCGCCGAGCAGTCGCATTCGCTGGCCTTGGCGCTGGAGTCGAAGCGTTCTTCGCTGAGCTCGCTGGAACAGGCGCTCGGCCGCATGGACGCCCAGCTGCGCCAGATCGAGGCGCGCCGCAACGAGATCACCGAACAGCTCGCCGCCGGCTCCGATCCGATCGCCGAACTCGAAGCCGAGCGCCAGGCCTATCTGGACCAGCGCCTGCTGGTCGACAAGCAACTGGTCGAGGCACGCCGCGCATTGGAAGATTGCGACGTCGAATTCCGCAAGCTCGAACAGCAACGCCATCTGGCGGAGCAGGGCCTGGCCAGCTTGCGCGAGGGCCTGTCCGAGAAGCGTCTCGCCGCCCAGGCGCTGCAGCTGCGCGCCGAGCAGCTGGCCGAAGCGATCACCGCCTCCGGCCTCGAACTGGAAACCCTGCTGGCCGAACTGGCCGAGGACATCGACGCCAACCAGTGGCGTCAGCAGCTCACCGACATCGGCCAGAAAATCGCACGGATCGAGCCGGTAAACCTTGCCGCGATCCAGGAACACGCCGAGCAGAGCGAGCGCAAGACCTATCTGGACAACCAGCTGGCCGATCTGGTCAGTGCGATGGAGACGCTGGAAGGCGCGATCAAGAAGATCGACCGCGAGACCCGCCAGCGCTTCAAGGAAACCTTCGACAAGGTCAACGCCGGCGTGCAGGAACTGTTCCCGCGCCTGTTCGGCGGCGGCCATGCCTACCTGGAACTGACCGGCGACGACCTGCTCAACACCGGCGTGTCGATCATGGCGCGGCCGCCGGGCAAGCGCGTGTCCAATATCACCTTGCTGTCCGGCGGCGAGAAGGCGCTGACCGCGGTGGCACTGGTGTTCGCGATCTTCAGCCTCAATCCCGCGCCGTTCTGCCTGCTCGACGAGGTGGACGCGCCGCTGGACGAGGCGAACGTGGGACGTTTCTCCAGCATGGTGCGCGAGATGAGCGAAAAGGTGCAGTTCATCTTCATCAGCCACAACAAGGCCACCATGGAAGCGGCCACCCAGCTGTGCGGCGTGACCATGCGCGAGCCGGGCGTGTCGCGACTGGTGCAGGTGGATCTGGCCGAAGCGGCTAAACTGGCAGGAGCTGCCTGAAGGACTCCGTGATGACGATTGCCTTTGCTTGGAACCCCGCCGTCGGCATCCCGATGCTGATCGTCGGCATCATCGTACTGGCGTTGATCTGGCTGTTCGGCCAGCCGAAGAAGGAGCAGGGCAGGCGCCGGGTGGTGTCGGACCAGCACGCTGGCGAGCGTCGCGAGCCAACCTTGGGCGAGCAGGGTGGCGACTCTGTAGCTGATGACCCCTTCATCGGCGGTGAAAGGCCGCAGCAGGGCGAGCTGGAAATCGGCCTGCGCGAGGAACTCGAACGGCTGGGCGCCACGTTGTCCGGCGAACGCGCCAAGACGCCGCTGCCCGTTGCACCCAGGGCCAAACCCAAGCCGCAACCCAAACTGGCCGACCACGTCGCCTCGATCATCGATGCCTTGCGCGCGCCCAGCTCCAGCGAGCCGGCGCCGCAAGCCCCCCCGTCCGCTGCGGAAGAAACTCCTGCGTCAGCGACCGCAGCAGCGGCCAGTGCGCCGCAGCGGTCCGATCTTGGCCGGCGTCCGCCCCAGTTGCCGGTGGAGCGCATCGTCACGCTGTTCGTGGTGGCCCGCGACGGAGGGCGCTTCCATGGCCCGGACCTGGTCGTGGCCGCCGAGAAGGCCGGTCTGGAATTCGGCGACATGGGCATCTACCACCGCCTGGTCGACGGCAAGCGCGAACTGGGGCCGATCTTCAGCGTCGCCAACATGCTCAAGCCGGGCAATTTCGACCTGGCCCGGCTGGACACCCTGCACACGCCCGGCGTGAGCTTTTTCATGACCCTGCCGGCACCGTTGCCCGCGCTGGACGCCTGGGACGCCATGCTGCCCACCGCGCAGCGCCTGGCCGAATTGCTGGATGGTCAGGTGCTGGACGAGGAGCGCAATGCGCTCGGCCGCCAGCGCATCGCCCACATCCGCGACCAGCTGCGCGGCTGGGACCGCGACCACGAAGGCAAGGAAATCATCTTCGGCCGCTGATGGCTTGCCCACACCGGCTGGCTGCCGTCAGCCGGTGATGTTGCGGCGGGGCAGTTTCCAGTCCGGCCGGATGAAGTGGCAGGTGTAGCCGTCGGGGTAGTGTTCGAGGTAGTCCTGATGTTCGGGCTCGGCCTCCCAGAAGTCGCCGGCAGGCGCCATCTCGGTCACCACCTTGCCCGGCCACAGGCCCGAGGCATCCACGTCGGCGATGGTGTCCTCGGCGGTTCGCTTCTGTTCCTCCGACGTGTAGAAGATCGCCGAGCGGTACGAGTTGCCGTGGTCGTTGCCCTGGCGATTCAGGGTGGACGGGTCGTGGATCTGGAAGAAGAATTCCAGCAACGTGCGGTAGCTGATCCGCGCGGGATCGAAGACGATCTCGATCGCCTCGGCATGGCTGCCGTGGTTGCGATAGGTTGCGTTCGGCACATCACCGCCGCTGTAGCCGACACGGGTCGAGACGACGCCGTCCTGGCGGCGGATCAGGTCCTGCATGCCCCAGAAGCAGCCGCCGGCCAGGACGGCACGTTCGGTCGTCATCGCACGTCCTCCACCTGGTCAAGGTAGGCGCCGTAGCCCTGGGCTTCCATGTCGTCGCGGTGGACGAAGCGCAGCGAGGCCGAGTTGATGCAGTAGCGCAACCCGCCGCGATCGGCCGGGCCATCGGGAAAAACGTGGCCGAGGTGGCTGTCGCCGTGCACCGAGCGCACTTCGGTGCGGATCATGCCGTGCGAGGCGTCGCGTAGTTCATTGACGTGGGCCGGCTCGATCGGCTTGGTGAAGCTCGGCCAGCCGCAGCCCGATTCGAATTTGTCGGACGAGGCGAACAACGGCTCACCCGACACGACGTCGACGTAGATACCGGGCTCCTTGTTGTGCAGGTATTCGCCGGTTCCGGGGCGTTCCGTGCCGCTCTGCTGGGTTACCCGGTACTGCTCGGGGCTGAGGCGCGACAACACATCGGGGTTCCTGGTGTAGCGGGACATGTCGAGCCTCCTTCGGTTCGTTTCCGGTCTGGATGAAGATGGCTGTCGCCGCGTCCAAATCAAGCCCGGCATGCGATGAGCACCACAAGGGAGAAGAGGCGGGCGGCTCAAAGCGTTTCGCGGTCGTACGCCTCGCGGAACAGGCGGGCTTGCTCGCAGGTTTGCCACCAGACCCGCATGTCGCGTTCGCGGTAGGTCCGCCCGGCGGGTGCATGCAGACCAAGGCGATTGATCGTCCAGCCAGCCCATTCATCGGACAATGCGCCCAAGTCGCCGCAACGCAACAGGCGCAGCAACCGTACGGCGGACCATGGCACGCGGTGGCGACCGGTTTCCCAATGCCGCACAGTGTGCGGCGAGACCCCAAGATACGCTGCGCAGGCTTTGCGGCTCAGGACGCAGCTGTGGCGCAATCCAAGGAAATCCGCGGGGGAGACGTACCAGCGGCGTGCGTGACAGTGTTTGAATGGTTTCATCACATCACCTTATAATTTCGCATAATGTATATTATGTAAAATTATGGGTGGGACGCTTCAACGCTCCGGTATGGCCTGTCTGGGCTATGTCACCCGTAGATTTGCACTCAACGTCCTGCTGGGCGGCCTATCCTCTGCACCTGCTTGATCTGTCGCAGCCAGTCGTAGCCGTCCTGGGGCTGCAAGCCGGCACTGGCGATCATGTTGCGAGGCGCCGTGGCCCAATGTGCGGCGTGGGCGCCTTCGAACCGGCTACGCGAGTGTTGCAGCAAATTGTGGAGATGGTGCTTCATTCTGGTAGTCCTCGGCGATGGATGGCGAATGGGGTTGACCGGACCGACCAGCCTGGGTCGCGCAACGCACGCCGGTCTGTTTGCATGGCAACAGGATCGGGGTTGTAAAGCCGCAGATAAACGGCATTCGGGCGATCGCTCCGTTTCCGCGCGGGAACAGTGCCGGGCGTGGGTGATTGTTCGCACAAGGAAACTTACTGGCCATCAGTCAGGGGTTTTGCCGGGGATGGCCGATGCCCATGTAGCCGCTCATCGCATATTCGAGCGGGTGCCGGCTCATGGGCAAATCACTATTCGCGTTGCTGCTTTTCGCTTTCAGCCTGGTCGTGATCGCGCCATCGAGCGCCCGTGCGGCCACGCTGTACGGTGGCGACTACGCCAGGGTCGGTGTGCCGGATACGGAACAGGCCGTGGCATTTTTCCAGAATGTCCTGGATTGCCGCCTGATTGGTCCGGAATCCGTGGCGGCCGAGGCCTCGTCGGACGATGTGCCGACGTCCCGCCTGCTGTCCTGCGATGCTGGCTCGGTCGTCGAGCTGTTCGACAACCGCGGCATCTCCCCTTCCCCCGCATCGGGTCGGGCCGAGCGGCCGCTGCAGTTCGTTTCGGACGATGTGCAGCACGCCAGCGAATGGTTGCGGCATACGGGCGCCAACGTCAGCGGATCGCCGCACCGGCTGACGTCCGGCCCGCTGGCCGGACGCATGGTGCTTGATTTCGTGTCGCCGTGGGGGCTGCGGCTGCAACTGCTCGGCAGCGACTCCAGTGCACCGGTCGGCGGATCCCTGGCCACGGCTGACGGCGGCTGACGCTCAGCGCCGGGCGCGAAAGAACTCGCGCAGCATGCCGGCGGACTCCTCAGCGAGCAGGCCGCCGGCCACTTCGATGCGGTGGTTGTGGCGGGCATCGACCAGGGTGTCGAACATACTGCCGGCGGCGCCGGTCTTGGGGTCGGCGGCGGCGTAGACCACGCGGCCAAGACGGGCATGGATCATCGCCATCGCACACATCGAGCACGGCTCCAGCGTGACGTACAGCGTGGCGCCGGACAGGCGGTGGTTGGCCAGTTTCTCGCCGGCTGCACGCATGGCCATGATCTCGGCGTGGGCGGTCGGGTCATGCAGGGTGATGTTGCGATTCCAACCCAGTCCTATGATCTCTCCGTCCTGCACCAGCACAGCCCCCACCGGCACCTCGTTCTCGGCATCGCGGGCGTGCGCTGCCAGCTGCAGCGCACGCCGCATGTACTGCACATCAGCAGTTGAGAAAGTGCTTGAGGTTCCGGCTATTTCGTCAGTCATTTCAATATATTGTGGATTGAATGTGAGAAAGCCGGCAAGTTGCCGGCCTTCCCTTGTGCCCGCAAGTGGTTGATTCTGCTATTCCCACTCAATCGTGGCCGGTGGTTTGCCGCTGATGTCATAGACGACGCGAGAAACACCACGCAACTCATTGATAATTCTGTTTGAAACCCTGCCGAGAAACTCGTACGGGAGGTGCGCCCAGTGCGCGGTCATGAAGTCGATGGTCTCGACCGCGCGCAGTGCGATCACCCATTCATAGGCACGTGCGTCGCCGACCACGCCGACCGATTTCACCGGCAGGAACACGGCGAACGCCTGGCTGGTCTGGTCGTACAGGTCGGCCTTGCGCAGCTCGTCGATGAAGATCGCATCGGCCTGGGCCAGCAGTTCGGCGTATTCGCGCTTCACCTCGCCCAGGATGCGCACGCCCAGGCCGGGACCGGGGAACGGGTGGCGGTAGACCATTGCCCGCGGCAGGCCGAGCTCCACGCCGATCCGGCGCACTTCGTCCTTGAACAGCTCGCGCAGCGGCTCGACCAGCTTCAGCTTCATGTGCGCCGGCAGGCCGCCGACGTTGTGGTGGCTCTTGATGACGTGGGCCTTGCCGGTCTTGCTGCCGGCGGACTCGATCACGTCGGGGTAGATGGTGCCCTGCGCCAGCCACTTCACGTTGCCGCCGGCGGCAATGAGCTTCTCCGACTCCTCGTCGAAGATCTCCACGAACAGGCCGCCGATGATCTTGCGTTTGGCCTCCGGATCGACCACGCCTGCGAGCGCCTGGAAGTAGCGATCGGCCGCGTTCACACGGATCACCTTGACGCCCATGCCGTGCTCATCGGAAGCGGTGGCCATGGTGGCCATCACCTGGTCGCCTTCCTGCCAGCGCAGCAGACCGGTGTCGACGAACACGCAGGTCAGCCGATCGCCGATCGCCTTGTGCAGCAAGGCGGCGACCACCGAGGAGTCGACGCCGCCGGACAGGCCCAGCAGTACGTGGTCGTCGCCAACCTGGGCGCGCACGCGGGCGATCTGGTCGTCGATGATGTTGGCCGCGGTCCACAGCGTCTTGCAGCCGCAGATCTCGGTGATGAAGCGCTTCAGCAGCGCTCCGCCCTGCTTCGTGTGCGTCACTTCCGGGTGGAACTGCACGCCGTACCAGCGTTTGGCCTCGTTCTCCATCACCGCGACCGGGATGCGATCGGTGCTGCCGGTGACGACGAAGCCCGGCGGCGCCTTCGAAACGTGGTCGCCGTGGCTCATCCATACATCCAGCTTGTGCTCGCGCGGATGATCGGTGAGGCCGTCGAACAGGCGGCTCGGCGCCACGATGTCCACGCTGGCATGACCGAATTCGCGGGCGTCGGCCGCTTCCGTGGCGCCGCCAAGCTGGGCGGCCAGGGTCTGCATGCCGTAGCAGATGCCGAGGATCGGCAGGCCGGAATCGAACACCTGCTGCGGCGCCTTCGGCGCGCCTTCCAGCGTGGTGGATTCCGGGCCGCCGGAGAGGATGAAGCCCTTCGCGCCAAAGGCGGCGATCTCGGTGGGATCGTGATCCCAGGCCCAGATCTCGCAGTACACGCCCAGCTCGCGTACGCGCCGCGCGATCAGCTGGGTGTATTGCGCGCCGAAGTCGAGGATCAGGATCTTGTCGTCGTGAAGCCGGGATTGGGGATTCGTGATTCGTGATTCGGTCATGGCTTCGCTGCGCGTAGGGAATGGTGAATCAGGGACCGGGCGGGACTCGACATGCGGCTTTTCCGAATCCCCAATCCCCAATCCCGAATCCCGGCAATCAGGAATTCAGCCGGTAATTCGGCGCTTCCTTGGTGATCTGGATGTCGTGCGGATGCGCTTCGGTGACGCCGGCGGAAGTCACCTTGACGAACTGCGCCTTGTGCCGCACGTCCTCGATGGTGGCCGCGCCCAGGTAACCCATCGAGGCGCGCAGGCCACCGATCAGCTGATGGATGATGTTGCGCAGCGGGCCGCGGTACGGCACGCGGCCTTCGATGCCTTCCGGCACCAGCTTGTCGGCGTCGGCCTCGTCCTGGAAGTAGCGATCCTTCGAACCGAGCTGCATCGCGCCGATCGAGCCCATGCCGCGGTAGCTCTTGTAGGAGCGGCCCTGGAACAGTTCGACTTCGCCGGGAGATTCCTCGGTGCCGGCGAACATCGAGCCGAGCATCACGGTGGACGCACCGGCGGCCAGTGCTTTCGGGATGTCGCCGGAGTAGCGGATGCCGCCATCGGCAATCAGCGGAATCTCGTCCTTCAGCGCGGTGGCGACCATGTCGATCGCGGTGATCTGCGGCACGCCGACACCGGCAACCACGCGGGTGGTGCAGATCGAGCCCGGACCCACGCCGACCTTGACCGCGTCCACGCCCACGTCGAGCAGCGCGCGCGCCGCCTCGCCGGTGACGATGTTGCCGGCAATCACCTGCACCTGCGGGTAGTGCTTCTTGACCCAGCCGGCGCGTTCGATCACGCCCTGCGAATGGCCGTGCGCGGTATCCACCACCAGCACGTCGACGCCGGCATCGACCAGCGCGGCCACGCGCTGCTCGGTATCGCCGCCCACACCGACGGCGGCACCGACCAGCAGGGCCTCGTGGTGATCCTTCGCGGCATGCGGGTTGTCGCGTGCCTTCTGGATGTCCTTGACGGTGATCAGCCCGCGCAACTGGAAGGCTTCATTGACCACCAGCACCTTTTCGATGCGGTATTTGTGCAGCAGTTGCAGCACCTCGTCCTGGCTGGCGCCTTCCTGCACCGTCACCAGCTTGTCCTGGCGGGTCATGATGTTGCGCACCGGGTCGTCGTGCTTGCGCTCGAAGCGCAGGTCGCGGCTGGTGACGATGCCGACCAGCTTGCTGCCGTCGACTACCGGCACGCCGGAGATGTTGTGCGCGTGGGTCAACCGCAGCACTTCGCGGATCGAAGTGTCCGGACCCACGGTGATCGGGCTGCGGATCACGCCGGCCTCGAACTTCTTCACCAGGCGCACTTCGGCTGCCTGCTGCTCGGCCGTCATGTTCTTGTGGATGATGCCGATGCCGCCGTTCTGCGCCATGGTGATGGCGAGGCGGGCTTCGGTCACGGTGTCCATGGCGGCGGACACGATCGGGATGTTCAGGCGCAGGTCGCGGGTGAACCGCGTTGACGTGTTCACATCGCGTGGCAGCACGATGGAATGGCCCGGAACAAGGTAGACGTCGTCGTAGGTCAGGGCCTCGGCGAGGATGCGCATGCGAAAAGTCCCGCTGCAAAGAGGGAATTATACGCGCCCCGCCGGGATGCTCGCCAGCCGTGCGGCTGAACACCGCGGCACTTCACGATGGGTCAGGCGGCCCGGTGCGACGCGGTGTGCGCCTCGGCCGCTTCCAGCGTGTTTTCCATCAGCGTGGCCACCGTCATTGGGCCGACGCCGCCGGGCACCGGGGTGATCCAGCTGGCGCGTTCGGCGGCCGGGGCGAATTCCACGTCGCCGACCAGGCGGCCGTCGTCGAGCCGGTTGATGCCCACGTCGATCACCACGGCGCCGGGCTTGATCCACTCGCCCTTCACCAGCCCGGCCTTGCCCACGGCGACGATCACGATATCGGCCTGGCGCACGAAGGCTTCCAGGTTGCGGGTGAAACGATGGCAGCTGGTGGTGGTGCAGCCGGCGATCATCAGCTCCAGCACCAGCGGGCGGCCCACATGGTTGGACACGCCGATGACCACCGCGTGCTGGCCGCGCACCGGGCGATCGGTGTGCCCGAGCAGGGTCATCACGCCCTTGGGCGTGCACGGGCGCAGGCCGAAACGGCGCAAGGCCAGGCGCCCCACGTTGATTGCCTGGAAACCGTCGACGTCCTTGTTCGGGTCGATGCGGTCGACCAGCGCGTCCTCGTCGATATGTGCCGGCAGCGGCGACTGCACCAGGATGCCGTGCACGTCCGGGTCGGCGTTGAGGCGGTCGATCAGGGCGAACAGTTCTTCCTGGGTGGTGTCGGGCGGCAGGTCATAACCGAACGAGCGGAAACCCACCTGCTGGCAGGCCTTGCGCTTGTTGCGCACGTAAACCGTCGAGGCCGCGTCGCTGCCTACCAGCACCACCGCCAGTCCCGGCACGGGCAGTCCTTGCGCCACCCTCGCGGCGACGCGCAGGCCGACACGCTCCAGCAGTTCCTGTGCAATGCGTTTGCCGTCGAGGATGCGTGCGCTCATGGGAATGCCCGGGTGTAAAGTCGGTCATTATCCGGGCTTGGCCTGATGCACACAAACGGAACGCCGCATGGGTGCAGACGAGACGATTCCAGCCGCACTGGAACTGACCGACGGTCGATTGAACTTGCGTCCATGGCAGGACCGCGACGCGGCGGCGCTGTCAGAAGCCGCACTCGAGTCTACGGAAAGCGTTGGCCGCTGGCTGCCGTGGTGCCACGCCGATTACGACCTGCATGCTGCCATGGCCTGGGTGACGCATTGCCAGGCTGGCTGGCAATCGGGCGAGCACTTTGCCTTTGCGGTTTTCGATGCGGCCTCGGGCGACCTGCTCGGCGGCGTCGGTCTGGGCCAGCGCAATCGGGTTCATCGAAGTGCAAACCTGGGTTACTGGGTGCGCCAGTCGAATCACGGGCAAGGTATCGCGTCGGCCGCGGCTGCCATGGTCGCGCGTTTCGGTTTTGGGCAGCTGGGGCTGATCCGTATCGAGATCGTCGCGCTGCCCGACAACCGGCCGAGTCGACGCACAGCCGAAAAGCTGGGGGCGCGGTTCGAGGCAATCGCCCGTCATCGCCTGTGGGAACGTGAGCAGGCATGCGATGCGGCGGTGTATGCCCTGATTCCGCAGGGCCTGGGCTGACTGACCGTGGATCCGCGCAGCGTGGTCTGGCAGGAAATCCGGCGACTCAGCGCGTGCGCTTGATCAGGTCGCTGACCCGGCGCCTGGCCTTGTGCTGCTGTTCCTTGGTCAGCACCTTTTTGCGCCCAGCGTACGGGTTCTCGCCCTCGCGGAAGGCAATCCGGACCGGCGTGCCTTCCAGCTTGTAGCGCTTGCGGAAGAAATTTTCGAGGTAACGCTGGTAGGCCGGCGCGATGTGCTTGGTGCGGGTGCCGTGGATCACGATGGTCGGCGGGTTGGTGCCGCCCGGATGCGCAAAGCGCAGTTTCGGCGCGTGACCGTTCACCAACGGCGGCTGGTAGCTCTCGTAGGCCTTTTCCAGCGTCTTGGTGAGGTCGGAAGACACCAGCACCTTGGTCGCCGACGCATGCGCACGCACCACCGCACGCATTAGCTCGCGCAGGCCCGAGCCGTGCAGCGCGGAGATCTGCACCTGCTTGGCCCAGTCGGCGAACACCAGCCGGCGATCCAGCGCGCGGCGGCACTCGTCACGCTGGTACTGGTCCAGGCCATCCCACTTGTTGACGGCGATCACCAGCGCCCTGCCCTCGTCCATCGCGTAGCCGATCAGGGTGAGATCCTGGTCGGCCAGGTTTTCGCGGGCGTCGATCATCACCACCACGACCTGGGCGGCGGCGATCGACTGCAGCGTCTTGATGACGCTGAATTTCTCGACGGCTTCCTCGACCCGCGCCTTGCGCCGGATGCCGGCGGTGTCGATCAGCGTGTAGCGCTTGCCGTCGCGTTCCAGCGGTACCCGGATCGGGTCGCGGGTGGTGCCGGCAACGTCGGAAACGATCAGCCGCTCCTCGCCCAGCAGACGGTTGATCAGGGTCGACTTGCCGGCGTTCGGGCGGCCGACGATGGCGACGCGGATGCTGCCGTCCTCGCCCGTGGCCTCGGTCGCGCTTTCCTCATCGGCCGGCAGCAGCGGCAGCAGGACCCGGATCAAGTCGTCGGTGCCGCGATTGTGCGCCGCGGATAACGGCAAGGTGGTACCGACGCCGAACGCGGAGAACTCGGCCAGCACGGCCTGCTCGTCGAGACCGTCGGTCTTGTTGACCACGGCGACGATCGGCTTGCCGCTGCGGCGAAGCTCGCCCAGGATCACGTAATCCTGCGGCAGCAGGCCGTCGCGGGCATCGACTACGAACACCAGCACGTTCGCCTCCCCGATGGCCAGGCGCACCTGCTTCGCGGTCAGCACGTCCATGGCCTCCTCGACCCCGGACAGGCCGCCGGTATCGACCACCACGAACGGCCGCTCGCCGCTGCGGCAGACGCCGTAGTGACGATCGCGGGTAACGCCCGGCATGTCGGCCACCAGGGCGTCGCGGCTGCGCGTCAGCACATTGAAAAGGGTCGATTTACCGACATTCGGACGACCAACCAGTGCGACGACGGGCAACATGATGAGTACTTCGTTCCAGCGATCAGTGCGAGGACAGACGGTAGGCGCCGATACGGCCCTCGACGTCCTCGACGTAGACGATGTCGCCCACCACCAGCGGCTGGGCGCGGATCGCCTTCTTCGACAATCGCTCACGTGCGGCCAGTGCGCCGTCACCGGTCTGCAGCCAGTGCACGTAGCCTTCCAGATCGCCGACCACGACGTAATCGCCCTGCACGGCCGGGCCGCTGAGCCAGCGGTACTTCAGCGCGTCGTTCTTCCACATGTCGGCGCCGCCATTCTTGTCGAACGCCCACACCTGCGATTCGTCGTTGACGCCAAAGACCGCATTGGCGCTGACCGCCAGCGATTCGAAGCTGGAGAACGGATGCGTCCACAGCGGACGGCCGCTGGGGCCGTCGACTGCCGCCAGGTTGCCGTGGTAGGCGGTGCCGTAGAGCGTGCTGCCGTCCAGCAGGATCGCGCCGTCGGCGTCGTTCAGGCGATCAATCTCGGTGCGGCCTTCGCCGCTGGCCAGTTTCTGTTCCCACAGCTTCGTGCCGTTGTCCTGGCGCAGGGCGACGAGCTTGCCGTCGTCGCTGCCGAAGAACAGCACGCCGCTGGCGGCCAGCATCGGGCCGTTGCCGCGCAGGCTGAGCAGCGGCACGCTGCCCTGGTCGTAGGCCCAGCGACGCTGGCCGCTCGCCGCGTCCAGCGCGTAGACGCGGCCATCGCCGGTACGCACCACGACCAGGTCGCCGACGATCACCGGCGACGCCAGCACTTCGCCGCTCACCTCGACATCCCAGCGCGGACTGCCGTCTTTTGCGTTCACGGCGTAGACGTGGCCGTCCAGCGTGCCGACGGCGAGCAGGTCGCCACTGACCGCCGGCCCGCCGGCGTACTGGGCGTCCTTGCGCTTCTTGTCGCCCCAGCCGAACCAGCCATGGGTGCGCGAACTCTTCGACCACAGGCTCTTGCCGCCGACGGCATCAATGGCGACCAATTTGCCGTCCGTGCTGGCGGCGTAGAGTACGCCGTCGACCACGGTCGGGCGCAGACGCGCGCCACTGGTGCCCGCGCCATCGCCTACGCTGGTGCGCCACAGACGGGTGACCTGTACGGTGGGCTTGAAATCCTTGGCCAGCGGAGTCGGCGGCTGGACGTTTTCCTTCTTGAACGAATGGCAACCGGCAAGGGCCACCAATGAAGCCAGCGTGATCAGCAAAAATCTTTTCATGCACCCTGCTTCCCGGCCACGGCCAAATCATCGAGTTTCATCTGCAAGGCACCGCGTTGCGGCGCTTCCTCGCCCAACGCCGACAAGGCCGTCTGATAGGCCTTGCGTGCTTCGTCGGAACGTCCAAGCTTGACCAGCACATCACCGCGGAGTTCCTGCGCCAGCCCCTGATAGCTGTCGACCGGGATGCGATCGAGCGTGGCCATCGCCTCCTTGCCGTTGTCGCGGGCCAGTTCCACCTGCGCGATGCGCAGCAGCGTCAACGACTTCAACGCCGGCGCGGTGGCGTGGCTCTCGGCCCACTTCAGCGATGCCTCGGCCTTGTCCAACTGCTTGGCCTGCACTTGCTGCTTGGCGCGCTCGCTGACGGCAAATACGGTGAACGGCGACTTCGCGTAATCCTTCATCAGCTGGTCGGTCAGCTGCGAAGCGGTATCCGGTTTGCCGGACGCCTGCGCGATCTGCATCTGCTGATAGAGCTGGGAGGCCTGACCCTCGTTCCGGGCCTGGTGGTTGCGCCACTGCTGCCAACCGAAAATGCCGACCAGGCCAATCACGATGCCGGCGATGATCGACACGCCGTTGTCGCGCAGCCACTTCTGAACCAGCTCGCTCTGTTCGTACTTGTCGTATTCTTCAAATGCCATGCAATCACCATTCAAAAGGCCGCGCGCCCGCAGACGCGTGCACAGGCCGGTGCGGTAAACAAAGGGAAAAGCCGGTCATACCCGCTCGTTGCCGAGCGGACCGAGTGGGCAAGCATAACCGAAATGGGCCGCTCGCAGCGGCCCCAAATGGCGATCAGAAGCTGGTGGCGGAGGCCGTGCCGTCCTGCATCTGCATGCGGAAACGCGCCACGTTGGCGCGCCGAAAATCATCCAGGCCGATCGACTTGCCGTCGATGCTGACCTGTGCGCCGCTGGCATTGCCGATACGCACGTCCAGCGGCTGGTCGCTGTGATATGTCTTGCTGCTGCCGGCCGCGAGCAGGCCGTATTCCAGCCGTGTACCGTCGGTCCGGGTCACTTCGACCCAACTGGCCGCCGAGAGGCTGAGGCTCAGGCTGTGGCCACCGGTACCGGTGACAACGACCGGTGCGACCGGCTTGGCCGGCGACAGGCTGGCGCTTTCCAGGTTCGGGAATGGCGCCATCGAGGCCAGCAGCGGCTGATCCTGTTCCGGCTGCGGTATGGCCGCAGGCGGCGCCTTCGGGATCGAGTCACCGGCCTTCCCGTCGGCAACTGCCGTGTGGGTGGCAGGCGTTTCCAGCTGGGCCACCGGGGCGGCATCCAGCGGAGCGAGATGGCTGAGGTCGCGATCCAGCGTGCCGCGCACGCCCAGCCAGATCATCGGCACCACGATCACCGCTGTAAGTACGACGTAGGTGGCGGCAGTGGCGTAACGGTCCAGTAGGAAGCGCGAATGCGAGATGCCGCCGGTGGCTACCAGCGGCGCCTCGATCTGCCTGATGCGGTCGAGCTCGACCTGGATCGATGCCTCGTTGATGCCCAGGTGGCGGCCATACTTGTTGATGTAGCTGCCCAGGTAGATCTTGGAGTCGATGCCGTCGTACTGGTCGCGTTCGAGCTGGCGCAGCACCCGGGCAGGCAACTTCAGCGTATGCGCGCAGGCTTCCAGGTCCAGGCCCTGGGCTTCACGCGCCGCATGCAGGCGACTGCCGAAACTTACCGTGTGGGGGTTTGTCGACGACACATCCATGTTGGGCAAATTGATACCGAACAGCCCAGGCTCGCTTGAACCCTGCTCGGTCGATTGAGGTTGCATGGAGGTCATGGGCTGGCAGTTGTGTCTAGGGCGTGCGCCTGTTCCGAGTCCGGGAACTGGCTGAGCAATCGCTTGCTGTAAGTGAGGGCACCTTCCGGGTTGCCCAGACGGGTTTCGATATCGTGGCCTAGCTTGAGCGACGCGGCAGTCGGCTGGCCCAGCGCATCGAACCGCTGGAGAAAAGCCCTGGCGCGAAATGCATCCTTATTCAGATAAAGCGTATTCGCAAGCTGGAAGAGTGCCTCCGCATTCTTGGGATTTCTTACGATGGCGTCACGAAAACTCGCTTCAGCCCCGGCAACGTCATTGGCGCGCAGCTGGCAGACGCCGGCATTGGTCAGCGCCACGTCGGGGGTCTGGTAGAACGGATCGGCGACGGCTTTCTGGAAATACTGGTTCGCCTCGGCGATTTTCCCGGTGTGGCACAGGAAGACGCCGAGATTGTTGTTCGGCGCGCCCTTGGCCGGTTCCAGCGCCACCGCCTTGCGGTAATGCTGCTCGGCTTCGGGCAGCTTGTTGATGCGCTCGTACAGCACCGCGACCACGGTGTGTGCCGGCGCGTAATTGGGGTCGAACTGCAGCGCCTTGGTCAGTTTTTCCAGCGCTGTCTGCAGGTCGCCGGAAGCCATGTAGCGCTGGCCCAGTTCGGTATGGATCCGGGCGGCATCCTCGGCCTGGTCCGACTTGCTGGACTGCGGCATGCTCTTGCCCAGCGAACTGCTGTCGGTGCGCGTGGTGACGCAGCCGGCCAGCGGCAGCAGCAGGCAGAAGATCAGTACCCGGTCAAATCGCATGTAGTGTCCCCTCGTCCTGCCGCTTGCGTATGTCGGCGCTGCGCCGGGTGCGATCGGTGACCTGTCCGGCCAACTGGCCGCAGGCAGCATCGATGTCGTCGCCGCGGGTACGCCGCAACATGGTCAGCACCCCGGCATTCAGCAGCTGTGTCTGGAATGCGTGGATGTCGTCGGCGTCGGAGCGCTTGAACTGGGTGCCCGGGAAAGGGTTGAACGGAATCAGGTTGACCTTGCAGGTGGGCAGCTTGCGCATCAGCTTGATCAGCTGGCGGGCGTGCTCGGGCTGGTCGTTGATCCCCTTCATCAAGGTGTATTCGAAGGTGATCGAGGTACGCGGCTTGCGCGCGATCCAGCGCTGGCAGGCGGCCAGCAGATCGGCGATCGGGTAACGCTTGTTGATCGGCATCAACTCGGTGCGCAGGTCGTCGTTGGCCGCGTGCAGCGATACCGCCAGTGATACATCGATCTCGGCCGACAACTGGTCGATCAGCGGCACCATGCCGGCGGTGGACAGGGTCACGCGCTTGGCCGCCAGGCCGAAGCCCAGGTCGTCGCGCATCAGGCGTATCGCCTTCAGCACGTTGTCGAAATTCGCCAGCGGCTCGCCCATGCCCATCATCACCACGTTGGTGATGCGGCGGTTCTGGTGGGTGACGTTGCCCAGGTACTTCGCCGCCACCCACACCTGGCCGATGATCTCGGCGGTGGACAGGTTGCGGTTGAAGCCCTGTGCGCCGGTCGAGCAGAAGCTGCAGTTCAGCGCGCAACCGATCTGCGAGGACACGCACAAGGTGCCGCGGGTCGGCTCGGGGATGTACACCGTCTCGATCGCGTTGCCACTGTCCATGCCCAGCAGCCACTTGTGCGTGCCGTCGGTGGCCACCTTGTCCAGCAGCGTCTTCGGCGCGCCGATGTAGCAGACCTCGGTGAGCTTGGCGCGCAGCGCCTTGCCCACGTCGGTCATGTTTTCGAAGTTGTCTTCCAGGTCATGGTAGATCCACTTCATCACCTGCTCGGCGCGATACGGCTTCTCGCCGATCTGCGTGAAGAAATCACGCAGACCCTGGCGATCGAAGTCGAGCAGATTGACCTTGGCGGCGGCCTGATCGGATGAAGTGATGGTTACCTGGTTCATGATTTTCTGAAGAGTACGGCCACGGATGGCCGCTTCTTGATCTCCGCGTTCATGGATGAACGCACAAGTTACCGCGAAAGTACGTCCGTCGCGGCGAAGAAGTAAGCAATCTCCACCTTGGCGGTTTCGACCGCATCGGAGCCATGCACGGCATTCGCGTCGATGGAGTCGGCGAAGTCGGCGCGGATCGTGCCCGGCGCGGCTTCCTTCGGGTTGGTGGCGCCCATCAGGTCACGATGGGCCAGCACGGCGTTCTCGCCTTCCAGCGCGGTGATCATCACCGGGCCGGAGATCATGAACTCGACCAGCGCCTTGAAGAACGGACGCTCACGGTGCACGGCATAGAAGCCTTCGGCTTCCTGGCGCGACAGCTGCTTCATGCGCGCGGCCACGATCTTCAGGCCGGCCTTCTCGAAACGGGCATAGATTTCGCCGATGACGTTCTTGGCAACGGCGTCGGGCTTGATGATGGAAAGAGTGCGCTCCAGCGCCATACGGGTCTGCTCCGGAAAAAACGGATGGATAGGGAAAGGGGTCATGGCCGGCCCCCAGGCCGGCGAAATCGGCTAATTCCGACAGAGATTGCGGATTTAGCTCACGAAAGTTTGACAGATTCTAACTCATACGCAAGTCGCCGGGTGTTTGCAACAAACGACTGTTTGACGGCCCCGGAGTTGTCCGCGTATGCTCAAACGATCGTTTGAACCGGCCCGTGGCCGATGGATGGTTCCGCCCGTGAACAGCTCCGGCTCAACCAAGGAAAGGATACTCGGCGCTGCCGAGGTCCTGTTCGCCCAGCGCGGTTTCGACGGCGCCTCGCTACGCCAGCTCACCGCTGCCGCCGGGGTCAACCTGGCCGCCGTCAATTACCACTTCGGCTCCAAGGACAAACTGGTCGAGGAAGTGTTCCGGCGCCGGCTGGACGCGCTGAATGAACGCCGACTGGCCGCCCTGGACAGGATCGCCGGCGCCCCGGAAACCACCCTCGAGGACGTGCTGGAGGCGTTCATCCGCCCGGCCCTGGATCTGTCGCACGACGACAGCGGCGCCTTGTTCATGCGCGTGCTGGCGCGGGCATTCGCCGAGCACGACGACACCCTGCGCCAGTTCCTGTCTGCGAACTACGGCCACGTGATGCGCCAGTTCACCGCCGAATTCGCCCGCCTGCTGCCGCAATTGAGCAAGCCGGAACTGTACTGGCGCATCGACTTGGTCACCGGCGCACTGACCCACGCGATGTCCGGCTTCGGCATGATCCAGCGCAAGAGCGACGTCAGCGAGCACACCCATCGCGAACAGACCGCGCAGCACCTGATCCGCTTCGCTGTCGCCGGCCTCAGCCATCCCTGATCTACCTGCCCCACCTTTTTTGCACCCTCGGAGAAGCCAATGACCGCTGCATCCTCACCCACATCAGCGCTGCGCATCCGCAAGGCCGCCGTGCTGGGCGCCGGTGTCATGGGCGCGCAGATCGCCGCGCACCTCACCAACGCCGGCGTCGAAACCGTGCTGTTCGACCTGCCCGCGAAGGAAGGCCCGAAGAGCGGCATAGCGCAGAAGGCCATCGCCAACCTGGCCAAGCTGTCGCCCGCCCCGCTGGCCGACAAGAATCTGGCCGCCGCGATCATCCCGGCCAACTACGACGACGACCTCGACCACCTGAAGGACGTCGACCTGGTGATCGAGGCGATCGCCGAGCGGATGGACTGGAAGCTCGACCTGTACAAGAAGATCGCCGGGCACCTGTCGAAAACCGCGATCATCGCCTCCAACACCTCCGGCCTGTCGATCAACGGCCTGGCCGAAGCGCTGCCGGAAGAAATGCGCCACCGCTTCTCCGGCGTGCACTTCTTCAACCCGCCGCGCTACATGCATCTGGTCGAGCTGATCCCGACCCGGCTCACCGGCAAGAACGTGCTGGACGGCCTCGAAGCCTTCCTCACCACCACCGTCGGCAAGGGCGTGGTGATCGCCAAGGACACCCCGAACTTCATCGGCAACCGCATCGGCGTGTTCTCGATGCTGGCCACCATGCATCACACCGAGCAGTTCAAGCTCGGCTTCGACACTGTCGACGCGCTGACCGGCCCGGCCGTCGGCCGCCCGAAGAGCGCGACTTACCGCACCGCCGATGTGGTCGGCCTGGACACCATGGCCCACGTCATCAAGACCATGGCCGACACCCTGCCCGACGATCCGTGGCACGAATACTTCAAGGCCCCGGTGTGGCTGGCCGGTTTGATCGAGAAAGGCGCGCTGGGCCAGAAGAACGGCGCCGGCTTCTACAAGAAGGCCGGCAAGGACATCGTGGTTTTGGATGTTGCCAAGCAGGACTACCGCCCGTCCGAGCAGAAGGCCTCCGATGAAGTCGCCACGATCCTCGCGGTCAAGGACCCGGCCGAGAAGTTCGGCAAGCTGCGCGCGTCGGCCGATCCGCAGGCACAGTTCCTGTGGGCCACCTTCCGCGACCTGTTCCACTACGCCGCCTACCACCTGGCCGACATCGCCGACACCGCGCGCGACGTGGATTTCGCGATCCGCTGGGGCTACGGCTGGAAGCTCGGCCCGTTCGAGACCTGGCAGGCGGCCGGCTGGCAGCAGATCGCCGGCTGGATCAACGAAGACATCGCCGCGGGCAAGGCGATGAGCCAGGCCCCACTGCCGGCCTGGGTGACGGATGGCCGTAAAGGCGTCCATGGCAAGGACGGCTCGTACTCGGCCAGCGCCAACGCCGGCAAGCCGCGCTCGCAGCACCCCGTTTACAAGCGCCAGCTGTTTCCCGATCCGATCCTTGGCGAGAAATTCGACCAAGGCACGACGGTGTGGGAGAACGACGGCATCCGCCTGTGGACGCTGGGCGACGACGGCATCGGCATCCTCTCGTTCAAGACCAAGATGAACACGGTCAACGATTTCGTGCTCGACGGCATCCAGCACGCCATCGGCATCGCCGAGGAGAAGCTGAAGGCCGTGGTGATCTGGCAGACCGGCGAGCCGTTCTCCGCCGGTGCGGATCTCAAGGGCGCGCTGGGCCTGCTGCAGACGGGCAAGTTCGACGACTTCGAGAAGATGGTGGCCAACTTCCAGCGCACCAGCATGCGCATCAAGCACGCGCTGGTGCCGGTCGTGTCCGCCGTGCGCGGCCTCGCCCTCGGCGGCGGCTGCGAATTCCAGCTGCACTCCGCCCGCACCGTGGCGGCGCTGGAAAGCTACATCGGCCTGGTCGAGGCCGGCGTGGGCCTGCTGCCGGCCGGTGGTGGTCTGAAGGAACTGGCCGTGCGCGCCGCCAAGGCGAACCCGGCCGATCCGTTCGAGGAACTGAAGAAGGTGTTCGAGACCATCGCAATGGCGAAGGTTTCGCCCAGCGCGATCGAGGCCAAGAACATGGGCCTGCTGCGCGACAGCGACGTCGTGGTATTCAACGCCTACGAACTGCTCTACGTCGCCAAGCAGGTGGCCAATGCCTTGGCCGAAAGCGGCTACCGCCCACCGCTGCCGGCCCGTGCGATCCCGGTCGCCGGTGATGTCGGCACCGCCACCTTCCGCGCCTCGCTGGCCAATCTGCAAGCCGGCTACTTCGCCTCCGAGCACGACGTGGAAATCGCCAGGCGCATCGCCGACACCTTGTGCGGCGGCGTGATCGAACGCGGCTCGACGGTCGATGAGGAATGGCTGCTGGCGCTGGAACGCAAGCATTTTGTGGAACTGGCGAAGACCGAAAAAACCCAGGCCCGCATCGCCCACACCATGAGCACCGGCAAACCGCTGAGGAACTGAAGGGGCGTCACCCCAGCGAAAGCTGGGGTCCAGCGACTTCGATCCACGACAACGACACTGGATCCCAGCTTGCGCCGGGATGACGATCAAAAAACTGAAGACGCGTCGCTGCTTCACGCGCGACACCACGGAGCAAATCCCATGACCAAGCAAGTGCAAGACGCCTACATCGTCGCCGCCACCCGCACCCCGGTCGGCAAGGCGCCGCGCGGCGTGTTTCGCCACACCCGCCCGGACGACATGCTCGCCCACGTGATCCGCGCCGTGATGGCGCAGGCGCCGGGCATCGATCCGCGGCAGATCGGCGACGTCATCATCGGCTGCGCCATGCCCGAGGCCGAGCAAGGCATGAACGTGGCGCGCATCGGCCTGTTGCTGGCCGGCCTGCCCGACACCGTGCCCGGCGTCACCGTCAACCGCTTCTGCTCGTCCGGCCTGCAGTCGGTGGCGATGGCCGCCGACCGCATCCGCCTCGGCGAGGATGACCTGATGCTCGCCGGCGGCACCGAGAGCATGAGCATGGTGCCGATGATGGGCCACAAGGTCGCCATGAACCCGGGCATCTTCGACAACGAGCACATCGGCATCGCCTACGGCATGGGCATCACCGCCGAGAACGTGGCGAAGCAGTGGAAGGTCAGCCGCGAACAGCAGGATGCGTTCTCGGTGGAAAGCCACCGCCGCGCCCTCGCCGCCCAGGCCGCCGGCGAGTTCAACGACGAGATCAGCCCGTTCGCGCTGGACGACCACTATCCGAACCTCGCCACCCGCGGCATCGTCACCGACAGCCGCCGCATCGACAGCGACGAGGGTCCGCGTGCCGGCACCACCATGGAAGTGCTGGCCAAGCTGAAGACCGTGTTCCGCAACGGCCAGTTCGGCGGCAGCGTCACCGCCGGCAACTCCAGCCAGATGTCCGACGGCGCCGGCGCCGTGCTGCTGGCCAGCGAGAAGGCGATCAAGCAGTACAACCTGCAACCGCTGGCCCGCTTCGTCGGCTTCTCGGTCGCCGGCGTGCCGCCGGAAGTGATGGGTATCGGCCCGAAGGAAGCGATCCCCAAAGCACTCAGGCAGACCGGCATCAGCCGGGACCAGCTCGACTGGATCGAACTCAACGAAGCGTTCGCTGCCCAGGCGCTGGCCGTGATCGGCGATCTCGGTCTCGACCCGAGCAAGGTCAACCCGCTCGGCGGCGCCATCGCGCTGGGCCATCCGCTCGGCGCCACCGGTGCCGTGCGCATCGCCACACTGGTGCACGGCATGCGCCGGCGCAAGCAGAAGTACGGCATGGTCACCATGTGCATCGGCACCGGCATGGGCGCAGCGGGCATCTTCGAAGCGCTCTGACACCCTGCCCGTCATGCCGGCACTTTCGCCGGAAACGACAACGGCGCCGTATCGCTACGGCGCCGTTGCTGTTTGCATCAAAGCGGGAACACGCAGGTTGGGGTGAGCAAAGCGCACCCCAGCAACCGGCTCGACCCGATAATCCCGGGGGGTTCGCTTCGCTCAGCCCAACCTCCCGTGCTATCTGTCGGCAGGACCCAGCCAGGCCATGGCCGCCACCACCATCGCTTCGACGCCGGTTTCCAGGGTGGGATGCAGCACGGGCAGGAAGCGCGGGTTGTGATTCGTGGGAATCTCGTTGATCTTGCCGGCCTCCCTGGCCTTGGCATAGGCCACCGGGTCGGTACCGCCCACGAACCAGAACACCGATGGCGCCTTCCATTGCGTGCCGAACGAACCGAAGTCCTCGCTGGCCGACGCCGGGCCGGTCTGCCGTACGCTTTCCGGTGGGAAGTGCTGGCGAAACGCCTCGACCACGCGCGCGCTTGCCGCCTGGTCGTTGACCACCAGGTCATAGCTGTCCAGTGGCGTGATCTCCGGTGGTCGTGGCGCACCGGAGGCCGCGGCCTCGGCATTCACGATGCGCGTGATCGCGGCCAGCACGCGCTGGCGCACGCCTTCGTCGAAGGTGCGCACGTTGAGCTTGATGACCGCTTCGTCGGGGATCACGTTTTCCTTTGTGCCGGCCTGCAGCGCCCCGACGGTGACCACCGCCGATTCGGTGGCGGCGATCTCGCGCGACACGATGGTCTGCAGCCGCAAGACGACGGAGGCCGCCATCACCACCGGGTCGATGCTCGCCTGCGGCATCGAGCCATGCGCGCCCCGCCCGAACAGGCGGATCTGCAGGCTGTCCGCCGCCGAGGTGATGACGCCGGTGCGCCCGGCGACGGCACCGGCAGGGCCGACCATCACGTGCTGGCCAAGCACGACATCCGGCTTCGGAAAGCGATCGAGCAGGCCATCGTCGATCATGGCCTGCGCGCCTTCGGCGGTTTCCTCGCCAGGCTGGAATACCGCCAGGATCGTGCCGCGCCAGGCGTCGCGCGCCTCGGCCAGCAGCGTGGCCACGCCGGCCAGCCAGGTCACGTGCATGTCGTGGCCGCAGGCATGCATCACCGGCACCGTGTGGCCCTCGTGGTCGGTCGCGGTCACCTTGCTGGCATACGGCACGCCGGTGGCTTCCGCAACCGGCAGCGCGTCCATGTCGGCGCGCAGCATCACCGTGGGCCCTTCACCATGGCGGAGCACGCCGACCACGCCCGTCTTGCCGATGCCGGTGCTTACCTCGTAACCCGCCCTGCGCAACCATTCGGCCGCGAGGCCTGCGGTCCGAACCTCCTGCATCGACAGTTCGGGATGGGCATGCACGTCGGTATAAAGCCCTTCCAGGTTCGGCAGCATCTGCTGAAGATTTGCCAGCACGACGCTGGCTGGCCGAGTCGTGTTCATTAGCTCTTCCGCCTCTCGAGTGGATTTATCCCCACCGCCTCATGAAGGAACCTCAGCGGCCCGGGGTGCTGGGCGGAGCATAAACGTGCCGAGGGTTAAGTCCGGATGAACACGCATGGAAGCCCAGCGCCTTTCAGCGCTGGGCGATCAGTGGCTGACACGACTTCAGACCGGACGTGCGACCGTGGCATCAGATCCGCGCGTTCCGTCATTGAAACGAACGCCCGAGAAGCGGCCGTTACCGACCCGGTCGCCACGCATTACGGCTTGCTCGCCAGCTGTGCGCACTGGCCCTGGACACAATCGAAGTCGACCTTCATGCCGCGGCCCACGACGACCGGCACGTTCACATGCTTGACGACGGGGTGGCCGCTTTCTTCCAGCGTCACCGTGTAGACACCGACCGGCAGCGGGTCGATGCTGTAGCGACCTTTGGAATCCGCCTGGTCCTGACGCTGGAATCCGGATGTCGTGCTTTGCACCGAGATGATGTCGCCCGCCGGCGCCTTTCCAAAGATATTGCCTGTGGTGGCCTGCGCATTGGCCGCCGCGGATCCCGCCGCGCCACATACGCCGATGACAGCCGCCATCGCCAGGCTCCGGATCGAGAAGCCGCGGCGATGCCGGGGACGGTCGCTTGAGAGGGAGTTGTTGTTCATGGGATCTCCTGATTCCGTTTGATAACGACTGTGGGGACATGAGCCGCCAAACCGCCTGGCAATCCGCTCATGGGGAGTTCCGGACGGCTTTGTCCGCCCGCCGGGCCTGGGGATGGCCGCCGGCAGGCATCGTTTCGCTCTCCGTCCTCGGCCATAGGGTGAATGGCTGACGCCACAAACCGGATGGTCGGGCGCAGCCTACGCCGGCATCAGGTATCCACCGAAGGGTCAGAGGTCATTGGAGGTCGGAAGTCACGGACCCATACAAGCCGGCGACAGCGCACACGCTTCTTCCCGCAGCAACCGGGCCGTTCGCGGACAGACTCGGTTCTGAATGACGGCGCTCATGTAAGCGCCATTCGGCTCAGCCTTTCTTCGGCGACGGTTTGACCGGCCAGGGCGCAGCGCGCCAGCAGGCGTTGTAGAAGTCCTTGATGGCGTCTCGGGCGGGATAGAGCATGAAGGTGGCGCCGTAGCGGAAGGCGCTGCGCCGGCCGCCGACCCAGGCGCCGATGGAGCGTGACGAAAGCAGGTGCCCCAGCTCGGCGGGCGGATAGGGCCGGGTTATCACGACGGCTCCATCGACGGCGCGGGCCGCACCGCGCGGCTCGACCAGCACCTCCTGGCGGTCGACCTCGAAATACGATCGCGTTTCGTGCGCCACGATCTGCCTGGCACGGGTTGCGCCCACCAGGTCGTACGCGGCGAGCGTCAGGCTGCCCGGACGGCATTGCAGGACGAGCCGATGGCTGCCGTCGCGATCATCCTGATGGAGTTCCAGGAAAGGCGCCGGTGGCAGAAGCCAGCTTTTCGTCTTGAGGGGAAGCCGGCCATTGTTGGCCAGACCGGCGACGGTCATCTGATCCGCGGTCAACCAGATCGGCGAATCGATCGGTGATGCCGGCAGCGGCGCGAGTCCGTCGAGATCGATGCCCATGTTCTTCAGGTACGCGTCCGCCTCGCCGCTCGTCGGTTGGACCGGTGCGATGCCCGCAGCCTGATGGCGGATCAGGCCGATGCGGTCGCTGCCCGTGGGAGCCCACCGGTAAAGGCCGCCGAAGTAGGCATAGGCACAGGCTCCGCTGCAGACGGCCGCCTTGATGCCCCGATACCCGGCACGGCCTTTGCGCCGCGGTGTTCCAAGATGCGTCGTCATCGAGCCGGCGCGGAACAGTCGCCCCAGCGCCATGCCGGCAGCCAGGCTTCCCTGTGAGGAATTCAGATAGATATCGGACCCCGGGGGAATCTTCCCCGACTTCACCAGCGCCGCGAACCGCTGCGGCGCGTCGGTGTCGATCACGCCATACAGATAGATCTGCGGCGCCCCGGCCATCGTCACCGTCATGCGGTCGTCGTTGACCTGGATGGCCATCCGCGGCGGGGTTGCGCTCCCGCCGCTACGTACCGTGCTGCCGTGGGCAGGCAACGTGCCTGCCAGACCTGCGCAGATGAGCAGCGACAAACCCCAACATGCGGTGTGGGTACGCGATCTGCTCCGGCAGGCAGTGTTTTCGGATTTGCCGTATCGCACTACTGCTCCCGCTGTTCAAACGATGAAGTCTTGAGGTCTCAAGATGTCCTGCATGTGAACACGAGGTCGTGGCTTGGCGAAACCCCACACGCTTCGTCATTCCCGCGAAGGCGGGAATCCAGTGACTTCGGCCGTCCTCGGATCACACAAGGGAACCTCGAATAACCCTGCTTCAAGCTCGTCATCCCAGCGGAAGCTGGGATCCAGCGCCTCCAGGCTCTTGAATAGCCAAGACGCTGGATTCCAGCTTCCGCTGGAATGACGGGTGTTCGAGGGTTTTCGAGGTTCTCACAAGACACGGGATCCCACCTGACCCACTTCGCTGTAGAAAAGCACCTCGCGAAAATGGCAGCACTCAAGCAAGCGCCGCTCGTGTCAGATTTACTGGTTCGCCCCAACCGCTCCTGCTTCCGCGTCATCAACCTCCCCCAACAACCTGCCCAGCGCGACACCCAACGCAAGATCATCCAGCACCCCGAAATGCTGCTCGCGCAACCGTCCCTGCGCATCGATCAGCATGAGCGTGGGCGTGCCTTGCATGGCGTAGGCGCGCATCGTCAGCGGCAACGGGTCGCCATCGGCGTACGCGTCCACGCCGACGGGGAACGCATAGCGGTATTCGTGCAGAAACGCTTCCAGCGCCAGCGGCCCTTGCGCCTTGTGATGCTCGAACACCGTATGCAGCCCGATCACCGCCACACGGTCAGCAGGAAAAGTCTGCCGCACGCGCTGCATCTGCGGCAGCGCCTGCATGGCGCAACCCGGACACAGCATCTGAAACGCATGCGCGACGACCACACGCCCGCGCAAATCGGCCAGGGTCAGCGGCGCGCTGTTGAACCAGCGCGACACCTGCCACGGCGGCGCAAGCTGCCCTGTCGTCATGGTCTGCCTCCCGGAATCGAGTAGTCCGAGTTTGTGCGTTCTGCGGGTGGTTCACAAACGCAGGCGTCGTGCGTGTCGTAAAACGCGATCAGAAATTCCCTCGTCGATTGAATGCCCCTGGCCCGCAACTCCACCCGGCACGGATTGGGCGTACCCTGCCCTTCGTGGCCGCGCTTCGGGGGCGCACTCGACGACTTATGCACCGTAACCGCTAGGGCGGTCACGGGCACTGCGCGAGGGCGGGATCTGCCACCGGAATACGCTCCGGAGAGATACATCCCGTCAACCTGACGCAGTCGAACGCCCGGAGGCCTCTGCGCCACCCAGTGGGAGACACCATGAAAAAGTCCTCTTTAGCTCTGGTTCTGGCCGTGGTTGCGCTGGCCATGCCCTGCGCATATGCCGCCGACGACCTTTGTGCCGTCGGGCCCACGCATTGCAAGATCCTGAAAGAAGACGCCCGGGTTCGCGTCATCGACTACACCGCAAAAGCCGGTGACAAGGTCGGGATGCATACGCACCCTGCCCATGTCATTTATGTTCTCAAGGGAGGACGGACGAAGTTCACCCTGCCGGACGGGAGCACGACGGAACGCGATCTGAAAGCCGGCGATGCGGTCATCAATCCGGCCGTCACCCACGCCACGGAAAACGTGACCGCTGTCCACGTGATCATCGTGGAGATGAAGCAATAGCGGTGTGTGGGCCGATGGCGCACGGGGACTTCGAAGCGTGCCTGTCGGTTTCTCAAGGCTGGAAACGGGAACGGCGCCGTAGCGATACGGCGCCGTTCTTGCTAAGTGGCTCTGACCCGCTTAGTTGGACTGGCCAGGCTGCGCTATTCTCAGTCGGTTTAATAGTTGAAGGAGTCTTCCGTATTGAGTATCAGGGTCACCTGGCTCATTGAGCCAGTAGAGTTGTCTGTTTAGCGATTCCCTTGGAACGAGAAGCACACCTTTCAACGCGATTTCGTATTGAGTTGCGGCGATTTGATCTTTGTCGAGTTGGCACGCAAGGATGGCGAGGACTGTTGTCTGGCGGCCTCCGGTCGAGAGGGCCTTGTTTAGTGCCTCGCGTCGGTCAACAAGTTTTCCCACTTTCGCTGGTATGTCGGCGGTTCGGATGGTGCATTCGACGATGGCAATTTGCCCGCTTGGCGTTGTAACGATGAGATCAGGGGCATCTTTCTCCAATTGAACCATCGCGGAATAACCACTCAAGTGAGCAATGGCTGCAACGGCTGATTCAAATTTGTCCTGGTGTGCTTCATCGAGAAGGTATCGACGCACCATTTTTAGATCACGGTCGAAATACCGTGTGGACAAAAGGCGAACGTTTCGCGACCGAATTGGGTCTGTGAACCATTGCCTCCGAACGTAAACATCGCCAAGAGAAAGCATGACGAGAGCTGCATCTATGCCAGGAATTTCGATAGATGCTTTGCCGAATCGCCTATGGTCAATCGGAGCGTCCCATTGAATTTCTTCTGCAAGAACCTGACGACGCCCTGTCACCCCAAGTGAAGGTACCTGTCACGTTCCGTGTGATTCTCTCGATCAGCGGGTCTGGCGTTTGTCGGCCGCCCGTGATGCGATGAAGCAACTCTATCAGCACCTGGAATCCTG
>LNAP01000630.1_pt1 | contig 38714 bp, 51 predicted proteins | sample 602601 | NCBI WGS metagenome assembly LNAP01 (sample SAMN02440304, study PRJNA202911) | soil metagenome | biome: Subtropical and temperate rainforests or woodlands; isolation source: soil samples (1 kg each in a 20% v/v slurry with milli Q water) were... ... | reverse complement strand
GGAAAAACTCAACTGGCTCATCGGGTTCACTCGGATCGGACTGTTTTCAATAACTTATATTCTGACAGGTTCGTTGGACTTGTTCAGAGGTTCCTTAGCGTCCGCCATCGAGAGGCGCTCAATAGACTCAAAAATAGCTTGGTGTGCCGGAAGCAGAAAATGCTCGGGACGAAGCCTGTCCACCAGGTCCAGCAAATCGCTATTCCGAAGCAAAATTCCCAGTACACTGCGCTCAGCGTACAAGTCTGCCGCGACATCGAGCTTGCGAGGATCGACCATTCCAGTCATGAAAAGTGCCTTTTTTGTTACCGTGTTCAAATTGATTGCGATGTGCGCATAGCGCAAGCCGGAGAATGCTTACTCCCCTTCGTCCTTCGGGTCGCCGTACTTACCTTCAATACACTTGATCACGACATCTGGCCGCGTAAAAAAGTCGATGTCGGCAACCCAGGGCAGGCTCTCCGGCTTCCGTGGGGCCGCATTTCCTATAAGAAAATCGATCCGGCCGCACACGGCGAAAAAACGGTTCCAAGCCAGCAACCCCTCTTCGGTTGTCTTGTAGCGAAGAAATGGCCTGATGTCCCCCTTGGTTGAAGCCCATTTCCAGATGTCTCGAATCTTGCGTCTGCGGAAGTCAGAAATCAGTCGCACCTTCGGATTGTTTGGCATGTTGTCTTCGTAGAGCTTCACGAAGCGTTCCACGGGACAAGACGGCACCGCATTCTTCTTGCTGGGTTCTGTACCGGGCAAAGAAGGGAGCAGGCCCGCGAGAAGGTCTTGGGGCTCGTCCAGGACGACCAGATCCATGCCGTCATCCCCTTGCACATTGTGTAGCCCTTGGTTGGCGAGGCACGGCCCGCTCTGAGGCGGCATTGTTCTTCCGGTGGCTATTTCTTGCGGGAGCAAGACGCTCGTTTCGCCCGCCTTTGAGGCGGCTGCTGGCCGAGAACGCGATACCACTTTCGGAACGGCAACGCTTTCAATCTGTGCCGCCCCCTGGCTGGTATCGGTCAAAGCGATGGCTTCTTCGGTTACTAGCCGCTCTGTGGAAGCGACATCGGGATGCTCTAGCCGCGCATTTCCGATTGCCTCCCTAACAGCATCAATTGCGGCCGTCGAGCGCATCGTAATGCCGTAAAACTGTTGGAGCGCAATGCGCAGGGTCTTGTGTTCGTGTCGCAGCTTTTGGACGCGGTTGAGTGGGGTGGTAGCATCGCCTACGCCACCCAGCCCGCGAGCCCGCGAACGGCTTTGCCAGACCGAAAGCGCCTCTTCTGCGATTACGGGATGGTAGTAACGACCATCCGAACAAAGAAGCCAGTCTCGCAGCACACCTGTCTTAATGCGTTTCCAGTCGTCCAGCGGAGCCTTTCGACCCCATCCGCACATAGCCATCAGAAGTATGTCGTCGTCAGGCAGGCTCGCAGCGGGAATCTGATGCCATGAGGCCCAGGCGAGCATCATTCCTGCCCTAAATTCTTCGTCGGTAGTGCCCAGGGTAAAACTGCAGTCGCGCCAATACGGCACATTGAACGGCAGGCAGTCCATGCCGCGAAGATCGCACTCTGGCGGTGTCAACGGTTCACACATCGTTCAATTTCGGGCTCCCTCGCTGATCGTGTTTTCCCACCGTGAGGCGGTAGCCATGAAAACGCGGTGCGAGAAAAGCCCTTCTCCCTTTTTTAGTCAGTCTCAGTCGTCGTCTTGAGGTGCCTGCTCTTCCTCGCCCTGCTCAAGGCGCACAGCCTTGGAAACCAGATCGCGCCATATCGCCGTCGTAGCGCCTTCGGAAGCAGGCCGTTCCAACTTCTGCCAGAGCTGTATTTGTTCCGGCGACGGACGAGCAGCGAGTCGCACCGCTATCAGTAGGAACGCCTCATCTTCCGGCAGCAGCTCTTCGGCGCGAATCCGATGCCCTGAATTCAGCTCTACCATCAAGGCACGACGAATCGGAACCTTCTGCAGGCCATTGACCCAGCGGCTTGCTTGGCTGTTTGTCACCTCCGCAAGAGCGGCGAGGGCGCTGACACCTTGCATTCCCAGAGTCGGCAGAATGGCTGCTGCCTGCAAGGCAACTTCCCTTATGTGTGGAGCGAGCGCCCAGTTCGGCTCCTTCTCATCGACTTTTATCATTCGTGCTCACAGTTATCTTTTAACCTTCGTGTAGTTGACTATATAGTAACTGACGATTGATGAAAAGTAAACTGAAACGACAAGCGAAATGTGTTTGCGGTTTCACAGGCTAGAGAAACGGCTTTGTGAAACGCTGATAAATCTATATGAAAGGGTGTCGTTATAGAGAGAAGAGAAGATCTTTTTTCTTGAAACGCCATGCGACCGTTACGTGAAACGGGCTAAGGCGCTTCGCGTAACGGTCGCATGCAACACGCCAGCGTTACAGACTATCGACGAACGACTCAATTTCCTTGTGCCGTTCAGTCAGCTCTGTATGGGTGTAGATGCTGGTCGTGGCGAGAGAACTATGACCGAGATTCTCGCGCACACTCTTGAGCGACATGTTCTTTTGAAGGGCATGAGTCGCATAAGTATGGCGCAGCCAGTGTGTGCTCGCCTTGCGCAGTTTCAATGAGGCGAGCCGATCGTCCGCGCCGGTTTCATTTGCAACGGCAGTGAACATGTCACGCATCAAGTGGTCGATAGACCGCATCGACAGCCCCTTTGTCCGGTCGTCGAGGGTAGAGATAATCGGCGTCTCTGGTGGTAGGTCTGCCAGCGTTTGAAATGCCTCCCCACGGCTTCGCAGATAGTCCGTCAGCATGGCGATGATCCTCGACGCAAGGGGCACCTCGCGCTCTTTCCCGCCCTTGCCCTTGACCTTCAAATAATAGATGGCCTGGTCCTCGAAGTCGTAGGTGGTGAGGTCTCCAATCTGCGCCTTGGAGATTTCATGGATGCGCAACCCAGTGGTATAGAGGAAATCCACAAGAAAGCGCAACCGGATGCCCGCGAGATCGTCGAGCAAGCCGTCCAGGTAGTCGCGTACCATTTGCCATTGCTTCTGCGAAAGGCTTCGCGCAAGCGGTCGCCAGCTCCTGTCTCGGGTGCGGGGTAGCCCATCGAACGGATTCGAGTCGAGATAGCGCTGGCCGACAAGCCATGCGCTCAGCGTCGAGAGCACTCCGGCAGCATAGGCAATGCTGCGCTGCTGCAGTCCCCCTTGAACGAACGGTCTCCATGCCGGGTGAAAGCGGGCATACTTCTTGTCAGCAACCCACATTTCGGCGGGCTGTGGATCTTCAAGGAAGACCACATAATCGCCGATGTCCTCGGTAGTCAAGCTGGAGAATGGCTTGCGTTTTGTATAGATAGTCCACAGCAGCAGCCGTTCAGCTTCTTTGCGGTAAGCCCGTTCAGTGCTGTCTGTGTAGAGCTTGAGCCAAGCATTGATCGCGGCCAAGTCATTGCTGGCCGATAGCCTGTTCCTGTGCGGGTCGGCACGATTGAGTCCGGTTGAACCGTCCAAATCCGAAGCTGGTTTGGCGATTTGTTCGAGGGGAGCAATCCCTGGGCGGGTCTGTATGGTGCGCCCCACGGTGGTCAACTCCCGTTTTGCCTTGAAGTCGTCGATGGGCATCAAGGCGAAAGGGGAGAGAGAGCCTGACAGTTCGCTGTCGTTCAAGAACGAGAGAATACGCTTGGCAGTAACTTCCCCCAGCTTGGGAATAGCCCGGTACCAGCGGTATCCGCGATGATTCATAAAGAGAATCAAATCGCCCAAGGTTCTAATTGGCGTGGCCTCGAACCTCTTGCTCACTCGCTGATCGAACCAGCCTTCCAACGTATCCTCCAAGACAGGCGGCTTGGCGATTTCCGGGGCGAGATCGTTGATGAGCTGGATCTTCTTGGCGAGAAGCCGGGCATTTCTCTCTAGGCGACGGGTCTCCGCAGGCGTTTCTTCGCGAATAAGCGCATGTCCTTGGCCGTATTCTGCCCGGTACATATCGAGCAGCTCGGCTTCCCCGTAAAATCCCGCTGGGTCAACCTCGTCTCTGTAGTCATCAAGGCTTGGGGCGTTGGCGAAAGGGTCGGGCAGCGCTTGTTCCCGGAAGCGTTTTCGCGGTACGCGCAAGAGTGCGGCCGCACCGTGTTTGCCGTGACGCATAGCCGTCTGGCAAAAAGCATTCTGAATGAATTTCAGGGTGCGCTTGGCAGCGGGGATGTCTGCGCCGGTTTCGAGGTACGACTTAGCGATGTCCTCCAGGCTCAAATCGGACTCGAACGACGCCCGATAGAATGCGACGTGATGCAGCCCCATATAACGGACAAGTTCGTGTGCCATAGCACCCCCAAAGAAATAACAACTTTCTCCAATGCTACCAAGGAAGAGAGTATTTAGCACTAAACGTGCAAATCGTAATGCGTTTTATGCAATACGTATTGCGCAAAGCGCAATGAGTCGATGACTAAATTCAGCCCTGATCCGCAGTCGCTATCCTTGAGAAGGGGAAGGGCGGCAAAGCCGAGAAAGAATAAAATTCGGCAAAAGAAGCACAAAAAATGAAGCGCTCACTGCAATGGCGACGATACCAATTACTCCAAAAGCTAAGCACCAAAGCCAGTATTCGAGAACCAATAGTAGCTCACGAACCACGTTTAGATGAGTCGCGGCACCGAAGTCCAGGCCGAACACCAGAATAGAGAGACCAGCGATAAAGAGAAAGAATAGTAGCAGGGCAACAACGCCATTCCAGCCAACTTTCATATCAGCGATACTGGGGATCGCGTGCAGACTTACGCAGACCACAAATACCGCCATAACACCCCCTACCGGGCCTTTACCAGCGAGAGCCAGGAGCGCAGGGAAGGGCGTGCTCGCTGCAGTCCATAACCAAGCACTCATGGACGTGAGTGACTGATCCTCGGGGGCATAGGGCACAAGACTGAGTGCGAGCACAGCGATCGCCGCACCAGCCATCATGGGCGCTATGCCTTGTACGGCCATGCCTACATGATTCAGCCACGAGCCTGGGCGATAGGCGAAAACCACATACCCCATCAGTCCTGTAGCTCTGTCCGGCCTATATAGCACCACCTTTCTAATAGGAAGGCGAAATAGAACGCAGCCGACAACATGCGCCAGCTCATGGACGGGCGAGCCGATGATGCCAGTGGCCGCATACAAAGACCAGGCATGCGGCACCTTGCTGACCACAAACCTCTCCCACAGAAAGATCGCGCATGCGGGAACGACCAGTAGCGTGAGGTACAGCGCCAGCACGAAAGATTACCGGGCAGAAGAGGGGAGATGAGTGAGCCATGCGGGACGGTTTTCGGCGCTCTTGGCATCCAGGGGCTTAGTGCGCCCCCACGCCAATCTGTGGATGTTCATCAAGGCGTGGAGGATATGCTCCGTGTCTTCCGCCCCCAGGCGGATGTTCAGGCGGGTTCCGATATCGGGAGCATTTTCAGTAGCGGGGCGCACGTCAAGCATCAGAGTTGCATCCCTGTAGCCGGGGGCTTCTGAGTGAGTCACGAATCGTCCCTGCAGATCGACGCTCACTGGCCCCTCGCCTGTATCGTCGCCGGTGAGGCGAAGTTCGCTCATGGCACTGTCCTGCCGCTCCACGTCGGCCGCTTCGTTGGCCTCAGTCAACTCATCGCGAATCTGACGTTCAGCCCGCCTAAGCAAGGGCACAGTGTCACTGTCGATTCGGTCGAGCGCCTCGGCCATTGTGTAACCCATGCTGCTGAGCCAGTCGAAGCGGTTGAGTACCAGCGCGGCCGCGAGCGCTTCGCCAGTGGAGAGAACGTTAATGCCTCCATTGGCAGCATGGCGCACTTTTTGCATGAGATGGTCGTAGTTCATTGGATGGCCCTCGGTCGGCGTTGTTGTGGTAGAAATTATGACCGATGACACAGATTGTGTCTTGGCCCATGTTGGCTGGGCCACGGTCTCGAATGGAGCCCATCGCGGCGTTGCGATTCAAGCGCCCAGTCCTCTATCTTGATCCAGAAGCGCCCGCAATCCATCTAGGATGACAGCATTCTCTGAGGTGTAATGACCAGAAATCATCTTAGATTTCACCATCTCGGCTAGTTCGGCAGGAAGGACAACCCTCAATGGCTGGGCGGTTGCTTCCGGCACCCCATGTCGTCCCTCATAGCTTGTCAGCCCTGTACTTAACCAAAAAGCGTACTCGGGGAAAGCTGTCGATAAAGCGACAAGGAGTTCCACGCTGGGGCCGGTGAGCCCCGCGCTAAAGTGCCGCCACTTCTCGGCTTTAACGCCGGTCATTTCTTCCATGTCTTTCCAAGGGCGTGTCCCGTTCACGACCGCTTCTAGCAATAGCCTCAACCTGGCTTCCACGCCAATGAGCAGTGGCGACCTACGAGTTGCGCTACCGCGTTGCTCTTTCACAGGCTCCATAGTGCTCAACGACTTTCCTCGATCTGTTCTGTTAGGCAATCAGTGACGGCCTCAACTGCATCACGCAGATCATCGCCGAACACATCCATATTGGCTACTTGCTCAACAGCAACGTCGAGCAGTATCTGGATCACCTCGGACCTTGAGGTGCCAACCCCTCGACTTTGTAAAACGTTAATCCAGGCGACCAACTCAACCGGCAACCGCACGCTGATTGGCATCCGTGGTTGTCGATGGTGTCGAAGACTGTATGGATCATCGCTGGCGAGCAACTGCTGGGCAATGTAGTCAGACGCTTTCATGCGTTCTCCTGTTAATCGTATAGGTTAAGCATACATTGTCATACGCTGTATGACAAAACAACGGTGAGCACGAGGACGGCGCGAGCTTGGATAACTACCTGAAAACATTACTGTTACAGAGAGGGCCAAATCGGAATTAAAAGAAAAAACACAAAAAAACATATGGCTGATAATATGGATTATCAGCAACGCGATTTAGCTATTGAGCGGAAGAGGGGGCTTGACCAGTCCCACCTGCCCTGGCCAGCCTCTCTGCAGCGCCCTGCGAAACGTCAGCCACAGACGAAAAAAAACCCGGCCTCAAGAAGAGGTCGGGTTTTGTGGTGGGTGGTGATGGGCTATCGCTACCAGTCGTAGACAGGCAAGCCTTCGACAGCATCGGCATCAGCGTCGAGGACAAGGAAACGCCCCCTTTCATTGGTCGCCAGGCGCAGAAGCCGCAGAAGCGAGGCCGGTATGCGAGCTTGCTCGTGCGCATGATGGAGGTCGAGCGGATGGATGCCGTTCTTTCTGAGATTTTCTGGCGTCCAGGGCGCAGCAATGAGCTTGATGACGTATCCATGCTCAAACCGCATTACCTCGAAGCAACACCCGGCCCCAGCAGTCAAGCCAATGGCTGTGGTGTCGGAGTGCAGACTGAGCCATTTATCCCCATCCTTGCAGATATGGCTCGTGCTAATTTCCCAACATATCTGCTTCTGGGCCAAGCGAAAAGCGTCTTCCTCTTGCGTGGGAAGCAAGGCATGCTCGCCGAAGGCTGATGCCAATGCGACGCGAGCCTCTTCCGGGCCTGAAATTTCATCCAGAGGGATAGCGACTTGGACAACGAATGTGCCCGCCCCCCCAAAGTCGATAGGGAGTAGAAGCATACCCTTTTCCAGCCGCTGGGCCACCACATCGCAGATTCGCTCGCAGTAGGCAAGTGCGCTGGCTTCTTCGGGGAATTTTTCGGCTTCTTCGCCCGATAAATTGCTCCGATAAGCAACCTCCAGGTTCCCCAAAAGATACTTTTTGCCATCGATCAGCACGATGTAGGGCAATACGTACCCAGGACCGTCCCCAAAGGGAACTTTATTAAGGTCTGCGTCCAACACCTCGCCGTATTCCGTGGGTTCACCTGTGGCGTTGGCGAGATAAACGAGTTGCTTAGGCCGGTACATGGCGGCAGCGGTATTTTGCATTTGATGCTCCAGATAGGTGATCACGCTCTTCGCGTGGCACTTGGGAGAACACGATATGTGTCAACTGAGAACCAAGTGCCTATGAGTCACTGACAAATAGCGCGACAGCGAGTGAACCCGGTCGTGTGCAGTATATGGCCGGACCTGGATATAAAAAAAACCCGGCCTCAAGAAGAGGTCGGGTTTTGTGGTGGATCGTGAGAGGCTACCAGTCGTAGACCGGCAAGCCCTCCAGGGGGTTCGCATCCGAGTCCAGGACCAGGAAGCGAGCATCAGCTTGTGCAGCCATGTGTACGAGATTGATCAAGGGCTCGGGCATTCCCGCTTCCTTGTGCTCCTGCCTCAGATCGGCCGGTGTCATTGCGGCGATATTCCACAAAATCGTATCGCTCCACGGGGAGGCAATAAGCTTGATGATGAAAACTGCATCACACATTTTTGAGACATCGAAGAATAGGCCCGAAGTGGACTTGCCTGCATGAGTCATAAGCCATTCGCTGGACTGTTCGCAGACATGAGCCATGCTGATTTCCCAGCAAGGCTGCGCACGGTCCTGGCTGAAAACGCCCCTCTCTTGCCGAGGTAGATCTGCCTCGCCAGCGGCCGGTGCTAAGCACTCAAGTATGTGCAGGCATTCCGTCACGCTGGCCGTCTCAAGATCGGGCCTGATGATGCCTGCGCGTTGCCCCGCCGCTACGATAGAGCCCATTAGGTCGGCACGATCTCCAATGGCACTATCTTGACCGGGGTGATGGATAGTATCTTGCATTTGTTGCTCCAGATAGAGTCCGCAATGTGAGATGCGGATTGTAGGCTGCTTGGGCGAACACGGTTTGCGTTCGCTGAGGACCAAGTAGTTATGAGTCGCCTATAAATGATGCGAGAGCCGAGGGTCTGGCTGAGACAGGTATAGCCGGGCCTGAAAAAAACCCGGCCTCAAAAAGAGGTCGGGTTTCATACTGCTTGGATGATGTCGGGCTCGCGTCAGGCAGCAAGCCTATAGACACCCGTTTCCACTCTATCGAAGAACCGTTCATCTTGCAGCACTTGCCGGACCTTCGCCATCCAGTGCTGATTGGACTTCGTTTCGGCGAAACTCTCGATGCGTTTGTAGATGTCGGCCAGCGGGAGAGTTTGCCCTTGGAGAATACGCCGCACAGCAGCTCGCCAGGTGCAGGACATCATGGCGCTGGCACGCTTATGAACCGTCACGAGGAAGAATACGGATGTGTCGCGGCTGCCCCGGCGAAACACCAACAGCTTTTCGTGTGCGATCCGAACGAGCCTGCCCTGATAGGAGCGAGAGTCGCTGGTGCAATTGTGCTGGATCTTGATGATCTCATCGACAAGTACGCCAGGGGCCAGTCGCTCAACCAGACTCGACAGGTTGAAATATCGCCCTTCTTTGCGCAGGTTCCCCATCAGAATGCCGTAATGTCCGCCCACTTCGCAGGCGTCGTGGATGTTCATGACGGAAAGTTCAAGAGCCTCGGTGAAATCCTTGATCGACAGTCGGCTCATATCCCACTTGTCGGCCTCACCCCACACGTTACCCGAATACTGAATCATGTTGGCATAAGGCGGATGCCACCAAACGAGGTGCGCGTCTTCCTGCAAGAATTCACGAAAGTCGTCGCGCAGCAGGTTGAAGCCCTGGTGCAGGTCCGTTCCCTTGAATCGAACGCCCATCTCTCGGGCCACGTCAACGCTGGTGCCGCCCCCAATGCTCGGGTCCGCTACCAAGCCATCGTTACGCCTCATATAGGAGCCGATAAAGTCCTTGACGATGTGCCCGGTGCAGTTGCCCCGGTAGTTACTCTTGCCGTAGCTCCCTCGATCAGGGTACGAGCAAACTGAATTGTGAAACATATAAGCCTCCAGGCAGTTATCCGCTTGGGCAAACACAGAATGCGTTTGCTGAGAACCAAGTGTCTATGAGTCACGACCTTTTGCCGCGAACGGCCAAAAAAAACCCGGCCTCAAAAAGAGGTCGGGCTTTGGGGGGCTTTCGCGGTTGCGGGAGTTAGTTCGCGCCGAAAAAGTTGAAGTTCCTGATGTGTCCTGAATCGCCAGGGACATCAACGATCTTGTGGCTACGATTGGCGTTTTTCATTGCCTTAACGAAAGTGGAAAGATCGCAATCTTCTTCCAGGTAGGCCATAGAACCTTTCCGGTACGAGTGGGGAGTGATGTTGGCGGTTACGCCAAGCTCTTCAAGCAACGCAATCGGAACTTCCAGCCATCCATGTCCCGGATCAGAAAAAAACCTAAAGCTCTGGGGGGCATCAACAAGCGCCGCCTCTTCGGACTCATACGGGCCGGTTGTGGGCTTCCGGTCCAGCAGAACGTCACGAGCATACTGCTCAATAGCGCTCCAGTCGGCGTCTTTGCAGTCGTAGTGCTCGGCAAAGAGCGCAATCGCCTGCCTCTTCTCATCTGCAGTTAATCCGAGGCTTTCGTCGCCATCAACGTCTTCGGCCGACCACAGGGTTGGAGCGGCGAAGACCTCAAATTCGCGGATGGAATCGATCATGACTTGTTTTTCCGGTGCGGGCAGGTGCGGTAACGAGGCAATGCACGCATTGAGAAGGTTTTGAACGGTTTCGGCTTGAGGAAGGAAATCGAAGGATGACGCCATGTAGGTGCTCCAAATTAAGGTTGCGACGTGGCTTGAATGGTCACGTCTCGCTTGGGTGAACACGGAATGTGTTCACTGAGAACCAAGTGCCTATGAGTCACGATCTTTTGATGCGAACGGCCAAAAAAAGCCCGGCCTCAAAAGGAGGTCGGGCTTTGTGTGATGCGTGCAATGAGCCCTGGCGGGCAAGAAAGCAGTCGAGGCTACGAAGCCGGATTTAGTAATGCGGAAACTTGGCCGACGTTGGAGGCGATTTCGTTAAAAAGATCCTCCAGCGCCTCCAAGTCTGAAACGTCGATTTCACTGACAAACTCTGCCATGGCAGTGGTTCTTGCGTCGGCCCGGTCAAGCGCGGCCTGATCATGGCGCTTCTGCTGTTCGATCAAGCCCAACACATGCTGCACATGAGCGTCAAGAGCTTTTGTTGCTTCGGAGATAGAGGCGAATGTTGCTTGGCGCTCCGGCCCGGAAATCGCAGTAAGCGGATCGCCCGATGCTCCCATCTGTTGCGTCGATTCAGTCATTTATTTCTCTCTATACTGCGGCCAAGCGAAGTGATCGCCTTGAAAACCCAGTGTCAATGAGTCAGGTATTTCTCTAGCGAAAGCCTTCCAGTGTGGTGCTCTGTCTGCAGCACAGCGATATGGCGTCTATTCTGCCTTTGTTCGCCGGACGAGAAAGCTCTCTCGGCTGACCCCGTGCGCTTCTTTATCCAAGAGCCACTTAGGAGCCTTTCCTCGCCCGGTCCAGGTCTGTCCTGTGTCTGGGTCTTCATACTTGGGGCGGCCCTGTGAAGAGCTACGCAGCATCTGTGCAGGTCGAGTAGCTGCCTGCTCGATGTCCCGCAAGGTGATGTCGAAGTCGCTCATATACTTGACGATTTTTGCCAGCACTCGCTTGCGTCCCTTTTGGGTCAAGGACTTCGCTTCGAGATGCAAGTCTGTAATCCGCCGCTGAATTTCGTCAAGCTCCAGGTCTTCGGTATCTGCCATATTCTGGTTCCACTATCTGTTGAAATATCGGATGGGCATAGAAGCTCTTACTGGGCACACACGCCATCTTCGACGGCCAATGATACGGCATTTGTCACCTGTTTACATACCTCTTGGACCCTCACTTCTCTGAACACTAAAGGATAATGAGAGAGCGGGCGCTACTGATTAGGCAAGAAAAAACCCCAAACGCGAAAAGCGTCTGGGGTTTTGTAAAGTAATTGCGAGATGCTAAAAAGCATTCGCATAAAGGCTGAAAACTCGTTGAAAGCTACTTGCCCTCGGGGTTCCATTTGCGCTGCGCGTAATCGCTTCCAAGAAAAGCATATACGCTTCCAGCGACCAAGACACCGGCAGAGAAAACTATTAGCGGTAGTAATGAAGCAATCATTTTTGATCGTCCTCCGTTTTTCTGGCGATGGACTTCGCCTTCAAGCAAAAGTACATACCCAATGACCATATCATACCGCCAAAGATGGATAGCATCCAGCCCGCTACAGAGGATTGGAGCAGTCCTCCTGCGGCACCAGCGCCGACGAGCATAATACCGAGCTTTCGTTGGTCGTCGCCCATATCGGAGTAGATCCGCTTGTCAGGCTTAGAAAGCCGAACGAGCCTGGCTAAAAAAGATCTTAAGTGCATATGCACCTCCTAATCTGGCGAGGTGCCTGATCCCCTTTTGGGGCCAAGGCCCCGCAAGAGTTGAAAAATCATAAGGCCCGTTACGCCAAGAGCGTACTGAGCCTTAATTGCTTACGAAATGACTTCGAGCATCCTCGTGAAGGCAGTCGTTTTGATGTCGTTACCGGCACCAAACCATGCTGCATCCAGCCGGGTCTCCGGCGTACGGCCACGGCTATGGTCAACCCACTCCGTAACAGCATTAACCAGCCCCCAGGCAGTCCCCTTGACCATCTCATGGCCGCGTTGACCGCCGTTAAACAGCGCCATCACTTCCTTGTATCCCTTGGATTGACGGACATCAGGAAAAGTGCCATCGGGCCGTTTAGAGGCTCGACGGGCAAACAGCATGGCGATGAACTCATCCGCAAAGTCTGGTTGGATCTTCGTTTCGGCCAAGCGGCGCATCTCGATCTGGAATTTCTCCCACTGGTTCGAGAAGATGCCGAGCCCGCGACGAACGCTTTCAGGATTGAAAACAGCGTCGTGACGAACTTTGACCACGCTTGAAGTGTCGCTGGAATATGCACGAGAAAGCGTGTTATTGCAGACGACCCGAATCGAAGTCAACCGAGCGGTAGTGGCAAGAGTTCCGTCATAGCTGGTAGCCAGCAAGACGTACGGCTTAACAATATCGCCATCGACAATGGGGGCACCATCATCGATCTTCGCGAGGCCCCAAATTTTCAATCCGCCTTTGAGAGCGCCGACAGTCTCCAAATGGAAGCCGCCGATGTCTGAAAGATCACTGAAAAATTTTAGAACCTCTTCCGGTTGCACCACCTTGTAGTCCTTAGAGACCACAGAGAGCGGCGTTTGCGTGTCGCTACGAAACAGCGTTTTACGGCCAGGAAAGTCACGGTAGGACTCATTCCCTTCCGGGTCGGTGACGCGATACATGGTGTCGGCAGAAAGGACGGAGTAATCCAGCCCAGACTCACGACGCCAGATATTGATGTCGGTACCCGCTTCGAGCTGCTGCCCCAGGCCATGCCAAGGCGTCTGGCCGACGTAAGCCATGGTTGCCTTGCCATTGATGATGTCGAGTTGGTGAGCCATGATAAATCTCCATTCTTAAAAAGAGACTTGGGCGAACACGGATTGCGTTCGCTGAAAACCAAGTGCTTATGAGTCACGAACAAAATAAGTGAGTGTCAGACTACCTATGTCCCTCTGCTTTCCTTTGGGAAGTCATGCAAAAACATATTCAATGGCTGAGTGCTTGAAAAAGTAGGCGATCTCACCATGCAGCTTCGATCTGTAGTAGCGAACATGGTAGTCACCTGCCATGGTGAGCCCATTTCGCGGGTGTTTCTCGTAGCCGAGATCACGCTCCAGCTCTCTAACGGTCTCTTGGTCAGCGTGCTTGAGAAAGGTACGCCTTGTCACTTCTATGGCCGAATCGATCATATCGACCAAGCCGCCTTCGGCGTGAACGTCCTGGTGCGGCCAGTTAACGCAGTTATTGATGTAGGGAAGGCCCATGTGAATCTCCATAGAACTTGGCCGAACGCGAGAAGCGTTCTGAAAACCGAGTGCTTATGGGTCGGAGATTTTTGTGGCGAGGGCAAGAAAAAACCCACCTCGCAAAAAGGAGGTGGGTTTTGTTGGGGATGGTCGATTGACCTGGTAATCGGGCTACGATGCTGTTGCTTTGGCTCGCAACTCGTCGCAGCTAGGTTGAAAGTCCGAGAGACGAAGAAGTTCCGGGTTGACGTTGTAGACATCGAACGCCCTCCCACGCTTGACGACATTGACATCATCACCGATTTGAACGCAGTGCATGTTCTGGGCGATTTTGAGTGCGTCAGGTGAGACCGGGACGTTGATCAGGTCGCCTTCTGCGCTGCGACGAACCATCAACTCAATGCGCGGAGCATTGATGGCGGAGATGATGTCGAAAACAGCGCCGATCCCGCCAGCGACTGCTCCGGCACCCATATTGGACATGCCGCCCAAATCCGTCAGCAGCTTGGCACTACCGGCATACTCTCCGGCAACCGAACCCGCCGCCTTTGAGACGTTGTGAACGGTTCCGTTCTTCTCGGTAACGCGAACCTCTTCGACCTTGCCTGTAGCGACCACAGGCATACGCATGATGTACTGGTTTCCGTCAACCTCTTTGACGTGGTAATCTCTGAGGGTGTCGCACCCGGCCAATGCTAGGCAGGAGAAAGCCAAAGAAGCAGTAATGAGTTTCGTAAACATGATAATTGACCTCGTGAAATGATTGGTATTGGGTTGTGGGCACCAGAGTAGCCCCACATGAGAACCTAGTGCTTATGAGTCACGAACAAATTGCTCGATGGGAGCGCATGGTAGCAGCCCCCATCACAGCTCATTCAAATGAACTCCGCACACTCTGCTGGCATCTTTTTCAGATCTCCACCAAGCGCCTCGAAAGTACGCTTGCAGCTTGTCTCCAAAGTGGAGTTTTTGAGATCATCTCCCGAAGACGGGCCTTGCATCTTCAGGAGGTCCTCAGCCAGGTGGGAAGTGTCGATAGCGCCCATCACATCGCCAATGAATTCAGAAAAGTCGATTTCCGTAAAGTCGATTTGCTTGAGCTGAGCCGCTGAGAAGCCGTTGCATGTCGGGCTTTGGGTATCGCCCCAACCCATGCCAAGCTGAGCCCTTCCCTGGACGTTGATGATCTTCGCCAGTTTGCTGTTGTAGCAACAGTAAGAGCGCTTGCGCGTAATGCAAACCCCAAGAATCTTCTTCGTACACCAATCATCGATAGCGTCCGTGCATAGGTTAGCGCCTCGCTTCATGGCAAGCATGGCCTCTTCTTCATCGCACGTCATTGCAGACATGACAACCTGGACTGCAATGGCGAAGGCAAAGGCATAGGGGTTGAAGTACACAGGGAACCCCCCAGCAGTGCCGAGCGAATATCCTGCCGTTCCCAAGAAGCTTCCTGTCCCCCCGATAGAGAAGCCATACATACCAAACCCAGGGCTGCCGATGCTGTCCAGAAGCCCCTGCCCTCCGGGAAGGTTGCCACCAACGGCGGCAGACCACCCGCTGGACATCCAGTTGACGGTATCTCCATAAAGGGTGTCGAAAACATATTTGCTACCAGCCCGTGCGGCAAACCCCGCAGCGCCAGAAATTGCTTCACCCATAACTGAGTTATTCGATTGCCCACCCCCTTCACTGGAGCAGCAATTCTTCAACCCTGCTCCCCGTTTCGAGCGGCAGTAGCTTGCTTGACCCTTGAAGATGTCAAGCCCATCGGAAGAGTAAACGCCAATTTGCCGTCCCGCCTCCATATCAGTAATGACCTTGGCGAAATCCTCATCCGGGGGATAGCCGGTGTCCCAGCAAACGCCGCCGATGCAAATATCCCGGTCGCCGCAATACTCGACTTGATAGGACTCGCCGGGCTTTGTGATGCAGCGATACTCCACTTTCCACTCAGAGCAGCCAAACACACCGGCCTGGCTTAGGCATTGCCTGCCATACGCGCTGCATGCGCTATCCTGCTCAAAAGGCCCGCAAGTGTTTTGCCTTTCCGAAGTTGAGCATGTGTAGTCGCGTTTCCATTGCCAGCACCCGCCCGCCATTGCCAAAGTAACAGATACACCATTCACAACTTTAACTGGTGTTGTGTCTACACAAGTGCGTGCATCCCTTCGGCATTGGTACACATCGTTAACTTGAGACTCGCCGGGAATAGTGACATCCGGCAAGCATATGGTTTTCATCCCATCCGGGGCGCATATCCGTGAACCATCTGGTGCCGTGACGAAACTAAGACATGCTTTATCAGTAATCTCCGTTGGTCCGCACGGCGGCAAATGGCCGTTTGGCGGCATTTGAGCATAAGCATCGGCACTCGCAAGCAGCATGAGAGTTGCGAAAACAGAACGCAAAGCATCTCCGGTCGCGAACTTAATTAACGCGAACATTTTCAAATGCGGCACAGTTGTTACTCCAGTTGTATGAACATTGCGGCAGGCATCTTTGCCTAGCATTTATCCAAACCTGTCCATTGCCAGGTGCGCCCCCGTCGATGACATACATCTTGATGGTGTTCGCTCCCTCACGAAGATATGGCCGCATATCTATGTCTACGGCCGATGTAAAACTATCGCCAGTCTCGGCGCTTCTGTACTGGCCTTCGGCATACTCCACTCGTGAGGAATAGTTTGACCAGTCAGTGCAAATTTGCTCCCATTCAACACAAGGGCTAAATGGATTGCTCCCTGAGCGCCTGATGCATTGGCCTCTTTCATAACTAGTGCATACACGAGAGCCACCCATTCTCACTGTCCATGAAGTGCTGCGCCACCCCCCAAAAAATCGTGTATGCGTTCCCAAATAGACGCCATTAACTTCTATGCCCACCCAGTTGTCCGATTGGATTTGGATTGCACGAAACTCTTCTATGCGATCCACACCGGCTAGATTGAAGGTGAAATTTGCCCAAGTTTGAGTCCAAGCCTGCGTAATTGAGTTGCGAAGCACCAACTGAGACCCGTCGAAGGTGTAGCTGTAATTCCCTGTGCTAACGGACACTGAACCACGAATGACTCCCTCACTAGCGCAATTGCCCTGGGGGGGCTGACATTGAACAGCGAGATTCTCATTGCAGAATCTATTCTCTATGGTCATAGATTCGTAGCAATACTCCGTATTGAATTCTGGCGGAATTGTCGTCGTTTGCGTTGTACATGAACCGTTGCCATCTGCATCCCCCGCAGGAGGAACCCAGTCTTGTAGGCTGTCGTCGGGTGGGATCTCGATCTTTTGCCGCATTTGATATTCGCCAGCTAGAAAATTTATCCCCTCACACTCTTGGTCAAAGTAGTCGCTTTGGCTCTGGATTGCCTGTTGCCGCTGCGCTGCTGTCATTGCAGCCCACTTAGCAGCACCAGCACTCTTCTGTGCTTCCACCGCAGGATCAAAGCCCTCTCTGTCGCAATTCCCCCCGCTGTACTCCTTGCTCTGCGTAATGCGGTCAACGCCGATATTTACCATGTCGCCAAACCCCCCCTGGAACCCATCCTTTTGCACCGGGCTTGGCTTAAAAAAAGGTACTTGAGAGGCCGTTTCTTCATTTATCCGGCTCGTCCCAACCTCGTTCTTGTTCTGCAGACCGAGGTTCTTACCTTGGTCGGTCGCTTGTTGAAGCGAAGGGGCTCCAAGGGATACCAGCGGCAGGGCTGCCAGCAGTCCCGCAATAGCGGCGGATCGCAGGAGGTTCTTCATTGAACCTCCTGCGGCACGGCTTTACGCGATGCCCCTTGTGCCTCATTCGTTGCTTGCCTCACATCAAAAGCGTCCTGCGGAGGTTCGCCGCTTTGGCATAGATTTATCTGGATGGGTGGAAAAACAAAGGATTCCGTCGTGAATGCCTTCGTCGGCACGCCATCTTGTCTGATGTCGATTTGGATGCGACCGCAACCCGGTTCTTGATAGCGTTTGATGACGGTGACGCGCATCAGAAGCGGTTCGGTCGATTTGGTTATGGCTTGCAAGTCCACTGCCTCCGCATCAGGAATGTGGCCCTCTACCCAGCCGTCTTTGGATGAGAGCGCCTGAACAACGGATTCAGGACTCATGCTGAGAATACCGACGTTTGCTGCCATTGCCCCCTGGGAGCACAGGGCGGTTAGAAAAACCATATAAGTAATTATTTTCATTGGCTCACCTCTTTGAAAGGTCGGACAGCACCCGTTTGGTAATGGGGATCATGGTGATGGCCTAGATGTTGAAGAATCAGGAGTTACGTTTCTTGGCAAGAAGAGCCAGCCGATGTTCAGCGAGCCCTTGTATGTACGGAACAGAGCTTCGTAGCCTGATCGTCTCCAGCGCCAATTCGATTGACATGTCGCCTCGGACCGAGGCGAAAGAGCCTTGGAGTGTGCAGGTTTTCGGACCTTCCAGCGGACACCCCCGATCCAACACCTCCTTGTCGCCCGTGACGACAAACGTCGGTACAGATTGAATGTTGAAGGACTCGAACATACCGGGGTTAATCTGCCATTCAGCCCCGGCCTTGTTAACTTCCCTTGCCGCTTCCTTGGTTGCGGCAAGGGTGTCATCTTTCATCCCTCTGAGTACCAGGGTCGCCCCCACTACCCTCGCTTGCTTTGCCAGGGCAGACAAGATTGAGTCAGGCATAGAAAAGGAGACGAAGACAAGGATGGCGTTCTGCGGGATATCAGGAACATCCGATTCCATCCGCTTTTTCGCCCGCGCTTGTTCGGTCTGATAGCGTTGAATTACGCTGGTGAGCGACTCTCCGCTGTCCAGCGCTGTACTCGCCCCCATGAGCCCTTTCCCATTCAGAATGGTGTTCTGGTACTGGTTGAGCTGTTCTTGGGTAGCAGGGGCATAACTACGATCTGGCACGGGTGCTTCATAGTGCTTGAGGGACTCATCCCCGAGCGCTTTCTCGGTCGCTTGTCTAAGCTGCTTCATCTGAGCATCCAACATGCTCTGGTCCGGGATGCGAATCTGGCCTCTGGCCGCGTCCATTGCATCTGCGTCGGGCATAACAGGAGTGCCGCGATACTGCTGGATGGCGGCAATATCGGCGTCATCGGGGGCCTGAGCGGAGGCGATAACCGGGCAGAGAAATATGGCGGCAACGAGAGCGCTGGCGGTGCGAATGTGAAAGTTGTTTTTCTTCATGTGGTTGTGCCTGTACTGTACTGAGGTATGCAATCAAAAAGGCCGCGTGCAAGCGGCCCAGTCATCACGGCCACGCGCCGCTGCAGCAGTCGCGCTTGCGGAAAATCGTGTAGCCGAAGTCGCGGAAGCTGGTTGTCGGCACCTGGGTGCCAGACTCGACCAGTATGGTTGAGCGCCCAATAGGGCCGCAGCATTTGCCGTTGATCTTTTCGGTCTCGGGGTACGGCAGCAAGCGGCTGAATTTGTATTGCCGCTTGTTCATGATCGGCTGCCACGATCCGGCTGTCCCGCAGGCGTTTTCCGGCCCGTAGTAGGATGCCATCGACTTGAATTCATGCTGCCAGGCGATCAAGCGGGTAGACAACAGCCGGGCCGACATCTCATTGGTGATGTGTGGGTAAACCCACCCCGTATACGGATAGATGTTCCCCCAGGAACCAGCCACCCAGAAAAGCTCTGGAATTGGAAAATCGACCAGGGCCGCAATTGAATCGGCGGTTCCCGCCACAATCGCGGTCATGTTAGCGATGGCGAAGGACAGCGGGTTCATCGTGGTAGAGATTTCCCAATCGTCATAGGCCGGGTCAACCTCAGTAGGCCACTCTGGACTCATGCTACCCTTGCTTGTGCATGTGTCGTCCAGCAGCACGTCCAGAACATACATGAGGGGATTGGTGTATCCATGAACCCATCGAAACGCGGCCGCTGCGGTGCCTGAGTGGAAACCTCCCCTTGACTGATCATTTGTCGTGCCGAACATGTTCTCGTTGATTGGAACATCGAGGTGAATCCCTCCGAGGTTCGGGAAGCACCACGGAACGGTGGTAACGTCCGTCATGTAAACAGGCTCCCAGAATGATGTGGGCACGCCGATACGGGGAGGGCTATCGCAAAAGCACACGGGTTGATCAAAATCTGTATCGAAGTCTTCCCCATCGGTGCCAAAGAGCTTTGCCCCGAAGAGCTTGATCGGATAGACGCACGACCAGCAGATGTCGGTGATCGGGTTCGGAAATTTACCCTCGCAAACGACAGATGATTGGGCGGAAGCAGTGGAAACCCCCGCCAACGCAAGAACAGCCCCCGCAAGGGCGAAGCGAACAGATCGGATCATTGCTCTCCCCCCAGAGCGAGCACCAGCTCCTGAACCAAAAGCGTCTTGCCGGACTGGGAAACAACCGCAGGCACTTTGGTCAGCTTGAAGCGTTTGGTAAATGCCCCACCCAGGTCGTAATAAACCCGCACTTTCAGGTCTTTCATGAGCTGAATAAAGGAGCCGCCCACGAGGATGATCTTGTCGTTAGGGTGATCGACAAGTCGCTTTTTGACGAAATCCACTTGGTCTTTATCCCGTGCGTCAATGAGCACCACGGCCTTCGACCATCCTGTGTAATCCAATGGGTTAATGCGGGTGCCCGGCGCAACAATCACGACGCCATCAGCGTTCGTTATCGGCTCGTCGATAACGATTGAAGGGTCCACTCGATACGTCCGGGGTTCCGTAGCCTTGCTGATTCCTGCGATAGGCTCAGGATTGTTCATGCGTTCGATGAAGTCCTGCTGGTACTGCTTCTGTAGCTTGCTCAACGTGCCGTCCTGCTCCATCTTTTTGAGCTTGTTGATCATCTGCTGAACACCGTCCTCTTCGTCGATGTTCCATTGGTGGCCGTAGCTACCGAGATCCTCAGCCCGAGCTGCTTGACCAATACTGGCAGACAGCAGCGCGGCCAAGAAAACCGTGGATACAACCAAGCGTGAAATATGAGTGAGGCATTGCCTCTGGGCTATCTGCTTGCGCATGTCAGTTCTTTGTTGTCGGGCACAGCGCGGACGCTGCTGGTATAAATGGATAAATAGTGATATGAGCTATTATTACTCATACTGAATATTTTGACCACGACACCCGAAATAAATACTCATATCGCCAGCAAGCTCATGAGGCAATCTACGCAAGGAATCAATGCCGCTGTTAATCGCCCCCTGCCAAAGCGCTCCATGGTCGAATCCGATCTGGCTGACATCGTGATTCGTACCTGCAGCCTGGCCGAAGGGATTCGACATCATTTAGGCGGCGCAGCGGTCGAGAGACAGATCCTTAACGGAAACCGCTCAGATCATAAAATCGAGAGCCGCCTAAAAGATGGCGGGCAAAGCCTACTGATTGGGAGGAATCACTTTGATCGAAGAAGACAACAGCTCTTCGCGCCTAGTGCTGCAAGAAACACTGGTTGCCCTGGCTAACGCGAGGGAAGATCTTGATCGGGTTCTTCGAGAGGAATGCCCGATTGGGACCAATCTCGTGTTCGAGCGCGATGCGCAGCGCCAGCATGCTGTGGTGATGAACCACGGCTGGGACGGCACTCTTAGCGTGCAACTTACAAACGGCTCCAGCAAGGGGCGACGTGTACTTGCCAGTGAGATTGTCTCCGGCCTCGCGCTACAGGACGCCGTGGCCGTTGTAAGTAGCGCAAAGAACGAACTAAATCGCGTCCTACAGGTGGAATACCCGCAGGGGGTAGGGGTAGTGTTCGTCAAGGGCTCTAGGCGAGAACACGGTGTTGTGTTGGAGCATGGAGGGGACGGCACATTGACCGTCAGGCTCACCAGCGACAAACGCAAAACAAAGCGTATCGCCGCCCATCAAATCCGTGCGTGAGATTGGCACAAGAAATCCGTGACCCATATGTACTGGGTTTTCTTTGTGGCATACCGCCACCGCCCCTCTCTCTTGCGAGGTTCTTACCATGGATACCATCTCCATCCGCATTCCTTCTCATAGCACCAACACCGCCCCCGGCGTCGGGCTCGACGCAAAAAGTCTGGGGTTGCGCTCCTGGAAGGATCTCGCCTTCCGCACAACACTGGGAAACACGTTCTACCCTCTGGCTCCCGAAGATGACGAACTGTTCGATAACATCGACATCGAGGACATAGCAATTTCATTGTCCAACAAGGCTCGATTCAACGGCCATACGGACTTCTTTTATAGTGTGGCTCAACACAGCGTCCATGTCGCAGATTTGGTTCGCTGCCCCATCTACGATGTACGTTTAGCCGCGCTGCTGCATGACGCCGCAGAGTACGTGATGGGGGACCTGAATACGCTTCTAAAATGCCTTTTCCCAGCCTTCGGTGTTTTGGAGTCTCGCGTGCAGGCAGTCATCTATCGACGCTTCGGCATCGCGGGGCAAACCTCCAATCACATAGCGACGGAAATCAAACTCGCTGACAACCGATCCGTCCTGACGGAGAAGAGGGATTTGCGCAAAGAAACCAAGGATGATATTTGGCTAGGCTACGAAGGCATCAAGCCGGACATAGCGAAAATCATGCCGCTGTCGCCCATTGTTGCCAAGCAGCTTTTTCTGGATCGCTTCGAGCTGTTCACGAACGCTTGAAGCGCCCGCAATATGAAACCCCGACACCTTTTTGGTGCCGGGGTTTTTTTCTGGGCACCAGCCTGAGTTGACTGAAATTGCGAAACGTCGCCATGAAAGTTTCTGACTCATACCTACTCGGTTATCAAGGCGCACATCGCACCTGGCCGCAATTTGGAGTATCGCAATGCAAAATCAAACTGTCAGAACTACCCCCGTCGAAACGAAGATCGAAAATCCGGTTCGCTGCAACTGGTGCAACTGGAGCGGCGATGACACTAATCTCATTCGTGCTATCGCGGCTGATGAGCCCCAAGAAGACGCAGCGGATGTCTGTCCACAATGCAGTCGAATTGGGTATTTGATGGACCTCGATCAGTCCGACAACAACGCCTCAATTAAGGAAGCTTCATGAGTGTGTCTACCGCCTTGTCCCTGGAGAACCGCAGCTACGTCGAAAAATGTAAGTCACGATGGAAATCTGCCATGCCTAAATCCATGACTGTGATCGAGTATCACGGCCATGGGGACCAAGCATTTGGCGGCTCCGCTGACGACCGACCGCTTGGTGAAAGCGGGCGCATCTTCAAGCGGTCCTGCGAAGGCACTGAAAGGGTTGCAGAGTTCTTTACTATCGAAGCGGCCCATCTGGCCGCCCAGGCTATCCCTAACCGGCGCGAAGGCTCTATCCTCGGAGTTGCTCCGGTCTGGCGTTGAAATCTGCCAACAAGCTCTTCTATCAAGCCCTGGCACCTTATTGGGTGCTGGGGTTTTTTCTCGGCAGCAATGTTTGCCAGGCATTCTTCGCAAAACGTCGCCATGAAAGTCCTTGACTCATAGCTACTAGGTTTTCAGGACGCATCCCGCATCCGACCATAGCATGGAACTATCCTATGTCTCTCAAATCTACTCTCGCCACGCTGATCGAAGCTCGCCGCATTGTTTCCTTACCTGAAAGCTGGACAAAAGGGGTCAACTGTCGCGACAAAGATGGTGAGCCATTGGCACTTGCAACCTCTCGCCGAGCATGCCGGTGGTGCGTTGTCGGGGCTGTGTATCGTGCCGGTGCCAAGGCAACCCCCGGCTCCGTGTTCGATGATGTCGAGGCCATCCGCCTTCTATCGAAGGTAATCGCCCCCAACGGCAATCCCAATGAGTCGGCCGACCTGAACACCGTAGCAGGTTTCAATGACGCCGAACGCACAACTCATCAAGACGTGATTGGCCTTTTCGATAAAGCGATTGCTCTCCAGCAAGAGCGCATCCAACGCCATTACGGTCTTCAAGCGGCCATGGCACATACCAATGCAATGTGTCTCCCCTCGTAACCCCCAAAGCCCCATCACCTTATTGGTGCCAGGGCTTTTTCTTCCCTCTCGCCACAAAAGTCCCCGACTCATAAGCACTCGGTTTTCAGAACGCTTCTCGCGTTCGGCCAAGAACAAGGAAACTCTCATGACCACCAACACCTCCGGCATCACCACCGTCCACGCTTGCGAAGCTGACTCGGCAATCGGTCTGAGCAGAGGCTCCAGCCGCTACCACTACGACCTTGCCCTGTTGCCTCTTGGCTGGGAACAGTACGATACCGATCAGGACGCTTCCTACTTTGGCGTCTGGGTCCACCGTCAGAAGATGGAAATCATGACGTATGCGGAAGGCGACCGCTCATTGACCCGTTGCTCCACACAACAGGATTTCAAGGAAGAGCTTGAGCGCATGGAAAAATTTTATGGCCCAACCCCTCCCGCCTTTATAGCCTATGGTACGGATGGAACCGTCACTCACTACATAGACGAACGGCCAACCTCCGCCGTCGCGTAGATATCAACATGAAAAGCCCCAGACTCTTTTTGAGTTCGGGGCTTTTTTTTGCCTGCGAGATGTCGTAGGAACCGGGCAAAGAGAGGGTGGCTAGGCTCAGTGCGGTTTCGTGGTTGCGGGCGAAACGCGAGGCGTCTCGAAACCTTTTGATTCAGTCATCTGGACCGCTTCCGCACCCGGCCGGGCAGTAACCGAGTTGGATGCCGTGCATGCAGCAGCCGTCGTTTAGAAGCTCGTCGCGCTCGGCTTCGCGTTCCTCATGTGTTGAGTAATCGAACTCACGGGCTATTTCAAGCGCCTGGGTGCGACGATCTTGCGGCATGGCTGCCAGATCGGAATCGACCGCACGGCTTAACCTGACAACGTACCAGGTGTGCGAGCAGCCATCACCCCTCGCCGCGTCCGCCGCCAATTCTTCGCAGCGTGCCCGCCAAGCAACCTTCCAAGGCTCCTGCGCTGCGACCGTTTCAGTTGTATTGCTCATTGGGACTTCTCCTTGGGTTTGCCCTTCTCGGGCAGGTCTGGGAACTTGTGCGTGTAGCCAAGCGACTCCATGGTAGGCCAACCATGAATCACCCCGTGTTTTAAGGAGGGTGTTTGGTCAAGGTAAAACGGGTTTGGCAGCGTGTGCTGCGAGTTGGTCATAGTAACGCTGTTCTGCCTCGGCAGGGGGGATGTCGCCTATGGATTTGAGCAGGCGTTGGTGATTGAACCAAGACACCCATTCCAAGGTGGCCAGTTCTACCGCCGCCTTGGTCTTCCAGGGGCCACGCCGGTGAATCACCTCCGTCTTGTAAAGTCCATTAATGGTTTCTGCCAAGGCGTTGTCGTACGCATCCCCGGTACTGCCCACCGATGGATTGATATCGGCCTCATCTAAACGTTCGGAATAGCGGATGGAAACGTATTGGGAGCCGCGATCCGAGTGGTGCACCAAGCCATCGGCTGAGGCGGGTTTACGGTCATAAATAGCCTGTTCCAGTGCATCTAAAACAAAGTCCGTCGTCATACGGGAGCTGGTGCGCCAGCCAACAATGCGATTGGCAAAGGTGTCAATCACAAAGGCCACATACAGCCAGCCTTGCCAGGTGGACACGTAGGTAAAATCCGCCACCCACAAGCGATTGGGACGGTCCACCTGAAACTGACGGTTCACCAGGTCCTGCGGACACGGTACGCTGCGGTCAGGCACCGTGGTGATCACTTGCTTGCCACGGCGCACGCCAGCAATGCCTTGGCGTCGCATCAGGCGCTCAACGGTGCAGCGGGCCATCGGGATATCCTCCCGATGCAACTGACGCCATACTTTGTACGCTCCATAGACTTGGAAATTGGTATCCCATATACGATAGACCTCCTGCATCTGCTGCTCCTCCTTTTTGGCACGATCACTGCGTAAGTCTGGATTACGGCACCGGGCCGCATGTAGCCTGTAGGCGGATGGGGCAACCTGCAGTACCTTGCAGATTGGCTCGACCCCGTAGACCGCCCGGTGTTGGTCAATGTAGGCGTTTATTTCTTGAGTTCGCGGTCGAGCGCCGCTTGGGCGAAAAAAGCGCTGGCCGTCTTTAAAATCTCATTGGCCCGGCGCAGCTCCTTGACCTCACGCTCTAGCAACTTGATGCGTTCGTGCTCCTCACTGGTCATGCCGTCGCGCACACCGTTATCGACCTCCCAACGCTTGACCCAGCCGACCAAGGTGGATGGAGCACAGTCAAATTTAGGACCGATGGATGCTGCCGCCGCCCACAACGAGGGGTATTGGTCGCGCTGTTCCTGAACGATGCGTACAGCACGCTCACGCACTTCAGGGGAAAACTTCGATTGATTGCTCATGGGGGTATTCTCTCAGGTTTTTACCCTCCGTGAAACTCGGGGTGATTCACCATGTCGAGCGCACACGATCTGGTCGGCCTCGCGTTCCGCCAGCGGCAGGGGGTGTTTCATCAGCAGCTCAGGCATGACTTCCATGTACTGTTCAACGAGCCATAGGCCCTTTTTGCTCAACGAGGCGATACGCCCGCAGGTGAGACGCTTTACAACAACCTCCGGGTCGTCAGCTCTAAGGATGAGCCGGGCCGTGTACAGTAGGACGCAACGATCATCAACGGTTGGTGCTCTCATTCTTTAGCCGGACCTCAACCGTGATTTGGACATGGGGAGCCGCTCTTGTCGGTCAAACGTAGCTTCGTTCATTACATCTAGCTTCTTGTGGTGTTAAAAGAACCAGCCTCTCGCGCCAATGGCTCGCTCAAGACGACGGTGATCGCCCTGGATGACAAGCACGCCGTTTTTGGACTTGAAGGTTTTCTTGCGCCGTGCCTTGGGCATCCAGAGAACCGGGGAAGCATCAAGCGCATCAGCCTCAGCCAGCACCTGTGCAATCGGATCGCGCTCAAATGGCTTGCCGTTCGCCCGCACCAGATCACGCTTCTTGAAGAAAGAAAAAGGCGCTTTTTTGGCTCCCTCGTAACTTTTGATCTCAATGGCCCAGGAGCGACCATCTGGCGCGGCGATGTAGAGGTCACAATCACCCCGGCCAGGGATGGGGCGATTCGGCTGTAGCTTCCACCCCTCCGGGACTGCCACGCGGGCGATGGAGCGCCGTTCTATGCGTTTGCCTCGGCGGCGAAAGAAGAGGTCCACAAGGCGCAGATACACGTAGAAGACAAGTCCGCCCATGACTGCTAACGCCAGTAATACGGGCATCGTCATTTGCTGCGCCTTTCGTCGGCCAGGGCTTTGCGGACAATGGCGAGCACCTCATCAATAGAACGCGAAGGCACGACCGTTTGGAAATACAGCTTCCTTTCACGCAAGAGGAACTTTTCGACACGCCAGAATAGCCCGCGACTGAATGCTTCTATTGTGGGACGATAGCGCGTGTTCTCGTCGGCACCCTCTTCGAGCAAGCCGCACGACACCAGGATGGCGAGAATGCGATTCGCACTGGTGCCAAACTCTTTTCCGATTTCGCTTGCGGTGAAAAACTGCCGCCCCCCTCCTTCCGAGCCGAACTTGCTCCCGTAAGCCGCGCTTTGCTGTTGGCGTATCCATTCTTGCACGGTGGTATCGGGCCACCTGTCTGTGCGGTCGGATTTCCCTAGGCGGATCGGAGGGGGGAACGCCTTCTCGTTGATCATCACCTGTAGCGTGCCCGGAGAAACATTAAGCTGCCCCGCCACCTCGTCTCGTGTCATCATTCTGACCATGCCATCTCTCCTATCAAGCGCCCTGGAAAAGCATCACATGCGGCCGGGCGGTGTGGGCAGACGGCAACGAGCCCCGTGCCCAGCAATAGACCTCCAGGGACAATCCTGCTGGAGGCGCAAACCATCGTTCATCGAATACCATCTCCAGCCGTCCCAGAAGCCGATTTCGACCTCAACACCACCTTTCTCCGTACGCACGAGTCGTTTATAGAGACCGGGGAGCGGGGGCTTCATAGCCGGAGCGTTCCAGCCTTCCTCGAACAGGCCCATGAGGCTACCGCTCCAAAGCATCTGCAGCCGCCGCATACCAAACGGCAGCACATCGAACCACAACATCAAAGAACACCCCGCCTCGATTGGTCGGCGGCGTCCCCTGCACGAATCGATCCATGTATGCCTCCTACGCATAAAAAAGGGCCTACCATTCGTTCTCCGAATATGCAGGCCCGAGATCAATATCGCCCCAAAACGGGAGCCCAAAAAAAGGTGCCTGCAGCCGAATAGCGCTGGCAGGGCGGCAGCGCTGGAGAATGCAGCCATTTGCCCGTGGCTACCCCGCTCGACTACGGGTGAGTGCGGGTGGGTAGCCTACTGAGCCTTGGCAACGGATTCCGATTTGGCAGCGCCTTGGTCGAGCCAGGCATTGATCTGGGGAGCTTGCGAAGCACCAGCGTGCATGCGACCGTCGGCGGCAATCATGGTGGGGGTGCCGTTGACGTTAAATTCTTGGCCCTTGCTCACATTGCGGCTCACGGGGTTCTCGCAGGAACCGTCGTTGGCCGGGATCTTACCCCCACCCAACATGTACCCGTCGAGCGCCGCCAAACGGGCAGTGTCATCGCCCGCGCACCAGATTTTCTTTGACACCAACTCAGCGCCAGGGTGGATCGATACCAAGGGATAAAGGAAGCGATAAATCGTCACGTTCTCCATGCTCTTGAGCGTCGTTTCGAGCTGCTTGCAGTAGGGGCAATCGGGATCAGTAAACACCGCAAAGACACGGGAACCGTCACCGCGAACTTCTTTAATCGCATCTTTCAGGTTCAGAGTATCGAAAGCCACCTTGTTCAGCGCCGCCTTGCGCTCCTGAGTAAGGTCGTGGCTGTTTTTCATGTCGTATAGGCTGCCAAAGAACAGATAGCTGCCGGTCTTGTCCGTGTAGAAGATGTTCTTCCCCGTGACCAGTTCATAGATGCCCTCGACTGGGGTTTCGTTGACCTCGTTGAAGGTCGAGGTCGGGTATTTTTCCGCAAGGCTCGCTTTGAGGGCGTCCGTAGCTGTAGAAGCGAAAGACGAAAACGCAACGGCAAGCAGCGGAGCTGCCACAGCCAAGTTCAAAAAGGTTTTTTTCACAGGGGCCTCTGAGAGTAAATTAACGTTTGCTGCATGAGTTTGTTTAAATCATAGCGTAAACTTTCCGCAACTGCATATACACGCGAACAGGATCAAACCGGGCAGTTTTCCCACCTTTCGGTGCATGTTTAGCTGTGTTTGATCGTGACTCATGAGCACTGGGTACTTACTGACGCCCCCCCTTTGCGTCAGCACCCAGGAAAAGGGAGATTTACCATGGTTGATTTTGAAAAAGTGAAGGAACGGGTGCCCGTTGCGGCATTCTTCGAGACCATCATGGGGCTAAAAGCTAAGCCCCAAAATTCGGGCGTGCGATTCTCTGGATGCCCCTCTTGCGGGGAATCTGACGATCCAGCATCTATCCGAGTGAACGTTCGTGGCAACAAGTGGAAATGCTTCGTCTGCGATGAAGGCGGCGACGTTATCGACGCGGCCGAGCACTTCTTCGCGAGGAACAAGGCCGAAGCTGCAAAGCAACTTCTCGACGAATTCGGTATTCCCGAAGCTATCGAGAAATGGAAAGCGAAAGCGCCCGTCGCGCTGTCGAAGGAGCTGACCATCGATCCGGCAGTGACTCACCAGGTCATCGTTCGTTTGCTGGAGGCTGGTAAAAATGCCCCGTTGGATCGGAAGGTGTTCGAGTATTTGCGCTTGCGTAATATCTCGGAAGAGGCGATTAATGCTGCCCGCAAGCAGAATATGATCGTATCGTTGCCTTCTTCTCCATCATTGGCTAAGAACTACCTCTTGAAAGTGGTCGGTCGGGAGTTGCTCGAAGAGGCAGGTATGTGGCGTCCTGGGACTAAAGCACCAGGCATGGCATACCGGCCCTTGGGGTTCGTGACTGCTGGAGGCAGATCCATCGAATTTCGATTGATCCGCCCAAAGCAAAACGACAGAGAAGTAAAGCTCATCAGCTACGGCCCCATGAGCCCGTTCTTCTTTGCTGGGGACACCCAAGACGAATTTGTTGTGACGGAAGGAATGACTGATCTCCTATCCGTACTGACACTTCGTCGCAAAAGAAATGCGAGCGTGATCGGCCTTGCCGGTTGCAATCGTTTTGTCCCCAAGTGGTTCTCAAAGATGGGTGGCAAGGACATACTCCTTGCTCTGGATGCCGATGGTCCAGGCCAGCGGGCTATCTATAAGCCGGAAGGTCTATTCAATACGCTGAAAGAGTACCAAGCCAAGGTCTCGGTCTTTTCGTTCCCGGAGAAATTTATTTCCGAAACATCAGAAAAAAACCGCGACATGAATGGCTATCTCTGCTGGCGAGCTGCATCTGCTCAGTGAGATTTAGCACCATAAAGACCCCGAACGCTTTTTGTGTTCGGGGTTTTTTCTTGGGCGCTCGCTTGAAAAGTCACTGACTCATCAACACTGGGTTTTCAAGACGCACACCGCGTCTGACCGCAGTACGGAGAAAATCTATGTCTACACCCGCATCAGATCAGGTAAAACTAGCGTTCCAGGCCCATGGCGCAGCAGGCTCGATTGTGCGCGACACGCCCAAGGAAGCTGCAATGGCATACTTTCAGAGTTTTCCGAAGAGCCGCAAGTGCAGCGTGATTCAGGGCGAGGTCAACGGGCATTTCTTCACCGTCCGCTACGGCCGCGCATCGAAAGGCGAATGGCCGCAGTCCTACAAAGACGTGACCAAAGCAAAGGCACCCACTCTTGGAGAAGAACAATGAAGGCAAAGTCACTGGTGCTTTCTGGTGGGACGTTCTGCGAGATTTCTTCCTCCGATCAGGAGCGACCCTTCTCGGCATCCATCCTCTTGCCCGGTGATATGAAGCCGCAGGAAGGGCTTCTTCAACGAGCCGAAGAGTTCGAGCGCAAGGCTGCACAACAGTCAAGGTATGCCGCAATGTGCCGCGAAGCCGCCCAGATCCTCAAGTAGCTTTTTATGTGGATCTAAAACAAAACCCCATCACCTTTTTGGTGCTGGGGTTTTTTCTTGCTTGCGCACCATCAAGAAAGAGGGAACCAGACAGCGGCAGCATCCTGTGTCCGCCCTATTCACAATGCTCGGATGCCCTGTTCTGCTTTTTTCACGGAGCGCCCTCTTTCTTGATGATCCTGGCCTTTTGCTTCGCCAGGACGGAAGTCAGGTGGCAGGCGGCGATTTCCTGCTTTCGGTTCAGCGCTTTTTCATAGCAGATGCGCACCGGCATCCTAGAATCATTTCTCCGCTATCCCTTCCATCCGTTTCCGCATCGCTACTGCGAAATATCACCTTATGAGTGTGCGCGATTGCTCGCTAGCGTTGTGAGCCTCATCTGAGCCAACACTAATGCGTTTTCTAGCCGCAACAGATCGTTAGCATTTACCGCCTTGCTCCCGCCTTCCAGCTTACGTTTAAGGCTGTCACGCCTTTCTGTAATGTCTTGGACATGGCGTTGGACCTCTTCGACGGTCTGATCTGCCTGTGGCGCTAAGTCAGCAGGCTCGTCGAAAAATGATGGGCCGAAAACCGCTTTGGTATAAACGAAGTCATAGCCGAAGTCATCATCATGTTCATTGCCAGACGCAGCCCCCGCCTTGAGTCGCGCAAGCACGGTTTCAAGCTGGTCTATGATCGCGGCTTTGTCGCTATGGCGAGTTCCTTGCAGTCTGATCGTAATTTGCTGTAATGGATAGGCATGTGCGATCCAGTCCTGATTGCTCATATATTTCCCCTTAATTGCGGTTTGCTGACCCATGGGCCAACGCCAATGTGTTTTCTAGCTCGCCAGTTGCTCGGAGGGCATCAATCTGAGCGCGATGTCTAGCCTTGCCTCGACGCCATTCCACATCCGTGCCTTTAATCAACCCATGCTCCAACAGCATCTCTTCCACGAGATATTCTTGCGCCAACTTGCTTGCCTTGAATCCCTCAAAGCGCTGCAGCTCATCAACAGCGCGAACCCTAAATAGGTTCTTGAAACGGCCAGCATTTCCATACACGCATGCCAATGCAGCACAAACGCCAACAAGTATCACCGTTGCTCTCAGAAGCTCTTGCAACTGGCCCACTGAGTATGCGGCGACATCCAAGGTAATCAACACAGGGATGCAGACTATCCCTGTGAATGAGGTCGTCATGACAGCCCACATGCCTACCATGCGCAATAAGCCGATCACCACGTTAACCACTTGCTCAATGTGAGCGTTGGGGTCACGATATTGCTTGCGAAGTGCCTGGGTAAGTTGGGAATTTGTCATGGTCGGCGCTCCTGTTCATGCTCAATACGGCTTTGGTTACTCATTGGTGCTCCTTGTGTTCATAAGAGTTCATCAAAAATCAGAGAAGCCTGGATGTTCAATGTCCACTATCAATGAACTTTCCGGCGGGTCTCTCGCAATATATTTCCTGGCCCATACGCGCCGTTGTGCCGGGGTTCGTTTGGAGCAGGCCCGCTCGTGCCTCTTTCTCCAGTTCCGACATAGCGCCTGCATGTCACCTCGATTGAAGATCGAAAACAAACGCAACGCCGCCCCGCAATACGAGCAAGAAGCCGATCCAGTGTTGTTTCCCATGCCTGTTCACCCCGCAAAAAGAGGGTTACGCGGCTTTGCACTGTTGCCCGCCATGCGACGTGGCTTCTTCAACCGCTCGCTCCAGGTCCGCATAGCTCAAGTCGATCCCGAAGAAAATGCTCTTAGTTGAGCCGCTCTGGGAGCCCAACTCATCGAAGACTTCACCAGCGCCGCGCAACTCGGCATCCTTGGCTGCGACCTCGAAGCCGTCGTTGCAATGCACCAGCAGCTTCAAACGCGCCGCTGTATGCGGCTTAGGCGAACCGTTGTCTTTCAAGAACATGAAGAAGTAGCCCTTGCCGCCCTTGCGAGCGAGCCGCCCGCGCAACTGGTGAAGCTGAGAGGCCCCGAAGTGCTCGGGATTAACCACCACCATAACCTTGAGCGACGGCAGCGTAAGCCCCACCTCGATCACTGTCGAGCTGATCAGGACATCAATCTCGCCCTCACGCATCTTGCGGATCGTCTCGTCCTTAGTGTCCGCCTTCTGACGGCCATGGATGATGCCAACCCGCCCCCCAAAGAACTGAGCAAAGCGAGTCAGCGCCGCTTCGGCGGTAGAGTCAGTACCCTCGCTTTCCACGAGGGGATAGATGACGGCCACCTGCCCGCCCTGGGCGATCTGTTCCTTCACGAATTTGAAGAGCCCGGCCTCCTTCTTGCGTGTAATAACCCGGCTCATGATCTCCTTCTTGACCGGGCATGTCTTGAGCATGGTGACATCCATACCACCCATGCTGACAAGCGCCACGGTACGCGGAATCGCCGTCGCCGTGGATTCGAGCAGGTTCGAGTTTTCCGAGAGCAACACCTGCCGCTGAGATACGCTGAACTTGTGCTGTTCATCAGTGATCACGAGGTCGAACGTCTTGCCAGCGGCCTCCGCCGCGATGGTCACGGCCGTCGTACCCACCACGATCCCGGCCTCTTCGGGCAGGGCCTCGCCTCCCACGACTTCAAACACCGGCACGCCGGGGAAATATTGGCGGATTTCATCTGCGAGCTGGCGCACCAAGAGCTTGCCCGGAGCGATGATCGAAACTGACGCCCCCGCCTTGAACGCGGCGACCGCAGGAATCATGAACGTGAGGGACTTACCCGTGCCCACGTCGCCAGACAAGATTCGGCGCATCGGATACGGCGACTGCAAATCCTCCAGGATGTCCTTAATGCCATAGAGCTGGTCTTTCGTGAGACGAAATGGGATGCTCTTGACAAGCGAACGGGCCACCGCGTTGTCGATTTTGATCGTCGAGCCCGGTACGTAGGGCTTTTCGCGGCTGGTGCGAACCTGAGCCGTCACTGCCTTCAACGAGAGGCGTTGCGCGGCCACGAGTGCATTCATCGCGTATTGCGCATCGGTCGGCCAGTGCAGGTCGGCCAGCAACTGTTCCAGCGTCATTCCCGCGCTGGCCCGGAACTCATCGAGCGTGAACCCGACCCTCTTGAGCAAAGCACTACCGGCGCTGACCACTGCGCCACGCGAGAGCATGACCCCCTTCTTGATGGCGTCCGCCCCCGTAAGTCCGGCCTTGCCTTTGTAGACTGGCACAACATGCCCGGCCTCATCGGTCGGTACCAGCACAGGCTCTTTCATTTGAAGAGTGTCGCGCCACGTCGTCAGCTCGCCGTATAAATGCACGACAGTCCCGGCCTTTGCCTTTTTCCAATGGGTGATACCGCCAAAGGCAATCACCCGCACCTCGGTATTCACATCATCATGGGCGACGGCGATGACACGAGCGGCGTCCTTGCTGTCGGAAGCGACACTCGTGCCAAAGCGCGTCATGAAGCGAACCTCATCCACAGTGAGCCGCAGAAAGTGTTCTTTGCCAGTATCGGGAGCTGGCGCGACTCGCGCCTCGCTCGTGTAGTCACGATAGCCGCTTGGAGCAACCAGGAGCGCCTTCTCGTGCGAATCTATTCCGACCCGCTTGAGCGACTTGGGCAGCCCGTTTTCTTGGGTTTCGGTCGTTGCCATGGTGTACTTTTATCATAATGAGTTTATTTAACTCATTATATTGGCAAACCGCTACCTGTGCATGATCGCCCCTAAAGTCCGAATTTTGATTTCTTATCGGCTGCTGTCAGCTTCTGGTTCACAGCAGCGGCCGCGCTTTCAATCTGTTCCTCGCTCTCTTGTCTCGGCCTGGGCCGGGACTGGTGTGTCTGGGGCCTCGGTCGGTTTTGCCCACCTTCGGCCGCAGCTCGACTGCGCTTGTGTTCCTCGCGGGCCAGAACCTGGGCCTCGGCAACGCTCACCGTTTCGCGCTTGCGGGTAATCTTTTCCTGCTGCGCATCGACAAACCCATTGATCGCCTCGATGTCCTCGGCATTGAAATGAGTAAGCCTTGTCGGCTTGTTACGATGCTTGCGCACGACGGAGGGCAGGGACGGCGCATCTTCTTCTGCCTGGTTCGCTGTCTTCGGGCCAGAGACACTCATTGTCGAAGGGGCTCTTATTGGATCGCGGTCGTTGGCAGCAGGTGCATCGGAGGTTTGCGCGGCCGGGTCGCCCTGCTCTTGTTGCGAGACATCCTCCTGGACGGCTCCAGGTTCCTGCAGAAGGGGCTCCGGCAACTTCTCGTTGATCTTGATCTCCGCCCCCGGCACAAGATCCTGAGCGACTTGCAGCGTATCCTGCGAGCTAAATGCCCGTGTGATCATTGCATTGAGCTTCTCGCGGTCTTTGATCGTCTTGAGGTGGGTGAGTGTCGGGTGCTTAATAACCGCCACAGCGGGGTGGATCGCCATGAAGCTAAGATCCTGCAGCTCTTCCATGGCAACCGGAGGGTGCTTGATGACGACTGCTGGAGCGAAGTCGGTGATGTGCGACATCTTCTTGTCATGATAGAACGCAACTCGGTACATCGGGAGGTAGGCGGCGAAGTCCTCCCCATTGTGATGCGTGTAAAGCAGGCCCTTTTCCATTAGGACATTCAGCAACTTTACTGTCAGATAGTAGCGCTCTGCATTGTCCTCTTTGGTCCAGTTAAGCGCCTGCAGTACCAAGTTGCGAAGTTCGACCTCCTTGATCACGATGAAATCTTTATGCTTCTGTCCGATTTGCACGGTCATGTTCTTGGCGGGATCTCCTACGCCATTGATCCGCCCGAACTCGGTTATGCATTTCACGAAGGCTTGCCAGATTTCCTCGCTTTGTACTTCGTCCATTTCTTCTGCCAGCGCCCCTCCAACTTCCCTGATCTCATTGGCGCTCACCTGGCGATCCGCATCAATGAGCAAAGCCATGACCGAAGCCGCCCGCTCGTCGAGCAGGCGCTTGTAGCGGTCCAGGGGGAAAGCGCTTGGATGATGGTAATGGGCGAGCGCCATATTCAATGCCAGGCGGTCACGGTGAGTGATTTCCCAAAACTCCGGCATCAGGGCCAGCGCCCGAGGGGCGAGCATGTCATGCAACACTCGGCCGTCATCGTCATCCAGGGTATTCGAGTCCTCTTCCTTGTTCGACTCGATATTGCCTTCATCATCGACATCGTAGGCAATAATCTTGCCGATGTCGTGAGCCAAGGCCGCGATGGCAATAAGGGGATCTTGCGCGTTTAGAACCGACTCAGTGGAGTTGGGCTCCATGATGCGCCGTGCCACCCGGCCACGCTTTTTCACATATATGCCGGTGTACGTCCATCCCTCGGCTGCAAGCTTGAGCGCATAGTCGGCGACATCATGGCAATGAGCGTGCAAGCGCTTGTCGCCATGCCCCCCCAGCCTGTGCGAGGCTGGGTAGTGAGCATGGGCACTATAGGTGTCCCAGATTGCCATGAAAAGCCTGCCATAGGCCGACAATTCCTTCTTCGGTGCCTCGCCTTTTTTCTCCGCCGCCACCTCTGTCGTTTGGCTATTTAGCCAAGCCAGCATGTGCTCGCCGGTAATAGGCAACCGCTCCTTTTCGTGCTTGATCCGTGGCAAAGGGGGGTTCGGCAGCGGGATTTTGCCTACTGAGGATTTGAGCCCCATGAACTTATTGGGCTCAAGGCGCTTTAGGCCCCAGATCTTCTTGGCATAGAAGATCCAGCCAATCACAAGGGCGCTCGCCGCGCCGACGAACGTGATCTGATAAGCGTACTCGGCGAATCCAGATAGGTTCTCCCATACGAACACCCCCACACCAAAGGGATCGTTTCCAAAGGCAATAACCGTGAAAACGATCCACCAGAAAAGAGTAAGCCGGAGGACAACCGGGATCAGGGGCGGTTTATGCGCACTCATAGCAAACGAGGGCCAGCGCCCTTCAAGTCCTGGAAATTCAGAGTCTTGGTGTAGTCGAACGGCGCGAGTGCCGTGCGATTCAAAAGCCACTTGCGCGAAAAGCGCAAAGCCTTCGACTTATCGCTGTCACTCAGGCTGAACCGCGCCATGGCTTCTTCGCTTCGTTGCTGCAACTGCTTGCCGTTGAGCACCTGGTCTACGATCCACCAGCCAGCGGCCATACCGGGATCTGCCGAAACTCCCATGCCTTTCTCGTAGATCACAACCATGGACGCGACGGCCTTCGGATGATTCTTGCTGGCGGATTGAGAAATGTACCTTGCCCCTTCCTTATCCTCGCCCTTCTCAAGCAGCAGTCGCCCATAGATATACATTCCGGCCGGATCTTTCAGTTTCGCTGCGGTCTCGGCAAAATGCAGGGCTGTGTTTCCCTTGTTCTCACGCAACGCGAAGTCGGCAAGCTGCACAAAGGCCGGTCCAATGCGGTCGGCTTCATTGAAATAGCCCATGGCCCGACGCTCATTGAGCACAACCCCCCGACCGTGCAAAAAGAGGACTCCCAAGTTATAGTTTGCCAACGGTATCTCCGGTGCCGCTTGGATGAACATCTGTGCGGCTTGCGCACTGTTCACGGCAGCGTGGTAGCCGTTATCGAACATCCAGCCGATGATGGTTCTCGCATAATCGTCGCCTTCATGCGCTCGGGTATACAGATCAAGCCGTGCCTGCTCGTCCCCTTTTTGGAGTTCCTCAAAAAGGACTTCCGCGTATTTGCCACGCTTACCCATGGACTTAGCGCGTTTGCCGAGCTGGTCGGCAAACTGCGAAAGCGCCCCGTCCAGCTCTTGTGGCTTGTCCTTGAAGAGACCGTCTTCCTTAGCCAAGGCCAGCGGCTGCGATGAAGCCAGGATGGCGACACCAAGAAAGCTGCGCAAAACTGCCCTGCGGCTGATTCGGGACGTAATATGAAAGTTATCGTATGTCATGGTAGCATCTGAACAAATTAGGCATGAGCAATTCTAACTCATGAAGACACTTGAATCATTGTGCGCCCAATACGTTGGGCCACCCGCTCCGAATCACATTGAAGTGATTCATATTCTCGACGGCATCGCGCAGGCTTTTTATGCCGATCCGCGCATATCCAGAATCCTGGAGGCCGCGTTGCGTCGAGAGTCCCTATCTGTGAATCGAAAAGACGATTTGCGCCATGACGTTTACATCACATTTACACAGTCTGTATTACCAAAGCTACAATCGCCGCAGAGTGCGATTGGTTCAGTGAAAATGACGACGATAAATTGCGTCAAACGCCTTGCATCAAATCGCTGGGATAGTGAACTTGGAGAGTCGCTATCCATTGAGGCCACAGCAGACCGGGCCTCAGTTGGAGCCGCAAACATCTTGGACCGAGTGCTCGGGGTGGACGGCGATAGCGAAGAACGGATGATAGGGAAACTGATGAAAGATAGGGCTAAAGCGGCGATTGAAGCCGCCCTGGCGAACAAGGATGCGAGCGCGAAGCGCTGTTCGACCTGGGTGCGAATGAGCTATCCAATAATTCCTGACAAGGGCGAGCAAAGAAAGCAAGTCCCAGCGGGGAAACTCCCGAAGGCGAGCGCCTTAGCGCCCGAGGCTAATCCTCGGTATAAGGATTTGAACGCGCCGAAAGATCCGACCCCCGAGCAAACGAAGTTTCGAGCTGCTCGGGATGCCCTGGGCCTGACTATCGACACGCTGGCCGAACGCCTGATGATCCGCCAAGCCACCCTGCGCTCTTATCTCGATTTGCGAGTCGGTCTGCCGGATGCGGTCTACAAGGCGATGGTGGAGCTGTTGAAGGAACCGGAATCCAAAGCGCGGATCGCTTATCACAAGAAGACCGCGAATGTGCCGGTCGTCAAAATCATTGACGACTGGATGAGGCGCACGGGCGCGGAAAATAGCACCCGGTTGTCAGAAATCCTCGGCACGACCTCAGTAGTGGTGCGGCGCTGGGCACGGCCAAAAGCCGATGGGGGTGAATCTAGACCGCACCCCGAGGCCCTCTTCAACTATGAGCAAAGGGTTCTTGCTTTCGAGCGGTTCAAGAAGAAAAAAGAAGAACGCGGCGAATAACAGGAAAGCCCCTACGAAGTCAGCAGGCAAGAAAAAACCCCAGCACCAAAAAGGTGTCGGGGTTTTATTTTGAAGCAAAAAACGATGTTGATTCCTTGCTATAGCTGTAAACTATTAATATTAATATAATGATAGTTTTTAACTATAATCTAGGGAAGGTCTGAAGAACTCGATTTCAAACATCCAAAAATCGACCTCATGACCAAAGTATTCAAAAATGGTTAAAAACTGCTCAAATCATCGCCACT
>LNAP01005565.1_pt1 | contig 38750 bp, 38 predicted proteins | sample 602601 | NCBI WGS metagenome assembly LNAP01 (sample SAMN02440304, study PRJNA202911) | soil metagenome | biome: Subtropical and temperate rainforests or woodlands; isolation source: soil samples (1 kg each in a 20% v/v slurry with milli Q water) were... ... | reverse complement strand
ACGCCCAGCGGCACCACCAGCAGCACCGAGGTGGGGATCGACCAGCTTTCGTACAACGCCGCCAGGCACAGGAACACGATCAACAGCGACAGCCCCAGCAGGATCGGCGCCTGGCTGCCGGACAACCGTTCCTGCAACGACAACCCGGTCCATTCCTGGCCCAGTCCCGCCGGGCCTTGCGCCACCAGCCGCTCGATCTCGGCCATGGCCTCGCCGGTGCTGTGGCCCGGGGTCGGTTCACCGGAAATGCTGATCGCCGGGTAGCCGTTGTAGCGGGTCAACTGCGCCGGGCCCTGAGTCCATCTGGCCTGTACGAAGGCTGACAAGGGCACCATTTTTTCGTGGGTGTTACGCACGTGAATCTTCAGCAGGTCTTCCACCTGACTGCGCTGGTCGCCTTCGGCCTGCACCACGACGCGCTGCATCCGCCCCTGATTGGGGAAGTCATTGATGTAGGCCGAACCCACGGCCGTGGACAGCACGCCGCCAACATCGGCAAAGGACACGCCCAGCGCATTGGCCTGCTTGCGGTCGACGACCAGTTGCACCTGCGGTGCCTCGGCCAGGGCACTTTCGCGCACGTTCATCAGGATCGGGCTTTTTTCGGCTGCCGCGAGTAACTCGGTGCGCGCTTGCATCAACTTCTCATGGCCGAGACCACCGCGATCCTGCAGGCGGAACTCGAATCCGCTGGACGTACCCAGGCCATCCACGGGCGGCGGCAGTACGGCAAACGTCACCGCGTCCTTGATCTGGCTGAGGGCGACGTTGGCCCGGTCGGCAATCGAAGCTGCCGAGTCGTCGCTGCCTCGCTCGGACCAGTCTTTGAGCGTGCTGAACGCCAGCGCCGCATTCTGCCCACTGCCAGAGAAGCTGAATCCGAGAATCACCACGCTGTCCCGAATGCCCGGTTCCCCGGCGTTGTGCGCTTCAACCTGCTCGGCCACCTGCACCGTGCGGTTCTTGCTCGCACCCGGTGGCAACTGGATGTCGGTGATGGTGTAACCCTGGTCTTCCACCGGCAGGAACGAGGAGGGCAAGCGACTGAAGGCCAAGCCCAGACCGATCAGCAGCACGCCGTAGATCAGCAGGTAGCGCCCGGTACGTTTCAACGCATAGGCGACCCAGCCCTGATAGCGCTCCGTCAGTTGTTCGAAGCGACGGTTGAACCAGCCGAAGAACCCGGTCTTTTCGTGGTGCTCGCCTTTGGCAATCGGCTTGAGCAGTGTCGCGCACAGGGCCGGGGTCAAGGTCAGGGCGAGGAAGGCCGAGAACAGGATCGAGGTGGCCATCGACAGCGAGAACTGCTGGTAAATCACCCCGACCGAACCCTGCATGAACGCCATCGGAATGAACACCGCCACCAGCACAAGGGTGATGCCGATGATGGCTCCTGTGATCTGCTGCATGGCCTTGCGCGTGGCTTCCTTGGGCGACAAGCCCTCGGTGGCCATGATTCGCTCGACGTTTTCCACCACCACGATGGCGTCGTCCACCAGAATGCCGATGGCCAGCACCATGCCGAACATGGTCAGCACGTTGATCGAAAACCCCAGCGCCAGCATTGTCGCAAAGGTGCCCATCAGCGCCACCGGCACCACCAGCGTCGGAATCAGTGTGTAGCGGATGTTCTGAAGGAACAGGAACATCACCGCGAATACCAGCAGCATCGCCTCGCCGAGGGTGTAGACCACTTTGGTGATCGAGACCTTGACGAAGGGTGAGGTGTCGTACGGGATCGAGTAATCGACGTTCGCCGGGAAGTAGCGCTTGAGTTCGTCCATCTTCGCCCGCACCAGGGTTGCGGTGTTCAGGGCGTTGGCGCCGGGCGACAGTTGCACGGCGACGGCGGTGGACGGTTTGCCGTTCAGGCGCGTGGAAAACTGGTATTCCTGGCTACCGATCTCGACCCGCGCCACATCGCTGATGCGCACGGTCGAGCCGTCCGGGTTGGCCTTGAGGACGATGTCGGCAAACTCTTCGGGGGTCGACAACTGGCCCTTGACCAGAATGGTCGCGGTGATTTCCTGGGTGGTGCGGGTTGGCAGGTCACCGATGCTGCCGGCCGACACCTGGGCGTTTTGCGCAACGATGGCGGTGTTGACGTCCGCCGGCGTCAGGTTGAAGGCGAGCAGTTTCTGCGGGTCGATCCAGATCCGCATCGCCCGTTCGGCGCCGTACAGCTGCGCCTTGCCGACACCGTCCAGACGCTTGACCTCGTTCATCACGTTGCGCGCCAGGTAATCGCTGAGCGCCACGTCGTCGAGCTTGCCGTCGCTGGAGGTCAGGGTGATCAGCAGCAGGAAGCCGGAGGAGACTTTCTCCACCTGCAAACCTTGCTGGATGACCGCTTGTGGCAGGCGAGATTCCACGGCTTTCAGGCGGTTCTGCACATCCACCTGAGCCAGTTCCGGATTGGTGCCCGGCTGGAAGGTGGCCTTGATGGTGGCGCTGCCCAGGCTGCTCTGGGATTCGAAATACAACAGGTGATCGGCGCCGTTGAGCTCTTCCTCGATCAGGCTGACCACGCTCTCGTCCACGGTTTGCGCCGAAGCGCCGGGGTACACGGCATAGATTTCGATTTGTGGCGGTGCAACATCGGGGTATTGCGCCACCGGAAGTTGCGGAATGGCCAGCGCACCGGCCAGCAGGATGAACAGGGCAACCACCCAGGCGAACACCGGGCGGTCGATAAAGAACTGCGGCATAAAAAAGCGTCCTGCTTACTGACCAGTCACCTGGGCAAGTGGAAGAGGGGTGTCGTCGATCTGCACTTTCTCGCCGGGACGGGCGTGCTGCAGCCCTTCGATGACGATGCGGTCGCCTGCCTTCAGGCCGCCGGTGACGATCCAGCGATCGTTCTGCACGGCACCCAGTTCGACCGGTTGCTGCCCGACCCGCTGTTCGGCGTCGAGCAGCAGCACCTGGGCGATGCCGGCGCTGTCGCGCTGGATGGCCCGTTGCGGCACGCTGATGCCCTGCTGGTTGACCGCTTGTTCCAGGCGGACGCGCACGAAACTGCCGGGCAGCAAGTCGAGGTCGGGGTTGGGGAACTCGCTGCGCAGGATGATCTGGCCGGTGCCCGGGTCGACGGTGATGTCGCTGAACAGCATTTTGCCCGGCAGCGGGTAGAGGCTGCCGTCATCCTGAATCAACGTGGCCTTGGCCTGGTCCTGGCCGACCTGCTGCAACTGACCTGAGCGGAAGGCACGGCGCAGTTCGTTGAGTTCGCGGGTGGACTGGGTCAGGTCGGCATGAATCGGGTTCAGTTGCTGAATCAGCGCCAAGGGCGTGGTTTCGTTTTGCCCGACCAGTGCGCCTTCGGTGACCAGTGCGCGACCGATACGCCCGGAAATCGGCGCGGTGACCGTGGCGTAACCGAGGTTCAACCGGGCGCGTTCCACCGCCGCCTTGTTGCCGGCGACGTCGGCAGCGGTCTGCCGGGCGTTGGCCCGGGCGTTGTCGTAGTCCTGGCCGCTGATGGCCTTGTCGTCGATCAACCTGGCGTAGCGCTGTTCCTGCAATCTGGCCTGGAACGCGTTGGCTTCAGCCTTGCGCAGCGCGGCTTCGGCGCTGTCCAGGTCAGCCTTGAACGGCGCCGGGTCGATGCGGAACAACACTTCGCCCTGTTTCACGTCACTGCCTTCACGGAAGGTGCGCTGCAAGACAACGCCAGCCACCCGGGCACGCACTTCGGCCATGCGCGGTGCGGCAATCCGCCCGCTCAGTTCACTGCTGATGGTCAGTGGCCGCGCTTCGATGGTCTCGATGCGAACTGTGGCCAGCGGCGCCTGTTCCTCGGCATTCGAGGACTTGTCACACGCGCCCAGTGTCAACGCCAGTGCAATCAGGCTGAGCCTGGCAAGCAGATTCTTCGACATGTAATACCCCAATAGAGACCCCCAGCATCCTACTGGGCGAAGGCGAGGGTAGCGGTGAAGCTTTGTTGGTGCTGTGTGAAATTGTGTAAGGGTTTTACTCAGGTGTGCGTGAGGGCGTATATCCTGCAGTCCTTGATTTCTATTGCGCTGGATAGATTGCCATCGCGAGCAAGCTCGCTCCCACCGGGATTTGATGTGAACACGAATGTTGTGAACAACACCGACCACTGTGGGAGCGAGCTTGCTCGCGATGGCGGCATATCTGGCGCCACGGCTCTTTCTGGAAACACCCCATGCCCAACATCCTTCTGGTCGAAGACGACACCGCCCTCGCCGAACTGATTGCCAGTTACCTGGAACGCAACGGTTATTCCGTCAGCGTGATCGGTCGCGGTGACCACGTGCGCGAACGTGCGCGGCTCAATCCGCCGGACCTGGTGATCCTCGACCTGATGCTGCCCGGCCTCGACGGCTTGCAAGTCTGTCGCCTGCTGCGCGCCGATTCGGCGACACTGCCGATCCTGATGCTCACCGCCCGCGACGACAGCCACGATCAGGTTCTGGGCCTGGAAATGGGGGCCGACGACTACGTCACCAAACCCTGCGAGCCGCGGGTGCTGCTGGCCCGGGTGCGGACCTTGTTGCGCCGTAGCAGCCTCAGCGAGCCGCAGACTGCAAATGACCGTATTCTGATGGGCAACCTGTGCATCGACTTGTCCGAGCGCACCGTCACCTGGCGCGGGCAATTGGTGGAATTGTCCAGCGGCGAGTACAACCTGCTGGTGGTGCTGGCCCGGCATGCCGGAGAGGTGTTGAGCCGCGACCAGATCCTGCAACGCTTGCGCGGCATCGAATTCAATGGCACCGACGTGGCGATTTCCAAGCTGCGACGCAAGTTCGACGACCACGCCGGCGAGGCGCGCAAGATCAAGACCGTGTGGGGCAAGGGTTACCTGTTCAGCCGTTCCGAGTGGGAATGCTGAGCCGATGTTCAGAATCCTCTTTCGTTTGTACCTGGTGACCATCGTCTCGTTCAGCGCGGCGATCTATCTGGTACCGGATCTGGTGGTCAAGGTGTTCCAGGAACGCTTTGTCACCTACAACCTCGATTATTCGCGAGGGCTGCAAACGCTGATCGTCAAACAGTTCCATGGGGTCCCGACCGAACAGTGGCCTACGCTTGCCGCTGAAATGGACAAGGACTTCTCTCCTCTGCACATCGTGCTCAGCAGCAATGACGACAGCAGTCTGACGCCCGATGAACAGCAGCGCTTGCGCCGCGGCGAAAACGTCGTGCGCGTGGGCGACTGGGGCTGGCGCACACTGGCGGTCGCGCCGCTGAATGAGCGCACCGTGGTGCAAATGGTCGTGCCACCTGATCCGCTGGACGTCAATCTGTTGTACTGGAGCATCAACGTCCTGATCGGCGCGACCATGCTCGCGTGCCTGTTGCTGTGGCTGCGCCCGCACTGGCGTGATCTGGAGCGCCTCAAGAGCGCCGCCGAACGCTTCGGTAAGGGCCACTTGGGCGAGCGCACGCAAATTCCCCCGAGTTCCAACATCGGCAGCCTGGCCAGTGTGTTCGACACCATGGCCGGCGACATCGAGAACCTGCTCAACCAGCAGCGAGACCTGCTCAATGCGGTGTCCCACGAGTTGCGCACGCCGCTGACGCGCCTGGATTTCGGCCTGGCGCTGGCCCTGTCCGACGACTTGCCGGCGGCCAGCCGAAGCCTGGTGGCGCACATTCGGGAACTCGATGAATTGGTGCTGGAGCTGCTGTCCTACAGTCGCTTGCAAAACCCGGCGCGGCTACCGGAGCAGGTCGAAGTGTCGATGGATGAATTCATTGACAGCATTCTCGGCAGCGTCGACGAAGAAATGGAGTCTCCCCAAATCGTCATCGACGTGTTGCTCCACGGCCAACTCGAACGCTTCAGCCTGGACCCGCGCTTGACCGCGCGAGCCCTGCAAAACCTGCTGCGCAATGCCATGCGCTATTGCGAGAAGCGTATTCAGATCGGTGTGCATGTCTATGCCAGTGGCTGTGAAATCTGGGTCGACGATGATGGCATCGGCATTCCGGATGACGAACGCGAGCGGATCTTCGAACCTTTCTACCGCCTCGATCGCAGCCGCGACCGCGCCACGGGTGGTTTCGGACTGGGACTGGCGATCAGCCGCCGTGCACTGGAAGCCCAAGGCGGCACGCTGACGGTTGAAGCCTCTCCGCTGGGTGGGGCTCGGTTTCGTTTGTGGTTGCCGGCTTCGGCCTGATGCGCTTCGCAGGCGCTGCCCCGCAGCACCTGCGTTGAGCCAAGGATTCTCAGGTGTTCAGGCGACTACGTAACAGTTTCGCCATCTCCTCCAGGTCCGCCATCGGCTGATGCCCGATCAGCATCCAGGCGTGTTCGATGTCAGTCCAATACACGATGTTCAGCTCGCGTCGCTGTTCCCGGGCGAAATGGCGGCTGCCGCTGTTGGAGCGGGTAACACACAGCGCCATGGGGCCGTGGACCGGATCGAGGTAGGTGATCTGGGCGATGGGCGCACCGTCGTACTCGAGGATTTGCGCACGCCTGAATTCGGCACGGGGCAGGCTCAGTTTTGCCGGCGCGAGGGTGAGGCCCAGACGCGCATCGATCGTGCGCAGTTGTGCCCGTTGGGCAGCTTCATCGACAGGCAGGTGATCCAGGGTTTCCGGCACATAGAGCGCCATGTAATCGGCCACCAGGCCGCGCCAGCTATGTGACTGTTGGCTTGCTTGCCAGCCTAGGAACAAACGGTCCGCCAGTACGCCGCCGGCCAACAGCCCCGCCGCGGCGGCCAGGAACCAGCGTCGATTGAGCCCGGGGCGGGCAGGTGAGGGCAGTGTGGCGAGCATGGTTTGCAGGCGATCGACCGGCGCCTGTCGTGCAAGTTCATCGTAGGCGTCCTTGAACGGCAGGCTGCTGCGATCCAGCCATTGCAGGCGCAGGCCGAGCATCGGGTCGGTGCTGATGGCCGCGTCGATGCGCGAGCGTTGCTCGGTATCGAGTTGGTTGTCGAGGTAAGCCACCAGTTGTTCGTCCGAGGGTATCGCGTTCATCAATGTTCTCCTCGGTTAGGGGTGGGCACCGTGTGCAACGGTGGATATTCGGCCAGTTTCGCCCGAGCGGCTGCCAGGCGACTCATGACGGTGCCGATGGGTACTTGCAGCACCTCGGCGACTTCGCGGTAGGACAAGCCTTCGACATAGGCGAGAAACACCGTTTCGCGCTGGGCTTCGGGCAAGGCATCGACGCGGCGGATGACCTGTGCTGCCAATACGTGGGTTTGTGCCACGCATTCTCCATCGAACGACAAGGCCTTATCGGCGTCCACCTGGCCTTGCCCCTGGCGCACCCGCCGGGCGCGGACTTCGTTGAGCCAGATCGAATGCAGAATGCTCAGCAGCCAGTGGTCCATGCGCGTCCCCTGCACGTATTGCCCGGCCCGTTCCAGCGCCCGCAAGCAAGTGGCTTGCACCAGGTCATCGGCAACATGCCGTTGCCGGGACAGCAGCAGGCCGTAGCGCCATAAACGCGCCAGATGCTGGTTCAATTCCGTTCGTATTGCCTGATCGCTGGCGATGGCGACCTCCGTCCGCTCGGGTTGTCAGGTTTTCGATGAACCGTTGATGGCTTCGGCCAGGTCCTGGTACTCCTCGCATTGGGTACTGCCACAGATGGATTCGATCTGCCGCAGTTGCTCCTGTGCAAGATCCAGCCGGCCTTTGACCACATAGGCTTCGCCGAGGTATTCGCGGACCTGCGCATATTGCGGGTCTAGTTTCACCGATTGCAGGTAATAGCCGATGCCTTCGTCGGTACGTCCCAGTTTACGCGTGGCGTAGCCGCGATAGTTCAACGCTTTTGCGGTATTTGGCTGTTTCAGCGTGTCGAGCAGGGCCAGGGCTTCTTCATAACGCCCGTCCTTGGCCAGTCGATAGGCATAGTTGGTACGGTCTTCGTCCGGCACCAGGCTACTGGTCTGCCGGACGCAACGTTTCGATTTGCTATCGAACACCTGACCTTTCGGGCAGTTGGGTCTGATGGGCGCGTCATCGTCCCCGCCACCGCCGTTGGCCAGGGCGAGGGAACCGGACAACGCAACGGCCAGCAACAGAGGAGGCGTCAGAACAGCAAAACGAATATTCATGGGCTTTGCTCCAGAGCTTCATGGGTTCCGATCAGGTCGCGTCCCGCCGGACGCAGTGCAAGGTTGATGTGACGAGAACACCGCAGCATGAACAATTATTCGTTATGTCCTGGCGGTTTTTTTCAAGGAACGCTCATAGCGCAGCATTGTGTGCGCCGAAGATCCCTGTGGGAGTGTCAGCCCAGCAAACGAATCGGAGCACCCGCCGACCAGGCCTGAATGTCCTCGATCATTTGCGAGAAAAACAACCGGTAGTTCTGTTGGCTCACGTACCCGACATGGGGCGTCGCCAGTACATTGTCCAGGGTCCGGAACGGATGGTGGGCGGGCAGCGGTTCCTGCTCGAAGACGTCCAGGGCGACGCCGGCCAGCCGTTGTTTCTGCAGCGCCTTGATCAGCGCCGCTTCATCGACAATGGGGCCACGAGCGGTGTTCACCAGCAACGCCGAGGGCTTCATCCAGCCAAGGGCTTGTGCGTCCACCAGACCGCGGCTGCGCTCGCTGAGCACCAGGTGCACCGACAGCACGTCGGCCTGTTCGAACAGTTCCTGTTTGCTGACACGGGTCACACCGACCTGCGCCGCGCGTTCGGCGGTGAGGTTTTCACTCCAGGCGATGACACGCATGCCGAACACCTGACCGAACTGCGCGACTCGCTGGAGACCGAGGATGGCCAGTGTCTTGCCATGCAAGTCGCCACCCAGGCCCTGTTGCCATTGACCGGCACGCAGGGCATTGGCCTCGACCACCAGGTTGCGGGTCGCGGCCATGATCAGTGCCCAGGTCAGTTCCGGGGCGGCGTGTTTGTAGCTGTCGGTACCGCTGACCTGAATGCCCAGCGCGGCAGCGGTTTTCAGGTCCAGGGCCGCGTTGCGCATACCGCCGGTCACCAGCAGCTTGAGCTTGGGCAGGCGCCTCAGCAGGTCTTCATCGAAGCGGGTGCGCTCGCGCATCACGCAGATCACCTCGAACCCGGCCAGGCGCTCGGCCAGGGATGAGGTGTCGGTGGGGTAGTCATGGAGAAAACTTACCTCACCGACGCTGTCCAGTGCCGACCAGTCCACTATATTGCGCGCCACATCCTGCCAATCATCGATCACTGCAATCTGCACAGGCATCAGCCTTTCCTCTTCAATGCACGGGGTTGGTCTTGTTCAGCCAGGCGAGCAGGGCCTGGTGGAATCGGGCCGGTTCTTCCATCTGTGGCGCGTGGCCCATGCCAGGGAATTCGACCAGCGTGGACTGGGGAATCAGCCCGGCCACCTGTTTGCCGAGGACGTCGTAGTGCCCGATCTTCGCCTTGACCTCGGGTGGGGCGATGTCACTGCCGATGGCGGTGGTGTCGGACGTTCCGATCAACAGCAGGGTCGGCATCTTCAGGTTCTGGAATTCGTAATACACAGGTTGGGTGAAGATCATGTCGTAGATCAGTGCCGAGTTCCACGCGACTTGCGTATGCCCCGGGCCTTTGTTCAGGCCGGCAAGCATATCGACCCAACGATCGAACTCCGGCTTCCAGCGACCGCCGTAATAGGTGGTGCGTTCGTAGTTACGGATACCCTCGGCACTGAGTTTGAGTTCGCGCTCGTACCATTGATCAACCGTGCGATAAGGCACACCGAGGGCTTTCCAGTCTTCCAGGCCGATGGGGTTGACCAGCGCCAGTTGTTCAACCTGTTCGGGGTATTGCAAGGCATAGCGAGTGGCGAGCATGCCGCCGGTGGAATGCCCCAGCAGGGTGGCTTTCTGGATGCCCAGCGCCTTGAGCAATTGCTGGGTGTTCGTCGCCAGTTGCTGGAAACTGTACTGATAGTGCGTCGGCTTGCTGGAGGTGCAGAAGCCGACCTGGTCAGGGGCGATGACCCGATATCCGGTGTCGCTGAGGGCTTTGATCGAACTGTCCCAGGTGGCGCCGCAAAAATTCTTGCCATGCATCAGCACCACGCTGCGGCCATTGGCCTTGCCGTTGGCGGCGACGTCCATATAGCCCATTTGCAGGGATTGGCCCTGGGAATCAAAGGCGAAGTGCTTGAGCGTGTAGGGGTAGTCGAAACCTTGCAACTCGGGGCCGTATTGCGGCCCTTCGGCGTGGGCGATCACGGGTAGGACGGTGGTCAGTAACAGGCTGGGTAACCAGCGGGAGAAGGGGCGCGACATGGGAGGGCTCCATGGAAAATCCGCCTATATTGGGTCGACTCGATTAGCGCGGCATTAATCACAGGCAATCGCCGCCCTTGATGGTTCAACCCATCCAGCCCAAAGTCGCCAACGCCAGCACGCTGTAGCGGGCGCCTTTGGCCAGGGTGACGATCAGCAGGAAGCGCCCCAGCGGCTCGCGCATGACCCCGGCGACCAGCGTCAACGGATCGCCGATCACCGGCAGCCAACTGAGCAGCAATGACCAATGGCCGTAGCGTTGGTAATGAAGCTGGGCCTTTTCCAGATGCCGGGGGCTCACCGGAAACCAGCGTCGGTTGTGGAACCGCTCGATCCCGCGCCCCAGCCACCAGTTAATTAGCGAGCCCAAAACGTTGCCGAACGTTGCCACCGCCAGCAGTGCCCAGAGCCAATAGCGATCGCTGAGCAGCAGTCCGACCAGCACGGCTTCGGATTGCAACGGCAGCAGCGTGGCGGCACCGAATGCCGCGAAAAACAACCCGAGATACGCGCCGGACATCAATGGGCGGGGTAGTCCGCAACCACCACGTCAGTGCCGTCCTTTTTCAGGCCGATGACTTGATAGGCATCGCTCATGCCGTCCATTTCCATGCCGGGCGAACCCATGGGCATGCCGGGGGCCGCGACGCCCAGCAGATCGTCACGTTTGCTCAAGGCCAGGACCTGATCGGCCGGGACATGGCCTTCAACGAATTTGCCATTGATCAATGCGGTGTGGCACGACGCCAGGCGTGGCGGCACGCCGTGCTGTTGCTTGAATTCGCTCATGTTGGCTTCTACGTGGTCATCGACCTTGAAGCCATTGGCCTCCAGGTGGGTGATCCATTTTTTGCACGTCGCGATGAACCTCGATCGGAATGAGGTCGGCGGCCTGGACCAGGGAAGACATGAACAGGGCGCTCAGGGCGATCAGACGCAGAGGGTTTCGCATGGGATTCGTCTCGGCTAACGGGCAAAAAAACGCATTTTGACCCTTTTTATGGGTCAGGCATTCAAGGAGTGTTTCCAGTTGCTACAAGATAGGCCATTCAATGATGGTAGATCAACGCTGTCAGGGAGATGAGGGGAACATTACAAAGTCGTCAGGTTGGAATGCTGACGGTAAATGTCGGTGTTGATATGGATCAACTATCCTCCCTGTAAGAAAAGTCTGAAGGACTATTCATCAATCTTCCGAAGTTTAATAAACATGAAGTTTTACAGCATGTATCTTAATTGTACGAAAATTGTTAAGGCGCTGAATAACAGTTTGGTGGTGTTAGTGTTCCGGCCGATACTTCTGACCCTCTAACTTGATCAAAAAGAAGGAGTTTTCAATGACTATCGGTTATACCGGCGCCTGGACCCCGAAGGCGGGCCTTTTGGTTCGAGATACTGCCAGCAGATCAAAGTCAGTTCCCCAGAGCGTCAAGGTCAGGCAGATGCTTGACCTGGTGGGCAACAATCCAGTTGAACTGGATACAGTCAAGATGGACGCAATGAAGTTGCGCAAGCAGATGAAGGGTTTTGATCCCACTAATATTTCAATCAAATCCATGGGCAGTCTCAGTGTCTTTCTGAAAGAACGCGGTCTGATCAGTGATGTGACGGCGGTCACGCTGAGCAATGCTGGTGACAAGTTCGACCGGTTTGGCATCAAGGACCCTGATGCGAAGTTTAATGCGCTGGAATATTTCGCGACGCAACTGGAGAACATCCAGAGCAACAATATGAAGGGTAATAAGTACGCCAATTACCTGGTCCCCGAGTTCAAGAAAGCGATCTACGTGCTGCAAAACCTGGAAACTTATGGCAAAAGCAACGGCCCCATGGTGAGACCGGGCAGTGTTATCAAGGACGAAGCCTGACGCCCGTTGCCCGGCCCGCCCGGTTTATTGAGCGGGCCGGCGACCCTTAGCGGTCGAGCAGCTTCATGACTTCTTCCGGATAACGCAGGCCAGCGGTGGCATTCGCCGCAAAAAGACCGCTTGCAGCGCGTGCAGTTCTTCGGCGCTCAGCGTCACCTCCAGAGCGGCCACGTTTTCTTCCAGGTATTAGCGGAGGAGGGGCGTTTGTGCGAAGTGCTGGGGGACGTGCCGCCACCGCTCCGCCAGTTATCCCGGCGGGTACGTGTGTTTGTCGATTGGCTGGTGGAACTGTGCGTTCAACCGGGCAATGACTTTTACCGACAGGATTCAGGACGTTGATCCGCTGTTAACGATGTGGGTCGTAACCTGGTCCGCCATGGTTATCGCCGCAATGAAGCCAAAACTCTTCATCGGTTGTAACATGAGACCCCCCCGAAACAGGGTAAGCGCTTGGCATGCGCGTCGATACAAACCGGATACATTTTCAGATTCAGGAACCCGCAATGACTCAGTCGCAACGTTTGAAATACTCGATTCTGATCTCTCTGGTGGTGCTGGGGATCATGTTTGGCCTTTCCTGGTTGCAGAACACCGGCGTCATCAGCGAAAAACTGTTCCAGTACATCGCCATTGGCGTGGCGGTGGTCGTGGTGGTCATCAATGGCGTGATGCGCCGCAAGGTCAAACTCTGATCATTCGATCATCGGTTGCGTAAAATGGCGGCAGCCTGGGGATGCAGGCTGTAGCTCTTGTCGGGATTGAGGACAATCACCCCTTCGCTGCACAAACGCTTCAGTACTTCACGCACGCTGAGAAAGGACAGGGGAATATCCAGGTCCAGCAATTGGCTGTGCACACCACGCACGCCAAGGCTGCGGTCGTTTTCGGCGGCCGTCAGCAGGGCATCGATGACTTTCAGGCGGATCAGACTGGTTCGAAGGCCAAAGCTTTTGAGCAGGCCCCTGATCCGCTCGTTGCCGTGGCGATCGGTACGCGGCTCGAATACGCCGACTCCCATGGAAGTACCCTTTGGCGCGTTGCTACCGTCCGTTGGCAGTTGCGAGTTGTACATTGCAAAACTCCTTTCAGAGCCTGATCAGGAAAAAATGGGCGCTCTTACAGCATTAGACGTATGAGCAGCCCGAATCATGAAGGGTCGAATGTAGAAATTTTGTCGCCATCGCGTGATCAACCTGTCAGACCATGGGGCGTTGCGCAGTAATCTCCTAAATTTTTGTGGTGAGCTTCGTCCCTACAGGGAGGCCCGGTGCGCGTGGGTATGCGCAGCCGTGACCATCGTTTTTCGATCAGGAGCGAGCGTGATTATTTCCAGCCATTTAACCAGGTTGAGCCTGGCGGGTGTGACTCTGGGGTTGAGCCTGGGGCTGAGCCTTGCGGCGAGCGCGAGTGATACGCCCGCGCAAACGAGCGCCGATATCCGCCGCACCGGTTTCGGCGTGCCGCACATCCGCGCCGACAACGAGCGCGGGCTCGGCTACGGCATCGGCTATGCCTACGCCCAGGACAACCTGTGCCTGTTGGCCAACGAAATCACTACAGTCAACGGTGAACGTTCGCGGTATTTCGGGCCGGATCAGTTCACCGTCGAAGAGCGCGAGAACCTGGCCAGCGATGTATTTTTCACCTGGCTGAACACTCCGCAAGCCGTCGCCGGTTTCTGGCAGGCCCAGACCCCGCCAGTGCGTGAGTTGGTCGAAGGCTATGTGGCAGGGTACAACCGCTCCTTGAGCGAGCGTCGCGTCCAGGGATTGCCGCCGCAGTGCCAGGGAGATTGGGTGCGCGACATTACCACTTCGGATCTGGTCAAGCTGACCCGGCGCCTGTTGGTCGAGGGTGGCGTCGGCCAGTTTGCCGAAGCCCTGGCCGGTGCCACGCCACCCCAAGCCGTTGCCCGGGCGTCGAGCGCTCAGGCAGCGTTCCGGGTGGCCGCTACGCGGATGCAGCGTTTTGCCCTGGACCGTGGCAGCAACGCCGTCGCGGTCGGCAGCGAGCGCTCCTTCAACGGACGCGGCATGTTGCTGGCCAATCCGCACTTTCCGTGGGTGGGCGGCATGCGTTTTTATCAGATGCACCTGACCGGACGTGATGGGCGCGGCGTTGCCCGGCCTGCCGGTGATCAACATCGGTTTCAATCAACATCTGGCCTGGACCCACACCGTGGATTCGTCCAGGCACTTTACGCTATATCGCCTGCAGCTCGATCCCAAGGATTCGACTCGTTACTTGCTCGACGGCCAGTCCTTGCCGATGGACAAGCAGACCGTGGCCGTAAACGTCAGGCAGGCGGACGGGCAGGTCCGGGCAATTTCCCACGAGGTCTTCAGCTCGAAATTCGGTCCGGTGGTGCAATGGCCGGGGAAACTGGATTGGGATCATCAATACGCTTACAGCCTGCGCGACGCCAATCTGGATAACGACCGGGTTCTGCAGCAGTGGTACGCGATGAACCGCGCTGAAAACCTCAAGGATTTCCAGGCTTCGGTGCACGAGATCCAGGGCATTCCGTGGGTCAATACGCTGGCAGCGGACGATCAGGGGCAGACGCTGTACATGAACCTCTCGGTGGTGCCCAACGTCAATGTCGACAAGCTGGCGCAATGCAGCGATCCGCGCGTTGGCCTGCAGATGATCATTCTCGACGGCTCCAACAGCGCCTGTGCCTGGGACATCGACCCGCAGGCTGCACAACAGGGTATCTATGCAGCGGACAAGTTGCCGCAATTGTTACGCAAGGACTTTGTCCAGCACTCCAACGACTCGGCTTGGATGGCCAACCCGGCGCAACCGCTGACCGGCTATTCGCCGTTGATCAGCCAGGACAGTCAGCCACTGGGGCTGCGCTCGCGCTTTGCCCTGGACCGTTTGAGCGCGCTGGCCCAGGCTGGCAAGGTCGAGGCAGCGGACTTGCAACACATGGTCATGGACGATCGGGTTTATCAAGCCAGTCTAGTGATGCCGGACCTGCTGCAATTTTGCGCGGCGGATCTCGGAACCGATGCCAAAACGCTCGCGCCACTGTGCGCCAGCCTCAAGGCCTGGGACCGCAACGCCAACCTGGGCAGCGGTCTGGGCTTTGTACACTTCCAGAATGTCATGGAGGCGTTGGAGCCGGTGCCGGACGTATGGCGTGTGGCATTCGATCCGCGGGATCCGCAACATACCCCACGGGGCCTGGCAGTCGATCACCCGCAGGTGGCGAAGGCGCTACGGGCAGCGATGATGACTTCGGCGGAACAGGTCAAGGCGGCAGGACTCCAGCCGGACAGTCGCTGGGGCGATATCCAGGTGGTCAGCAGCGGCGGACAACAGACACCGATCCACGGCGGGCCGGGAACATTGGGGGTCTACAACGCGATCCAGAGCGTACCGCGCAGCGATGGCAAGCGCGAAGTGGTCAGCGGCACGAGCTACCTGCAAGTGGTGACCTTTGACCAAAACGGACCGCAGGCCAAAGGGCTTCTGGCATTCTCGTTGTCCAGCGACCCGGCCTCGAAGTATTCACGGGACCAGACGCTGGCCTTTTCCAGGAAGCAATGGAGCGTACTGCCTTTCACCGAGCAACAGATCCTGTCCGATCCGGACTATCAGGTGCAGACGATCCGCCGACAGGATGCAAAAGTGGTCGTGCAGTAAGGTAGTGGGTTTTTGCATGAACGCTGAAGGCCGCATCCGCAAGGGGGGCGGCCTTTTCAGCTTTTCGGGGAGATTTGCGGAATCGCGTTGACCACCAGATTGCCGTTCTGGTTGCGGGTCAGGTAGACCGGCAGGACACGCGGCAAGGACTTTACCAGGCCGTTGATCTCTTTGATGTTGTAGATGCCGCCGATATGGATCGAGCCGGTGCTGTGGTCAGCCACCATCAACGGTTTGTCCAGGTAGCGATTGATCAAGGGCAGCGCATCGCTCAAGGCCAGATCGTCGAGCACCAGTTTGCCCTGGCGCCAGGCGAGCGAACTGTCATTGTCATAGGTCTGGCTGATGCGGGGAATGAAGTCGCCGCGGCGATAACTGGCCTGCATCGCCGGGCCAAGGCGCAAACCGTCGCCTTGCAGGTCGGCGTTGCTGTTGACCAGTACCGAACCTTCGATCAGGTTGACCTTGACCTGATCTTCATACATCCAGACATTGAATTGGGTGCCAGTCACGCGAATTCGGCCTTCGGCGACCTTGACCACGAAGGGGTGGCGGGTGTCATGGCTGACCTTGAAGAAGGCTTCGCCTTTATCCAGCGTGACTTGCCGCTGATCCTTGTAGTTGCTGTACGTCAGCTCGCTGCCCAGGTTCAGCTCAACCTGGCTGCCGTCTTTCAAGGTGACGTTACGAACATTGTCGGTCGCTTCGAAATGCTGGTACGCGTTCGGTACCCAGCCCAGGTGCCAGCCGCCATAACCGGCCAAAGGCAGTGCCAGGGCACATACCGCCGCGGCAATGGCCAGGCGGCGCCACGGGTTTTCAGGTTGGCGGCGAACCAGCGGCACGACGGGTACGGGACGAGGCAAGTCGCCGGCGACATCCCAGATCTCCAGCATCGCTTCGTACTCGAAGGCATGGAGAGGATGTGCATCACGCCATTGCTCGAACGCCTGGCGCTCTTGCTCGGTGCAGTCACTGGCGTGCAGACGCATGCACCAATGCGCGGCAGCATCGGTGATGGCGTCGTATTCGGCTTGCGAAAGTGTGTGGTCGGTCATTGGCCCTTCCTGATTTCCTGCATTCTAACCTTGGGGGAAGTCTGCGAGAACATCAGTCATGGCATTTAACCATCAATGTGTTGTTTTTTTTCAACGCATCGCCTTTGGAACGTGTTGTCGAGTAACAGTATCCATAGGGTGCGTGAAAAAAACATCAAGTCAAACACCGTGGTGCTGCGCAGACCCGGGGATCTGCGCGTTGTTACGCCGTGGTCAGGTTTCAGCGGTGGGAGTGACCGGCACCGGGTCCAGTTGCCGGCCCATTTCGCAGATCAAAAAGGCGATCGAGTCGGCATTGTGCAAAATGACATCGGTTCGGAACTTCGATTCCTGCCTGTTTAAAAAAGCTTCCCGTGCCTTATCCATAGTCTGGCTGCCCGTCAGCCGCAGAATGGCCTTGCCAATGTGATAAGAGTCCGGAATCGAATCCAGGCTGATCCAGGATTGCAGCCCACTGTTCCAGCGCGCGAACAACTCCTCCTCTGGGGTATCCATCGACAAGGCATTTCGCTGGAAGTCCAACTGAGATTGCTTTCTTGCCGCGCCAAAGCCGGTGACCGACGCCACCAGATCGCTGAACGGTAGCCTGGACTCAAGGTATGCAATGTCAACGGCCCCGGAAAACAAATGAGCGAATTCGTGTATCAGGGTCGCGGCCTGGCTGTGGCCGTCGACATCGAAGGGCTGTGTCAGGCTGGATTTGTACCAGTCGAGTTGTTGATTGAAGAATTTTTCCGTGAAATGCACGTTGCGCTGTAGATCCTTGTCCATGACAAACGCGATGAGGTTGGCCTCCGGGTCCCGGTTTGAACCCACGATAAAGCGTTGCGAGTTCATCCAGTCTTCATTGGGATCGACCAGCGCGTTGCAGATGGGGACGATGGCCTGTTTGATTTTTTCGAGTAGTGCTTTGTCGACCTGACCAACATCAAAGAACTGTTTGAGGAAGGTATCGAGCCGTGTGCCCGGGACGAGTTTGCGCAGTTGAACCAGGTTGTGCAGGCTGTTGAACGCATAATAACGAGCCATGTCGATGGCCTGCACGATCATGCGGGCTTTAGCGGGATGCTTTGCCCGTATTTCGTCCATCCCCCGGGCCTCGATGTTCAGGACCGCCCATGCAACATAGGTGTCGGCATACTGATCGTGCATTTTCGAGAAGACTTTGCCGAAATGGACAGTGTGGAAATCCGGGTCGATGACCAATTGTTTGTCAGAGGTAATCGTTAACACGGGGCCTTTTTCCGTGCCTTTGATCGTTCTCCAGACCGCTCCGGTCTTGTTCACGCCGTACACCTTTCCGGCAATGGCGGCGAAGGTTTTCTTGCTGGTCGCCTCCAGATAGGTGCCGTCAGTGGTGTTTCTCGTCAGGCCCTTGAGTTCAACCGTGGTTTCGAACGGTTGCAGCCGGGTGCGTGTTGCTGCTGTCGACCGTATCTTCGACCAGGGTTGCGCGATCACGGGGGGGACAACCGGTGGAACAACGGCTTCGCCGGTTTCCTGGGCGCTTTCGCCCCATCCTTCAAGTGACAGCCGGCCCAACGACAGGATTTGCGCCGCCCCGGCAATAAACTCGCGCAACGCGGTCGTCCAATGATGGTCCTGCAAGGCCTCGGCCGAGTTGAGGGCATCCTTGTAGGCCTTCCAAAGAAACTGCACATACGCGAGTTTGCCCGGCAGCAGGCTGGAAATGCGCTCGATACCGGCGCCGAACAGGTGTTTAACGGCCTCCCAGTCTGACTGACCGCTAGCGTGTGACTGGCTGGCAAGCATCTTCACCAACAGTTGGGTGTTGTCATGGAACAAGTGGGTGAGCAGGTTGCCATCGATGGGGTTGGATGCAAGGGTGATTTCGCTCGACTGGCCGACGGTGGACCCCAACAGGTTTCGAAACACCGTTTGCTCCCTGTCCGGCAGGCGACGTATCAACATGTCCTGCAATGGCCCCGGTGTGTTGAGTGCTGAAACAACGCTGGCCTCATTGTTGAACTCAACGAAGGGTGAGCCACTGGGGTGGTAAGGGGCATAGAGGATTTGTGGGCCTGCCTTGCCCGTGCCTGGGCCAATCAGGTACAGGCCCAGCGCCTTCACGGCGGCGGCACCGGTTGTCTTGATCAGTTCCAATGGTCGGGCAATGGCATGAGCACCTTCTACGGTCGCCCGGGCGATGGCGTCCGGCATGTCGAATACTTGCCGAAGCAAATCGAAAGCGCTGTCGGAAAGCCGTTGCTGCAGTTTCAGTTCGTGTGCGTGTTGCAGCAGTTGCCAGGGCAGTTGCTTGACGAAGCGCAACATCCTGCTTTCGACGTCGGTCGCTTGATTGGACAAGCTGTCCGTGACCTGTTTGGCGTAGTTCTGCGCAATGTCCAGTGATCTCAATAGTTGGCGGACAGCCGCCTGATCCAGATTCAGGGGCAGCGCTTGAGTGTTTGCCGACCGGACCTTGAACCCTGTGCCTTGCGCAATGTTTACGTGGTGCAAGGCGAACTCGGTGAGGCTCCGGGCGGGGCCGACCAGGGCCAGGTCCGGGGTGATTTCAATATTGTCAGGGTCCAGCGCTGTTGCGGGGAAGCGGCTGGCGAGCAACGATTTCAGCGTTTCATGCACATACGACTTGAGGGGTTTGATCCCGTGCAAATAGTCTTTGTCCTCAACAACGCTGTGGCGGTATTGCTCCAGCAGTTCAAGGTGCAGTCGCTGCTCTTGCAGCGGAGCCATTCCCAGCCAGGCGGGCAGGGACTGCTGCTGGCTGGTCGCCCGGGCAATCGACGTGGCTCTTCCCAGGTTGGTGTTGAGGACCGTTTTGGTCAGGTCTTCAAGGGCCTTTTTCTGCTTCGTGTCGCTCAGGCCAAAAGTACGTACGTGTTCGCAGCGAGCCAAAAAGTGTTCGATGGACGATTGCGCGACCCGTTCCAATACAGACCCTTCAATCAGCCGCAGCGGTCCCAGTGAGTAGCGTTGGTGAAAGACGCGCTGGGCCGGGGGCAGGTTCTCCAACAGCGCCAGGCGTTGCTGCGGCTCGAGCAGGCGGCGGTTCAGTTCCTGTCGTGCACGACTGATGGTGTCAAAGACTTCCAGGCCTTCGGCGGGTGTCCACAGAATCGTCCGGCCGGAATGCGAGGGATCGAGTCCGCCACGCTCGGTCACGAGCACACAATGGGCCAGGGGCAGGAGATCTTCATGGCCGGAGCGCTCCAGTGTCAACGAGTAGACATCGGGGCGGAAACCCTTGAGTGACAGGCGTTTTTGTCGGTCGGGCTGGTCCGGGTTGAAGACTGTTTCGACAATGGCCCGATCCGCATCCCGCAGTGTTGCGCCAAGCACCCGCAGGCTGGCCTCGCCGCGCAGGCCAACGGCAAGTGCATGGGCCAGGCGGGGTTTCATGTTTTCCAGATAGACCCGTTGCAAGGCCAGAGACGCAACCGGTTGTGCTGCAAAATCCGCGTTGATCAGTGTTTCGATGTCGCGGAAGGTTTTGACGAAAGCTGCCGCCGTATCGGCCAGCACGGTGGAGGGATGCTGATTGCCGGATAACACGGGACGTGTGCTCCAGCGTCCGCCGGCATCCAGCGTCAGCAGTCGCTCGCTGATCATCGAGCGGATATCCAGCGCCTTGTCGAACAGGGCGTGGATGTCCACGCTGCCGTCACTGTGACGGAACACCTCATGTTCTGCCGTTGCTTGCTGATGATCCGGTCGAAGAGCTTGGGGAAGATCGCGCCGCCAATCACTTCCCCGGTCACATTCGGCCGGTCAAAACCAATTAAACGCTGGCGTTCATCCAGGCTCAGCAGACCATAGAGTTCATCCTCATGACCGGCCGCACTGAACTTGCTCAGCACCGTATTGCGCAAGTCCTGATAGTTCTCGAGCACCTGCAGACCTGCGGTGGGCGTGTAGAGACACGCATTGCCGGCGCTGACCATCAGTGAACCGGCCAATTCTACATAGTTGGCCTGGTACTCCCACAGACGCACGGTCTCAACCGTCATGGCTTTGTTCGTCCGGCTGGCCGTCGAGATCAACGCGTGCAAGTCCTTGTTTTGCTCAGGGGTGATGATCCTGGCTTCGCGCTTTAGCAACAGTTGTACCCGCGCCTGGTCGGCGATGGCTTGGCCGAAGAATTGGCGACGCGATGTGCCTTCGGTACACGCCGCAGCCCAGAAACCGTCGAGCTGCCCGATCAGCAGGCTGATCAGTTGGCGCGAGATTGTCGTGACGGCTGCCTCCCAGAGTGGCTGGTCGGTTTTTGCCGGGGACTTTCCCGGATGGGAAAATTCATGGGACTGCCCGGATGGCCAACGCTGATGGCGATAGTGCAGCAGTACCGCGTCACTCAGAGAAAGTGAGTTGACCCAGCGTCGGACCGGATGGCTTTCGCCCGCATTTTCCGGCGTTGTAGCCAGGTAGAAGTTCACTTGGGTCCGGCTCTGATCCAGGTCGGGGAAAGACGCTGCCAGCTGTTTACCCAGCCATTCATCGAGTAGTGAGGTCAAGGAGGGTAGCGCTTTGAGTTCGTCAAGCAGGGCCTGGTCATTGAGTTGTTGGTGGGTAGAGAGGGTGTTGCGCTGGTCTTCAAACACGTCACCGTCGATGGTTTGAAAGTCCAGCTTGATGTCGGCGGCGCCCACCACGGCGTTGCGTTGAGACAGCGCCATGAAGGCCAGCAGGTCGTCGTGTTCACCAGCCGCTTTGAGTTGCGTCACCAGCTGTTCGGTCAGGGCCGTACGGTCGGCGAACTTTTTTATTCCCCCGTACGGGGTGTAGAGAATCACGCCATTGTCATCGGGTGTCGCGCTCAGCAAAAAACTGCCGGCCAGCGCCATGGGTTCCAGTCCAGGGATTTTCAGCAGGATTTTCTTCGCCAGCATGGGCGGCGTCTGCTCATCGCGCAGTGCCTGGGTGGCCAGTTCGATATGGCTGAACCATTCGAAGTCCCTTTGCGTCAGCCCGTGGGTTTGGCCAAGTTCTCTCCAGAGACCGCGCAAAGTCAGCGCCTCGGGGAAAAAGAGCGGAGTTACTGGTGTAGACATCGTCGATTCTCGTTCTAGGTGCCACTCAAAGGCGCCTGTGGATTGAGCATCGAGACTAAAAGCCGGTGCGTTGACGCCGGTGGTAAATAGATAACGCACGGGGCGCGGGCGTTTGTGACAGGGATAGGCCTCATCGACCCTGAGCGAAAGGTTGACAGTTCGCACGTCGCGCGTTGTTAATCGGCGGGTCTTTGTATGCTGTTGTTCCCTCCAATAATCAGTCTGGAGCTTCAGATGTCTGCGCCACACGATCACGCCTCTACCGCGGTCCCGTCATACCTGTCATTCGAAGCGCTTAGCGCTTTGCTGGAGAAGATTTTCCTGCGTCACGGCACGTCGGCTGAGGTTGCCCAGGTGCTGGCGCAAAACTGCGCCGGTGCCGAGCGCGATGGCGCGCACAGTCACGGCGTGTTCCGGATTCCGGGATATGTGTCCACGCTGCAAAGTGGTTGGGTCAATGGTCAGGCCGTTCCGATCGTCGAAGATGTGGCTTCGGGTTTTGTGCGGGTCGATGCCGCCAACGGTTTTGCGCAACCGGCCCTGGCGGCTGCCCGCGAGCTGTTGGTGAAAAAAGCGCGAAGCGCCGGCATCGCGGTGCTGGCGATCCGTAACTCGCACCATTTCGCGGCCTTGTGGCCTGATGTCGAACCCTTCGCTGAAGAGGGCCTTGTGGCATTGAGCGTGGTCAACCGTGGTGCCCCACGGTGCCGACCGGCCGCTGTTCGGCACCAACCCGATTGCCTTCGCTGCACCGCGGGCCGAGGGCGGGCCGATTGTCTTCGACCTGGCTACCAGCGCCATCGCCCATGGCGATGTGCAAATTGCCGCTCGCGAGGGTGAACGCTTGCCGGAAGGGATGGGCGTGGACAGTCTCGGCCAGCCGACCACCGACCCGAAGGCGATTCTCGAGGGCGGCGCGTTGCTGCCTTTCGGCGGGCACAAGGGCTCGGCGTTGTCGATGATGGTCGAGTTGCTCGCGGCGGCACTGACCGGTGGCAATTTTTCCTTCGAGTTCGACTGGAAGAACCACCCTGGTGCCAAGACCCCCTGGACGGGTCAATTGCTTATCGTGATCGATCCAGACAAGGCGGCGGGGCAAAGCTTTGCCGAGCGCAGCCAGGAACTGGTGCGGCAAATGCATGGTGTCGGCCTGAAGCGTTTGCCGGGTGACCGGCGTCATCATCAGCGTGCCAAGTCACAGGTCAACGGCATTGAGCTGGATGCCAAGACGCTGGCGAACCTGCGGGAGCTGGCGGGTCTCTAACGGAGAAGTTTTGCGCAACCCCTGTGGGAGCGAGCTTGCTCGCTCCCACAGGGGGGATTCATGGCTGACAGATCGCGTGCTTAGCGACGACCCAGCAACAACCCCACCACCAGGCCGAACCCGGCGGAAATCGCCACGGTTTGCCATGGATGTCCGCCGATATAGGTTTCAGTGGCCTCAACTGCGGGCAGGGTGCGGTCGCGCACGCTGTTCACCGAATTCCTGGCCTGCTGGAGTTTCAGGGCGATTTGCCCTCGAAGGGTCTCTGCTTCTTCCCCGACTAGCGAGGCGCTGCTTTTCAGCAGTTTTTCCGATTCTTCGATCAGCGTTTGCAGTTCGCTGAAGGCCTGATCCTTGATTTGATCTTCGGCGGCTTGCGCGGCGGGTTTGCGGGCCATTGAAGTACTCCTTGCAGGTAAGTGGACAGTGAACAATGGAGTCTGCCGTCGTCGGAAAAGTTGCAGCTATTTTGCCTGGGGAGGCCATCTTGCTGAAATTTCGTCCTACAGTGTAAGATGTCGCCTATTTTACGCAGCAGGAAATTCCCATGAGCTTCAATCTGGCCGACAAACCCCTCGCCGAGCGCGCAGCGCTTGAAGACGAGAAATCCCGTCTGTTCGAACTCTGGCAAAACAACCTGGGCAAGGCCAAGGGTGAGGCTGCGCGGTTGTTCGGCGAACGGGCCAAGCGCAAAGGCAAATGGGCCGAATGGGTGCGCGCCGAACTGGACGGCATGTCGCCGCCGGAATACGCCAACATGGTGCGCAGTGAAGTCAATCGCCTGATGGCGGCCAACAAGTAACAACGGCTGTCAGGCGAAACTCGCGACGATTGCCTCGCGCACTTTCAAAAGCACCGGGTCGAGCTGGGTGCTGGTCCGCCAGCCCAGTTCGATCGGGTAGCGCGGCAACGCCAGGGGGCAGGGCAGCAGCGCCAGCCCGCTGAGCGTTGCGATGCTTTGGGCGGCATGGGCCGGAATGGTCGCCACCGCCCGACTGCCTTTTAGCAAGTGCGGCAACGCGGCAAAATGCGTGGTCGAGGCGCACACCCTCCGGCTCAGCCCCAGCGCCGCCAATCCCTCATCGGTAATCCCGATAAAACCGCCGGACGACACCAGGATGTGTTCGCGGGCCACAAACTCCTCGAGACCGATGCTCTGCTGGCCCTCGACCAGGCTCGACGGGTCCACCAGGCACAGATAGCCACCTTCCCCCAGCACCTGACGGCTGAGCAGCCGCTCGGCAAACCCGCCCGCGGCAATCGCCAGGTCGATACTGCGCTCCATCAACGCCTGGGCGACTATCTGGCTGTGGGTCTGGCGGAAAATCAGCCGCAGTTTCGGCGCGCAACGGGCAATCTCTTCGATCAGCCTCCGGCCGTAGGCTATCTCGAAATCATCTGACATACCGACCGTGACCGAGCGACCTTCGTACTGTTGCGCAGTCGGATCGACCATCGCCAGGCTCTGCCGGCATTTGTTCAGGGCATCGCTGACCACCGGTTTGAGCTGATTGGCCTTGAGCGAGGGGGCCAAGCCGCGTCCGGTGCGCACAAACAGCTGATCGCCATACAGCTCGCGCAAGCGACGCAAGGCCGCGCTGACGGCCGATTGCGTCACGCCCAGGCGCAGTGCGGCACGGCTGGCGCTGGACTCTTCGTGCAGCGCCTCGAAGACTTTGAGCAGGTTGAGGTCGATATTGGTGATATTCATTTGGTTCATATCATTCAGCAGTGAATCGGTCTTTATTGATGATTGCCTGGCGCCGGAGAATGAGCAACACCTGATGCGAATGGAGTTTCCAAGATGCCCAAATCAATTGTCGCGGCCCTGCAGATCGGCGCCTTGCCCGGCGGCAAGGCTGAAACCCTGGAACAGATCCTGTCCTATGAAAAGGCAATCATCGAATCCGGCGCCGGGTTGGTGGTGATGCCGGAAGCGCTGCTGGGCGGTTATCCCAAAGGCGAGGGCTTTGGTACGCAATTGGGCTATCGCCTGCCGCAAGGGCGCGAAGCCTTTGCCCGCTATTTTGCCAATGCCATCGATGTACCCGGCGCGGAAACCGAGGCGCTGGCGGGGCTCTGCGCTCGCACCGCAGCCAATCTGGTGATCGGTGTGATCGAGCGCGCCGGCAGCACCTTGTACTGCACCGCGCTGCACTTCGATCCGCAGGCCGGGCTGGTGGCCAAACATCGCAAACTGATGCCCACCGGCACCGAGCGGCTGATCTGGGGCAAGGGCGATGGCTCGACCTTGCCGGTGATCGACAGCCAGGTCGGGCGTGTCGGTGCGCTGGTGTGCTGGGAAAACATGATGCCGCTGCTGCGCACGGCGATGTACGCCAAAGGCGTGGAGGTATGGTGCGCACCGACTGTGGACGAACGGGAGATGTGGCAAGTCAGCATGCGCCACATTGCCCATGAGGGGCGCTGTTTCGTGGTCAGCGCCTGTCAGGTCCAGGCCTCGCCCCGGGCCTTGGGCCTGGACATCGCCAACTGGCCGGCGGATCGGCCATTGATCGCCGGTGGCAGCGTGATCGTAGGTCCCATGGGCGACATCCTCGCCGGACCGTTGCGCGACAGTACCGGGCTGCTCACCGCGCAAATCGACACCGACGACCTGGTGCGCGCTCGCTACGACTTCGACGTGGTCGGCCACTACGCGCGGCCGGATGTGTTCGAGCTGACCGTGGACGAACGCGCCAGGCCCGGGGTGCGCTTCACCTCCTGATGCCCAGCGGGCTTTGGCCAAAGCAGTCAGACAACTTGATAGCTTTGACCATTGCCCGGTAACCCGCGCAGAGCGAGTATTTCCCTGTTGATTACGGTTCCCCCCAACCTAATAAAAAACACAGTGGGATTCTGGCAATGCGCGATTACTTGTCTGCTACTTCTCAGTTCAATTATCAACGCACCGTCGATGCTGCGCTCGCGGGCGATTTGACGGCCCTCAACGCCTGTGTCGAATGCTGTGACCGGCATGCCTTGCCGGGTCGCATCGCGCTGTTCTGGGAAGGACGCGATGGCACTGGTGCTTCGTACACCTTCACCGACTTGCAGGACAAGGCCGCGCGTTTCGCCAACTACCTGCTGGCCCAGGGCGTGAAGAAAGGCGACAAGGTCGCCGGCCTGTTGCCCCGCAATATCGAGCTGTTGATCACCGTGTTCGCCACCTGGCGCATCGGCGCGGTGTATCAACCGCTGTTTACTGCATTCGGCCCCAAAGCCATCGAGCACCGCCTGGGCTGCTCTGGCGCCAAAGTGGTGGTGACCGATGCAGTGAACCGGCCGAAACTCGCCGAAGTCGCCGATTGCCCGGCCACGGTTACCGTCACAGGCCCCAAAGGGCAGGGGCTGGTTCACGGCGACTTCAGTTTCTGGGCCGAACTGGCCAACTATTCCGCCGACTGTGAACCGGTGCTGCTGACCGGCGAAGATCCGTTCCTGCTGATGTTTACCTCGGGCACCACCGGCCCGTCGAAAGCGCTGTCGGTGCCACTCAAGGCCATCGTAGCGTTCCAGAGCTACACCCGCGATGCGGTGGATCTGCGCCCGGAAGACGCCTTCTGGAACGTCGCCGACCCGGGTTGGGCCTACGGCATTTATTTCGGTGTCACGGGGCCAATGTCCATGGGCCATCCGATCACCTTTTACGATGGCCCGTTCACCCTCGAAAGCACCTGCCGGGTGATCAACAAATACGGGATCACCAACCTCACCGGTTCGCCGACGGCCTACCGTTTGCTGATTGCCGGCGGTGATGAATTCGCCAAGTCGATCAAGGGCAAGCTGCGTATCGTCAGCAGCGCCGGTGAGCCGCTGAACCCGGAAGTGATCCGCTGGTTCGCCGATAACCTCGACGTGGTCATCCACGACCACTACGGCCAGACCGAGCTGGGCATGGTGCTGTGCAACCACCACGGCCTGGAGCACCCGATTCACATGGGCGCCGCCGGTTTTGCCTCGCCGGGCCACCGCATTGTCGTGCTGGATGACGAGTACAAGGAACTCGGCGTTGGGCAGCCGGGTATCCTGGCTATCGACCGCAGCCAGTCGCCGATGTGCTGGTTCGCCGGTTACGAAGGCGGGCCGACCAAGGCCTTTGTCGGCAACTATTACCTGAGTGGCGACACCGTTGAGTGGAACCCGGACGGCAGCATCAGCTTCGTCGGTCGCAGTGATGACGTGATCACCACCTCCGGGTACCGGGTAGGTCCCTTTGACGTGGAAAGTGCGCTGATCGAACACCCGGCCGTGGTCGAGGCCGCTGTGGTCGGCAAGCCCGATCCGGAGCGCACCGAACTGGTCAAGGCGTTCGTCGTGCTCAGCCCGCAATACCGCGCCGCCTCCGAGTTGGCCGAAGAGCTGCGCCAGCACGTGCGCAAGCGTCTGGCGGCGCACTCGTATCCCCGTGAAATCGAATTTGTCAGCGAATTGCCGAAAACCCCCAGCGGCAAATTGCAGCGCTTTATCTTGCGCAACCAGGAAATCGCCAAGGCTCAAGAGGCCGCGGCGAAGAACCTTCCAGCTTGAATCCAGGGAAACAATGATGCAGATCGAGAACAAGATTTTTATCGTCACCGGTGGCGCTTCCGGCCTCGGTGCCGCCACCGCCGAGGTGCTGGTTGCCGCTGGCGCCAAAGTGATGCTGGTGGACATGAACGCCGAAGCCGTTGCAGCCCAGGCCCAGCGCCTTGGTGCGCAAAGCGTGGTGGCGGACATCAGCAACGAATCGGCGGCCGAAGCTGCCGTGCAGGCGACGGTCAAGGCCTTTGGCGGCCTCAATGGCCTGGTCAATTGCGCCGGCATCGTGCGTGGCGAGAAGATTCTCGGCAAGAACGGTCCACACGCGCTGGCCAGTTTCAGCCAGGTGATCAACGTGAACCTGATCGGCAGCTTCAACATGCTGCGCCTTGCAGCCGCGGCGATTGCCGAAACCGAAGCGGATGCCGATGGCGAGCGCGGTGTGATTATCAACACCGCATCTGCCGCGGCTTACGACGGCCAGATCGGTCAGGCGGCTTACTCGGCGTCCAAGGGCGCGATAGTCAGCCTGACCTTGCCGGCGGCCCGTGAGCTGGCGCGCTTCGGCATCCGTGTCATGACGATCGCCCCCGGCATCTTCGAGACGCCGATGATGGCCGGCATGACCCAGGAAGTCCGCGATTCCCTGGCCGCTGGCGTGCCATTCCCGCCGCGTTTGGGCAAACCGGGCGAGTATGCCGGGCTGGTCAAGCATATTATTGAAAACAGCATGCTCAATGGCGAGGTGATCCGTCTCGACGGTGCCTTGCGTATGGCCGCCAAGTAAGGAGGATTTGTCATGACAATGTCCAACGATCCAATTGTTATCGTCAGCGCCGTCCGCACCCCGATGGGCGGTTTCCAGGGCGAACTGAAAAGCCTGACCGCACCGCAACTCGGTGCGGCCGCCATCAAGGCCGCCGTCGAACGTGCCGGTGTTGCCAGTGATAGCGTCGACGAAGTGCTGTTCGGCTGCGTGCTGCCGGCAGGCCTTGGCCAGGCCCCTGCGCGTCAGGCGGCGCTGGGCGCGGGGCTGGATAAATCGACCCGCTGCACCACCCTGAACAAGATGTGCGGCTCCGGCATGGAAGCGGCGATTCTGGCCCACGACATGCTGGTGGCGGGCAGTGCCGACGTGGTGGTTGCCGGTGGCATGGAAAGCATGTCCAACGCACCTTACCTGCTGGATCGCGCCCGTGCCGGATACCGCATGGGCCATGGTCGGGTGCAGGACTCGATGTTCCTGGACGGCCTCGAAGACGCCTACGACAAGGGCCGCCTGATGGGCACCTTCGCCGAAGACTGCGCCGAAACCAACGGCTTCAGCCGTGAAGCCCAGGACGCGTTTGCCATTGCCTCGACCACTCGCGCGCAACAGGCGATCAAGGACGGCAGCTTCAAGGCCGAAATCGTGCCGCTGACCGTGACGGTTGGCAAAGAGCAGGTGGTGATCAGCAACGACGAGCAGCCACCAAAAGCCAGGCTGGACAAGATCGCTTCGTTGAAACCAGCGTTCCGCGAAGGCGGTACGGTGACAGCGGCCAACTCCAGTTCGATCTCCGACGGTGCCGCCGCGCTGGTGCTGATGCGCCAGTCCCAGGCACAGAAACAAGGCCTGAAACCCTTGGCGGTGATTCATGGCCACGCTGCGTTCGCAGACACCCCGGGCCTGTTCCCGGTGGCACCGATTGGTGCAATCAAGAAGTTGATGAAGAAAACCGGCTGGTCGCTCAATGACGTGGATCTGGTGGAAGTCAACGAAGCCTTCGCCGTGGTCGGCATGGCCGCGATGACTCATCTGGAAATCCCTCACGAGAAGCTCAACGTGCACGGCGGCGCATGCGCCCTCGGGCACCCGATCGGTGCGTCCGGTGCGCGGATTCTGGTGACTCTGCTTTCGGCCCTGCGCCAGAAAGGCCTGAAGCGTGGTGTCGCGGCGATTTGTATCGGCGGTGGTGAAGCGACGGCGATGGCCGTGGAATGCCTTTATTAAGACGTGCACAGTCCCTGTAGGAGCGAGCTTGCTCGCGAAGAACGTCAACGATGACGAGGTCTGCCTGGATGAATGCGGCGCTCTCAGGCTCTTCGCGAGCAAGCTCGCTCCTACAGGGGGCGATTACATTTTTAAGGATTCACCATGATCCCCAATGACGACCAACAACAAATCCGCGACATGGCCCGGGACTTTGCCCAGGAACGGCTGAAGCCCTTCGCTGCCGAGTGGGACCGCGAGCACCGTTTTCCCAAGGAAGCCATCGACGAAATGGCCGGGCTGGGCTTCTTCGGCATGCTGGTGCCGGAGCAGTGGGGCGGATGCGACACCGGTTACCTGGCCTACGCCATGGCGCTGGAAGAAATCGCCGCTGGCGATGGCGCTTGTTCGACCATCATGAGCGTGCACAACTCCGTGGGTTGCGTACCGATCCTCAACTACGGCACCGATGAGCAGAAAGAGCGCTTCCTCAAGCCGCTGGCCAGCGGCGCGATGCTCGGCGCTTTTGCCCTTACTGAACCCCAGGCCGGTTCCGACGCCAGCGGCCTGAAAACCCGTGCACGCCTGGAAGGCGATCATTATGTGCTCAACGGCTGCAAGCAGTTCATCACCTCCGGACAGAATGCCGGGGTGGTGATCGTGTTTGCGGTGACCGATCCGAGTGCCGGCAAACGTGGCATCAGCGCCTTTATAGTGCCGACCGATTCGCCGGGCTACAAAGTCGCGCGGGTCGAAGACAAGCTCGGCCAGCATGCGTCCGACACCTGCCAGATCCTCTTCGAAGACGTGAAGGTGCCGCTGGCCAATCGGTTGGGCGAGGAGGGCGAAGGCTACAGAATTGCCCTGGCCAACCTTGAAGGCGGCCGCGTCGGCATCGCTTCGCAATCGGTGGGCATGGCCCGTGCCGCGTTCGAAGCGGCGCGCGATTACGCCCGTGAGCGCGAGAGCTTCGGCAAGCCGATCATCGAGCACCAGGCCGTGGCCTTCCGCCTGGCGGACATGGCGACCCAGATCGCCGTGGCGCGGCAAATGGTGCACTACGCCGCCGCCCTGCGTGACAGCGGCAAGCCGGCCCTGGTCGAAGCGTCGATGGCCAAGTTGTTCGCCTCGGAAATGGCTGAGAAGGTATGCTCCTCGGCGCTGCAAACCCTGGGCGGTTACGGTTACCTCAACGATTTCCCGCTGGAGCGGATCTACCGCGACGTGCGGGTCTGCCAGATCTACGAAGGCACCAGCGATATTCAGCGCATGGTCATTTCGCGCAATTTATAAGAAGGAGTCCCCTGTGAGCTACGAAACGATTTTGCTGGAAACCCACGGCCGCGTTGGCCTGATCACCCTCAACCGTCCACAAGCGCTGAATGCGTTGAATGCGCAGATCGTCAGCGAACTGAACCAGGCCCTCGACGGCTTCGAGGCTGACTCGAACATCGGCTGCATCGTCCTGACCGGTTCGAAAAAAGCCTTCGCCGCCGGTGCCGACATCAAGGAAATGGCGGAGCTGACCTATCCGCAGATCTATATCGACGACCTGTTCAGCGACAGCGACCGTGTGGCCAACCGCCGCAAGCCGATCATCGCGGCGGTCAACGGTTTCGCCCTGGGCGGCGGCTGTGAGCTGGCGTTGATGTGCGATTTCATTCTGGCCGGTGACAACGCCAGATTCGGCCAGCCGGAAATCAATCTCGGCGTGTTGCCGGGCATGGGCGGCACCCAGCGCCTGACCCGCGCCGTGGGCAAGGCCAAGGCCATGGAAATGTGCCTGAGCGGCCGCTTGATCGATGCCGTGGAAGCGGAACGTTGCGGCATCGTGGCGCGTATCGTGCCGAGCGATGAGCTGCTGGATGAAGCGCTGAAAGTTGCAGCATTGATCGCTAAAAAATCGTTGCCGATTGCGATGATGGTCAAGGAAAGCGTCAACCGTGCTTTCGAAGTGAGCCTGGCCGAAGGCGTGCGCTTTGAGCGTCGGGTGTTCCATGCGGCGTTTGCGACGCAGGATCAGAAGGAAGGGATGGCGGCGTTCATTGCCAAGCGTGAGGCTGAGTTCCAAGGCAAGTGATGTAGTCACCTTTCGGACGCTTTCGCGAGCAAGCCCGCTCCCACATTGGACCTCAGCGTTTATGAGATCCCTTGTAGGAGCGAGCCTGCTCGCGAAAAACCTGAGGGCACCAGGTTGATTCAGGTGCCCCCCGTTATCGTTGGCCACCATCGCGAGCGAGCTCGCTCCTACAGGTAAAGGGCATCAAATCAGGTAGTTCTTCAGCTCGCGGGCAATCACCATTCGCTGAATTTCGCTCGACCCTTCGTAGATCTGCGTGATCCGCGCATCCCGGTAGTACTTCTCCACCGGATAGTCTTCCAGATACCCGTAGCCGCCATGAATCTGAATCGCGGACGAGCAGACCTTTTCCGCCATTTCCGACGCAAACAGCTTGGCTTGTGACGCCTCCGACAGACAGGGTTTGCCGGCCGTGCGCAGGCGTGCGGCATGCAGGATCATCAATCGCGCGGCGTTCAACTGCATGTGCATGTCGGCCAGCAGGTTGGCGATGCTCTGGTGTTCATTGATCGTTTTGCCAAACTGCACACGATCACGGGAATAAGCCAGTGCCGCCTCAAACGCTGCGCGGGCGATGCCCAGTGCCTGGGCGGCGATGCCGATGCGGCCGCCTTCGAGGTTGGACAAGGCGATGGCCAGGCCCTTGCCGCGCTCGCCCAGCAAATTGGCTTCGGGGATGGTGCAGTTGTTCAGGGTCACCGCGCAGGTGTCGGAAGCACGGATGCCCATTTTGTGTTCGGTGCGGTCGACGATAAAACCGGCGGTGTCGGTCGGTACCAGGAACGCCGAGATGCCACGTTTGCCCAGGTCCGGATCGGTCACGGCAAACACAATCGCCAGTTTGGCGCGCTTGCCGTTGCTGACGAATTGTTTGGCGCCATTGATCACCCACTGGCCGTCGCGCAGTTCGGCGCGGGTGCGCAGGTTGTGCGCCTCGGAACCGGCCTGGGGTTCGGTCAGGCAGAAACAGCCGATGACCTGGCCGCTGGCAAGGTCCGCCAGCCAGGTCTGCTTCTGTTCTTCGCTGCCGTAGTTGAGCACCGGCCCGCAGCCCACGGAGTTGTGGATGCTCATGAAGGCGCCGGTAGCACCGTCGCCGGCGGAAATTTCTTCTACCGCCAGTGCATAGGCCACATAGTCGACATAGGTGCCGCCCCATTCCTCGGGGACCACCATGCCCAGCAAGCCCAGTTCGCCCATTTTCGCTACCAGACCGTCATCGATCCAGCCTGCCTTTTCCCAGGCTTGGGCATGGGGCGCGATTTCGCCGCGGGCAAAATCCCGGGCCATGTCGCGGATCATGACTTGCTCTTCACTCAATTCGATATCGTGCATGGCTCAGCTCTCGCTCCGGTCAAACTCGCTGAAGAAGCTCGCCACGTGTTCGGCGTCCAGTGCCTGGAGGGTGGGCGGGTTCCAGCGCGGTGTCTTGTCTTTGTCGATCAGCAAGGCGCGCACGCCTTCGATCAGGTCGCCGCGCTCGAACCACTGACGGTCCAGGTGCAGCTCAAGGGCGAAACATTGTTCAAGGGGCAGCTCGCGTCCGCGACGGAGCATTTCCAGGGTCACGGCCATGGCCAGCGGCGAACGGGTTTCCAGCAGGTCGGCGGTGGTGATAGCCCAATCATGGCTGTCGGCGACCGTTACCTGGCGTAATTGCTCCACAATACTCGGCACATCGGGTTGGGCGAAGAAGTGGTCGATAGCCGGGCGCAAAGTCGCCAGTGGCGCATCGGGCAGTTGTTGCACGGCAAGTTTCGCCAGCAGGCCTTGCAGATCCTTGAGCGGCGTATCGTGCCATTCGAGCTGGTCGAGTTTTTCGTCCAGGACGCCAAGCTTGTCGCTTTCCAGGTACCAGTCGGCCAGGCCGCAATACAGCGCATCGGCGGCGCGAATCTGCACGCCGCTGACGCCGAGGTAAATCCCCAGTTCACCGGGGATGCGCGGCAGGAAGTAACTGCCGCCGACGTCCGGGAAATAGCCGATGCCGACTTCCGGCATCGCCAGGCGGCTTTTCTCTGTGACCACGCGCAGGTCTGCGCCTTGCACCAGGCCCATGCCGCCGCCGAGGACAAAACCGTCCATCAGGGCCAGCACCGGTTTGCGGTAGTGGTGGATCGCGAGGTCGAGGGCGTATTCCTCGACAAAGAATTCTTCGTGCAGGGTGTCGCCGCTTTTGAAGCTGTCATGCAGCGAGCGAATGTCGCCGCCGGCGCAGAAGGCTTTTTCCCCGGCACCGCGCAAGACCACGGCATGGACTTGCGGATCCTGGGCCCAGGCGTCGAGCTGGCGGTGCAGGTTGCGCACCATGTCCAGGGTAAGGGCATTGAGGCCGGCGGGGCGGTTGAGGGTCAGGTGACCAATGTGGTTGCGAACCTCGGCCAGCACTTCGTTTTGCATGGCATCCATGGACTGAGTCCCGGGAGAAAAAACCTGAGCAGTCATCACTAACTCCCTGCTTTTATTGTTCTTTATCAAGATGCTCGCGCGCGAGCGATGGCGGATCGTATCAGTGCAAATTTGCCTTGTACAACCCGGATAAGTGCAGGTTATCTGTGCATTTTTGCATGACAGTGTCCGGCATTGTTACAGCGTAGACCACGACGTAGTCAGGCAAACGCCGCGAGCAGATCCTCTTCGAATGCCTTTTGTGCATCGCCGGCCACTTGCGCCCGGTGCCGGGCCAGATGAAACGCGACATCGAAACTCATGTCGCCTCGACGCACGGCCCTGAGCAAACCCTTGTTTTCCCAGGCATGGGCGAAGTGGCTGGGCAAATAACCGACATGCTTGCCGGAAAGGATAAAGGCGAGGGTGCCTTCGACTTGTTCCGAGCGCGCCGAACACAGCTTGCCCTGGAAGGGTTCGTCACTGCGCAGGAAACGGTAGGGGTGATCGACCCGGTCGCTGGCCTGCAGATCCTGATCGCAGGGGGCCGGGTTGGTGAACAGCGCAATACAGATGCTGGGTTTCAATGAACAATTGGCGGTAGTCAAACGCGCTTTGCACTTGCGAGAAATAGCCGATGGCCAGGTCCAGCCGCTGTTGCAGTAGCAAGCGCTCCATTTCGCCGGGCATGGCGCTGATCAGTTCGATGCGCACGGACTCGTCCCGCTCACGGAAGCGCCGGATCGCCTCGGCCACCCGTTGCAGCACCGATTGATCCAGGGCTTCGGACAGACCCAGGCGCACTTCACCGATCAAGCGCCCGGCCACGCCGTTGGATTGATGACGGAAGGCTTCGATGGATTCGAACAGGGTGCGTGTGGCGCTGAGGAGTTGTTCGCCCTTGGCGGTGACCTTGAATCCGCCCTTGCCGCGGCTGCACAGGCGATAGCCAAGGCGGGTTTCCAGCTTGGCCATTTGCTGGCTGATGCTCGACTGGCTCAAGCCCAACTCACCCTGGGCGGCACTGAAACCGCCGCACTCCACCACGCTGACAAACAGACGCAGCAATTGCAGGTCCAGATCATGGAGTTGGCCGAGCATCAAACATTACTCCGTCATAAAGTCAGGTTAATTAACTTGATATTTCACCAATGTATCCGACGACGCATCCTGCAACCACTTTCTCTGGTCAGGTGTTCGTCATGGCTCCCATGTTCAAGCTGTGTTTACCCGCGCTGTTGCTCGCCGTGGCTGTTTCGGCCCAGGCCGAAGACAAGGTGGTCAATCTGTACAGTTGGGCCGATTACGTGGCCCCCGAAACCCTGCAGCGGTTCGAGCAGGAAACCGGCATCCATGTGCGCTACGACACCTTCGATTCTTCGGAAGTACTGGAGACCAAGCTGCTCACCGGCGGCAGCGGTTATGACGTGGTGGTACCGTCCTCCAGTGTGCTGGCCCGGGGGCTTGCAGCCGGGGCGTTGAAACCGATTCCCCACGAAGGACTCAAGGGTTACGCCAACCTCGATCCGGACTTGCTGGAAAAACTCGCCGCTGTCGATCCCGGCAACCGCTATGGCGTGCCTTATACCTGGGGCACGCTGGGATTGGGCATGAACGTCGAGGCGATCAAGCAGCGCTTGCCGGACGTGCCGCTCAATAGCCTTGACCTGCTGTTCAAACCCGAGTACGCAAGCAAGTTGAAAGACTGCGGCATCGCCATTCTCGACTCGCCCCAGGAGGTGATCGGACTGGCGCTGCATTACCTGGGTAAAGATCCCTACAGCACGGATAAGAATGATCGGCGTTGCTGCATCAGCTACAGCCGAACGTGCTGTACGTCGCCACCGGGCGGCAGATCAGCGACCTGGCCAATGGCAGCGTGTGCCTGGCGTTGACCTACAACGGTGACGCCAGCATGGCCGCCGACCAGGCACGCAAGGCCAACAAACCCTATGAAATTGCCTACCGGATTCCCAGGGAAGGCACCCTCGTGTGGCAGGACAACCTGGCGATTCCCAAGGACGCGCCGCACCCAGAAGCCGCCCGCGCCTTTATCGAATTCATGTTGCGCCCCGAGTCCGTTGCGGCACTGACCAACACCTTGTTCTTCGCCACGGCGAACCAGGCCGCCACGCCGCTGGTGGATGAAGCGGTGCGCACCGATCCGGACATCTACCCGCTGGCCGACGTGCGCGAACGGCTGTACGCCGACCGCAGCATGAACCTCAAGGACATGCGCCAGCGCACTCGCTTGTGGACCACTTTCCGTAGTCGCCAATAACTATAAAGGAGGAGCCTTCAATGGACGTCCCGATGCAGAACGATCAAGCCCTTACCCGTGACAGCCTATACGGCACGGCCGCTGAAAGTACCTACGCCGGTATCACCAGTTTCATGCGCCGGCGCTACAGTCGTGACCTGGGAGGCGTTGATGTGGCCGTCAGTGGCGTGCCGTTCGACACGGCCACCAGCAACCGCCCCGGTGCACGCTTCGGGCCACGGGGTATTCGCGCAGCCTCGGCCGGGATCGCCTGGGAACGGCATTGGCCGTGGACGTTTGACCCGTTCGATCACCTGGCAGTCATCGACTACGGCGATTGCGATTTCGACTACGGTTCGCCGCAATCGACGCCTGAAATGATCGAAGCCCACGCCGAGCATATCCTCAATGCTGGCAGCGCGATGCTGACTTTTGGCGGCGATCACTTCATTACTTACCCGCTGCTCAAGGCCCATGCGCGAAAGCACGGGGCATTGTCGCTGATCCACTTCGATGCCCACAGCGACACCTGGCCGGACGAGGAGGGCAAGCGCATCGATCACGGCACCATGTTCTGGCACGCGGCCAAGGAAGGGCTGGTGGACCCGTCGCGCTCGGTACAAATCGGCTTGCGCACCACCAACGATGATCATCAGGGCTTTCAGGTGCTCGACGCACGGCAGGTGCACCGCCGTGGCTGCGAGGCGATCGTCGAGGCGATTCGCGCGCGGGTCGGCGACAACCCGGTGTACCTGACCTTCGACATCGACTGCCTCGATCCGGCATTCGCGCCGGGCACCGGAACACCTGTATGCGGCGGCTTGAGCACGGTGCAGGCGCTGGAGATTCTCGGATCAACCTGGTGGGCATGGACGTGGTGGAAGTGGCACCGGCCTATGACAGCGCGGAGATCACCTCACTGGCGGCGGCGACGCTGGCGATGGAGATGCTGTGTCTGTATGCGGCCAGGCATAAGGTCGATAAGTAATACAAAACCCAATGTGAGCTCAGTGTGGGCGAAGCTACAATTTGACGACATTTAGACTTCCCCATCACCAAGCACAAGTGCCTTAACGAAATAGGTTGCGTCCTCGTCAGCGCTCAGGGAGGAGAGGTCGATACCCTGGATAAAGTGGGGTGTTAATCCGCTTTCACGTCCAGGACGCATTCCATGGCACCGCTCTGCAGCGTACGCTGTTTTCTCGAAACGACTTCAAGCGCGCGGTCAACGGGCAGTACGGGAACGCCGGAGCCCAGAAAGATCGGAATGGTGGTGATGAACAGCTGCTGCAATTCCCCGGCGTCGGCAAAACAGGCTGCCGTTTTGCCGCCACCGACCAGCCAGACATTCTTGCCCTTGGCCGCTTGCTTGGCCGCGGCCGCGATGGCCCCGGCATCACCGCGTACGAAGGTGATATCCAGATTGGCGGGGGCTGACCGATTCCGGTTGCTCATGACAAAGGCGGGTACATCCTGGTAGGGCCACTCATCGGGAGCGTTCGACATGATCCAGTCATAGGTCTGCGACCCCATGACCACCGCTCCGACCGTCTGATAAAAATCATCATAGGCCGTTGCGTCATCCCCCAGCGCAAAGTTCTCCAGCCAATCGAGTTTGTGTTGTTGAGTGGCAATATAACCATCCAGGGTGGCAGCTACGTAATAGACCAGCGTCGACATGTGTTTTCCTTGTAATCATGCAGTTGGGAAATGACCCGTAAATAGAGAGCCCCTCTGGAAAGTGGCGAGAGGCGATGGTGATCATTTATTTCGGGTAGGCGAAGGTAATGCCGTTCCCACGCTGTTTTCAATGAGGGTTCTGAATTCAACCTCGTTGCGCTCCTTGCCACCGGCGATACCGAACAAGGACAGCATGTAAAGATCCACCATTGCGCCCGTGGGATTGGGCTGGGCACTTTCACCCTGGTCAATCACCAGGTCCACTACAACCAGCAGCGCACTGTCCGGCATGCTCTTGAAGAATTCCCCGACGACGATTTCGACGCAGCCAGCTTTTCCAATCTTGTGCATTTGTTCCTGCGCGATTTTTGCCGCGCCGGGTAAATCGAAGAGTATGCCTTAGCTTTCTGGCCACTTGTCCAGCATGTGCAACAGCAAATGCCCTGAACCACCCCCTACATCGACAATGATCTCACCGTCCTGCAGGTTGATGTTCTCCAGTATTTCCGGGATCTCCAGGTCCAGCCCCACCAGGGCAAATGAACTCGTAATGGCAAAAGGATTCAGCGTTGTGATATTCGCCCCGGGTACCGGAACACTGGTGCGGCGGCCTGAACACTGTGCAGTCGCTCGAGATCCTCGGCGGACTGCGCGGGATCAACCTGGTGGGCATGGACGTGGTGGAAGTGGCACCGGCCTATGACAGCGCGGAGATCACCTCACTGGCGGCGGCGACGCTGGCGATGGAGATGCTG
>LNAP01001907.1_pt1 | contig 38751 bp, 37 predicted proteins | sample 602601 | NCBI WGS metagenome assembly LNAP01 (sample SAMN02440304, study PRJNA202911) | soil metagenome | biome: Subtropical and temperate rainforests or woodlands; isolation source: soil samples (1 kg each in a 20% v/v slurry with milli Q water) were... ... | reverse complement strand
GGGACGCCATTTGCGGGAATAGCTCAGTTGGTAGAGCACGACCTTGCCAAGGTCGGGGTCGCGAGTTCGAGTCTCGTTTCCCGCTCCAAATTCAAAAAACGCCGCTCATTGAGCGGCGTTTTTTTTCGTCCGTGAAAAAAGCGTGCTTCAATCTTCGAGGCTCTCCACCAGGCTCTCAAGTGCGTCTGCACGCTCGTTTTCCGGCAGCTCGGGAGCGGGAATCATTGTTCGCATCTGCCGCGCCAGGCGGTATTCACTGGGTGTGCAGTTGGCGTACTGCTTGAAGGCGCGGGCGAAGTAGGAGGGATCCTTGAACCCGGCCTCATAGCCGATGCTGGTGATAGGCATCTGGCTATTGTCGAGCAGTTCCTTGGCAAAGCTCATGCGTTTGTTCAGCACGTAATCTGTGAAGCCAAGCCCGTTGGCTTCCTTGAACACACGGCTGAAGCGAAACGTGGTCATGCCGCATCGCTTGGCCAGGTCCCGCTGATCGATGCTGTCGCGAAAATGTTGGTCGATGTACAGCATGATATGGCTCAGGGCCTGGTGTTTCTGGTGCCCCGAGGTCAGGCGGATGCTGTCTGGCAGGGTTGGCGCGTGGTCGATCAACGAAGTCTTGCGCGGGCCACAGGTGTGGCGGCGTAACTCGCATAATTGCACCAGGGCAGTCAGGTAGCGCTTCCTCTCTGTGGCTGACAGGGGCAGTACCATGTATTCCCACACACTCGAGCGCATGGCCCAGACCGCCAGTTCTTCGGAGTGCTGCACGGTGAACATGGTGATGGGAGTGGCAGGGACGGTGCGTTTGATCTCCAGTAACCGCCTCAGGCCCGGCGTATCCGGGCGATCGAAATGGATGCAGATCATGTCCGCCTGTTCCCCGCCGGGCAGCAGGGCATCTTTTGCCTGGGTGCAGTCGCAAGTGTCCTCGAACTGGCTGACAAGTTCCGGGGTGGACCGATCGTGAGTCAGATCGAACCACAACAGCTTTGGCTTTCTGGTCAGATTCGACGGCATGTGCTTACCACTCAGCGTTGCGACTGCCCTTAAGCTAGCAGTATTGCCAATGTGCCATCACTTCGCCGAATAATTTTTTATAAAAAGCCGGTTTTTTAAGCGCCGTATGCTCAGAACGCCAGAGCGCGAATCGTTGCGAGTTGCAATCGCAAGGCATGCCTGGCTCCCCCCGCAAAATAATCCTAGCGATGTGCAAAATCCTCCTAACGGCTATCCCCACCCGCTGACTAGGGTTGCATCAGGCAGTTGCAAATGTACTGCCTCTGAAAACAACCCTGATGAGGTGCGCAAAATGACTCTTCAAACAATCAAGGCTTCGGTGCTGAAGTTCGCCAAAGATGAAGACGGCCTGACCATTGTGGAATACGCCGTGGCCGGTGGGTTGATTACGGTGTTGGTGGCCGCCGCCTTCGTTCTTCTGGGCGGTGCCGTGAATACCAAGATCCGCGCGCTGTGCCAGGCCGTCAACGGCAACGTTGCCTGCTGATAGCGATAACTGCGCGGGGACACGGCCGCTTTCAAGGAAGCCTCGCTTGCGACTCTTTTGCTGTGAGTACAACGAATCACTCAAATGGACTTGGCGTTGTCCCCGACAACTCAGTTCATGGCGTTACAACCTTTATTCAAAGGTGAGGTGAAAAAAATGACTCTGCACACAATAAGAACTTCGATCAGCCGGTTCGCCAAAGATGAAGATGGCCTGACCATTGTTGAATACGCCGTCGCGGGAGGTTTGATCACGGTGTTGGTGGCGGCAGCCTTCGTTCTTCTGGGCGGCGCGGTGGACACCAAGATCCGTGCGCTGTGCCAGGCCGTCAACGGCAACGTGGCCTGCTAACGATAACTGCAACAGGGAGACGCGCCATGTCCATGGAATTGCTGGTGTCGACGGTGCTGCTGCTAGGACTGCTGGGTGTGGCGGTGGTGAGCGATTTGCTTCGCCACCGCATCCCCAACACGCTGGTCCTGTTGGGCCTGGCCTTGGGTTTGGCCGGTCAGACTTATACAGGCGGGATCAGCGGAACGGGCGACAGCCTGCTGGGCATGCTGGTCTGTTTTGCGCTGTTTTTGCCCATGTATGCGGTGGGTGGCATGGCCGCCGGAGACGTCAAGTTGATGGCCATGGTGGGCAGTTTCCTGCCGGTTCATTACGCATTGTGGGCTGCGCTGTTCAGTCTGATTGCTGGTGGCGTGTGCGGTTTTCTGATCGTGCTGGCCCGCGGTCAGTTGCTCCAGACCCTCCAGCGTTACTGGCTGATTGTGCGGGCCCAGGCTTACCTGGCACCTACCGCGGATGAAGTGGCCGGCAAACCTTTTCCTTATTCGATCGCGATCCTGATCGGCACCTTGAACAGCGTCTACTGGCAGCTGATTGCCGATGGCTGGGGAGTCTAGTCATGCACGTCATCAACGATAGTGATGCCTACCCCAGTGAACGGGAAGCGGTGCAACGCCTGGCACCTCAGCCATGCACGATTCAAGACACCGGCCTGAGCGACAGTTTTCTCGGCGAGCTGGTCTGCAAGCATCTGCACGACGCCGGTGTGTTGGACCTGCCGCGGCTGGTGGAACGCCTGGCGCTGACCGGCGCGGTACTGGAAGAAGTCCTGGCGTTCCTGCGCAAGGACGGTCGTGTCGAAGTGCTCGGCCAGCTCGGGCAAACAAGTGTGCAGGCCTTGCGTTACGGCCTGACCGAACGTGGCCGCAGTGCCGCCCGCGATGCCCTGTCTCGCAGTGGCTATATCGGTGCGGCACCTTTTCCGGTGAGTAGCTATCGGTCCCTGATCAAGATCCAGACCATTCACCATGGGCGTATTACCGCCACCGACATGCAACGGGCCCTGGCCGGCATGGTGCTGTCGCAAGGCATGCTCGATCAGTTGGGTGTGGCACTGAATTCAGGGCGGGCGATCATGATTTACGGCCCGGCGGGCACGGGTAAGACCTATGTCAGCAGTCGTCTTATCCGGCTGTTCGCCGAGGCCATCTGGGTGCCCCATGCCATCGTCATCAATGAGTCGGTGATCGAGATCTATGACCCGCAAGTGCATCAGCGCCTGGATGACAAGAGTCAATCGAACAATCTGATGCTCAATGAAGGCATCGACCGTCGGCTGCTGTGCTGCAAACGCCCGATTGTCATCACGGGCGGCGAGTTGAACATGGAGCAGCTGGACGTTCGCTATGACCCCTTTACTCGCCAATACCAGGCCGCGTTGCAGCTCAAGGCCAGCAACGGCCTGTTCATCATCGATGACATGGGACGCCAGCGCATGGCCCCGGCCGAATTGCTCAATCGCTGGATCGTGCCGATGGAAGAGAAGCGCGACTTCATCAACCTGGGCGGTGGTCGCCATTGCGAGTTGCCGTTCGATCTGGTCCTGGTGTTTTCCACCAACCTCAACCCCCTGGAACTGGCTGACGAGGCCTTTCTGCGCCGCATCGGCTACAAGGTGCAGTTCGGTTACCTCAAGCCCGAAGAATACGAGCGCATCTGGCGCCAGGAGTGCGAACGCCTGGGCATTCCCCATGACCCGCTGCTGGTGCGCTATGTGCTGCAGCAGCTTTATGCCGGCGAGGGCATGCCGCTGGTGCCTTGCCATCCCCGTGACCTGTTGAACATGGCGCTCGACCGCCAGCGTTACCTGGGCGGTTCCGGGCCCCTGTTGCCGCAAGAGCTGGAATGGGCCTGGCACAACTACTTCGTTCAGCTCGACTTCCTTTGAATCGGAGATACCGACATGAGCTCTCGTACGCTTTCGCTGATTGGCGTTTCCCTGGTAATGGGCCTGGGTGCCGCATGGATGGCTGACTCCTGGCTGAGCGCACGACTTAACGCCAAACCCGATGACCACTTGCGAAGTGTGGTGGTCGCCACCGTACCAATTCCCTTCGGGCAAATGGTCGAGGCCCAACAGGTCACGACCGTGCGCATGCCCATGGATACGATCCCGGACGATGCCTTTGACTCCAGCGAACAGGCCGTGGGCAAGATCGCAACGTTCGACATTCTGCGCGGTGACATCGTGCGGGGTGCGCGTCTGAGTGAGCACCTGGGTGGCAGCACCCTGGCGTCTCTGATCGATCCTGACAAACGCGCCATATCGGTACGGGTCGATGATGTAGTCGGTGTGGGTGGGTTCCTGTTGCCGGGGAACCGGGTCGACGTGCTGGCAACCAAGACCACCAGCGCCGGCAGTAACAACGCCGTGTCCCGGACCATCCTTGAAAACCTGCGGGTGCTGGCGGTGGATCAGACGGCGGGCACCGACAAGACCCAGCCGGTGGTGGTAAGGGCCGTGACGCTGGAAATGTCGGCCACTGAAGCGGAGGCCCTGGTGACTGCGCAGACCGAAGGCAAGTTGCAACTGGCCTTGCGTAACCCGCTGAACCTGGAGAAAAAAACCGTGGTCGTGGCGCCCCCTCCGGCTCCGGTGATGGCGGTGGCGACTGCTGTGGTGCCAAAGCCCGTGGTGCAGCGCAGCCCCAAAGCGCAGGCCAGCGGGATCACGGTGATCCGTGGAGTTGAAAGCAGCGTCGTCAACGTTCACTGAAACGCGTAGAAAAATGCCTGGTCCCTTCGGCCATGGCGATGCCGATCCTCACGTGTCGGCAAACGAGGGCTCGATCATGAATCCCAGTATCCGGCAGCCTGTCACTGCGACGTCTCGGCGCCAGGAAGGAGCAGTGAGTGTATTGATGGTGATCGCGTTAATGGCGATTTCCATGATGGCGGCATTGGCCCTGGATGGCGGACACATGCTGCTGAACAAGACCCGTCTGCAAAATGCCGTGGATGCCGCGGCCCTGAGCGGCGCCAAGACCCTGAGTCAGGTGACGGGAGGGCTCAACATGGCCAGCACGACTCGGGCCGCTGCCCTGGACACGCTGACACGCAATGCCGACGCTGCGGGCAACGCTGAACTGGCAACCGCTGTCGCCGGCAACCCGGCTGCGTTCGCCGCAGTGGAGTTGGCCAGCAGCGTTTATGGCCCGTTCTCCTATCCTGGGCCGGCGGATGCCAAATACGTGCGAGTGTCGGTGTCCAGCTATCGGTTGAGCGGTTTTTTCTGGAGTTTCGTTCAAACGATGGGCAGTGCCGGCCTGGGCAACAAGGCCGTGGCGGCGATCGCCACCGCAGGCCCCAGCCCGACGGCTCCGTGTGATCTGGCGCCCTTGATGGTCTGCGGCGACACCAGCCAATACGACCCGGCTGCCGGGAATTTCTGGAGTTACCGCTTTGGCGACCTGACGGTGCTGAAGACGGCCGCGGGCAACACGTCGCCCATTGGCCCTGGCAATTTCCAACTGCTCGATTTCGGCTCCGGCGGCAGTGCCGTGCGCGAAGACCTGGCGGGCGGCGGTTCGGTCTGCCGCAGTGTCGGGGACAACGTCCAGACCGCGCCGGGCAACAAAGCCGGCCCGACTTCCCAGGGCTTGAACACGCGATTCGGTATCTATAACGGTCCGGTCAGTTCTTCGGACTATCCACCCGACCTGGTCACCACTTCGAGCAACCCGGCGATGACCTATAACGATTCGCTCTCCCAGGCGCAATACAAAGGACAGCCCATTACTTCGAGCAGCGGTGATCTCTCGGCCGGCGGCGAGGCAATACTGGACTACAACGACTGGCGAACAGCGGTTGCCGCCTGTGTGGCCGGAGCTGGCAATGGCTGTGAGAGCAACGGGGTTTTCGAACGGCGGATGCTCAAGATCGTGATTGGTGACTGCACCGGCAAACTGAGCGGTTCTACCTCGATTCCTGTCTTGGGTTTTGGCTGCTATTTCGTCGTGCAACCGGTGAATGGCGGAGGTTCGGACTCCATTATTTTTGGTCAGTTCGTCCAGGAATGCGAAGGCGATAATGTGCCCGGCCCCACGCCGGTCAGCGATACCGGGCCGCAGGTCATTCAGCTCTACAAAACCTATCTCAACGGCAGCGGCACTCCGAGCACCGACTCGTAGGAGGCGTCATGAGACTTGCCCATTTCAAACCCGCGCAGGCCCAGCAAGGCGTGGCGCTGGTGGAATTCACCCTGGTGCTGCCATTGTTGTTGCTGCTGTTGCTGGCTTTTGGCGAGTTCGGACGCATGCTCTTCCAATACAACGTGCTGCTACAGGCCAGCCGTGATGCCAATCGATTCGTTGCCGGCCAGGCCTGGAATACCACCCTGGGCACCATTTCCCTGAACAACACGCTGCAGACCCAGACGAAAAACGTCGCGGTGTATGGCACCCCGAGCCAGGCCGGCACCGCTGTGGTGGCCGGGTTGACCACGGCTAACGTGGAGGTCGCGGCGGTGGGGGCTGACCATGTGCGTGTCACCATCACCTACACCTTTTGCCCGGTGATTGGAGCGGGCAATTGCGGCGGAACAATTCCCGGTTTTTTCGGCAGTGCCATTGCGCTGGGTATCCCACTGGTCGCGACCACCGTCATGAGGGCGTTGTGATGAACAACAAGCACATGCAAGGCACCTATATCGTGGAGTTCGCCTTCGTTGGCCTGCTGGTGTTCACCCTGCTGTTTGGCGTGGTGGAGATGGGCCGGCTGTATTTCACCGCCAATGCCTTGGATGAGGCCGCGCGGCGCGGTGCGCGTCTGGCGGCGGTGTGCAACATCAACGATCCGGTGGTGTTGCGCCGGGCCATCTTCAACGCCGCGACGGACGCAGGCACCAGCCAATTGATCAGCAGCCTCGCCACCTCGAACCTGGCGCTGACCTATCTGGATGTGAACGGCGCGGTGGTGGCGAACCCCGCCGACACGGTCAGCGCCAACGGCTTCCGCGCTATCCGTTACGTCCAGTTGAGCGTGCAGAACTTCGTTTTCAATCTGTTCATTCCTGGGTTTGGCGTGCCCATTACCTTGCCCACATTCAGGGCGACCTTGCCACGCGAAAGCCTTGGGCGTCATTCCGATTCCGGGGAGATCACACCATGCTGAATACCAGGGAAACTCCACTGTCGACCGTCACCGGCAAAGCCGGGCTGCGGTTACTGATCAGCAGCCGTGACGCTTCGTCCCTGCGCGACTTGCAATGCGTCTGCCAGCGCATGCCTTGCCTGGAAGTGAGCACGCGCCTGGTGAGCAACGGCCATGTCGATCCGCTCTATGGCCTGGAGCGAACGCCCGATCTGCTGTTGGTGCGGGTCAGTCACTTGTGGCGCGAAGAGCTGGCGGCGTTGCTGCAACGGCCTGCCCATGAGCGTCCACCGATGCTGGTGTGCGGTCTGATGGGCGAGCAGGAAAGCATGCGGCTGGCAATGCAGGCCGGTGCCCGGGACGTGCTGCCCGAGCCTTTCGCCGAGACGGAACTGGTGGCCGCCCTGAATCGTCTGGTTGCGGAGGTCCGTGTCGGCCACGGCGCCGAAGGCAAGCTGGTCGCCGTGATCGGCGCCAAGGGTGGTTCCGGTGCAACGCTGGTGGCCTGCAACCTGGCCCAGCAACTCAGCGCCCAGGCAGGAACCACTCTGCTGCTGGATATGGACCTGCAATTTGGCAGCGTGACCCACTATCTGGATGTGGCCCAATCCCATAGCCATCTGCAAGTGCTGCAACAGGTCGAGGACCTGGACAGTATCGCCCTGCGGGGTTTTTGCAGCCACTTCAGTCCGACCCTGCACGTGCTGGGTGGCCGTAGCGGCGAGTTGTGCCTGCCACAGGACGCCCAGCCGGAACAACTCGACGCCCTGTTGCAATTGGCCCGTGCCAGCTATGACTGGGTGGTAGTGGACCTGCCGCGTCAGATCGACCACCTCACCGGCTCTGTGCTGGAGCAGGTCGACCGGGTCTACGTGGTGGTTCAACAAAGCGTCAGCCATCTGCGCGATGCCAGCGCCCTGGTGCGGATTCTTCGCGAGGACCTGGGCGTACGTGGGGACCAGTTGCAGGTGGTGGTCAACCGCTATGACAAGGCGGCTGCGGTCAGCCTCAAGGATGTCGCAGAAGCCCTGCGGTGCACCAACCTGTCGAAATTACCCAATGACTTCAACCTGGTCAGCCAGAGTCAGAACACTGGCGTGCCGTTGGGGCTGCATGCGCCGAGGGCGGCCATCACCGTTGCCCTGCGCGATTTGACCGAAGACCTGGTCGGTCACCAGATGGCCGCAGACAAAGGCCTGCTCAAACGTGCCTTCAACCGTTTTTTCGGGGGATGACCCATGATCAGCGACTTCCGCAACCGCTTGCGTAAACAGTCCGGTAAACCGGCCATTGAACTGGCTGGCGACAGCCAGCCGGATCCGACAGAGCAATTGATGGCCTGGGAACATGCCATCCCCGACGTGCTCTACGAAACCCGTAGTCAGGTCACCCCGGTGGAAGCCCAATGGCGGGAAAAAATCTACCAGCAACTGCTCAAGGTCATGGACCTGTCCTTGCTCGACTCCCTCGAGCAGGCCGAGGCGGCGAGGCAGATACGCGATATCTGCCAGCGTTTGCTCGATGAGCATTCGGCGCCGGTAAGCTCCGCCAGCCGTCAGTTGATCATCAAACAGATCACCGACGAAGTGCTCGGGCTGGGGCCTTTGGAGCCGTTGCTGGCCGACCACAGCGTGTCCGACATCTTGGTCAACGGTTTCGCCTCGGTCTATGTCGAACGCTTCGGCAAGCTGCAAAGAACCGACGTGCGCTTTCGCGACGACCAGCATCTGCTGAACATCATTGACCGCATCGTCTCCAGCCTGGGCCGGCGTATCGACGAGTCGTCCCCTTTGGTGGACGCCCGGCTCAAGGACGGCTCGCGGGTCAACGCAATCATCCCGCCACTGGCCATCGACGGTCCGAGCATGTCGATCCGTCGTTTTGCGGTGGACCTGCTCAACACTGACAGCCTGATCCAGGTGGGCACCATGACCCCGGCTATTGCCTTGTTGCTCAAGGCGATTGTCCGTGGGCGCTTGAACGTGCTGATTTCCGGCGGCACCGGCAGTGGCAAGACCACCATGCTCAACGTGCTGTCCAGTTTCATCCCCCACAACGAACGCATCGTTACCATCGAGGACTCGGCCGAACTGCAACTGCAGCAACCTCACGTGGTGCGCCTGGAAACCCGTCCTTCGAACATTGAGGGGCGCGGCGAGGTGAGCCAGCGGGAACTGGTGCGCAACAGCCTGCGGATGCGTCCGGACCGCATTGTCATCGGCGAGGTGCGCGGCGCCGAAGCGCTGGACATGCTCACCGCCATGAACACCGGCCACGATGGCTCGTTGACCACAATCCACGCCAATACCGCGCGCGATGCCTTGGGGCGAATCGAGAACATGGTGTCGATGACCGGCGCGACTTTTCCGATCAAAGCCATGCGTCAACAAATTGCCTCTGCCATCGATGTGGTGATCCAGCTGGAGCGTCAAGAAGACGGCAAACGTCGTGTGGTGAGCATGCAAGAGATCAACGGCATGGAAGGGGAGATCATCACCATGACCGAAATTTTCTCTTTCACGCGCCAAGGCATCGGGGAAAACGGCGAGGTGCTGGGGGATTATCGGCCCAGCGGCATGATCCCGGCCTTTCGCGACGTGTTGGCCAGGCGCGGCATCGAGTTGCCGCTGACCCTGTTCCGCCCTGAGTGGATGGAGGCTCGGACGTCATGAACAACATCCCCAGTGAGTTCATCCTGATTTTTCTCGCCATGGTGTTCATCGCTGTCTTCCTCCTGTCCCAGGGTGTGGTGGTGCCGGTGTTCGGCGAGGCCGGCAAAATGCGCAAGCGCATCCGTGGGCGCCTGCATGTGCTGGAGAAGGCCAACCATCTGCCCAACATGCAGACCGTGTTGCGGCAGAAGTACCTGACGCGCTTGTCGCCCCTGGAGGCCCGGCTTGAACAATTGCCGTTCATGGCCAACCTGACCCAGTTGATCGAGCAGGCCGGCCACGAATACCGGGCCTATCGGGTAATGGGGCTCGGCCTGGCCCTGGGCGTAGCGACCGGTGCCGTGGTGTTGATGTTCTGGCCGGTGTGGTGGATGGCGCTGTTGGCGGCCTTTGCGGTGACCTGGCTGCCGGTGCTGAAGATCATGCGTGATCGTAGCAAGCGCTTCGCCGCCTTCGAGGAAGGCCTGCCGGATGCGCTGGACGCCATGTGCCGGGCCTTGCGCGCCGGGCACCCGTTCAACGAAACCCTGCGCCTGGTTGCCGAGGAGCACAGGGGGCCGGTCGCCCAGGAGTTCGGCATGACCTTCGCCGACATCAACTATGGCAACGATGTGCGCCGGGCCATGCTCGGGCTGTTGGAGCGTATGCCGAGCATGACGGTGATGATGCTGGTGACCTCCATACTTATCCACCGCGAAACCGGCGGCAATCTGACCGAAGTGCTGGAGCGCCTGAGCCGCTTGATCCGCGGGCGCTTCCGCTTCCAGCGCAAGATCCGGACCTTGTCGGCGGAAGGACGCATGTCAGCCTGGGTGCTGGTGGCGATCCCTTTCGTGCTGGCGATCGCCATTGTGCTCACCAGCCCCAGCTACATGCCGGTGCTGATCAACGACCCTATAGGCCACAAGCTGATCATGTTCGCGTTCGGCGCCATGTTGCTGGGGATTCTCTGGATCCGAAAAATCATCCGGATCCAGGTTTAAGCGCCCTTGCGGCGAGAGGTATCAGTCATGGATTTTCTGCTCGGGTTGTTCAGTCGGTTTACGGGAAACGAGGAGGCGGCACGGCTGTTGTTCATCGCCGTGATCGGTCTCAGTACGGTACTGGCGGTCGTCGCCATGATCTTGCTGATGCTCGGCCTGCAGGACCCGGTGCAACGGCGTCTGGCGCTGATCAAGCGGGGATATTCCGGCAGCACGCAAGGGCAGGAGGCGCCAGGTAACCTGCAACTCTTGCTGGAGCGGGTCGGCCAGCGGTTCGCAGCGACTGACCCGGCCCAGGCCAGCGCCACCCTGACCCTGCTCACACACGCCGGCTACCGTTCCGCGTCGGCGGTGCAGATGTACTGGGCCGTGCGCCTGATGCTGCCGTTGCTGCTGCTTGGCGTTACGTTACTGCTGCTGCCGCTGATCAAGGTGTCCTTGATTGTCGGTTTGCTGGTGGCGACCTTGATGGCGGGTATCGGATGGTTGCTGCCGGCGCTGTACGTCGGCAAGCGCAAGCAGGCGCGACAAGCGCGGCTGCGGGCGGCATTTCCCGATGCGCTGGACCTGATGGTGGTGTGCGTCGAGTCAGGCCTGGCTCTGCCCACCACCATAGAACGGGTGGCGGAAGAAATGTCGGTCAGCCAGGTTGAGCTGGCCGAAGAGCTGGCCCTGGTGAACGCGCAGATCCGCGCGGGTATCACCAGCACCGACGCTCTCAAGCAACTGGCCCTGCGCACCGGCCTGGATGATATCCAGGGCCTGGTCAGCCTGTTGGCCCAGAGCATCCGCTTCGGCACCAGCGTGGCCGACACCCTTCGTATCTACGCCGATGAGTTTCGTGACCGGCGCACCCAGGCGGCCGAGGAAATGGGGGCCAAAATCGGTACCAAGCTGATCTTTCCGCTGATCTTCTGCCTCTGGCCAAGCTTCTTCCTGGTCGCCATCGGCCCCGCCATGATTGGCGTGTTCAGGGCCTTTGGAAATATGTAGAGGGGCATACGGTCCCGGTTGTACAAGCCTGTGGCGAGGGAGCCTGCTCCCGCTCGAGCAGCGCTGCAGCCCCGGTTTGCGGCTGCTGCGCAGCCCAGCGGGAGCAAGCTCCCTCGCCACGATAGTGACAGTCTGAAAGCCAACACTCAGCCAGGGGTTATTTTTGATCGTTCCCACGCTCTGCGTGGGAATGCATCCCATGACGCTCTGCGTCACCTTCCAGAAGCGGAACGCGTAGCGTCCCTGGCGACATTCCCACGCAGAAGCGTGGGACCGATCGAAGTCCATACCCAACCGAACTCCAACGCCCGTGGCGAGAGGGTTGATCCCCGTTGGGCCGCTTAGCGGTCCTGAAACCGGGGATTGGCGTCTCACCCATTGGCCGGACCCGCGCAAGACTCAGTTCGCATGGGCGGTTGTTTCCTGAAGGGCTGCGCAGTCCCGCGGGGATAGGGTCTCGCGCCACAAACAGGCGCGTTCAGCTTTATGCAAGGCAGAGCAAAAGATCGCAGCCTTCGAAAAGGCCTACACCGGATCGGATGTAGGTATTGTCGAAGGCTGCGATCTTTTGTTTTCCACTGTGTTTCAGTTGCTGCTGGTGATTTCCCCACCCGAGTCCTGTTCGAAGAATTCCGGGATCGGGTAATTGAAGCTATTGAGCCAGCGCTGCATGGCCAATTCCCGTTCGGTGGCCGAGGCGGTTTGCAGGTGGGTTGAGGCCACCACCCCGCGAATCTGCAGCTGCATCCAGCTCTCCGTGCCCTGTTGTGCAGCCGAAGAGGGGCCGGGTTCAATGGCCCAGGCGGTGGCGGACAGGCAAGTCATGCACACGATCAACAGTTGTCTGGTTTTCATCTCTTGGACTCCTCGTAAGGCGCTACTTGACCGCATCGGATGAGGCGTCGGCCACATCGGTCAGACGGTTCGCGGGGGATGTCGCCCCGGCAGGGGCCGAGCCTCTGATTTTTTCCGCCCGGGCTTGAGCATCTGCCACTTGTTTGGGGCTCAGATTGGCCATGTTTGCCAATTCGGCGGCCTGCTTCCAGTTGTCCTGGTAAATCAGCAGCGTCACCATGTTGAAGGCGGCCAGCGAGTCTGACTGTCTGAGCTCCATGGCGGTCATGAACTCGAAGCGGGCTTCAGGGATCCGTCGCTGATTGAGATAGACAACTCCCAGGTCATTGCGGATTTTTCCTTCGGTGGGGGACATTTTCACAGCGCGCTCAAGGTGTTCGGTGGCGCCAGCATGATCATGCCTGGCGGCAGCCAACTGGCCGAGGCCATGCTCGCCATCAGCGGCCAGGCAAGTGCCCAGCAGGCTCTGGTACAACGGCTCTGCCTCGTTACGTCCCATCAGGCGCAGCACTCGCGCCTTGCGCAGGCGGACCTGGACCAGATCCTCCGGCAGACCTTCGAGGTTCGCCAGGCTGGCATACAAACGTCCGTCATTGGCCATGTCATCGGCCAGGTTCAGCGCCAGTTCCTGATCGGAGCCTGGCTTGGCGCAACTGGTCGGACGTGAAGCTACGCCGTTGCTGGCGCAGCCGACCAGCAGCACCGTTGCGGCTATCGCGATCACCGCTTTCATTGAATGTCCCCTCGTATCAGGTTGAACACGTGGACGCTTGCACTTCAGGCCCCGGCTCATTGGGACAGCCCGTTACGGTTGTCGAAATCGCCGTTTTCAAGGAAGTACATGCGGTAGAAATTCGGGTCGTAATTGCGCAGCTGTTCGCCCGGCAACGTCGGCAGTTGTGCGTCGGCGGCCAACGGTTGGACCAAGTGCGGCGTGACGATCATCAGCAGCTCGCGTTCTTCGCGATTGATGGAGTTATCGCGAAAGAACGCACCGAGAATCGGAACATCGCCCAACCCCGGTAATTTGTTCACCTGAGAGGCATTACGCGTGCTGATCAGGCCGCTGATGACAAAGCTTTCGCCATCGGCCAGGGCAATACTGGTATCGGTACGGCGTACGGTGAGCGCCGGAACCAGCGTGCCAGCGATGTTCACCGCGTTGGTGAAATCCAGTTCACTGACTTCCGGTGCCACCTTGAGCATGATGCGGTTGGTTCCGACGACGGTGGGCGTCAAGGTCAGACGGATACCGAATTCCTTGTACTCGATGGACACGTTGTCGCTGCCGGCACTGGGCACCGGGATCGGCACTTCGCCGCCGGCCAGGAAGCTCGCGCTCTGCCCGCTCAGGGCCACCAGGCTCGGCCGCGCCAGGGTGTAGGCAAAGCCACTGCCTTCCAGCGCATTGATCATCAGCAGGGTTTGTCCGGTGGCAAAGGACAGGTTGAACATGTCGTTGTTGACCGGCAATGAAGGCCGCACCACGCCACCGATGGTGGGCAGGGTTCTCGGCGCGCCGAACAGGAAGTTGCCACGGCTGCCGAAAATAGAGGTTGAAGCTTCCTTGAGCTTGGTCCGACTGACTTCGACGAAACGGATGTCAGTCTGCACCTGGGCAAGCAGCATGGGGTCTTCGGAGGGTACGCTCGCGGCGCTGGTCAGTGCCGAGGTGGCTCTGCCTTTGACGAAGATCATGCTCTGGCGGGGGATTTTTGAGCAGGCCGTCCAGACCATCAGGCTGGTGGCCCCGGGCGCCAGGCCCGTAAGGATGAAGGCATCGCTGCCGCTGGGTTGCACGTCGGCAATTTTCGGGTCGCCCACTGCCAGCTTCGTTACGGGGGCCAGGATACGCAATTCGTTCTGAAGCCCTTGGCCAACCTCGAAGGTCGCCGGCAAATTGTCCAACTGAGCACAATTTGCCGTTGCGGCCTGGGCCGCTTCCAGGCCAAGGCCCATCCAGAACAGACCATGGATCAAGTGCTTTAAAGCGGGCGGGGTACGATAGCTCATGAAGTGATCCTCGACAGAGAGGCCGTCCCTAGGCTTAACAAATGCCTCGGATCACTTAAGGGGCCCGGGCTGCCCCTTGTATTGCACCAGACCATTGAGCGGCGGTGGTGAGCGCCTCGTCGCTACAAGCGAGCGAGCGCATCCCACCGGCCTGACTGAATGGCAGGCAGCTTTCGAAAAAACTGTTTGAGCCCCGCGATACCGGGGTGACGAGCAGGGTGACCGGTGTTGATCGGGTCGCCCTAGGGGTGATTTATTCACCGCCGTGCCCGCTTCTTTTTGAAGGTAGTTCATGCATGGCAAAGCGCCACGCCATAAACAAAAAAAACGACTAAAAAGTGACGGGAGGGAAATTCTCGGCAAAGTCGCCGTCAATAATTTGTCTTTTGTGCGATTTCGGGACGTATTTACAGCGAAAGGATCAACCGTCCGGCAAACAGAATCAGGATGACGCCCATGGTCCGTTCGAACCAATGACCCATGCGCATGAACACTTCCCGTACCCGGGCGCTGGAAAAAAACAACGCGACGACGACAAACCACAGGGCATTCACCAGGCACATCCAGACCCCGTACAACGCCTGGATCTGCAGCGGTGTGGTGGTGCTGATCAGGGTGGTGAAGATGGCCAGGAAAAACAGCGTGGCTTTCGGGTTGGTGGCGTTGGTCAGAAACCCGGTGACAAACGCTTTGAATGGCGTTTGCCGAGCAGCGTTTTGAGCGATGGGGTGTTCACCTTCAAGCGTGGATTTGGGTCTGCTGCGCAGCAGGCTGACGCCCAGGTAAAGAATGTAGGCACCGCCCACCACCTTGGCGACCATCAGCAACCAGGGGAAGGTGTGCATCAGCGCACCCACCCCGAGCAAGGTGTAGATCACATGCACCGAGATACCGGCGCCTATGCCCAACGCTGTGCAGATCCCGATCCAGCGGCCAAAACGGACGCTTTGACGGATCGTCACCGCGAAATCAGGGCCGGGTGCGACCACCGCAAGAAAATGAACGGTGGCCAGGGCCAGGAATTCGCCCAGGTAGCTCGATAGCATTTCAACTCCGAACGGTCAGGGGCGCGGCAACGCGGCGCTAACCGATTAAAAAGAGAAAAGGCTCAGGTGCGGATATTCCATACCCGCATCGGAATGTGTGCGGGATTATAAGTTGTGTGTAAATTGATGATAATCCGTTCAAATTTCACAGGGCTTTTGCTCCATGAGCACAAATCAATCACTGGCCTTGCTCGCCGAAATGGCCATTTTCGTCAAGGTTGTGGAGACCGGCAGTTTCTCCGAAGCGGCCAGGCAATCAGGCGTGTCACCGTCGGCTGTCAGCCGAAGCATCTCGCGTCTGGAAAAAGCCTTGGCGACCCGATTGCTGCAACGCACCACCCGCAAGCTGCGCTTGAGCGATGGCGGGGAAGAAGTGTTCAAGCGTTGTCGGGAAATGGTCGCCGCCGCCCGATCGGTGATGGAAATCAGTGGCCAGTTCGCCCATGAAGCCGAGGGGCGGATCCGGGTCAGCGTGCCCAAGGCGGTGGGGCGCTTTGTCATTCATCCCCACATAGCCGAGTTCTTGCGTCGTTACCCCAAGGTCGATGTGGAGTTACTGCTGGAGGATCGACAGGTCGATCTGATCGACGATCACGTTGACCTGGCGCTGCGGATCACCGACCAGCCGCCGGTCGGGCTGGTGGGACGTCAGTTGTTGACCATTGACCACCTGCTCTGCGCCACGCCGCGCTACCTGGCCGAGCACGGCATCCCCGAGCATCCCCACGACCTGCTGGAGCACAGCTGCATCTACCTGGGAGAAACCCCACACGACGCTCGCTGGAAATTCAGGAAAGGCACCAGGTCCGTCCACGTGGGCGTGCGTGGACGTTATGCCGCCAATCATACGGGCGTGCGACTGGAGGCTGTCTTGCAGCACATTGGCATCGGCAGCTTGCCGTATTTCACCGCCCATCATGCGCTGGAGCAAGGCTTGATCGTGCAGGTGCTGGCGGATTGGACGTTCCTGGCCTCTTACCAGGGTGGTTTGTGGCTGCTGCATTCGCCTACCCGTTACCTGCCACCAAAGTTGCGGGTGTTCATTGATTATCTGGTGGAATGCCTGGAGAAGGAGCCTACTTTGAACAAGGCGGGCCACAAAAAAGGCCCGCCGGATTAACCGTGCGGGCCTTTGCATGACTGATCGCAATCAGTGCTTGCTGTCCTGATCCGACATCGCCAGCAATTGCTTTTCCTGGTTCCAGTCGAAGGGTTCGTCGTTTTGCTCGGCTTCGAAACGACGTTCTTCCAGAGCCTGGTACAAGGCGATTTCTTCGTCGGGCATGTAATGCAGGCAGTCACCGGCGAAGTACCACAGCAGGTCACGAGGCACCAGGTGGGCGATCTGTGGATAACGGACGATGACCTGGCACATCAGGTCCTGGCCCAGGTACTGGCTTTCGATCGGATCAACGGGCAACTGCGCGCGCAATTCGTCGAAGCGCTCCAGAAACAGGGCATGGCTTTCTTCGGGAACCTGGTCTGCCTCACCCACGGCGACCAGGATGCTGCGCAAGTGGTCAAGCAAGACAAGGTGATCGGCAACGACGTTGGACACGAGATAAGTCCTCAAGAGCAAAACGGGCGCAGGAGTATAAAGCGCTTGCGCCCGTTTTTACATGGCACAGAGCACAGGGTCGCCAGGATCAGCGGACCTTGTCCTCGGCGAGCGTGAGTTCCTCCTTGTCGAAATCATCCACGTCGATCACTTTACGTCGGGCCGCTTCGGCCTCGCGCAGGGTCTGGGCTTCGCCGGCCTGTAGCACGCCGGCTTCAAGGGCTGCGTCGATGACCTGTTCGCCTGGAGCGGGGTTGAGCTGACCCTGTTTGAGCGCGCCGTGCAGTTTCTTGTGCAGCGGGTGGGCCGCGGCGAGCAGGTCGCAAGCGTGCTGCAGCGCACCCACCGGATCGTCGACCGATTGCGGGCGATAGCAACCCTGTAGCAGCTCCTCGAGGGTCGGGTCGCCCTTGCCCCGGCCGATCACTGCAGCCACTTCAGCGTCCAGCCTGTCGCTCGGACCTTTGTGGCGGCGGCCGAAGGGGAATACCAGCACGCGTAACAGGCCACCCAGCACCCGGTTCGGGAAGTTGTCCAGCAGTTCGTCCAGGGCCCGCTCAGCCTGGCCCAGGCTTTCTTCCATGGCCCAGGTGAACAGCGGTTCCATATGGTCCGGCGAGTCCAGGTCGTGGTAGCGCTTGAGCGCGGCGGAGGCGAGGTAGAGGTTGCTCAATACATCCCCAAGGCGCGCCGACAAGCGTTCGCGACGTTTGAGTTCACCGCCCAGCAGCATCATGCTCAGGTCCGCCAGCAGGGCGAATGCCGCCGCCTGCCGGTTGAGGGCGCGGAAATAACCCTGGCTCAAGGCGTTGCCGGGGGCTCTTTCGAAACGCCCCAGGCCCAGGTTCAGTACCAGGGTGCTGGCGGCGTTGCTGATGGCAAAACCGATGTGTTTGAGTAGCAACCCGTCGAATTCGATCAGCGCCTGGTCTCTGTCTTCACGCGTGGCCAAGGCCATTTCCTTGAGCACGAACGGATGGCAGCGAATCGCACCCTGGCCGAAGATCATCAGGTTACGTGACAGGATATTCGCGCCTTCGACCGTGATGAAGATCGGTGCACCTTGCCAGCTACGCCCCAGGTAGTTGTTGGGCCCCATGATGATGCCCTTGCCGCCGTGTACGTCCATGGCGTGGCTGATGCATTCGCGGCCGCGCTCGGTCAGGTGGTATTTGAGGATGGCCGACAGCACCGAAGGTTTTTCTCCCAGGTCCACCGCGTTGGCGGTCAGCATACGGGCGGCGTCCATCATCCAGGCGTTGCCACCGATACGGGCCATGGCCTCCTGAATACCTTCAAAGGCCGACAATGGCACGTTGAACTGCTCGCGTACCTGGGTGTACTGGCCGGTCACCAGGCTGGTGAACTTCGCCGCCCCGGTGCCCACAGCCGGCAGGGAAATCGACCGACCGACCGACAGGCAGTTCATCAGCATCATCCAGCCCTTGCCGAGCATGGGCTGGCCGCCGATGAGAAAGTCCAGCGGGATGAACACGTCCTTGCCCCAGTTCGGTCCGTTCATGAAAGCGGCGCCAAGGGGCAGGTGACGACGGCCGATATTGACGCCAGGGGTGTCGGTGGGAATCAGGGCGAGGCTGATGCCCAGGTCTTCTTCATCCCCCAGCAGGTGATCGGGGTCATAGGCCTTGAAGGCCAGGCCAAGGAGGGTGGCCACCGGTCCCAAGGTGATGTAGCGCTTTTCCCAGTTCAGGCGCAGGCCCAGGGTTTCCTGACCTTCCCATTCGCCCTTGCAGATGATGCCGGTGTCGGGCATCGCCCCGGCGTCGGAGCCCGCCAGCGGCCCGGTCAGGGCGAAGCAGGGGATGTCGTCGCCGCGGGCCAACCGTGGCAGGTAGTGGTTGCGTTGTTCGTCGGTACCGTAGTGCAGCAGCAATTCGGCTGGGCCGAGGGAGTTGGGGACCATCACGGTGGAAGCCAGATCGCCGCTACGGGTGGCCAGTTTCATCGCCACCTGGGAGTGGGCATAGGCGGAGAAGCCCTTGCCTCCATATTCCTTGGGAATGATCAGCGCGAAAAAGCCGTGCTCCTTGATGTGTGCCCAGGCGGCGGGTGGCAGGTCCATGGCCTGACCGATCTGCCAGTCGCTGACCATGGCGCAGAGTTCTTCGGTGGGGCCGTCGAGGAAAGCCTGTTCCTCCTCGGTCAGTTGCACCTTGGGATAGGCCAGCAGCGTGTCCCAGTCCGGCCGGCCACTGAACAGTTCACCGTCCCACCACACCGTACCGGCGTCGATGGCGTCGCGCTCGGTTTCTGACATGGGGGGCAGGGTCTTCTGGAACCAGTTGAACATCGGCGCGCTGAAATACTTGCGGCGCAGGTCCGGCAGCAGCAGTGGAGCCGCGACGGCGGCGAGCGCGATCCAGAAGATCAGCATCAGCCAACCGGGAGCGGGGCTGAACAGGCTCATGGCCAGCAGGTAGGCTGCGATGATGCCCAGCGCGGGCAGCGGGGCGGTACGCCGATGCGCCAGCCAGGCTTTCCCGACAACCAGAACCAGTATCCACAACAACAGCATATGTAATCCTCCGTGAACCAGGGCAAAACCGACCCTCAGAGCTTAGACGGCATCTGCAAAACCGGCGGTCGGCGCGATGTGATTGATTTCGTGGGAAACCCTGGATGCATTGCGCCAGTCTGGTTGGCAACATCCGTGGGAAATCGTTCGTTAACAAAGTGAGAAAGCGCCATTGTTTGGCGTAAACGCCGTTATTACCGAGGGTGGGCTTTGGATAGACTCGAAGCAAGCCCTATAGGCGCTGCCGAAGGTGCGGGCCGCGTTCGGACGATCTCTTGATCTGTCTATCTTTCTCTCAGGGCTCGATGGTCCGGGAAAGATCGCCGCCTCGTTGCACTCGGCAGCTCCTACGGACGCAGGCGTTTTCCGTGAGGTCCTGACCATGCAGCAATACCTGAACCCCAGCCGCTTCATCGACAGCGATCACCCTGCGGTCATTGAGTTCGCCGAAACTCATCGCGGCACTGATCGCGACCCGCAGGCACAAGCAATCAGCCTGTATTACGCGGTGCGCGAGGCCGTGCGCTACAACCCCTATACCTTCAGCCGCGATCCGCAGACCCTGCGTGGCAGTTACGCACTGGCCTGCGGTGAAAGCTATTGTGTGCCCAAGGCGACCTTGCTGGCCGCTTGCGCCCGCCATTGTGGTATCCCGGCGCGCATCGGCCTGGCGGATGTGCGTAATCACTTGTCCACTGCACGCCTGCTGGAGTTGCTCAAGAGTGACGTGTTCGCCATGCACGGTTATACCGAGTTCTATCTGAACGAGCGCTGGGTCAAGGCCACGCCGGCCTTCAATCAAGGCTTGTGTGAGTTGTTCGATGTGGCACCCCTGGAATTCGATGGCCGCGAGGACAGCGTTTTCCACCCGTTCAATCGACAGGGCGCCAAGCTGATGGAGTACGTCACCGACCACGGCCAATTCGCCGATGTGCCCGAAGCGTTCTTCTTCGAGCACCTGGAAAAATGCTACCCGCACCTGTTCGGCGAGCAACTGCCGCCCCTGCTTGGCGACATGCAGGGCGATTTGAGTCGCGGCTGATCCGGCGTATGCTGCTGCGGCATTTATCCATCGGAGCAAGCCGTGATGCTGAAGATCTGGGGTCGGAAAAACTCATCGAATGTGCGCAAGGCGCTGTGGTGCGCCGAGGAGCTGGGGCTGGCCTACGAGGCCATCGACGCAGGGGGTGCGTTCGGCGTGGTGGACACGCCCGAGTATCGCGCCAAGAACCCCAACGGCCGTGTCCCGATGATCGAAGATGACGGTTTCGTGCTCTGGGAGTCCAACACCATCGTGCGTTATCTGGCGTCTCGCCATGCTCCGGGTTCGGCCTGGTATCCGGCAGACCCCCAGGCTCGCGCCAGGGCTGAAAAATGGATGGACTGGACCACCTCCTCGTTTGCCGATCCGTTTCGCACCGTGTTCTGGGGCGTCTTGCGCACTCCCGCCGAGCAGCAGGACTGGGCGGCCATCCATGCGGCGATCAAGGTCTGCGATGGTTTGTTGGCGATGGCGGACCAGACGTTGAGCGAGCAACCCTACCTCTCCGGGGATGAAATCGGCATGGGCGATATTCCCTTGGGCAGTTTCATTTATGCCTGGTTCGAGATGCCCATCGAGCGGGCTGCGCTGCCTCATCTACAGGCCTGGTACGCCCGGCTGCAGCAGCGTCCGGCGTATCGCAAGGCGGTCATGACCGCGTTGACTTAATACTTACTATCGACACGCTTGACTGTACTTGTGCGGCGACGCCACGCACCATTGCCTTCGTGCGCCGTGGTTGTATTGCTCGCCGTGCGCCCTTATCTAATTGTTTCTTCCCCTTCCGATATGAGTTCCGCTCTGTCCATCCGGCAGCTAACCAAAACCTACGGCAACGGTTTCCAGGCCTTGAGTGGTATCGATCTGGACGTCGCCGAAGGTGATTTTTTCGCCTTGCTCGGCCCCAATGGAGCCGGCAAATCCACCACCATCGGCATTCTTTCAACCCTGGTGAACAAAACCAGCGGTACGGTGAATATCTTCGGTCATGATCTGGACCGTGAGCCCGCCGCTCTCAAGCGCTGCATCGGCGTGGTGCCTCAGGAGTTCAATTTCAACCAGTTCGAAAAGACCTTCGACATCGTCGTGACCCAGGCGGGTTACTACGGTATCCCGCCGAAGATCGCCAATGAGCGCGCCGAGAAGTATCTGACTCAACTGGGTTTGTGGGACAAGCGTGATGTGCCGTCCCGTTCATTGTCCGGCGGCATGAAGCGGCGACTGATGATTGCCCGTGCCCTGGTCCATGAGCCGCGCCTGCTGATTCTCGACGAGCCGACCGCGGGCGTCGACATCGAGTTGCGTCGGTCGATGTGGACCTTCCTGACCGAGCTGAACCAGAAAGGCATCACCATCATCCTCACCACCCATTACCTGGAAGAGGCCGAGCAGCTGTGCCGCAACATCGGCATCATCGACCACGGCACCATCGTCGAGAACACCAGCATGCGACAGTTGCTCAGCCAACTGCATGTGGAGACGTTCCTGCTGGACCTGAAGAACGATCTGAAGGCCGCGCCGCAACTGATCGGCTATCCGGCCCGGCTGGTGGACCACCACACGCTGGAAGTCCAGGTGGATAAAACCGTCGGTATTACCGGCTTGTTCTCCCAACTGGCGCTGCAAAACATTGAAGTGCAGAGCCTGCGCAACAAAACCAATCGCCTCGAGGAGTTGTTCGTGTCTCTGGTGGAGAAAAATCTGGCGAAGGTGGCTGTATGAGTTCCGAACTGCGACCCAACCTCATCGCCCTCAATACCATCGTTTATCGCGAAGTCCGACGCTTCATGCGGATCTGGCCGCAGACCCTGCTGCCGCCGGCCATCACCATGGTTTTGTACTTCGTGATTTTCGGCAACCTGATCGGTCGGCAGATCGGCGACATGGGTGGCTTCACGTACATGGACTACATCGTACCGGGGCTGATCATGATGTCGGTGATCACCAACTCCTACGGTAACGTGGTCTCGAGTTTCTTCGGCAGCAAATTCCAGCGCTCGATCGAGGAACTGATGGTCTCGCCGGTTTCGCCCCATACGATCCTGATCGGCTACACCCTGGGCGGTGTATTGCGCGGGTTGGCGGTGGGCTTGATCGTGACCTTGCTGTCACTGTTCTTCACCGATCTGCAAGTGCACCATTTGGGCGTGACGATATTGGTGGTGGTGTTCACCGCCACGATCTTTTCGCTGCTGGGGTTCATCAATGCCGTGTTTGCGCGCAACTTCGATGACATTTCCATCATCCCGACGTTCGTGCTCACGCCACTGACTTACCTGGGCGGAGTGTTCTACTCGATCTCCCTGCTGCCACCGTTCTGGCAGACCGTGTCCCTGGCCAACCCGGTGCTGCACATGGTCAACGCGTTCCGCTACGGCATCCTTGGGGTGTCGGACATCCGGATCAGCGTCGCGATCACCTTCATGCTGGTGGCAACCGTGGTGCTCTATGTGGGATGTGCACGGCTGTTGGTCAGTGGGCGAGGGATGCGTACTTAGAACTCGGCAGGCGTGCTGACTGGTATACCGCTATCGCGAGCAGGCTCGCTCTTACATCGAAATGCAAAAGGCCTCCATTCACTGGAGGCCTTTTTGCATTTCACATCCGGCTTTTCTTGCGCCGTTTCCATTGCCGCGCCACCCACCAGCGCCAATAGATCATGGTCATGAAATAGGCGAGGGCGCCGAGCACCAGACCCGTCACCACCGACCCCAGCAAAAACGGCTGCCACAAGGTAGACAACTGGGTGGTGATCCATTCCCAGGTCAGTTCATCCGGTAACGTGCGGGCAGGCACATCCATCAACCAGGCCCCGGTCTGGTAGGTGCAGAAAAACACGGCGGGCATGGTGATGGGGTTGGTCAGCCAGACCAGGCTCACCGCAATCGGTATGTTGCCGCGTACGGTGATGGCCAGTGCCGCGGCCAGCAGCATCTGCAAAGGAATCGGCAAAAAGGCAGCGAACAGACCAACGGCCATGGCGCGTGCCACGGAGTGTCGATTGAGGTGCCAAAGGTTGGGGTCGTGCAGCAAGGAACCGAGAAAACGTAAGGACTTATGTTCCCGAATACTCGCTGGGTCAGGCATGTAACGTTTGAAAAGGCGCCGGGGCATAAGGCTTCTCGGTCGGTTCAAAGCGGTGAGGCCGCAAGTATGTCCGCATTCTACGGCTGACTGATTCAGACTTTGTGACAATTGTTAACGCGCACCGTGCCGTAGACCGACTATGCCTGAAGAGAAGACTCTCAAGGACAGGCTTATGCGCACAGGGATGGTCGCGCTTGCACTCGGGCTGCTGACCCCGGTTTTTTGCCCGGCGCTGCCGCCGCTGTGGCTGATTGCGGTCATGCCTGTGCTGGCGCTGATGGTTTTGCCGTTTCGAACTCATCCGCTGGGTTTTTTCCTGATCGGGCTGGCTTGGGCGTGTCTGTCGGCGCAACTGGCCCTGGACGATCGGTTGCCTGCCGCGCTGGATGGAGAAACCCGCTGGGTCGAAGGGCGCGTCGTCGGTTTACCGCAATATAACGAAGGTGTGGTGCGCTTTGAACTGGCCGATGCCCATTCCCGCCGCACACGGCTGCCGTCGTCGATGCGCCTGGCCTGGTTCGGTGGACCGCCTGTGAGCAGCGGCGAACGTTGGCGATTGGCGGTAAAGCTCAAACGCCCCACCGGGCTACTGAACCCCAATGGCTTCGATTACCAGGCCTGGCTGTTGAGCCGCGGCATCGGCGCGACTGGCACGGTCAAGGACGGTCATCTCCGGCAACCTGCCCAAGGTGCCTGGCGTGACGGCGTGCGTCAGGCGCTGGCGCAAGTCGACGCCCAGGGCCGCTCCGGGGCGCTGGCGGCATTGGTCCTGGGGGACGGCGCCGGGCTGAGTCGTGATGACTGGCAGGTACTGCAAGACACCGGTACGGTCCATCTGCTGGTGATCTCCGGGCAGCACATCGGCCTGCTTGCCGCACTGGTGTACCTGCTGGTGGCAGGTGCGGCGCGTTATGGCATGTGGCCGGTGCGTCTGCCGTGGCTACCTTGGGCCTGCGCGCTGGCCTTTATCGCAGCCTTGGGTTATGGCTTGCTCGCCGGCTTCGAGGTGCCGGTGCGGCGCGCTTGCGTGATGATCGGCCTGGTGCTGCTGTGGCGTTTGCGTTACCGGCATCCGGACCCCTGGTGGGCGTGGCTGCTGGCTTTCAATGGGGTGCTGGTGTTCGATCCACTGGCCAGCCTGCGGCCAGGGTTCTGGCTGTCGTTCGTCGCGGTGGCGATCCTGATGTTTACTTTCGGCGCACGCTTGGGGCCCTGGCGCTGGTGGCAAACCTGGACCCGTGCCCAATGGCTGGTGGCAGTCGGACTGTGCCCGATCCTGTTGATATTGGGTTTGCCGATCAGCCTCAGCGGGCCTCTGGTGAACCTGGTGGCGGTGCCTTGGGTCAGCCTGCTGGTGTTGCCGCTGGCGCTGCTCGGTACGGCGTTGTTGCCGGTGCCGTTCGTGGGCGAAGGGCTGCTTTGGATCGCCGGCGGGTTGCTCGATCTGCTCTTCAAGGGGTTGGCGCTGGTGGCCGGGCGAATACCCGCATGGGTGCCTGCGGCTATCCCCCTGTGGGTGTGGTGCATGGCCGCTCTGGGGGCTTTGTTACTGTTGCTGCCCAAAGGCGTGCCACTGCGGGTACTGGGATGGCCCATGGTGCTGCTGGTGGTTTTCCCTCCGAGGGAGGATGTGCCTCCGGGGCAGGCCGAAATCTGGCAACTGGACGTGGGTCAAGGGTTGGCGGTGCTGGTACGCACCCGTCATCATGCCTTGCTTTACGACGCGGGGCCGCGCTTTGGCGAGGCCGACGCGGGTGAGCGCGTGGTGCTGCCGACCCTGCGCAAGCTGGGCGTCGCCGGGTTGGACCTGATGCTGCTCAGCCATGCCGACGCCGATCATGCCGGCGGCGCCCAAGCGGTGCGCAATGGCTTGCCAACGGTCCGGGTGGTCAGTGGCGACCCCGCCGCGTTGCCTGCCACCCTGCAGGCAGAGGCGTGCGACAGTGGCGCGCGCTGGGAGTGGGACGGGGTCAGGTTCGAGCTGTGGCAATGGTCATCTGCCCTTGAAAGCAACCAGCGGTCCTGCGTTCTGCTGATCGAGGCTGGCGATGAGCGGTTGTTGCTCACCGGCGACATCGATAGCCATGCCGAGCGCGCGTTGCTCGACGGGCCCCTGGCCGTGCCGGTCCAGTGGCTGGCGGCGCCCCATCACGGTAGCCGCAGTTCATCGTCGATGTTGCTGTTGTCGCGGCTCAAACCCCATTCGGTGTTGATCTCCCGCGGCCAGGGCAATGCGTTCGGCCATCCTCATCCGCGGGTGCTGGCTCGCTATCGCCGCTTGGGCATGGCGATCTACGACAGTGCCGAACAGGGTGCCATTCGTCTGCAACTGGGGGCTTTCGAAGCACCGCGCCTTCAGGCCGGCCAACGGCGCTACTGGCGCGACCCGCCGTCTGCGGGACCATGGCCGTAACCTTGATCCGGGTCATCCTCGACGACGGTGTTATCGGCGGGGCGGGCCTGCAAGGCGAGTCTGTATGATAAAGTGGCGCACTTTTTCGAGGGGGCTGTCACTGTGTGGGAATTGGTCAAATCCGGCGGCTGGATGATGTTGCCGATCATTCTGAGTTCCATCGTGGCGCTGGGAATCGTTGCCGAACGCCTGTGGACCCTGCGGGCCAGCCGCGTGACCCCGGAGCATTTGCTCGGGCAGGTCTGGGTCTGGATCAAGGACAAGAAACTGAACAAGGAGCGGCTCAAGGAGCTGCGGGCCAGTTCACCGCTGGGTGAAATCCTCGCCGCGGGGCTGGCAAATTCCAAGCATGGTCGCGAGATCATGAAGGAATGTATCGAAGAAGCCGCCGCCCGGGTCATCCATGAGCTGGAACGCTACATCAATGCCCTGGGCACAATTGCCGCCATGGCCCCGTTGCTGGGCCTGTTGGGCACGGTGCTGGGCATGATCGATATTTTCAGTTCGTTCACCGGCGCCGGCATGACCGCCAATGCCTCGGTGCTGGCAGGGGGGATTTCCAAGGCCTTGATCACCACGGCCGCCGGGTTGATGGTGGGGATTCCTTCGGTGTTTTTCCATCGCTTCCTGCAACGGCGCATCGATGAGTTGGTGGTGGGCATGGAGCAGGAGGCCATCAAGCTGGTCGAGGTGGTGCAAGGCGACCGTGACGTGGACCTGGCCGAGGGCAAGAAGTGAAATTCCGCCGCAAACCACGGGAAACCGTCGAGATCAACCTTGCGTCGCTGATTGACGTGGTGTTCATCCTGCTGCTGTTTTTCGTCGTGACCACCACCTTCACCCGGGAAACCCAGCTCAAGGTGGAACTGCCGGAAGCGGTCAGCGGCTCGCCTGCCGAAGACCAGCAACTCAAGAACCTGGAAGTCACGATCAGTGCCGAAGGGACGTTTTCGGTGAACAATCAGTTGCTGCCCAAGAGCGACCTGGCGAGTCTGATCGATGCGCTGCAGAAGGAGTCCGGCGGCGACACCAGCTTGCCGCTGTCCATCAGCGCCGACGGCAAGACCCCACATCAATCCGTCATCACCGCCATGGACGCGGCCGGCAAGCTCGGCTTCAGCCATCTGCGCATGACCACCGTCGAGGCGGCGCCGGCACCCTGATGGCCATGTCCGATCGATTGCTCGCCGCCTGGTACGAAGGTCACCCGGCCCTGACGCTGTTGCGGCCACTGGAGTGGTTGTACCGTCGGGTGGTGATGGGCAAACGCGAGCGCTTTCTGGCGGGCGAGGGTGAGATTTACCAACCGCCCGTGCCGCTGGTGGTCGTGGGGAACATCACGGTTGGCGGCACCGGCAAGACCCCATTGATCCTGTGGATGATTGAGCATTGCCAGCGCCGTGGCCTGCGGGTCGGCGTGGTAAGCCGGGGTTATGGCGCCAAACCACCCCATTTGCCCTGGCGAGTCGAAGCCGGGCAGGGCGCCGACATCGCGGGTGATGAGCCACTGCTGATTGTCCAGCGCAGCGGCGTGCCATTGATGATCGATCCGGATCGCAGCCGGGCGGTCCAGGCGCTGCTGGAGACTCAACCGCTGGACCTGATCCTGTCCGACGACGGCATGCAACATTACCGCCTGGCTCGGGATCTTGAATTGGTGCTGATCGACAACGCCCGCGGCCTGGGCAATCGACGTTGTCTGCCTGCCGGTCCGCTGCGTGAACCCGTGGAGCGTCTGCAATCGGTCGATGCCGTGCTATTCAACGGCGCCAGCGCCGACCGCGAAGACGGCTTTGCCTTCGAGCTGCGACCCACGGCCCTGGTGAACCTGGCCAGCGGCGAACGGCGTCCACTGGACCATTTCCCGCCCGGCCAGGCCCTGCATGCCGTGGCCGGGATCGGCAATCCCCGGCGTTTCTTCAACACCCTCGAAACGCTACACTGGCGACCTATACCGCACGGGTTTGCCGACCACGCCCAATACAGCGCCCAGGCATTGAATTTCACGCCGTCGTTGCCGGTGGTCATGACGGAAAAGGACGCGGTCAAATGCCGTGCCTTCGCCGAGCCCCACTGGTGGTACCTGGCGGTGGATGCCGCGCCGTCGCCCGCCTTCGCGGACTGGTTCGATACCCAGTTGATGCGCCTGTTGCCGGATCGGCTTTTGCCTTAAACCATTTATCCAGGGAAATGTTCATGGACACCAAACTGCTCGACATTCTGGCCTGCCCGGTCTGCAAAGGCCCCCTCAAGCTCAGCGCCGACAAAACCGAGCTGATCAGCAAAGGCGCCGGCCTGGCCTATCCGATTCGCGATGGCATTCCGGTGATGCTCGAAAGCGAGGCCCGTACCCTGACCACCGACGAGCGCCTGGATAAATGACCGCAGCCTTTACCGTTGTCATTCCGTCGCGCTTTGCCTCGACGCGCCTGCCCGGCAAACCGTTGCTGTTGATCGCTGGCAAACCGATGATCCAGCACGTATGGGAACAGGCCTGCAAAAGCAGCGCCCAGCGCGTGGTAGTGGCGACCGACGATGCGCGCATCGTGGAAGCCTGCAAGGGCTTTGGCGCCGAAGTGGTGCTGACTCGCGAGGATCACAACTCCGGAACTGATCGCCTGGCGGAAGTCGCCGCCAAGCTGGGCCTGGAACCCGACGCCATCGTGGTCAATGTGCAGGGCGATGAACCGTTGATCCCGTCCAGTGTGATCGATCAGGTTGCAAACAATCTGGCAGCCCATCCCGAAGCGCGCATGGCCACCCTGGCCGAGCCGATCGAGGATGTGCAAACCCTGTTCAACCCCAACGTGGTCAAGGTCGTCAGCGATCTCAATGGCCTGGCGCTGACCTTCAGCCGCGCCACCTTGCCCTGGGCCCGTGATGCATTCGCGCAAAGTCGGGACGTCATGCCTGACGGCGTACCGTACCGCCGCCACATCGGCATCTACGCTTACCGCGCCGGTTTCCTCCAGGATTTCGTCGCCTGGGGCCCGTGCTGGCTGGAAAACACCGAATCCCTGGAGCAACTGCGTGCCCTGTGGCACGGCGTGCGAATCCATGTCGCCGATGCGCTGATTGCTCCGCCGACCGGCGTCGACACCGTGGAAGACCTCGAGCGCGTTCGTCGCCTGCTGGAGGCCTGATGCGGGTTCTGTTTGTCTGCCTCGGCAACATCTGCCGATCACCCACCGCCGAAGGCATCCTGCGGCACAAGCTGCGCGAGGCCGGGCTGGCCGAGCAGGTGGAAGTCGCCTCCGCCGGTACCGGTGACTGGCACGTCGGCAAGGCCCCGGACAAGCGCAGCCAGGCTGCGGCCCTACGACGCGGCTATGACCTGTCGGCCCAGCGTGCCCGCCAGGTCAGCCGGGCCGATTTCGCCACTTATGACCTGATCCTGGCGATGGACGGCAGCAACCTGCGCAATCTAAAAGCCCTGCAACCGAGCAACGGCAGGGCCGAACTGGATCTGTTCCTGCGCCGCTACGAGGCTGAACTCGATGACGTGCCGGACCCGTACTACGACGGCGAACAGGGTTTCGAGCAAGTGCTGGACCTGATCGAGCGTGCCACGGACCGCCTGGTGATCGAATTGAAGGGGCGGCTATGACCTTGCAGGTGCGGGCCGGCGTCAGCCTCAAGCCGTTCAACAGCTTTGGCGTGGACGTCACCGCCCGGTTATTCGCCGAAGCTCACAGCGACGCCGATGTCCGCCAGGCGCTGGCCTATGCCAGCGCCAATGACGTGCCGTTGCTGGTGATCGGTGGCGGCAGCAACCTGCTGCTGACCGGTGATATCGACGCGCTGGTGTTGCGCATGGCCAGCCAAGGGATTCGTCTGCTCAGCGATGATGGCGAGCGGGTGCTGATCGAAGCCGAAGCAGGCGAACCGTGGCACCCCTTCGTCCAGTACACGCTGGCGCAAGGCTGGTCGGGGCTGGAGAACCTCAGCCTGATCCCAGGCACGGTGGGGGCCGCACCGATGCAAAACATCGGTGCCTACGGTGTGGAGATCAAGGATGTGTTCGCCGGCCTGACCGCCCTGGATCGGCAAACCGGCGAGCTGCACGATTTCACCCTGGAAGAATGCCGTTTCGCCTACCGCGACAGCCTGTTCAAGCAGCAAGCGGGTCGTTGGCTGATCCTGCGGGTGCGCTTTGCCCTCAGTCGCGCCGCGCATCTGCACCTGGAGTACGGCCCGGTCCGCCAGCGGTTGACCGAACTGGGCATCGAACAGGCGACTCCCTCGGATGTCAGCCGGGCCATCTGCAGCATCCGCAGTGAAAAGCTCCCTGACCCGGCGGTGCTGGGCAATGCCGGCAGTTTCTTCAAGAACCCGCTGGTGCCGGCTTCGCACGTCGCGCAACTCAAGCTTCAATACCCGGATCTGGTGGCTTATCCACAACCCCAAGGGCAGATGAAAATTGCCGCCGGTTGGTTGATCGAGCGGGCCGGCTGGAAGGGCTTTCGCGAAGGCGACGCGGGGGTGCATAAGTTGCAGGCGTTGGTGCTGGTCAACTACGGCTGCGCCACCGGGCCGCAATTGCTGGATCTGGCCCTGCGTATCCAGAAAGACATTGCCGAGCGTTTTCAGGTCAATCTGGAAATGGAGCCCAATCGGTACTGAACCTGGCTTTCACCGAGCGCCCTGCACAACCTCGCACAAGGATCATTTGTGCAGGATTGTGCAGGGCGTTTTGCTTAATCCTGGGTTAATTTAGTGAGCTAACGATGCGACCATCGCATCATTGAAGGCCCGGTGCAGACGTCTGCGTGTTTGCACAAGAGAGCCCGATTAGCCTGAGTCAGTCTGCGCCAACCGAACCGTTGTCCAAACGGCAGATTGCTCGACCCCATAATTCGATCACCGTGCGGGCGTGCCCATGATTACCTTGAAACTCAATGGAAAAGATCACCAACTGGATGTGACCGAGGACATGCCGCTGCTCTGGGCCATCCGAGATGTGGCCGGTTACAACGGCACCAAATTCGGCTGCGGCATGGGCCTGTGCGGCGCCTGTACCATTCACATCGACGGCGCCCCGGCGCGCAGTTGCATCACCCCGATTGGCTCGGTGAAAGGCCAGAACGTCACCACCATCGATGCCCTTCATGTCGACCCGGTCGGGCAAATTGTCCAGAAGGCCTGGCTCGATACCGCCGTGGCCCAGTGCGGCTACTGTCAGGGTGGGCAGATCATGTCCGCGACCGCCTTGCTCAAGACCAATCCCAACCCGAGCGATGAGCAGATCGAAGAGGCCATGGTCGGCAACATCTGCCGTTGCGGCACTTATAACCGGATCAAGACTGCGATCCGCCAGGCTTCCACCCACCTGAAGGAGGCCAAGGCATGAGCCGCTTGCCCAATGATTTTGTGCTGAGCAACCTCAGCCGCCGTGGTTTCCTCAAAGGCGCGAGCGCCACGGGTGTGTTGGTGCTGGCCGCCAGTTGGGGCCTGCCGGACGCTTTTGCCGAGGACAAGAAGTTCGGCGGTGAGGGCATGCCCAATGGTGTGATCGACGACCCGCAGGTGTACGTGAGCATCGCCACCGATGGCAGCGTGACGGTGATCTGCAACCGTTCGGAAATGGGCCAGGGGGTGCGCACCAGCCTGACCATGGTGGTGGCCGATGAACTGGACGCTGACTGGGCGCAGGTCAAGGTGCGGCAGGCACCGGCGGATGAGGTGCGCTTCGGCAACCAGGACACCGATGGCTCGCGCAGTATGCGCCACTGGTACGAACCAATGCGTCGTTGCGGGGCCGCTGCCCGGACCATGCTGGAGCTGGCCGCCGCTGCCCAGTGGAATGTCCCGGCGAGTGAGTGTCGTGCCCAATTGCACAAAGTCGTGCACCAGCCTTCCGGTCGGGAACTGGGGTATGGCGCGTTGGCCGCCGCGGCCAGTGCCTTGCCAGTTCCCGCCCGTGACAGCCTGCGCCTCAAGCAACCTTCGGAGTTTCGCTACATCGGTAAGGAGTCGAGCCGGGCCATCGATGGCGAAGACGTCGTCAACGGGCGTGCCGTGTTCGGCGCCGATGTACATTTCGATGGCATGCTCTATGCCGTCGTGGCTCGCCCGCCAGTCTATGGTGGCAAGGTCAAGCGCGTGGACAGCAGCGCGGCGCTGAAAGTACCGGGCGTGGTCAAGGTGCTGCAGATCGAAGGACGTCCGCTGCCCTCCGAATTCCAGCCTCTGGGCGGCGTGGCGGTAGTGGCGAAAAACACCTGGGCGGCGATCAAGGGCCGCGAGGCGCTGAAAATTGAGTGGGATGACGGCCCGAATGCCGGCTATGACTCCGTCGCCTATCGCAAGGAACTGGAAGCTGCGGCCCTCAAGCCCGGGAAAGTCTTGCGCAACACTGGTGATCTGGACGACGCGCTGGCCAAGGCTGACGCAACCCTGGAGGCGTCCTATTACCTGCCGCACCTGTCGCAGTCGCCGATGGAGCCGATGGTCGCCGTCGCCCGGTTCAAGGATGGCCAGTGCGAAGCCTGGGCACCGAGCCAGGCGCCGCAGGTCACCCGTGAACGCGTCGCCGAACGGTTGGGGATCCCTTTCGACAAGGTTACCGTGCACATCACGCTGCTGGGCGGTGGTTTCGGGCGCAAGTCCAAGCCCGATTTCGTCCTCGAGGCGGCCGTGTTGGCCAAGGAGTTTCCAGGCCAGGCGGTGCGGGTGCAATGGACCCGCGAAGATGACATCCATCATTCGTATTTCCACACCGTATCGGCCGAATACCTCAAGGCTGGCCTGAACCAGGACGGGATGCCGTCCGGCTGGCTGCATCGCACCGTAGCCCCGAGCATTACCGCACTGTTTGCACCGGGCATGACCCACGAAGCGCCGTTCGAAGTGGGCATGGGCGTGACCAACATGGCCTACGCAATTCCCAACATGCGCCTGGAGAACCCCGAAGCGGTGGCCCATACGAGGGTTGGCTGGTACCGCTCGGTGTCGAATATTCCCCACGGTTTTGCGATTCAGAGTTTCATCGACGAATTGGCCCACAAGGCCGGCCAGGATCCACTGGCGTATCACGTCAAATTGCTTGGCCCGGACCGTAAGATCGATCCGCGCACCTTGAATGAAGAATGGAACTACGGCGAATCCCCCGAGCGTTATCCCATCGATACGGCGCGGATCCGCACCGTGCTGGAAACCGCCGCCAAGGCCGCCGGGTGGGGCCGCAAACTGCCCAAGGGCCGTGGCCTGGGGCTGGCGGTGCACTACAGCTTCGTCACCTATGTGGCGGCAGCGCTGGAGGTGGAGGTCAAGGACGATGGTACGTTGATCGTGCACAAGGCCGATATTGCCGTGGACTGCGGCCCGCAGATCAACCCCGAGCGTATCCGTTCCCAGTTCGAAGGCGCCTGCGTCATGGGCCTGGGCAATGCGGTGGTGGGGGAGATCAGCTTCAAGGACGGCAAGGTCCAGCAAGACAACTTCCACATGTACGAAGTGGCACGCATGTCCCTGGCTCCCAAGGAGGTCGCGGTGCACTTGGTCACGCCGCCGGGCGAGGTGCCGTTGGGCGGTGTGGGTGAACCGGGTGTGCCGCCGATTGCGCCGGCGCTGTGCAACGCGATTTTCGCCGCCACCGGCAAGCGCATCCGCGAGCTGCCCGTGCGTTATCAGTTGCAGGGCTGGCAGCAGGCCAAAACCTGATGGACAGCGTTGATCTGAACGTCCTGCGTAGCGTGCTTGAGTGGCGCCGCGCCGGGCAGCGGGTGGTGTTGTTCACCGTGGTCCAGACTTGGGGCACGGCGCCGAGGCCGCCGGGGGCGATGCTGGCCCTGCGTGAAGACGGCGTGGTGATTGGCTCGGTATCGGGCGGTTGTGTCGAGGATGACCTGATCGCCCGGCTGCACGACGGGCGTATTCCGGCGGACGGTCCACCCGTGCAGCTCATCACCTATGGCGTGACTCGTGAGGAGGCGGCGCGCTTCGGCCTGCCGTGCGGCGGTACCTTGCGCCTGACCGAAGAACGGGTCGGCGATCCGCAATGGGTCGCGCAGCTGCTGGAGCGCTGCGATGGCCATGAGATTGTCGCCCGTGAGCTGACCGTCGCCACAGGCGAAGTGCTGCTGACGCCGGCCAGCAAAACCGACGCGCTGGTATTCGACGGTCAAGTCCTGCGGGCCATCTACGGCCCGCGCTGGCGGCTGCTGTTGATCGGCGCGGGGCAACTGTCGCGTTATGTGGCAGAAATGGCCCGGTTGCTGGATTTCGAGGTGTTGATCTGCGATCCGCGCAAGGAATTTGTCTACGGTTGGGAAGAGCAGCATGGCCGCTTCGTTTCCGGCATGCCCGACGAAGCGGTGTTGAGCATCCAGACCGACGAGCGCACCGCCATTGTCGCCCTGACCCATGATCCAAGATTGGACGATATGGCGCTGCTCACGGCCCTGGACTCCAAGGCGTTTTATGTCGGGGCCCTGGGCTCTCGGGTGAACAGCCAGAAGCGCCGGGATAACCTGGCTCAGCTAGGCTTGTCTGCACAGGCTATCGAACGGCTGCATGGGCCGATCGGTTTGCACATCGGCAGCCATACGCCGGCGGAAATTGCCTTGTCTTTGCTGGCTGAAATCGTGGCGATCAAGAATGGCGTCGAGTTGCGTCAGAAAAAGCCGCTGTAATCGGCGGGCGAGGAGACGGGATGACTGAATCGATTGGCGTGATCATTCTCGCGGCAGGATCGGGCAGCCGTTTCCGTCAGGTTGCAGGCCAGGACAAAGATAAGCTGCTGGCCGATTGCACGGGGCGTGACGGCGCCGTCCGATCGGTCATCGAGCAGGTGCTGGTGAACTTGCCGCCTTCTCTGGAAAAACGCGTGCTGGTGACCCGTGAGGACCGTCCACAGGCTATTCGCATGGCCCAGGCTTACGGGTGCGATTTTGTACAATTGGACTCGCCTGGCCTGGGTGACAGTATCGCTGCGGGTGTCCAGGCTTGCCCGGACCTGGATGGCTGGTTGATCGTGCTCGGTGATATGCCGTTCATCCTGCCGTCAAGCATCGAGCAGGTAGTGGCGCAGATCAGCGAAGATGGCATCAGTGTGCCGGTCCTGGCGGGTGAGTATGGGCATCCCGTGGGATTTGGTCGTGCGTTTGGCCCGCAATTGATGGCATTGACCGCTGATCGCGGCGCCAAGGGGTTGTTTACCGGGGCGCGGGTGGTCGAGGTGGCAGTGGACGATCCTGGGGTGGTTTGGGATGTGGACGTGCCTGAAGCGCTGATCTTCAAGTAACAGCCGACGCGGATTCCTGTGGGGCAGGCAACATTGATGCAAGCCGGGCCCGCGCTATCGCGAGCAGGCTCGCTCCCACACTGAATTTCGATGGTCGCCAGATTTATGCCCGCCGCCAATCTCCTGTGGGAGCGAGCCTGCTCGCGATAGCGCTGCGTCAGCTTGCATCAAGGGTGGACGCCGGGCTATGTTCGCCAGCAAGCCCGCTCCACACCATCCAGCTTCCAACACTCATGTAACTAAGTCTGAAGACATAAAAAAGCCCCGCCTGGCGTCAACCAGGCGGGGCTTTTTACTGGGCGGTGGAATCAGGCGTGAGGTTTAGGCTCGTGCTCTTTTTCCAGGGCTTCAGTGTGGCGAGGTGCGACTTCTTCAGCGGAGTGCTGAGGTTCGTCGATCACTGGCGCCGATTCAGCGGGAGCGGTTTCGCTGGTGGTTTCAGCGACCGGGGCAGGGGCTGCCTCGATTGCTTGCTCCACGGGTGCTGGCTCAGCGGCAGGCGCTTGAGCAGCGGCAGCGGCAGCTTGTTCGGCTTCCTTCTGCAGACGCTCGGCTTCACGCTTGCGACGACGTACTTCACGCGGATCGTTCGGAGCACGACCGTTGGGGGTCAGGGCGCTGGCAGGGGCAGGCGCCTCCACCTCTACCGGGGCTGGAGCTTCGGCAACCACAGGCGCTTGAACCGCTGGAGCTGGCTCGACCACGACCGGCTCGGCTGCTTTCACGGCTTCTGCTGCCGGCTCGGCTTCGACGACGGCTGGCTCGGCGTGCCAGTTGAACGCGGTCTGTTCTTCGCGAACCGGCTCCGGCGCTTTTTCCTCGATCACAGCTTCGATCACAGGTTCAGCGGCAACCACAGGTTGCTCGATGACAGGTGCAGGCTCGGAAACTGCTTCTGCCTGAGGCTCGGCTTCACGAACCGGGGCGAGTTCCACTTCTGGCGAAGCGGTGGTTTCTACCGGGGTAGTGGCTTCGACCACAGGCGCTTCAACCGGTGCGTTTTCCACCACGGCGGTAGCGCGCTCGGCCTGTTCGTGAGCCTCGGCTTCAGCGGGGGCGCTGATCGAGCTGCTGGCAACCGCGGCGGTGACGGCCAGGCCGGCGGCCAGGTCGGCAGCGCTTGGCGCTTCGGCGTTCTCGGCGGATTCGGAGGCTTCCGAACCTTCGATCACATTGCCGTTGGCGTCACGTTGACGCTCACGACGGTTGCTGCGGCGACGCTGCCCACGGGAGCGGCGGCGTGGACGATCGCCTTCGGCGTTGTCCTGACCGTCTTCCTGCAGTTGCTCTTCGCTGTTCAGTACTTCCTCTTCGGTGGCAGCGGCAGCCTGCTCGGCGCGTGGTTGACGCTCTTCACGTGGCGGACGCGGTGCGCGCTCTTCGCGAGGCTGACGGGCCGGACGCTCTTCAGCGGTGGCGGCAGCAGCGGCGGGAGCGGCATCCAGCGGTTCGCGCAGCTCGCGAACACGTTCTTCACGCTCGCCACGTGGCTTGCGATCTTCACGAGGCGCGCGGGGTTGGCGCTCTTCACGCGGCGGACGCGGCGCGCGTTCTTCGCGGGCTACGGCTGGCACTTCCTCACGGGCTTCGCGAGGCTGGCGTTCTTCACGTGGCTCACGTGGTGCGCGCTCTTCACGCGGTGCACGCTCTTCACGGGGTTTGCGCTCCTCGTCACGACGACCGTTGCGGTTGCGGGTCTGCTGACGACCATTGCGACGTTCTTCGTTGCGGGCTGGACGCTCGGTAGCCGCTGGCTTGGCGACAACGGTCGGCGCAGCCGGCTCTTCCTTGGTGGCGAACAGGCTGACCAGGGATTTCACAAGGCCTTTGAACAGGCTTGGTTCAGGTGCAGCGGCAGGTGCCGGTGCCGGCGCGGCTGCTTCGGTCGGAACCGGTGCATTGGCGCGGGCTGGAGCCGTCTTGACCGCAGCTTCCTGGCGAACCAGGGTGCGAGTGGCAGCAGCCGGCTGCACTTCTTCCACTTCGGCAGCGGCAGCAGCGATTTCGTAGCTGGACTGATTGGTGTGGGCTTCCGGGCTGTCATCACGCAGGCGCTGCACTTCGAAGTGCGGCGTCTCGAGGTGATCGTTCGGCAGGATGACGATACGGGCGCGGGTGCGCAGTTCGATCTTGGTGATCGAGTTGCGTTTTTCGTTGAGCAGGAACGCAGCCACCGGGATCGGCACCTGGGCGCGAACTTCGGCGGTGCGGTCTTTCAGGGCTTCTTCTTCGATCAGGCGCAGGATCGCCAAGGACAGCGACTCGACGTCACGGATGATGCCGGTGCCGTTGCAACGCGGGCAGACGATGCCGCTGCTCTCGCCCAAAGAAGGACGCAGGCGCTGACGGGACATTTCCAGCAGGCCGAAGCGCGAGATGCGACCGACCTGTACGCGGGCGCGGTCGGCTTCCAGGCACTCACGGACCTTCTCTTCCACGGCGCGCTGGTTCTTGGCCGGGGTCATGTCGATGAAGTCGATGACGATCAGGCCGCCGATGTCGCGCAGGCGCAACTGACGGGCGATTTCTTCGGCGGCTTCAAGGTTGGTCTGCAGGGCGGTTTCTTCGATGTCGCTGCCTTTGGTGGCGCGCGCCGAGTTGATGTCGATGGACACCAGGGCTTCGGTCGGATCGATGACGATGGAGCCGCCGGACGGCAGTTCGACGACGCGCTGGAACGCGGTCTCGATCTGGCTTTCGATCTGGAAACGGTTGAACAGCGGAACGCTGTCTTCGTAGAGTTTGATTTTGCTGGCGTACTGCGGCATGACCTGGCGGATGAAGGTCAGGGCTTCGTCCTGGGCTTCAACGCTGTCGATCAACACTTCGCCGATGTCCTGGCGCAGGTAATCGCGGATCGCGCGGATGATGACATTGCTTTCCTGATAGATCAGGAACGGCGCGGAGCGATCCAGCGAGGCTTCCTTGATGGCGGTCCACAGTTGCAGCAGGTAGTCGAGGTCCCACTGCATTTCTTCGCTGCTGCGGCCAAGGCCGGCGGTGCGAACGATCAGGCCCATGTCGGCTGGGGCAACCAGGCCGTTGAGGGCTTCGCGCAGTTCATTGCGCTCTTCGCCTTCGATGCGGCGGGAGATACCACCGGCGCGAGGGTTGTTCGGCATCAGGACCAAGTAACGGCCCGCCAGGCTGATGAAGGTGGTCAGGGCTGCGCCCTTGTTGCCACGCTCTTCTTTTTCGACCTGGACGATGACTTCCTGGCCTTCGCTCAGGACGTCCTTGATGTTGACGCGGCCTTCAGGGGCCTTCTTGAAGTATTCGCGGGAGATTTCTTTGAGGGGCAGGAAGCCGTGGCGCTCGGAGCCGAAATCGACAAAGGCAGCCTCAAGGCTTGGTTCGATGCGA
>LNAP01000629.1_pt1 | contig 38771 bp, 37 predicted proteins | sample 602601 | NCBI WGS metagenome assembly LNAP01 (sample SAMN02440304, study PRJNA202911) | soil metagenome | biome: Subtropical and temperate rainforests or woodlands; isolation source: soil samples (1 kg each in a 20% v/v slurry with milli Q water) were... ... | reverse complement strand
TCGACCCACTCGTAATGCGCCAGCTCCACCATGAACGGAGGCCACACACCTTCGCTCAATGCACTCGGTTCCGAGGCCAGGAACTCGACAAACTCCTGGGCGATTTCGCCGAATTTCGGGGTACGCGCACGACAGTCCCGCAGGAAGATCCGTACCAGCGAACGCCAACGCTCATCACCGAGAATCTTGATCAGCACCGGAAAGGTCCCGCTAAGCAACAACGACAGGTTGGAAAAAATCAGGTCGCGGTAAACCTGTGCCCGCGCCACATCCATCCCGGCTGGCGGCGCGCAATGGTCCGGGTCACGCAGGTACAGACCCAATGTGTTTTGCTGGTCAAACAGGCCTGGCTTATCCACGGTTCACCCCCTCGGCCTGCAAGCGACGAATAGTCTGCAATTCAGTCACCAGTTCAGAGAACGCGGGGAAGTTGAAATCCCGCTCCAGCAATGTCGGTTGCGCGCCAAACCGGGCGTAGGCCTGGGCCAGCAACGACCAGACCACCGGTTTCACCGACGCGCCATGGGTGTCGATTTTCAACGTGTCGGACTCATCGAAGTGCCCGGCCACGTGCATCGCCACCACCCGGCCCGAATCGATGCCGGCCAGAAAGGTCTGCGGATCGAAGCCATGGTTGATCGAGTTGACGTAGACATTGTTGACGTCCAGCAACAGGTCACAATCGGCTTCACGCAGGACCGCGTTGGTGAAGGTCACTTCGTCCATATCCTGCTGGGGCGCGGCGTAGTAGGAGACGTTTTCCACCGCCAGGCGCCGACCGAGAATGTCCTGGGCCTGGCGAATTCGCGCGGACACGTGGTGCACCGCTTCTTCGGTAAACGGCAACGGCAACAGGTCGTAAAGGTGACCGTCATCGCTGCAATAACTCAAGTGCTCGCTGTACAGCGGCACGTTGTAGTGATCGAGGAACACCCGCACTTCCTGCAAAAAACCGACGTCCAGCGGTGCCGGCCCACCCAGCGACAGCGACAAGCCGTGGCAAGACAACGGAAAACGCTCGGCCAGGGCCCGCAGCGCATGGCCATGGGCGCCGCCGATGCCGATCCAGTTTTCCGGCGCAACTTCCAGGAAATCGAAATCGCCGGTACGGGCGGCCTGGAGGTCCTTCATTAATCCGCGACGCAAGCCAAGCCCGACGGTCGCTTTCGCTGAGGTGATGGGGGTCTGCATGGTGTCGATCTCAAGGGTTGCCAGTACGGAGTCACAGTTAACCGAAGCGATGTATCGGGGCTGTGTTCCGGTTCGGCAGAACATCGTGGCGGTTGTATCGCCGACGGGCCTGTACACACTCCGGTACAGACCCTTCGGCAGGCGTTACGCCAGGTCGTATTTCTCGCGTACCAGATGGCCGATGCCGATGCGATCGAGCACGTTCATCGGGCACAGGAAGGTCACGCGCACGGTGCCCGGCAGGCGGCTGATGTCGATCGAGCCGGTGATGGTCGCGCGGTTGAGCACTTCGTCATACGGCAAACCGGTGACCGAAGCGGCACGTTTCAAGCCGTTCTCGACGGCGACGTTGAGGTTCTCGCCGCTGCCGATAAAGGTGATCGGCCCGCTCTGCTCGATTTCATGCTGACCCCAGCGCTCGCCCAGTTCGCGGACTTTCTGCCGTTGTCGGGCATTCATGGGCCGGGCCATCGGCGGCAGATCGTCGAGGTTTTGCAGGAGGATCGGCCCGTCCAGGGTCAGGTTCTTCACCACTTGCACCACCACTTCGGTTTCCCCGGAGCAGTCGGTGGCGTGCCCTGCGATCTCGCCGTTGCCTTGCTGGGCATGCATGTCGCCCATGTACACACCGGCCCCCGGCACTTTCACCGGACAGATCAACACGCAGCCTTCGCGGATCGAGTTGGTGTCCATGTGGCCGTCGGTCTTGGCCGCGTGCAGCTCTTCGCGGGTCATGCCGAAACGGTGTGGGGCGTTGATCAGGTATTGGCCGAAATCGGCGCAGTTGTGCGAATCGGGCAAGTCACGGGACGGCGTGGTGCCGATGTTGCCGAGGAACGGGCGCATGTGCGCGGCAACTCCGGGGATGTCGGCACGGGCCAGAGACAGGATCGAATGCTGGGCGGCGAATTCCGGCAGCGCCGACATTTCAGAGGCATTGCCGGCCAGTCGGTTGGCGACGTCCTGGTTGACGGTCAGGCTGACCTGATTCTGTGCATCGAACACGATCACGTAGCCATGGCTGAAGCGAAACGCACTGACCTCGGCGCCGCAGTTGTTACAGCGAATCGACTCCTCGCCAATGCCTTCGACATGACTGGCCGGGTGGTCGGTGCCGCATTTGGAGCAGAATTTGGCGACGAACGGGTCGCCGTTGTAGCGCCCCTCAACAAAGCTCATGACCCCGGACGACGTCGCCAGCGAGGTGACGCGCATGCTCTTGATCTTGATCGCCACGGCGTCGCCGATTTCCGCGCCAGCGATGGCCACCGGTTGCGTCACTTCGTGGCCGCCCTCGAAGGCGGGCGTGATCATCGGGCCCCAGCAACCCGGCGGTGTGCCGGTAATCAGGGTGCCGCCGTCGGCGAGCGGGCCGAGCATCGGCTGGCTGGGGCCAATGAGGCCGTTGGTGTACTGATCGACGCGCAGATGGTTGACGGGAGCGGATTTCAGGTCGGTTTCAGGCACGAGCGTGGTCATTATTGTTCCCTTCACGGAGTCACGAGCAAAGACGGCCGCCTGTTGCGACGACCCTGAAAAGTGCCTCGACAGCCCCGGATTTCGGGTGCTGGGCAGCCTTTACAGTTCATCGCAGGTTTGTATCTGGTCTGTGTTCGGTGGGAGCCGCGAATGAAGTGGAATGTATCGGGACGGCGGCTGGATACAGTGCGATACACATCGCCAATCCTTGTAGGAGCGAGGCTTGCCCGCGAAGACGGAGTGTCAGGCAATACTTTTGTCGACTGACACGGCGACTTCGCGGGCAAGCCTCGCTCCTACAGGGGATTTGTGTCGGCCAGGGGAATGGCGCTTTCGTCGCTTCAGGCCGCCGCGCACGGGGCTCGGACTAAACTTACTGCACGCGGGACGTGCACAGCGTCCTGTTCATTCCCACGACCACCGCCCAGAGGTGTACGCCTCGATAAACAAGGCCTCTGGACCGTGATCCTGCTGAAGGAGCACATGTGATGGACGAGGCCAGACTCAATGACTTCATGGGCAAACTGGTGAACGACATGGGCGGCGCGGCGATGCTTGCCAACGTCATCCTCGGCGAAGAGCTCGGCCTGTACCGGGCCATGGCCGACAGTCAGCCGATCACCCCTGAAGCACTCGCCGACAAAACCGGCTGCAACCCCCGCCTGCTGCGCGAATGGCTCAGCGCCCACGCCGCGTCCGGTTACATGGAACACGAGGGCGGCCAGTTCCGCCTGCCCGAAGAGCAAGCCCTGGCGCTGGCGATCGAAGATTCGCCGGTCTATATCGCCGGCGGTATCGGGGTGGTCGCGTCGTTTTTCCATGACAAGGACAAACTGGTCAACGCCATGCGCGGCAACGGCGCCCTGGCCTGGGGCGATCACCATCCGTGCATGTTCAGCGGCACGGAGCGGTTCTTCCGCCCAGGGTACAAAGCGCACCTGATCGCCGAGTGGCTGCCGGCCCTGGAAGGCGTGGTCGCCAAATTACAGGCGGGCGCCAAAGTCGCCGACATCGGCTGCGGACACGGCGCCTCCACGGTGATCATGGCCCAGGCGTTCCCGGACTCGCGGTTCGTCGGCTTCGACTACCACGCACCGTCCGTCACCGTCGCGACCCAGCGCGCCGAAGAAGGTGGCGTGTCCGGGCGTGCGCGGTTCTTTCAGGGCACGGCGAAAAGCTTCCCCGGCGACGACTATGACCTGATCTGCTATTTCGACTGCCTGCACGACATGGGCGACCCGGTGGGCGCGGCGAAACACGCCTATGACGCTCTGAAACCGGACGGCACGGTGCTGCTGGTGGAACCGTTCGCCAACGACTCGCTGGACGACAACATCACCCCGGTTGGCCGGCTGTTCTACGCCGCCTCGACCTTCATTTGCACGCCGAACTCGCTGTCCCAGGAAGTCGGCCTTGGGCTCGGCGCTCAGGCGGGTGAAGCGCGGTTGCGCAAGGTCTTCACCGAAGCGGGGTTCAAGACTTTCCGGCGGGCCACGGAAACGCCGTTCAACCTGATTCTGGAGGCGCGAAAATAACCACGCCGCTCACGGGCTCGCATTCGGCAGGTTGGCAAGTGCTACGCTGCAAACACTCAAGATACCCGGAGTGTTGAACATGCTTGACCGCCGCATCCGCGAACAACTCGACCGGCTCCAGCAGCTGATGGCCGAGCAGCCGTTCATGGTCCTGACCGGCGCCGGCATCAGCACCCCGTCGGGCATTCCAGACTACCGCGACAACGAGGGCGTTCGGCGTGGCCGGCAACCGATGATGTATCAGGAGTTCCTGTCGGCCCCGGAATCACGGCGCCGCTATTGGGCGCGGGCGATGCTCGGCTGGCCGCGCGTGCGCCAGGCTCAACCGAACGTGGCCCACGAAGCCCTGGCCAGTCTGCAAAGCAGCCGGCAGATCAGCGGGCTGATCACTCAGAACGTCGACACCTTGCACGATCAGGCCGGCAGCCATGATGTGATCGAACTTCACGGCAGCCTGCACCGGGTGCTGTGCCTGGACTGCGGACAGCGCAGCGAGCGGGATTCGATCCAGCACCTGATGGAGGCGCAGAATCCCTATCTGGCCGGGGTCGATGCGGTGCAGGCGCCGGATGGCGACACGTTGCTGGATCCGGCGTTCGAGGCGCGGTTCCAGGTGCCGCATTGCCCGCATTGCGCGGGTGAGCGGATGAAGCCGGACGTGGTGTTTTTTGGCGAGAACGTCGCGCAGGTGACGGCGGCCAAGGCCATGGCAGCGGTGGAGCAGGCGGCGGGATTGCTGGTGGTGGGCTCTTCGTTGATGGCGTATTCGGCGTTTCGCTTGTGCCGGGTGGTGGCGGATCAGGGCAAGCCGTTGATGGCGATCAATCTGGGCAAGACCCGGGCAGATGACCTCCTGGATATGAAGATTGAGGCCTCGTGCGAACAGCTGTTGCCCTTGCTGGCACAGCACCTCTCCCCCTCATCACCCTAAACCCCTGTAGGAGCGAAGCTTGCTCGCGAAGGCGTCGTGTCAGTCGACTTCAATGTTGAAGGCACCGGCCTTTTCGCGGGCAAGCCTCGCGCCTACAGGGGATTGTGATCAGGGCATGGACACTCGCTCGCCCAGATTCTCGGCTTTGAGAATATCGAACAACGCCTGCGCCGCCGCCGACAGTTCCACTCCTGGCTTGGTCAGCACCCCGATCGCCCGCTCCACCACCGGGTCGCGCAAGGTAATGCACCGTGCGCCCAACTCGCGCATCTGCCCGGCGCACAGGGCTGGCACGGCGCTGACGCCCAATCCGCTGGCCACCATCCTTCCGACTGTCGCCAACTGATGGCTTTCAAACTCCACCGGCAATTTCATCCCCCGGGCCTGCAAGTGTTCTTCCAGCATCACCCGTACCGTCGACGGACGCTGCAAGGTAATGAACGGTTCCTGGAGCAACGTCTGCCAATCAATGTCGTGCCGTTGCGCCAAGGGAGAGTCGTCCGGCACCACGGCAACGAAACGGTCCATATACAACGGCGTGAATGCCAGCGATGAACTCTGCGACGGCTCAAACGCCACCCCCAGCTCCACCTGCCGGTCGCGCACCATTTCCAGCACTTGCTCGTTGATCACGTCGTTCACCGTGACGTTGACCTTGGGATAACGGGCGCGAAAAGTCTTGAGGATCGGCGGCAGCAGATTGCCGGCAAACGACGGCATTGCCGCCAGGGTCACGCGCCCGCGCTGGAGGGTGAAACGCTGGCGCAGTTCATCCTCGGCGTTGTCCCAGTCCGCAATCAGCCGGCGAGCGAGGGGCACCAGGGATTCGCCTTCCGCCGTCAACGCCACATTACGTGTGTTGCGGGTGAATAGCCGGCCGCCCAGCCCCTCCTCCAGCGCTTTGATGGTCAGGCTCAAGGCCGATTGCGACAGGTGCAACCGCTCGCAGGCCACGGCGAAACTCAGGCTCTGGGCCACGGCCAGGAATGCGCGGATCTGCTTGACTGTCATGGGCGCGGGCTCCAACGTATTAAAGATAAGTGATTGGTGAGTTTTATCTATCAATCAACCTTAAAAATCAACTTAACAAATAAATCATCCAGCGAGACACTCCTACCCCATACGGCTAGCCAGCCGCCCACAAAGAATAAAAGAGGTGCATATGGCAGGTTTCGACAAGCGCGTGAGTTCCTATGAGGAAGCTCTGGCAGGTCTTGAAGACGGCATGACCGTGATCGCCGGCGGCTTCGGCCTGTGCGGAATCCCGGAAAACCTGATCGCCGAGATCAAGCGCAAGGGCACCCGTGACCTCACCGTGGTTTCCAACAATTGCGGCGTCGACGGTTTCGGCCTCGGCGTGTTGCTGGAAGACCGGCAGATTCGCAAAGTGGTGGCCTCCTACGTCGGTGAGAACAAACTGTTCGAAGACCAACTGCTCAAAGGCGAAATCGAAGTCGTCCTGACCCCGCAAGGCACCCTCGCCGAAAAAATGCGCGCTGGCGGTGCCGGCATCCCCGCTTTCTTCACCGCCACCGGCGTTGGCACTCCGGTTGCCGATGGCAAGGAAGTGCGCGAATTCCATGGCCGCAAGTACCTGATGGAAGAATCCATCACCGGTGACTTCGCCATCGTCAAAGGCTGGAAAGCCGACCACTTCGGCAACGTGATCTATCGCCACACCGCCCAGAACTTCAACCCGCTGGCCGCCACTGCCGGCAAGATCACCGTGGTCGAAGTCGAAGAAATCGTCGAACCCGGCGAGCTGGAACCGTCGCAGATCCACACCCCTGGCATCTACGTCGACCGAGTCATTTGCGGCACGTTCGAGAAGCGCATCGAACAGCGCACCGTGCGTAAGTGATCCCCAGCCCCCGGACCTGAAGGAAAAATAACAATGGCACTTTCCCGCGAACAAATGGCTCAACGCGTCGCCCGCGAAATGCAGGACGGCTTTTACGTGAACCTGGGCATCGGCATTCCGACCCTCGTTGCCAACTACATCCCTGAAGGCATGGAAGTCATGCTGCAGTCGGAAAACGGCCTGCTCGGCATGGGCCCCTTTCCTACTGAAGAAACCATCGATGCCGACATGATCAACGCCGGCAAACAAACGGTGACCGCGCGTATCGGCGCGTCGATCTTCTCATCGGCCGAGTCCTTCGCGATGATTCGCGGGGGTCATGTCGACCTGACCGTGCTGGGCGCCTTTGAAGTCGACGTGCAAGGCAACATCGCCTCGTGGATGATCCCCGGCAAACTGGTCAAGGGCATGGGCGGCGCCATGGACCTGGTGGCCGGCGCGGACAACATCATCGTCATCATGACCCACGCGTCCAAGGACGGTGAGTCCAAGCTTCTGTCCAAATGCAGCCTGCCGCTGACCGGCGCCGGGTGCATCAAGCGTGTGCTGACCGACCTGGCTTACCTTGAAATCGAAAATGGCGCGTTCATTCTCAAAGAACGTGCGCCGGGCGTCAGCGTCGAAGAGATTGTCGCCAAGACCGCCGGTAAACTGATCGTGCCGGATCACGTTCCGGAAATGCAGTTCGCTGCCCAGTGAGGAATTCTTCCATGCAAGACGTCGTTATTGTTGCCGCCACCCGAACCGCCATCGGCAGTTTCCAGGGCTCGCTGGCCAATGTGTCCGCCGTTGACCTCGGTGCCGCGGTGATCCGTCAGCTGCTGGCGCAAACCGGCCTGGACGTTGCTGAAGTCGATGAAGTGATCATGGGCCAGGTGTTGACCGCCGGTGCCGGGCAGAACCCGGCGCGCCAGTCCGCGATCAAGGCCGGCCTGCCGTTTACCGTGCCGGCGATGACCCTGAACAAGGTCTGCGGCTCGGGTTTGAAAGCCTTGCACCTGGCCACTCAGGCGATCCGCTGCGGCGACGCCGAGGTGATCATTGCCGGCGGCCAGGAAAACATGAGCCTGTCCAACTACGTCATGCCCGGAGCCCGCACTGGCCTGCGCATGGGTCACGCTCAAATCGTCGACACCATGATCAGCGACGGCCTGTGGGATGCGTTCAACGATTACCACATGGGCATCACCGCCGAGAACCTGGCGGACAAGTACAACCTGACCCGCGAGCAACAGGACGCCTTCGCCGCGGCCTCGCAGCAGAAAGCCACGGCTGCCATCGAAGCCGGGCGTTTTGTCGATGAGATCACACCGATCCTGATCCCGCAGCGCAAGGGCGATCCGCTGTCCTTTGCCACCGATGAACAACCGCGTGCCGGCACCACCGCTGAAGCGCTGGGCAAACTGAAACCGGCCTTCAAGAAGGACGGTTCGGTGACTGCCGGTAACGCCTCGTCCCTGAACGACGGTGCTGCCGCCGTGATCCTGATGAGCGCCGACAAAGCCAAGGCCCTGGGTCTTCCAGTGCTGGCGAAAATCGCCGCTTACGCCAACGCGGGCGTCGACCCGGCAATCATGGGCATCGGCCCGGTCTCGGCCACGCGCCGTTGCCTGAGCAAGGCTGGCTGGTCCATCGACCAATTGGACCTGGTCGAGGCCAACGAAGCCTTCGCCGCGCAATCCCTGGCGGTGGCCAAGGACCTGGAATGGGACTTGAACAAGGTCAACGTCAACGGCGGCGCCATCGCCCTCGGTCACCCGATCGGTGCGTCGGGCTGCCGGGTGCTGGTGACCCTGCTGCACGAAATGATCAAGCGCGACGCCAAGAAAGGCCTCGCCACCTTGTGCATTGGTGGTGGTCAGGGCGTGGCTTTGGCGATCGAACGGGCGTAAAGCGTTCAACAGACTGCGCGGGGACCCACGAAGAACCGCGCGGTCTGGTAACACCCCCGGTGTTCCTGCGTTGCAGGCTTTTGTGGCGAGGGAGCTTGCTCCCGCTGGGTTGCGAAGCAGCCCCAAAATCCCGGCAATTGTCGAAGATTTTGCGAGCGCTTCGCGCTCGAGCGGGAGCAAGCTCCCTCGCCACAGTCAGTATCTGTATGGACTGACAGTCATCAGAAGCACCGGGTTCTTTTTTGCCCCAGCCTTCAGGCAAATTTCACCAGGTTGAGCGTGGGCAACGGGCCGTCCGGAAAACCGCGTTATCGTTCATCGCGAGCAGGCTCGCTCCCACAGGGTTTTGTGTTCACCTCAGACCCACTGTGGGAGCGAGCCTGCTCGCGCTGAGGCCGGCCCAGTCACCCCAAAAATTGCAAGATCAACCAGCTATTCGCTCCACTGATCACCCCAAACAACCCCCACGCCAACACCCGCGTCGGCCAGCGATTCACAAACGGTCCCATCAATTTGTGATCGTTGGTCATGCGAATCAGCGGGTACAACGCAAACGGCAACTGCAGACTCAACACCACCTGACTCAACACCAGCAACTTGCCGATCGCATTGTCACCCATCAGCCAGACGCCGATGAACGCCGGGATCAACGCCAGCCCCCGGGTAATCAGCCGTCGTTGCCAGCACGGGATCCGCAGGTTCAGATAACCCTCCATGATCACCTGCCCCGCGATGGTCCCGGTAAACGTCGAGCTCTGCCCGGACGCCAGCAAGGCCACCCCGAACAACACACTGGCCAAGGCGCCGCCCACCAGTGGGTCGAGCAAGTGATAGGCGTCCTGGATGTCCACCACATCGGTATGCCCGCTCTGATGAAAGGCCGCCGCGGCGAGGATCAGGATCGCCGCATTGACCAGCAGCGCCAACGCCAGAGAGCCAATGGTATCGATCCGCGCCAGTTTGACCGCGTCCCGCTTGCTGGCCAGGTCCTTGCCGATCATTCGGGTCTGTACGATCGAGGTGTGCAGGTACAAGTTATGCGGCATCACCGTGGCCCCGAGGATGCCAATGGCCAGGTACAGCGGCGCGGCATCGCCAATGGCAGACAGGGACGGCGTAAATCCACGGGCGACGTCCGGCCAGTACGGCTTGATCAGCAGCAACTCGACGAAGAAGCACACGCCGATGGTGCTCACCAGCACCAGCATGATCGCTTCCAGGCGGCGGAAACCACGGTTTTGCAGGGCCAGCACCAGCAGCGTGTCAAACGCGGTCAGCGCGATGCCGACAGTCAGCGAACAGCCCAGCAGCAAGTGAAAGGCCAGTGCGCAACCGAGCACTTCCGCCAGATCGGTGGCGATGATCGAGATTTCCGCCAGCACCCATTGAGTCCGCGCGGTCCGTGTGCTGTAGCGCTCCCGGGACAGCTGCGCCAGATCGCGGCCGGTGGCGATGCCCAGGCGCGAACACAGACACTGCACCACCATCCCCGCCAGACTCGCCAGCAGCACCACGAACAACAGGCTGTAACCAAAACGCGAACCGGCCTCGATGGCGGTCGCCCAGTTGCCCGGGTCCATGTAGCCGATGGACACCAGCAAGCCAGGACCGGCAAAGCGCAGCATGCGTTTGAAAAATGAAGCGTTGGGATCAACTGCAACGCTGCCCGCCACTTCCGGCGGGCAAAATGGCGCAGTGCCAACCTTGGGCAAACTGAATTTCACGGACACATCCGTCGACAGGTGGAAAAGCGCAGCTTAGACGTTTCAGCCCCTGCGCCCAAGGGGCAAATGCCCGGGTATCAGGCGCCGTGGCGGCGGAAGAACAAGGTCACCTGGCCCAATTCAACACCGAACTTGGTCATGGCGGAGCGATTGGCCATGGTGTTTTCGTCCAGCAAGTACATCCAGTCGTCGAAATGCACCTGGTAGACCTTGTCGTCCACCGGCAGGCTCAGTTCATAGCGCCAGTGCAGCGCGTTGCCGGCGACCTCACCGCGAGACTCGCCGACCACATCGCCGGCCGTACCGCGCCAACGGCCAGGGCCGTCCGGGTACAACGTCCAGACACGGGTCTGCTTCGTGCCGTCGCTGTAGGTAAAGGCTTCATGCATGATCAGGTTCTGACCGTCCATTCGGCTGTTGATCAGCACATGAAAGCGTTTGACCACCTCGCCCGAGCGCTTCTGGAACATTCCCCAGCCATCCACTCGGCCGACGAAGAACCCGGGTAGATCGAGCTTGGGGTTTTGCTCGCTGTAATGCTGCACATCGACGCTGCAACCCGCCAGGCAGACGCACAACACCAGCAGCAGATTTTTCAACATGTCATGCACCTCAAGGCTTGGCGCTGCCCAGCAACTGCTGGCGCAACTCCGGATTACGTGTACGTGGGTCGAGCCAGATATCGAAAAAGGCCCGGGCGAATTGCGGGTCTTTCACTTCGTGTTGCGGCTGCTGGCCGACAAAGAACCGCGCGCCCTGCCCCGGCAAATAAACGCCGGTAATGCGCATGCCGGCTTTTACGTCGACGAACGACTGTTGCATCTGCACCTTCCAGCGCTCGAGTTGCTCGGTGCTGACCGAGGCGCCGGACAACCGCTTGATTTCATCGACACTGGCCTGCACCAAATCATCGCGGGAAATGCTGCGCTGATAGATCAGCTCCAGGGCAAACGGCTGGTCTGGCGCCAAAGGCCGGGCCGCACTCCAGAGCCGAGCGTTGTAGACATCGAATCCGAACACCCGAAACTCGCCGGCGCCGATGATCTGCGCGCCGGGCAATGCCTCCTGCCAATTGGCCAAGGCCTGGGTGCATGACAATCCCAGCAACAACACACCGTGATACAGGCGCAACCGGAGTCTGTTCATCGCGTTTTTCTCACCATGGGCATCTGTTAAAAACTTATACGCAAAGCTACGTTTTGTACAATTATTTGAGTTGCAAGTTTTGTATACAAAACCCCCTCATTCCTAGAGCAATCCTGCGTCCGCAGTGCTAACGTTGGCGCCTCACTCAGGTCGGAGACGTGTGCGTGCTGATGCTCAAGCTGCTGGTGATTCCAGGCTTCCTCTTGTTGATTTCCCTGGCTGGCAAACGCTGGGGCCCCAGCGTGGCCGGTTGGCTGTCGGGATTGCCGGTGGTGGTCGGGCCGATTCTGTTCTTCCTTGCCATCGAACAAGGCCAGGTGTTCGCCGCTCAATCAGCGACGGCGGCGTTGTCGGCGATGTCCGCGATGATTGCCTTCTGCGTGACCTACGCCCAGGTCGCTCAACGGGCAGGATGGCCATGGGCGTTGACCATTTCACTGCTGGTCTGGTCCGCCGTGGCCGTGGTGCTCTCGCTGATACCCCCCTCGCTGATGTTCTCGGTGATCGCGGCCGCCACCGCGCTGCTGGCGGCGCCGTACCTGTTTCCCAGTGTGCAACCCATCGTTACAGGCCCGGCGCCGAAGTCCGACAGACTGCTGCTGCGCATGATGGCCGGCGCCCTGCTCACCCTCGCCGTGACCTTACTCGCCAGCACCGTCGGCGAAGGCTGGAGCGGTTTGCTCGCGGTGTTCCCGGTACTCGGCAGCGTGATGGCGGTGTTTTCCCAGCAAACCCGCGGCCCGGCGTTTACGGCAGCATTGCTGCGGGCGACGGCGACCGGCATGTATTCGTTCGCGGCGTTTTGCCTGGTGTTGGCGCTGGCGTTGCCCGACATGGGCATGAGCGCCTTTGCCCTCGGTGTTGCGGTGTCCGTGGGGATGTTGGGCATAACCAGGCGCTTGCTGGCGCGACCGATCAACTCGACGACCGAGACTGGACGATCAGCGATCAAACGCTAAGCTCCTTCACATCCAGAGGGCCAGGATGTCGCCCGCTACGTGCTGAAGGAACAGACATGAGTCTCGCATCGTCCCTCGTCCGTCCCCCCCACTCAGCCACCGCCGTTGGCGTGATCGCGATAGTTCTCTGGTCCTGCCTCGCGCTGTTGACCACCCTCACCGAAGGCATTCCGCCCTTTGAACTGCTGACACTGAGCTTCGGCATAGCGTTTGTGGCGAGCCTGGTAATTCTGGGTCGGCGCGGGCTCGCCGGCTTCAGTAGCTGGCGACAGCCCTGGGCGGTATGGGTGACCGGGTTCGTGGGCATTTTCGTTTATCACGCGCTGTATTTTTTCGCGCTCAAAGTAGCCCCGGCGGCCGAAGCCAGTCTGATCAACTACCTGTGGCCGCTGTTGCTGGTGCTGCTCTCGGCGTTCTCGGCCGGGGAAAAGCTGCACAAACGGCAAATGCTCGGCGCGCTGCTGGGGCTGGCCGGCACCGCGTTCATCATGCAACAACACGGCCCGGAGGCTGGCGCCTCGATGCCCATCGCCGGTTATCTCGCGGCCTTCGGCTGTGCGGTGATCTGGGCCGGTTACTCGGTGATCAACCGACGGTTCAACAACGTGCCCAGCAGCATCATCGGCGGGATCTGCGGTATGTCGGCCGTGTCCGGTCTGATTTGCCATCTGGCCTTCGAAACCACGGTACTGCCTGATCCCGGCCAATGGACCGCGATTGTGGTGCTTGGCCTCGGGCCGGTCGGGTTGGCATTTCTTGCCTGGGACCACGCCACCAAACACGGCAGTCTGGCGACGCTGGGGGCGCTTTCCTATCTGGCACCGTTGATATCGACGTTATTGCTGCTTGCCGTGGGACGCAGCCAGGCCGGTCCGATCCTGATCATCCCTGCCGTGTTGATCATCGCGGGGGCGGTGATCGCCACGTCGAGCGCAAGCGATAGAGCGCCCGCAACACGTTCAATTGTTCCGAACGAGTAAAGCTGCCGAACCCGATGAACGTTGCCCTGCTACTTGAAGCGTCTGGCTACGCGCATTACATCCTCGGCGAGAACGGCCTGGCGGCCGACCCGAACGTCAAGCGTCTGTTCGATGAAATCAGCGCCCGCCCGGGCGCCCAGAGTGTGCGGGGTCTGAGGGAGAAATGGGTGTTCAAGGCCGAGTTCAACGAAGAAACCCGTCATAACTGTTTGCGCAAAATCAGGCCTGAGACTGTGGCGAGGATGGTTTTCGGCAGCTGCTACAAATCGTGTTCCATGGGATGATTGCGGCGAATGCGCGATCATCCCTGGAGTTTCCGAATGTCATTGTTGAGTAAAAAAGCCGTTGTCCTGTTACTGACGGCGGCCGCCAGCCTGGGGGCGTTGAATGCCTCTGCCGCCAAGGCCACCGCCAGCGATAAAGCGCCAGCGCAAGTGGTCTCGATGCTCGGCGGCAAGTTCAAGTTCACCCTGCCCAAGGGCTTCATCGCCAACCCGCTCCCGGCCGGCGACGCGGCTACCGGTACAGCCGGGGCAACGGGCACCATGTACACCAACCAGACCACCAAAACCGTCGTAATCGCCGCTGAAAACACCATCCCCGGTGGCGCCAACGTCAAGGATAACGACGGTCCGTTCCTCGACTCCGCAGCGGCCGACTTCGCCTCAGAACAAGCCAAGGCGCTGCCGGACTTCACCAAACTCAGCGAAAAAAGCCTGACGCAGAAAGGCACCGGTCTGGGCTTGCGGCAGATCGACAGCACCGCCACCCAGGGCGGCGGCAAAACCCTCGACACCACAGTGATGGCCGCGTCCAACACGCGCATGGCGATCGTTCAGGTGATTTCCCGCCTCAGCGACAACGGCGGCCACGAGACGCTGGTCAAGCAGATCGTCAGCGGCAAATAAGCTTCAAGGGTTGAGGCGCTGCAACCAGGCGCTCAAATCCTGCATTTCGGTGGCACTGATGCTGTGACCGACACCGGGGTAGGCATGAAATTCAGGCTTGAGAGACAGGCTCTGTAACAGGCTGTTGGCCTCGGTGCCGTCGATGTACGGCAAGCGTTTGTCTGCCGTGCCATGACCGATGAAGATCGCCAGCTTCTGGCGTTTTTCATCCGGTTTGAGTTCGGATTTCAGCACCGGCAGAATCCGCCCGCTCAGCGCCGCAATCCCGCCGACGGCTTCGGGATGACGCAGCGCCACCTCGTAGGACATGATCGCGCCCTGGCTGAAACCCACCAGGAAGACCTTGTCGGGTTCGGTGTGATACTTCTTCGCCGCCTGTGCAATGAAGTCCAGCAGCACCTGGCCGCTGGCCTTCAGATCATCGGTCTCACCGTTGTAGGCAGCGTTGCCCTTCTCGCGAAACCACTTGTAACTGCCCTCCTCCATCACCATCGGTGCCCGCACTGACAGGAAGGTGTATTGCGCAGGCAATTGATCCTTGATATCGAACAGGTCCTGCTCGTTACTGCCGTAACCGTGGAGGAAAATCACCAGGGGCTGGTGGCGGGACTCGGGATGCGCCTGCTCAAGGTATTTGAGCGGCAGATCAGTGTGCAGCGGGGTTTCAGCGTGGACGGTGGCCGAGGCCAGCAGCGTCAGCAGAGCGAGAAACTTCAACATAAACCTTCCTTCACAAGTGCAGGATTCGGGGGGAGCCTAACACTGTGCGCACAGCAAGGGGATTTGTGGCGCTGTTGATGCCGTCTTCGCGAGCAGGCTCGCTCCCACAGTGGACGTGTGTCGCACATCAAACCTGTGGGAGCGAGCCTGCTCGCGAAGAGGCCTTTGGCAATGGCGACAACCCTCAGTCGTTAACCAGTTTCCCCACCCGAATCACCTCACGCCCCGCCACCTTCGCCTGCCACGTCCCCGGCTGCGTATACCGCCCGCGATCAATCGCAAACAACACACCGCTGGTCCCGGCGCGCACGGTTGTCACGCGGTCGCTCAGCGGATCAACCACCTCAAACAGCGCATCGCCCTTCTCCACCCACTCACCCGAATCACGCAGAAAACTGACCACCCCGTGATGCGGTGCAAACAGGTATTCGGTGCCCTCGAACGGCATGCCTTCACAGCACTCGCTGGGTGCCGCAGGCCAGGTGCCCGTGATGAAGCCCTGCTCGGCGAGGAACCCCAGGATCGCCTCGCAATTGGCCTGGGCCTGATCGACTCGCGTATCGCCCATGCTGCCCAGTTCCAGCGTCGTCGCCAGATTGGCCGGGGGAATCGCCGCCTCGGGGAAGGCCCGCGCCAGGCGCAGCCACGGCGACGAACAGGACTCATCGAATGAACTGCCGCCGGAGTCTTCACAGAGCAACGCCACCCCGGCCTTCAGACGCGCGGCCAGGGATTGCCACTGCGGCCAGTGTTGTGGCAACGCATACAAATGAATGGCCGCATCGAAATCGCAATGCAGGTCCAGCGTGATGTCAGCCTCGCAGGCGTGCCGCAGCAGCAGGCGGTGCATGGCTTCCAGCTGCGAAGCCGGTGCCGGCAAGTCGTCGAGGACTTGGCCCATGGTCTGGCGAATCAGCGCGATGTTGGCCTGCGCATCTTGACCCAACTGGTCGCCAATCAATGCGGCCACCGGGGTGCTGAGTTCAACGAAGGCGCGGTTGAAGTTCTTGCCGCTGCCCAGCTCGAAGCGCCCCATATGGCTGCCTTGCAGGTGCTGGTCAAGACCGATCGGATTGGCCACCGGCACCAGCTCGATCACGCCCTGCAACTGGCCCTGGGTTTCGAGTTCGGCCAGGCGTTTCTTCAGCTCCCAGGCTGTGCGCATACCGGGCAACTCGTCAGCGTGCAGGCTGGCCTGGATGTAAACCTTGCGAGGACCCGCGCCGTAACGAAACACGCTGAGGGTGCGTTCGGTGCCCAGGTGGCTCCAGGGCAGAGGATGGTCGATGCGTTGCATGGTCACTCCTGAATGGCTGAACGGCGAAAATCACCTGTGGGAGCGAGCCTGCTCGCGAAAACGGTGGGTCAGTCAACATAAATGCAGCTGAACGACCGATTTCGCGAGCAGGCTCGCTCCCACAAGGGATTTCATTTCAACACAGAGAGGGCATAAAAAATGGCAACCGCGTCAACGGTTGCCACTTTTTTGAACGGCGTGATTACTGGCCGTAAACGTCAAAGTTGAAGTACTTGTCTTGCACTTGCTTGTACTTGCCGTTGGCGCGGATTTCGGTGATGGCGGTGTTGAATTTGTCGGCCAGCGCAGTATCGCCCTTGCGCACAGCGATACCGGCGCCGCCGCCGAAGTACTTGGCGTCTTCGTAGGTCGGGCCGACGAAAGCGAAGCCTTTACCGGCGTCGGTTTTCAGGAAACCGTCGTCCAGGTTGACCGAGTCGGCCAGCAGCGCGTCTACGCGACCGGACACCATGTCCAGGTTGGCTTCCTGCTGGGAGCCGTAGCGAACCAGGTTGATACCGGCCGGAACCAGTACTTCGGTGGCGAAGCGGTCGTGGGTACTGGCGCGCAGCACACCGACTTTCTTGCCCTTGAGTTCGGTCAGCGGGTCCTTGATGTCGGTGCCGGCCTTCATCACGAAACGGGCCGGGGTGTGGTAGTACTTGATGGTGAAATCGACGTTCTTCTTACGATCGTCAGTGATGGTCATGGACGACAGGATCGCGTCGATTTTCTTCACTTTCAGTGCCGGGATCAGGCCATCGAATTCTTGCTCGACCCAGGTGCACTTCACTTTCATCTGCTCGCACAGCGCGTCGCCGATATCGACGTCGAAACCGGTGAGTTTACCGTCAGGGGTTTTCATCGAGAATGGCGGGTAACCGGCTTCGATACCGATGCGGATCGGCTTGGCGTCATCGGCCACGGCGGTCAGGGACAACATCGACAGTGCCAAGGCACCAAACATCACTAGCTTCTTCATTTATAACTCCTGTGTGCGGAGGCTTTTATTGGCAGCTTTCGAATGACTTTCGGTCGGTGAAGATCGAAGTGGCCGGCAGTCTAGAATGGCTTCTAATGGGCAAATTGTTTTTAAGCGACAAATACTTATAGAAACGTGGCTGCTCCATTCAAAGCCCTTGAAGCGTGCGCCAAGGCGGTGCAAGGACTGTAGGACAAGCCCTTTTTTCAGACAAAACCTACACGCAAAAACTACAGAGAGTACCGATGCCCACCTTGAATCTGATCCAGCACCACCCCGCCGAAGGTCCAGGCGCCATTGCCGATTGGGTAGCGTCCAGAGGGGTGACGCTGGACATCTTTCGCGCCGACCTCGGCCAGTTACCGCCGGTTAGCGCGGCGCCCGTGATCGTGCTGGGTGGACCTTATGAATCCAACGCCGGGCCGGCGTGGCTGGAAGCAGAACGGCAGTGGCTGGCGGCCAGCCTGGATCAGGGCGCGGCGGTGTTTGCGATTTGTCTGGGGGCGCAGTTGCTGGCGCTGAGTCTGGGCGGAAACGTGCGGCGGATGGATCGGTCCGAAACCGGCTGGACCACCGTGACGTTCGTCGATGGCCGGACGCTGAAGGTGCTGGAGTGGCACGAAGACGCAATCGACTTGCCGCCTGATGCGCAAGTGCTGGCCAGCAGCGATCAATGTGAACAGCAGATGTATCGCGTGGGGCCGACGCGGGTGGGCTTGCAGTTTCATCCAGAGTGGAATGCGGAGTCGGTGGCCATGCTCAATGCGCACTTTGGAGAGGAGTCGCCGTTGCCTCGGGGGCAACAGGACAGCGCCGCCCATGCAGCCGTGTTCGAATGGTTGCAGGCAACGCTGGATGGGTGGTGGGCAGCGTGCTCAAGCAGTCGCTGAACTAAGGATTGACGGGCTCCTGTGGCCAGTGAGCCTTTGTGGCAACGGAGCTTTTGTGGCGAGGGAGCTTGCTCCCGCTGGAGTGCGAAGCGCTCCCAAAAATCTTCGACAATTGCCAAGATTGCGGGGCTGCTGCGCAACCCAGCGGGAGCAAGCTCCCTCGCCACGATGGTTCAGCGCTGTCTGAATATCAACATTCGCAACCGATGGCGGTGGTGGCAGGCCGCTGCACCGCAACACTCAGTTCCAACCCCTCATCCAGCCACCCGGTCACGCCGCCGATCATCTCCTTGACCGGGTAACCCAGCGCCGCCAGCTTCACCGCCGCCTTGTGCACACCGTTACAGTGCGGCCCGGCGCAATAGACCACAAACAAGGTGGACGTCGGGTAACCCGCCAGGCTCTCGGCGGTGAGCAGGCGTCCCGGAATGTTGATCGCGCCGGGCACATGCCCGCGTTCGAACGCCAACGGTCCGCGAACGTCCACCAGCACAAAATCCACATCGCCGGCCTGTTGGCTGCCGTACACGTCGGAACAATCGGTTTCAAAGGTCAGACGGTTGCTGAAGTGCATCAGGGCAATGGCCGAAGGGGCTGCGGGAATGGCGCGGACCAGGCTGGTCATGGGCTTTACTCCAAAGTCTTGAGTGGGTATGAGAAGACTTTATCCGCCCGACGCTTGCGGCTACAGTGGCGCACAAGACACTTACCGGGAACTTTCCGCCAAATGCAACCGAACCCTGGATTGGTCGCGATTCTGGTCTACGACGGCCTCTGTACGTTCGAATTCGGCATCGCCGTGGAGATCTTCGGCCTGGCGCGGCCGGAGTTCGACTTCCCTTGGTATGAGCATCGTATCGTCGCCGTGGATCAGGGCCCGATGCGCGCCATGGGCGGGATTCAGGTGCTGGCCGATGGCGGCATGGAACTGCTCGAAGAGGCCCGCACGATCATCATTCCCGGCTGGCGCGATCGCAACGCGCCGGTACCGGAACACGTGCTCGCCGCCCTGCGCCAGGCGCATGCGCGGGGAGCGCGGTTGCTGTCGATCTGCTCCGGTGTGTTTGTGCTGGCGGCGACCGGCCTGCTGGACGGGCACGGCGCCACCACCCATTGGCGCTATGCCGCTGAGTTGGCCGAACGTTTTCCGAACATTCGGGTGGACCCGGATGTGCTCTATGTCGATTCCGGCCAATTGATCACCTCGGCGGGCAGCGCGGCGGGGATCGATGCGTGCCTGCACCTGGTGACGCGGGACTTAGGCACGCAGGTGGCCAACTCAGTGGCGCGGCGCCTGGTGATGTCGCCGCAACGCACCGGCGGTCAGGCGCAGTTTATTCCTACGCCCGTCAGCCCGACGCCGCGCAGCGATTTGTCCCGTGTCATGCAGTGGGCCCGGGAACGCTTGCACGAACCGCTGGAGGTTCGCGAACTGGCGAGCGAGGCGGCCATGAGTGAACGCACGTTTCTGCGTCGGTTTACTGAAGCCACCGGCATGCCGCCCAAGGCGTGGTTGCAGCATGAGCGGCTGGCGCGGGCGAAGGAGTTGCTGGAGAGCACCGGGCAAAACACCGACCAGATTGCCGCGCAGTGTGGGTATCGCTCGGTGGAGAGCTTTCGCGTGGCGTTTCGTGGGGTGGTGGGCGTGCCGCCGTCAGTGTATCGGGAGCGGTTTGGGCGTGGGGTCAAAGCCATTATTTGAGGTGCGGTTGAGGGCCTCTTCGCGGGCAAGCCTCGCTCCTACAGGTATTGCGTCGCCTTTGTAGGAGCGAGGCTTGCCCGCGAAGACATCAGCTCAGGCACCGTTTACCTCAAGGCTTGCGCAACAGGTAAGTATCCATAATCCACCCATTCGCCACCCGCGCCGCCTTGCGCACCCGCTCAATCTCCGGCGCCACGTCCTTGAGCTTGCCGCTGATCAGGATTTCATCCGGCGTCCCCAGATACGCGCCCCAGTAAATCTCCGTCTCCTGATCCGCCACTTGATGGTAGGAATCCTCGGCATCGAGCATCACCACGAGGCTGTCGGCATCGCTCACTTGCCCCGCCGCCAGCCGTCGGCCAGTGGTGATTTCAATTGAGCGGCCGATGCTATTCAGCGGTACCTTGTGTTGCGCCGCCAGCGCCTGAACGCTGGTGATTCCGGGGATCACGTCATACTCGAACGCACAACGGCCCGAGGCCAGGATCGCCTGCAAAATCCGCAGGGTGCTGTCGTACAACGCCGGATCGCCCCACACCAGAAAACCGCCGCACTGGCCGTCGGACAGTTCCTCATTGATCAGCCGCTCGAAGGTCTGCTGCTTGGCGAGGTTCAGATCGTCGACACTGGTCTTGTAGTCCACCTCCCCGCGCTCGCGTTCCGGGCTATGGGCTTGGACGAAGCGGTAGTCGTGACCGGTGATGTAGCGCTCGCAGATCTCACGGCGCAGGTCGATCAATTTGTCCTTGCTCTGGCCCTTGTCCATCAGGAAAAACACGTCGACGAGGTTCAGCGCCTTCACGGCCTGCATTGTGATGTAGTCAGGGTTGCCGGCGCCGATGCCGATGACCAGCAGCTTCTTCATCAAATTTCTCCTTCAAGCAAGCGCAGGCGCCAGCGGCCGGTGAACCGCAACTCGACGGCCGACAACGGTTCGACGTCGATCAGGTTGAATGCCTTGGCCTGCAACACCTGCGTCAGTGCTGCGCGAATGACAAAGGGATGGGTGATGGCAAGGACATGCCCCGGTGTTGCCACAAGGGCCTGGAGCCACTGCGCCACGCGTTCACAGAGTTGCGCGACCGACTCACCGCCATGGGGCGCCGAGGTCGGATCATCTAGCCAGGTTTGCAGTGCCTTGGGTTCGGACTTTTGCAGGTCATTGATCCGCACCCCGCTCCACCGTCCGAAGTCACAATCCCTCAGTGCCGAAACGATTTCAACGTCATTGCCAAACAACTCGGCGGTCTGCTGCGTGCGCAACTCCGGCCCACAGAGCACCCGTGGCGCCCCCTCGAACTGACTGCTGCGCGAACCCTTTGCCAATTGGCCATAAAATTCCAACGGCTCATTCGTAGGAAAACTCGCCAATTTTTGTGCGACTGTTCGCGCGTGGCACATCAGGGTCAAACGGGTTGCCTGCACGGTTTATCACCCTGTCGATGAAATGGAAAACGGCTCGATGCCGCCGATAATCACGCAATTGTGCCGCAAGACGCTTGATCCAGGGCGTTTCGTTTGCATCAGCACCGACGCGACGCGAGCTTGTTTAACCCATTAAGTTAGGCAATCTCTGACACCCGTGTGGGCGATGGACTACAAAGCCAGTCGACTTCCGTGTAGCCCTCAGCGCACGGGCTTTTCGCCCCATTTTGGGGCCTTGAAAAACCACGGAAAGTTTCGCTAGACATGTAGCATGCGCTACATAAATACTGTTTTAGCGATTTATGAAACAAAACCGACATACCCATCCAGCAGGAGCCCGGATGCCCTCTCTCAGAGACCTGATCACCGATCCCGCCCTGGACCTTACGCCGGCGGAACGCAAAGTCATCCGTGCCTTGCTGGACCAATACCCGCGTAACGGGCTGGGACCGATGTCACGCTTGGCCGAACATGCCGGTGTCAGCGACCCCACCATTGTGCGGCTGGTGAAAAAACTGGGTTTCAGCGGTTACGCCGATTTCCAGGATGCCTTGCTCAGTGACATGGACCACCGCCTCCGGTCCCCCAGCGCCCTGTTGCAGCTTCGTTCTCATGTTCAGAAAGACGACGCCTGGAGCCATTACCTGGCGGAGACCCATCGGGCGCTGGTGGATACCCATGCGCTGACCCAACCCGAAGATGTGCGGATTCTGGTGCAGTGGCTGCTCGATACCCGTCATCAGGTTCACTGCTTTGGCGGGCGCTTCAGCAGTTTCCTCGCCAATTATTTGCTCAACCATTTGCGCCTGCTGCGCCCGGGCTGTTTCGCCCTGGAAGACAACGCACAACTGCCGGACCGGCTGTTCGACGTGCAGCGTCAGGACGTGGTGCTGGTGTTCGACTATCGCCGCTACCAGTCACAGGCCCTGCGCGTAGCCAATGCGGCGAAAAGCCGATACGCCCGGGTGGTGTTGTTCACGGACATCTATGCTTCACCGCTGCGGGAAATGGCCGACCTGATTATCAGTGCGCCGGTGGAATCGGTGTCGGCCTTCGACACCATGGTTCCGGCGCTGGCCCAGATCGAGGCGCTGATTGCCTGCCTGACCCTGCGCAGCCCGGAGCTGGCCGATCGCCTGGAAGGCATCGATGCCCTGCGAACCGATTTCGCCACCCACCTGCTGGAGGATAAATAAGGATGTTCACGCTCCCCCACCACTCGCCCCGGGACTTGCCGTTCACTGCCGATCACACCGCGCTGTTGCTGGTGGACATGCAGCGTGCCTGGCTCGAACCGCAGTTCGACCCGCACCTCAACGGACCGGATGGCGAGTACTTCCTGACCCGCACCCACATGCAGGTGGTGCCCAATCAACGCCGATTGCTCAGTGCCTTTCGCAGCGCGCAGCAAAATGTGCTGCACACGATCATCGAAAGCCTGACCGCCGATGGCCGCGACCGCTCGCTGGACCACAAGCTCTCGGACATGCACTTGGCCAAGGGCAGCCCCCAGGCGCGGATCATCGACGACCTGACGCCGACAGAAAACGAAATCGTCTTGCCCAAGACTTCTTCCGGGGTCTTCAACTCCACCAACATCGACTACGTGTTGCGCAACCTTGAAACGCGGCACCTGATCATCGCCGGCATCGTCACCGACCAGTGCGTGGACATGGCGGTGCGTGACGCCGCCGACCGTGGCTACCTGGTGACGCTAGTGGAGGATGCCTGCGCGACCTACACGCCGGAGCGTCATCAAGCCTGCCTGAACGCGATCAAGGGTTACTGCTGGATCACCGACACCCAGACCGTGCTCGGCCGGTTGCAGGAGATGCAAGCATGAGCGAACGCCTGTCGCCGCTGCCCATGACCACCCTCGTCACCACCGACTTGATCGGCGTGACACGTGGCCGTTCGTTCCCGACGGACGAACTTGAACATTACCTGGCGACGGGCTGCGGCTGGGTGCCGGCCAACAGCGCCCTGACCCCGCAAGACATCATCGCCTCCACCAACCCGTGGGGCGCCTATGGCGATTTACGCCTGATTCCCGACCTGAGCAGCCGGGTGACAGTCAGTAACGGCCCGGATGCCGCGGCCCCGGCGCTGGACTTCATCCACAGCGACATTCACGAAACCGATGGCCGCCCGTGGGGCGCCTGCCCACGCACGTTGTTGCGCAATGAAGTGCAGCGGTATCGCGCCGAATTGGGCTTGCAGGTCAACGCCGCGTTCGAACATGAATTCAACCTGAGCAGCGGCGCGGCCGATCAGCTGGCGTTCTCCCTTGAGGCCCAGCGTCAGGGCGCCGAGTTCGGTGGCTGGCTGCTCAGCGCCCTGCGCGCCGGTGGCGTCGAACCGGAAATGTTCCTGCCCGAATACGGCAAGCATCAATACGAAATCACCTGCCGCCCCGCCCTCGGCGTGGCCGCTGCGGACCGTGCGGTGAACGTGCGCGAGATCACCCGCGAGATCGCCCGGCAGATGGCCCTGGACGTGAGCTTCGCGCCGAAGACGTCCGAGCATGCCGTGTGCAACGGCGTCCATCTGCATGTCAGCCTGTTGGATCTGGACGGCCAACCGCTGATGTACGACGCCGGCACGATCAATGGCCTGTCGACCCTCGGCCAGCACTGGGCCGCCGGCATCCTTCATTACTTGCCAGCGCTGTGCGCGTTTACCGCACCGACACCGGTGTCCTACGAGCGCTTGCAGCCGCATCACTGGAGCGCCTCCTACGCCTGCCTCGGCCAGCGCAACCGCGAAGCGGCGCTGCGGATCTGCCCGACCGTGAGCCTGGGCGGCAAATCGGTGGCGGCGCAATACAACCTGGAATTTCGCGCCATGGACGCCACGGCGTCGCCGCACCTGGCGATGGCCGCGCTGCTGATCGCCGGTCGCCTGGGCATCGAGCAACGCCTGGCCTTGAACGCGATCACCGATGAAATCCCCGATTCCCTGAACGAAGAACAACGCCAGGCCCACGGCATCGTCGCCCTGCCCGCCTCCCTTGCCGAGGCGCTCGAGTGCCTGCGCAACAGCGAGGCGCTGATCGAAGCCCTGCCGAGCGCGTTGATGGACACCTGGTTCGCCCTTAAAACCGAGGAACTGACGCTGACGGAACAGCTGTCCCCCGCCGAACGCTGTGAGCACTATGCACGCCTGTACTGAATCCGCTGAACTTGGCCTGTACACCGAGCCCGCGTACACCCTGAGCCGCGAAGACTCGGCGCACCCGTTGATTCTGGTGTGTGAACACGCCAGCCGTTTTATTCCACCCGGGTTGAATGACCTGGGCCTGAGTCACGACGCGGCCCGCGAGCATATCGCCTGGGACATTGGTGCGCTGGCGCTTGCTGAAGGTTTGTCCCAGGCACTGGGGGCGACGTTGCTGGCGGCCAATTACTCACGGCTCTTGATTGACCTCAACCGCCCGCGCCATGCCCCGGACAGCATCCCGCTGCAGAGCGAGATTTATCCGATACCGGGTAATCGGGATCTGGACGAAGTCACGCGCGAGTACCGCCGCGAATGCCTGTTCAAGCCGTTTCATGCCCGGCTGCAAACCTTGATCGACCAACGAATCGCCCAAGGGCGGCCGGTCCGGGTGGTCGGCATTCACAGTTTCACCCCGGTTTTCCACGGCCAACCGCGCGCGCTGGAAGTCGGCGTGCTGTTTGGCGAAGCCAGGGACTACGCCCAACGATTGATTGACGGGTTGAGCCAGCACCCCTTGAAGGTTGCCAGTAATGAGCCGTACAAAATCAACCCGCTGGGCGACATGACCGTGCCGGTGCACGGCGATGCACGGGGACTGGAATCGGTGTTGATCGAGGTGCGCAACGATCTGCTGCGCACCGCTGAAAACGTCAGTCGCTGGGCAGGTTATCTGGCTCCGCTGTTGTAAGAAATCGCGTCAAACCCGCAGCATGCAGCTGCTTTCATCCCAAGGAGTAGGGCTTCATGGAATTAGAAGAATTCGGCTACAAGCAAGAGTTGCAACGTAGCCTGTCGCTGACTGACCTGGTGGTGTACGGGATGATCTTCATGATCCCCATCGCCCCGTTCGGTGTGTACGGTTACGTCAACGCCGAAGCACCCGGCATGGTGCCGCTGGCCTACATCATCGGCATGGTGGCGATGCTGTTCACCGCCCTGAGTTACGGCAGCATGGCGCGGGCCTTTCCGATTGCCGGCTCGGTGTATTCCTACGCGCAACGCGGCCTCAACCCGCACGTCGGGTTTATCGCCGGCTGGCTGATGCTGCTCGATTACCTGCTGATTCCACCGCTGCTCTACGTGTACGCGGCCATGGCGCTGAATCACCTTTACCCTGACATCCCCAAGGTCGGTTTCATTCTGGCGTTTCTGGTCAGCGCGACCTTCGTCAACCTGCGGGGGATTACATTCACTGCCCGCATGAACATTGTCTTTCTGCTGGCGCAACTGGTGGTGCTGGGGATCTTCCTGTTCTACGCCTGGAATGCGCTGCACAGCGGCGGCGGTAACGGTCAACTGACCCTGGCGCCGCTGTACAACCCGGACACCTTCAATTTCGCCCTGCTGATGCAAGCCGTGTCGATTGCGGTCCTGTCCTTCCTCGGTTTCGATGCGATCTCCACCCTCGCCGAAGAAATCAAGGGCGACCCTGGCCGCAGCGTCGGCAAGGCAGCGCTGATTACGCTGCTGGTGATGGGCGTGATCTTCGTCGTGCAAACCTGGATTGCCACAGACCTGGCGGCCGGCATGGGCTTCACCTCCGCCGACACCGCGTTCTATGAAATCGCCGAAATCGCTGCCGGCAGCTGGCTGGCAACCCTGACTGGCGTGGCCACCGCCCTGGCCTGGGGCGTGGCGGTTGCCATCACCTCGCAAGCGGCGGTATCGCGTCTGCTGTTCGGCATGGCCCGGGACGGCAAGCTGCCGAAAGTGCTGGCCAAGGTTCACCCGAAACACAACACCCCCTACCTGAGCATTTACCTCGTAGCGGTACTGTCGCTGGTGATCTGCTACCTGTTCATCAACTCGGTGGACACCCTCACTTCGCTGGTGAACTTCGGCGCGCTGAGCGGTTTCATGTTGCTGCACCTGACCGTGATCAATTACTACTGGCGTCGGCAGAAGTCCGGCCAGGTGATCCGTCACCTGGTCTGCCCGGTGGTTGGCTTCATCATCGTCGCGGCCATCATGTACAACATGGGGGTCGATGCACAAAAACTCGGACTGATCTGGATTGCCCTGGGCCTGGTGTATCTGTTTTTCCTCAACAAACTGGGCGCCAGCACAGCGTTGCCCGACCCGAGCAACGGCTGACAAGAAAAAGAGCGGCGTCTGACAAGAAATCAGGCGACCGCCGATTTAATGCGTGGAAACCGACAGTGATAGTCAGGTTCGGCACACAGCGCCGAACCCTTTGATACAGGAGTACATCCATGCTGGTCTTACGCCCAGTCGAGTTAGCCGACCTGCCCCAGTTACAGCAACTGGCGCGCGACAGCCTGGTCGGTGTCACGTCCTTGCCGGACGACACTGAACGCCTGCGCCTGCGAATTCTCGACTCCTGCGCCTCGTTCGACAAAGACGTGGAAGGTCATGGCCCGGAGAACTATTTCTTCGTGCTGGAGGATCTCGCGGCCCGGCGTCTGGTGGGGTGCTCGGAGATCCTTGCCACCGCCGGCTTCAACGAACCGTTCTACAGTTTGCGCAACCGTCACTTCACCAGCGCCTCCCGGGAGCTGAACATCGAGCACGGCGTACCGGCGTTGTCGTTGTGTCAGGACCTCAGCGGCCACACCTTGCTACGGGGCTTTCACATCGATGCGGCGCTGGTGCGCACAGCGTTTTCGGAGTTGCTGTCCCGGGCGCGCCTGTTGTTCATTGCCGCCCATTCGCAGCGTTTTGCGCAAGCGGTGATCACCGAGATCGTCGGCTTCAGCACCGAGGAGGCGCAATCACCGTTCTGGGATGCGCTGGGCAAGCATTTCTTCGACCTGCCCTACGCCGAAGCCGAGCGGCTCTGCGGTCTGGAGAGCCGGACCTTCCTCGCCGAACTGATGCCGCAATACCCGATCTACGTGCCGATGCTGCCCCAGGCTGCGCAGGATTGCATCGGCCGGATCCACCCCGATGGCCAGGAGGCCTTCGATATTCTTGAGCGTGAGGGATTTGAAACCAACAGCTACATCGACCTGTTTGACGGTGGGCCGACGCTGTACGCGCGCACCTCGAACATTCTCTCCATCGCCCAAAGCCAGACCGGCACGGCGCAACGGGCTTCGCTGATCGATGCGTGCGGCCGTTACCTGGTGAGCAATGACGCGCTGAAGGACTATCGCGCGATCGTCGCCGAGTTGAATGTCCAGGCCGGGCAACCGGTGGGGTTGAGCGCCGAGATGTGTGCCGCCCTGAACGTCACCGATGGCAGCCCGATCCGGCTGATTGCCCTGTGAGCAGCACCCGGCCCCGTGCCCAACGACAGCGCCCGAACTGGCGCGAAGAAGGAGCTGCATCATGATTGTCCGCCCGGTTCGCATCACCGACCTGCCCGCCTTGATGGATCTGGTGCAACAGGCCGGCCCCGGGTTTACCACCCTGCCGGCCAACGAAGAACGCCTGGTGCACCGGGTGCGCTGGGCCCAGCGGACCTTCGCCGAGCAGGTCGAGCGTGCAGATGCCGATTACCTGTTCGTGCTGGAAGATGACGATCAGCAAGTGGTCGGCATCAGTGCGCTGGCCGGTGCCGTTGGCCTGCGTGAACCCTGGTACAACTATCGGGTCGGGCTGACCGTCAGTTCGTCGCCGGACCTGGGTATTCAACGGCAGATTCCGACGCTGTTCCTGAATAATGAAATGACCGGGCAATCGGAAATCTGCTCGCTGTTCCTGCGCCCCGATCAACGCCACGGCAGCAACGGTCGGTTGCTGTCCCTGGGGCGCTTGCTGTTCGTGGCCGAGTTCCCGCACCTGTTCGGCGACAAACTCATCGCCGAACTGCGCGGCAGCGCCGACGAACACGGCTGTTCACCGTTCTGGGACAGCCTGGGCCGGCACTTCTTCAAGATGGATTTCAGCCACGCCGATCACTTGTCGGGGCTGGGCAGCAAATCGTTCATCGCCGAACTGATGCCGCGCCAGCCGCTTTACACGTGCCTGCTCACCGAACAGGCCCAGGCCGTCATCGGCCAGGCCCACCCAAACACCGAACCGGCACTGAAGATCCTCAAGGCCGAAGGTTTTGTGCATCAGGGTTACATCGACATCTTCGACGCAGGCCCGGTGATCGAAGCCCCGGTCGCGAAAATCCGCACCGTGCGCGACAGCCAACCGCTGGTTTTGGCTATCGGCACGCCCGACGAGCAGGCCCCGGTGTGGCTGATCCACAATCGCCGCCTGGAAAACTGCCGCATCACCACCGCCCAGGCCAGGCTGGTGGGCAACAGCCTGGTCGTCGACCGACTCACGGCCAAACGCCTGCAACTGCAACCGGGTAACTCGGTGCGGGCCGTGCCGTTACCCAATCGGCAACAGCAGGCGGTGGCAGCGTGATCAGATCCTGAGTCCTCCGCCACCCTTGTGGTGAGTGGGGTTCACCTGTGGCGAGGGAGCTTGCTCCCGTTGGGCTGCGAAGCGGCCCCAAAACTGCCACCCTAATCTATTTTTCCAGACACACCGCCCCCATCGTTTTACGACTGCTGCGCAGCCGAACGGGAGCAAGCTCCCTCGCCACAGGTAAACCCGCTCGTCACAGAGGTCCGCGTCTATCTGAGCCCCCAGCAAAATTCGTCATCATCTTCCCCTCCTTCGCGTGATAGCCTTTTGTTCCTTCGGCGTTGACACCTTTGCTCAAGCCTTTCCATTCCTTTGTATTGGTGGAACTCATATGTCCAGGCTTTCTCATCAAGATTTGCGCCGTAACTTCCGCGAGCTGTTTGCTTCCAACACCTGCTATCACACGGCGTCGGTCTTCGACCCGATGTCGGCCCGCATTGCCGCTGACCTGGGGTTTGAAGTGGGCATCCTCGGCGGTTCTGTTGCCTCGTTGCAGGTGCTGGGCGCTCCCGACTTTGCCTTGATCACTCTCAGCGAGTTCGCCGAACAGGCCACGCGCATCGGTCGAGTGGCCCAATTGCCGGTCATCGCCGACGCCGACCACGGCTATGGCAACGCGCTCAACGTGATGCGCACCATCGTCGAACTGGAACGCGCCGGCATCGCCGCCCTGACCATCGAAGACACCCTGCTACCGGCGCAATTCGGCCGCAAATCCACCGACCTGATCGGCGTGGCGGAAGGCGTCGGCAAGATTCGCGCGGCACTGGAAGCCCGGGTCGACTCGGAAATGGCGATCATCGCGCGTACCAACGCCGGGATCCTGCCGGTTCAGGAAGTCATCAGCCGCACCTGTCATTACCAGCAGGCCGGTGCGGACGGGATTTGCATGGTGGGCGTGCGGGACTTCGATCACCTCGAACAGATTGCCGAACACCTGAGCGTGCCACTGATGCTGGTCACCTACGGCAACCCGCTGCTGCGCGATGACAAACGCCTGGCCGAACTGGGCGTGCGGGTGACCATTGATGGTCATGGCGCGTACTTCGCGGCGATCAAGGCGACGTATGACAGCCTGCGCGAGCAACGGCAGATCTTTACCCAGGCGTCGGATTTGAGCGCTACCGAGCTGACTCATACGTATACGCAGCCTGAGGAATATATCCGTTGGGCGGAAGAGTTCATGAGTGTGAAGGAATAGCGCTGCTGCTTGTTGCGCTGTAGGACATCGATTTTACTAACACCAAAAATCCCTGTGGCGATCCGACAAGCTCCCTCGCCACAGGGAACAATTTTCAGCGCTTCGCCAACTCCATGATCATCCGCGACAGCAGATAAATCCGCGGCGCTACGCTCTCCACCTCCGCGTATTCTTCAGGCGTATGAATATTGCCGCCGACAATCCCGAACCCATCCAGTGTCGGCGTACCCACCCCGGCCGAGAGGCTGGCGTCTGCCGCCCCGCCGCTGCCTTCTTCCGTCAACTTGCGCCCGATCTCGCCGTAAATCCCCTGAGCCATGGCCATCAGCCGATCCGATTCCGCCGTTTGCGGCATCGGTGGCAAACCGCGTTGTAGCGTGGTGGTGACTTCGGTATCAGGAATCAGCTTGTCCTTGGACACCCGCGCCAGGTCCTTCTCGATCCGGTCGAACTCTTCGGGTACCGCCGCCCGCACGTCGGCCTTGGCCGTGGCCTGGTCCGGAATCACGTTGGTGCGGTCGCCCGACTTGATCACGGTGAAGTTGATGGTGGTTTTCTTCTCGGCGTCGCCCAGTTTGCCGAGTTGCAGAATCTGGTGCGCCGCCTCCATCGCCGCGTTACGCCCCAGCTCCGGCGCAACACCGGCATGTGCGGCTTTGCCTTTGACTTCCACCACCGCCGTCGCGCTGCCTTTGCGCCACACCACCAGACCATCCGCCGGGCGGCCCGGTTCGAGGTTGAGGGTCACGTCGTGGGCCTTGGCGGTTTTCTTGATCAGGTCGGTGGCGATGTCCGAGCCGGTCTCTTCGCTGGCATCGAGCAGGAAGGTAATTTGAGCGTAGTCCTTGAAGTCGAGGTTTTTCAGGACTTTCAGTGCGTAGATCCCGGCGACGATGCCGCCCTTGTCGTCCATCACGCCCGGCCCGTAGGCGCGGCCGTCCTTGATATGAAAAGGGCGCTCGGCGGCCGAGCCTTCCTTGAACACGGTGTCCATGTGCGCCATCAGCAGGATTTTCGCCTTGCCGGTGCCTTTGAGGGTCGCGATCACGTGGCTGCTTTTGTCCGGTGTGTTGGGTACCAGTTCGATGGTGGCGCCGAGTTTTTTCAACTCGTCGATGGCGATGTCGCGCACTTGCGTCAGGCCGGGTTCATAGCCGGAACCGGAGTCGATGTTTACCAGACGCTCCAACAGTTTCAGGGCTTCACCCTTGTACTGTTCGGCGTCAGCGAGGACTTGTTTGTGGGGTTCGGCGAAGGCTGCAGGGGCGAATGCGCCGAGGGCGAGGGTCAGGCCAAGGCTGGTGGCCAGCAGGGAACGAGGGAGATTGAGCGTCATGAATCGATCCTTGTTTCGTGTCGGGGGTCAAAAACACCCTACCTGACTACGGCGCAAGGCTCTAGACCGAATGCGACGCACACGAACCTGAGGCCGATCCCGCAGGGGGATGTGTGCAGGCCCTCAGACCGGGTCGAGCAGCTCGTGATGGGGTTTGCCGTCTATGCGGTAGATCACGCGGTTGCGGCCGGTGGTCTTGGCTTGGTAGAGCGCCTGGTCGGCATCATTGAGCCACAAGGTGGCGTCGGTGTGTGACGGGTCGAATGCCGCCAGGCCAATGCTCAAGCTGACTTTCAGCGCCGGGTTCTGCTCGTAGCCCAGGGTCGCGAAGCGATCACGCAAGGCGTCCATGGCAGCCGCTGCGCTGTCGAGGGGCAAATCCGGGAGGAGCACGCAGAATTCGTCGCCACCATAGCGCCCCGCCACATCGGTCGCCCGCAGGTTCTGCTTGAGCATTTTGCTCAGTTGCCGCAGCACGATGTCCCCGGCGACATGGCCGTAGGTGTCATTGATGGTCTTGAAATGGTCGATGTCGATCAACGCAATCGCCCCGCCCTGCTGCTGGCGTTGGCAACGCTGGAATTCAACTTCCAGCTGGTCTTTCCAGGCGCCATGGTTCAGCAGGCCAGTGAGGCTGTCGGTACGGCTCAGGGCCAGCAATTCGCGTTTTTGGCGGCCCAGGGTGGTGGCCTGTTGAAAACAGATCCAGCCCAGCGCCAGCGGATACAGGCTCAGCAAGGGCAGACAGGCGTAGAGCTGCAACGGGCTGGTTTGCGCAACGAAGGCCGGTGTGAACACCAACAGGCCGACACCCACCCCGAGAATCTGCACAACCGTGCCCACCAGCAGGAACCGCAAACCGCCGATCGCCACGTTGTTCATGGCCATCATGGACAGCGTCGCCGCGCTCGGCAGTGGATTGAACTGCATGGCAGCGACCCAGAATCCACCGAGAAAGGCGTCGACGAGAATGTTGCGATGTTCGGCGTGAAACGGCACCTTCGCCCGACGCGCCCATTGATAGGCAACATGCGGCCAGAGCACGCCATTGACCACCATCAGCCCCCAGACCCATGGCGCCGGGTTGAGTGGATACATCGCCGCGCCTACGCACAACAGGCCCAAGGCCAGGCCCAGGGTTCGCGACGTATAGAGCCTTCTGGCCAGTGAAAGCCCTTTTCCTCCCGTTTTTCCCATAAGGGCCTCTGCGTCACACAACGGAACCCGACAAAACACGGGGTGCGGGTGTGGTGGGAGTCTATCAGGGCAACGTTAAATAGCCATCACCGGCGGGCAGCCTGAATCCTGCGCAGTCTTTGTCGGCCATGTTTGGGCTATACATGAAGGAAGAGTTGGATAAACAACGATAAAGGAGACCCATGCAGACTTTTCAGGTGTTGATCATCGGCAGCGGTTTTGGCGGTCAGTGCGCGGCGATCAATCTGCTCAAGGCAGGCATCGACGATTTTCGCCTGCTGGAACGACGGGACTTTTTTGGCGGCACCTGGTGCCAGAACACCTACCCCGGCGCGGCCGTCGATGTGCCCTCGCCGCTCTATTCGCTGTCCTTCGCCCCTTACCGCTGGACGCAAATGTTCGCCGATCAGGCTGAACTGCATCACTACACCCAGTACGTGGTGGAGCACTTCGGCCTGCGGGACAAGGTCGAACTGCAAGCCAATGTCGAGCGCATCGAATGGGACGCCGACGGCCAGCGCTGGGCGGTGCACACCGGCGCCAAAGGCACGTTTTACGCGCAGTTCCTGATCAACGCGACGGGGCCGCTGAGTCAACCGGTGGTGCCTCATTTCGAAGGCCAGGAACGCTTCCAGGGCAAGACGTTTCACACCAACAACTGGGATCACACCTTCGATTACCGGCACAAACGTGTCGCCATCGTCGGCAGCGGCGCCAGTGCGGCCCAGGTCATTCCGACCATTGCCCCAGACGTCGAGCACCTGCATGTGTTCCAGCGTACGCCGCACTGGGTGTTGCCCCGCGCCGACCGTACCTTCGGGCCTTTCCAGCGTTGGCTGCTGGGCCTCAAACCGGCATACAAACTGCTGCGCTGGATGCTCTACTGGCAGTTCGAATCCCGGGTGATTGCCTTCAAATACTCGAAACCGGCGATCCGCATGGTCCAGCAACACGCCCTGCGCTTCCTCAAGCGCCAGGTGCCTGACCCCGAATTGCGCCGCAAACTGACACCGGACTTCACCATCGGCTGCAAGCGAGTGATCGTCTCTAGCACCCTCTACCCGGCACTCGGGCGCAGCAACGTGACGCTGCACAGCCGCGAACAAGGCATCGCGTCCATCGACGAAACCGGCATCGTCACCCAGGACGGTCAGCACATCGACCTGGACCTGATCGTCTGGTCCACCGGGTACGACGCCACCGACGGGGTGATTTCCTACCCGGTCACCGGTAAAAACGGCACCCGGCTCAAAGACGTCTGGGCCCAGTACCCGCGGGCTTATCTGGGCACCAGCCTGCCGGACTTCCCCAACTTGTTTATCGTCACCGGGCCCAATACCGGCATCGGCCACACCTCGGCGCTGTTCATCATCGAGTCACAGATGAATTACATCCTCGATTGCATCCGCACGCTGAAAGAAAAGGGTTTGCGCAGCATCGAAGTACGCCCCGAGGCAGAACGTACCTACACTGAGATGATCCACCGTGAAATGGAGCGCACCGTCTGGAAGTCCGGGGGCTGCCACAGTTGGTATCAAAGCAAGAGCGGTCATGTGATCGCCATGTTCCCGGGGTTCAGTTTCAGCTATCACCGGTTGACCCGGGCACTGAAACCCGCCGACCACATTTTGTCCTGAACACGTAAAAGGAAGATGCCTGATGCTTGTGTTGGTTGTCCTTATCGCGGTTTTTGTGGCCTGGAGCTGGCTGAGTTACCCGGCCATCGGCTATTGGCTCTATGACCTGAATATGGCCCTGGAAGCCAAGCTGTATCGGCTGCACAAAATCGTCGTACCCATCACGGAAATGACCGTCTCGACCTGGCAAGGCGGGCCCTATGAAGCGTCCAGCAGTGTGCTGATGCTGCACGGCTACAGCGCCGACAAGAACATCTGGCTGCGCTTCGCCCGGCATTTTGTCGGCAACTATCGGGTGATCATCCCGGACATCGCCGGTCACGGCGAAACCGGCTTCAAGGCCGGTGGCGGCTATGACATCCCGCTGCAGGCCAAGCGGATGATTCAGCTGCTGGACGTTTGCGGAGTCGAAAAGGTCCATGTGATCGGCAATTCGATGGGCGGCTACATCGCCGCGTGGCTGGCGGCGACGTACCCGGACCGGATTGCCTCCGTCGCCCTGATCGACCCGGCTGGCGTCACCGCCCCCGAGGCCAGCGACCTGGAGCGACATCTGGCCAAGGGGCACAACCCGTTTCTGATCAACTCGCGGGAAGAATTCCAGCGCTTCTACGCGATGACCATGGCCGAGCCACCGTGGGTGCCGGGCGTGGTGCTGGACGCCATCGCCCAGCGTTATGAACAGAGTCGTGATGAGCTGGAAGAAATCTTCAACGACTTCCGCGCCAGCCCGCCGATGGAGCCCAAACTCCCAGACATCAAGTGCCCGGCGCTGCTGCTGTGGGGGCGCAAGGACCGTCTGATCGATGTCAGCAGCGTGGCGGTCTGGAGTAAAGGCATTGCTGATTTGCGCGTGGACATCTGGGACCACATTGGCCATATGCCGATGGTCGAACAACCGGCCAATACGGCGCGGTTGTATCGGGAGTTCCTCGGATCGCTGCGTTCGGAGAGCCGTTCGCACCTGTAATCCCCAATCAATCCTGCAGGACCGCCGCCCGCTCGCTCCTACAGGGTTTGTGGGCAACCAATAGTGCGAAGCAGTCCTTGGCAGAATGAAGTCCGTAAGATTCTTCGTTTGTCGGCGTTGCAGAAGGCTGCGATCTTTTCCCCCATCCTTCACGTCACCGCGCCAGGAATTTTTTTCATGAGCCACCCAAGCTTCGTCAGCCCTGACCTGATCCGCCAACGCTTCTCCAAAGCGATGTCCGACATGTACCGCGAAGAAGTGCCGCTGTACGGCGCGCTGATGAAGCTCGTGGAGCAGACCAACCGTCACGTGCTCGACAGCGATCCGCAGGTGGCCCGCCAGCTGAACAGCACCGGCGAAATCGAGCGGCTGGACCTGGAGCGTCACGGCGCAATCCGCGTCGGTACCGCTGGCGAACTGGCCACCCTCGCCCGATTGTTCGCAGTCATGGGCATGCAACCCGTGGGCTATTACGACCTGACCCCGGCCGGCGTGCCGGTGCACTCCACCGCGTTCCGCGCCGTGCATGAAACCGCCCTGCAAGTCAGCCCGTTCCGGGTGTTCACCTCACTGCTGCGCCTGGAACTGATCGAAGACCTGGAGCTGCGAGCCTTCGCTCAATCGGTGCTGGATAAACGCCAGATCTTCACCCCGACAGCCCTTGCCCTGATCGACCGCGCCGAAACCGCAGGCGGTCTGAACGAACAAGAGGCGCAGGACTTCGTCGAACAGGCGCTTGAAACCTTCCGCTGGCACCACAGCGCCACGGTCACCGCCGAGCAGTACCAGAAACTCAGCGCACAGCATCGCCTGATTGCCGATGTGGTCGCGTTCAAAGGCCCGCACATCAATCACCTGACGCCGCGTACCCTGGACATCGACATCGTCCAGGCGCAAATGCCCGCCCACGGCATCACGCCCAAAGCCGTGATCGAAGGCCCGCCCCGCCGTCAGTGCCCGATCCTGCTGCGCCAGACCAGTTTCAAGGCGCTCGACGAGCCGATTGCCTTCACCGATCAAGCCGGGACACGCGGCAGCCACAGCGCACGCTTCGGTGAAATCGAACAGCGCGGCGCGGCGCTCACCCCGAAAGGCCGGGCACTTTACGACCGCCTGCTCAACGCAGCCCGTGATGAGTTGCAGGACTTCCCCAACGAGGCCAATGCCGCACGCTACAACGCGCTGATGACGCAGCACTTTGCAGAATTCCCTGACACGTATGAAGGCATGCGCCAACAGGAACTGGCGTACTTTCGTTATTTCGTCACGGAAAAAGGCCTGGAGGCGGATGAGCTGAAATCGTTGTCGCTAGACGATTTGCTCAGCGGCGGGTACTTGCGGGTCGAACCGTTGGTGTATGAAGATTTTCTGCCGGTCAGTGCGGCGGGGATTTTCCAGTCGAACCTGGGGGATGCGGCGCAGGTGAATTATGGCGTGCATTCGAACCAGCAGGCCTTTGAACAGGCGCTGGGGCGGCCGACCATTGATGAATTGGGCTTGTATGCCGAGACGCAGCGGCGTTCGATCGAACAATGTTTTGAGACTTCGAGATTGTCGCGTCTGATTTGACTCAACGAACTGCCAGCCGATTGCAATGTGTGGCGAGGGAGCTTGCTCCCGCTTGAGTGCGCAGCACTCACAAAATCTCCGTTATACGTAGAATTTTTGGGGCCGCTTCGCAGCCCAGCGCGAGCAAGCTCGCTCGCCACATAGAATCTTCAATCCGCTGAGATTCCGTGTTTAGCGGAGTTTTGCCAATAACGCCTCAGCGGCAGCCTCGGACGACGCCGGGTTTTGCCCGGTGATCAGCAGGCCATCGGTGAGCACATAACTTGCCCAATCCGCGCCCTTGGAATACTCACCGCCCTTCTCTTTCAGCATGTCCTCCACCAGAAACGGCACGACCTTCGTCAGTTGCACCGCCTCTTCCTCAGTGTTGGTGAACCCCGTCACCCGCTTGCCTTTGACCAACGGCTGGCCATCCGCACCCTTGACGTGACGCAGCACACCCGGCGCATGACAAACGGCCGCGACCGGTTTACCCGCCTTGATGAACGCTTCGATCAGCGCGATCGAGTTCTTGTCTTCGGTCAGGTCCCACAACGGCCCATGACCGCCCGGATAGAAAACCGCATCGTAATCTTGAACCCTCGCGGTGCTCAGCAGCGCGGTAGACGCCAATGCGGACTGGGCTGCGGAGTCTTTGCGAAAGCGATCAGTGGCAGCAGTTTGTGCATCTGGCTCGTCGCTTTTCGGGTCCAACGGCGGCTGGCCACCCTTGGGCGAAACCAGGGTCAGCTGTGCACCGGCATCCTTGAAGGCGAAGTACGGCGCGGCGAATTCTTCCAGCCAGAAGCCGGTTTTCTTACCCGTGTTGCCCAATTGATCGTGGGACGTTAAAACCATCAGGATTTTCATGTCGTTCTCACTCCACTTCCAGGTTGTTTGGACGCTCGACGGCGCTGTTTTTATGGACCACTCAGCCCATCGATTCGTTGCACCGAGTTCCAGACACCTTCACGTGATGGCGCAAAGCCTTGCTGTGCAAGAAGTTGCGCACTGCTCGGGTCAAACGCGCTTGCAGGATCGCTGATCGCCCGGCCTGCCAGGCTCTCCGGCCAAGTGCGCAAGTTCTTGCGCAGTGCTGCGCAAGAACTTGCGCACATTCATGCGGCGCTCCTTGCAAAAACCTTCCAGGCACTTTAAAAAAAGCCTCAACACCTTGATTTGTATAGCCTTAACCGTTTCTGGCACGGACCTTGATAACAGTCAGGCACCCACCGGGCGATACCGCCTCCCGGGCACCCTCACTATATTCAGCAAGGAGCACATCCATGGCTACTCCAGCGTACATGTCCGTCACTGGCGAAAAACAAGGTCTGATCACCGCCGGCGCATTCACCGCCGACTCGGTTGGCAACACTTATCAAGAAGGTCACGAAGACCAGGTCATGGTTCAGGCTTTCAGCCACGACGTGATCATCCCGCGTGACCCACAGTCCGGCCAGCCAACCGGTCAGCGCGTTCACAAGCCAGTCGTGATCACCAAGGTCTACGACAAGGCTTCGCCACTGCTGCAAGCTGCTCTGACCTCCGGCGAGCGCATGAGCGAAATCGTTATCCAGTGGTACCGCACTTCGGCTCAAGGTACCCAAGAGCATTACTACACCACCAAACTGGAAGACGCGATCATCGTCGCCATCAACAACAAAATGCACAACTGCCAGGATCCGTCGAACTCGCACTTCACGCACCTGGAA
>LNAP01002822.1_pt1 | contig 38775 bp, 51 predicted proteins | sample 602601 | NCBI WGS metagenome assembly LNAP01 (sample SAMN02440304, study PRJNA202911) | soil metagenome | biome: Subtropical and temperate rainforests or woodlands; isolation source: soil samples (1 kg each in a 20% v/v slurry with milli Q water) were... ... | reverse complement strand
TTTCCCGCTCCAATTTCCAAAAAGGGAAGCATCAGCTTCCCTTTTTTGTCAGAGGAAAGTGATTTTTCTGGCGCGGTAGCAAAGCGGTTATGCCCCGGATTGCAAATCCGGTTAGTCCGGTTCGACTCCGGACCGCGCCTCCAGTCTAAAGCATCATAAAACAAGCCGCTACAGCTATTAAAAGCGTAGCGGCTTTTTTATTTTGCGGCTGAAAGTGGGCTGTAAATCGGTGGGTTGCTACCTCGTTTTGGTAGCCCTGCTACCTTTAGTCGGATCGTGTTGTTCGTCTAGCCCAGTTAATATGCGGGCCATGTCAGTCAACGTTCAGCAGCGCGGCAGGCGGTTTCAGTTGCGGGTTAAGCACTCGCTGCTGCACAAGCCTTTCTTTTTCACCTTCGACACCGAGGCCGAGGCGGCCACCTACGGGCAGCAGCTGGATGCACTGCTCGCGCGCGGTATCGTGCCCGCTGAAATGCTGGCCGCGCCTGCGCGCAAGGCTGACGACCCGCTGGTCATCGAGGTGGTGCGCGCCTACAGCCGGGCGGCCCATGTGGCGCCGTCTGACCATGAAGTGCTGGATGTGCTTGTGCAAGAAACCCCCGGCCTGCGCGTGTCGGGCATCACCTTTGCCTGGTGTGACGACTACGTGCGGCGCCTCAAGCGCGAGCGCAACCTGGCGCCGGGCACGATCAGAAAGCGCGTGGGCTCGCTGGCGCGGGTGATTGACTGGCACATTCGCCAGACAACGGCTCCAGGCGCGCAGCCCATGCCCAATGCGCTGCGCCTGCTGCCGCGCGGGTACAGCGCTTACACGCCCGATGATGTGGCGGCGGGCGCCACGGCAAAGCGGGACGCGGTGCGTGACCGCAGGCTGTCGCCCGAAGATTGCGCGCGCATTTCCCAGGCGCTGGCCGGGCACAAGCGTGACGACCGGGAGCGGGCGCTAGATGTGGACCCGGCCTTCACCCTGTTGTTTGACTTGATTGTGGACACAGGCATGCGCCTGTTCGAGGCCTACCGCCTACGCGTGGCCTCGATTGACTTTGCCCAGGGCATCATCAACGTGGATGGCAGCAAGGGCCACCACGGCGCCGTCAAGCCGCGCGTGGTGCCGCTCAAGCCCGCGCTGCGCGAAAAGCTGCGCGCGTGGTGCGATGGGCGGGTGGGCCTGGTGTTTCCGTTCTGGGATGGGTCGCCCGAAGAGAAAGACAGGGCATCCGGGCGCTTGTCGGCGCGGTTTCGCACGCTGTTTGCCTATGCGGACGTGCCTGATTTTCGGGAACACGACCTGCGCCACGAGGCCACCTGCCGCTGGGTGGAACTGCGTAACGCTACGGGCTGGGTTTTTTCGGAGATTGAGGTGTGCCGCATCATGGGGTGGTCTGACACGCGCATGATGCTGCGCTATGCATCGCTGCGCGGGTCTGACCTGGCCTCACGCCTGGCCTGAAAGCGACGGCAGAACGGGCGGTGCCTTGCGCCCGGGCGCGGGGCGCGTGACGGCGATGGGCTTTGCCGCGCTGCGGGTGTGCTCAAGTGCCATGCGGTTGACCACCTCCAGCAGCGCCGCGCGCGGGAAGCGCCACGAGCGGCCAAACTGCACGCCGGGCAGCTTCTTTTGGCGGGCCAGCTCTTGCACTGTGGTGGGGGCGCAGTCGAGCATTGCGGCCACTTCGGTTTCGTCGAGGATTTCAGTCATGACTCGCATCCTTGCTTACGGGCTTCGTCAACTGCAGCATCCAGCGCTTCGGCGCGCAGGTCATTGCCGATGCCATCAACCACGCTCCAATACTGCCCGCGGCGGACAAGCCGATACCGCGCAGCATCCTCCAGCACGCTGTCTGCCGCCTGTACAGCGATGGACGCCACCCCATCCCGGAACCCGCTCGCCGCCGCATAGGCCATGTCGGGCCGGGGCGCGACTTTGCCGGCGTCCTCAGCAACGATCACCGCGCCTCGCAGCACGCGCCGTACCGCACGCATGCGCTCATCTGTTGGGGCGCCGATCAATTCGATGGCCTGCTGGATTGCACGCATCGCGGCATTCAGCACCACAGTGTCGGCTGGCTCTGCTACTGGCTGCGCTGTGGCGGTTGCACCATCCCGGAACCCCTGCGCCGCTGCTGTAGCCATGTCTGCGGCGTCAAAGCCTGCTGAGGCAATCAGCGGGCCTACACCGCCTGCGCCTACAGCGTCAAGCAGGGCTTCAAGTTCGCTGATGCGGTCCATCAGTGCTGTGATTTCCCGCGTCCGCACGGCAGGCCAGCCATCTGGCGCGTGGTCGATGTGCAGGTTGCGGAAGCGTTCAATCAGCGCTGGCAGGGCTTCTGGTTGTGTTGTGTGCATATCAAGCTCCCTTTTCAAACCGCCATCACATGCACCCCATCGGGCAGGTGATCGATGCGGCCAAAAATCTCGCGGATGCGCTTTTCGGTCAGGCGGTGGCAGCGCACCATGGTGCGGGCGGGCAGGGCTTCGAGGGCGGTTTGGTAGTCGTCGAGCACGGCGCGCACTGCGGCGATGCCGGGGCCGTCCAGGCGCATGGGGTGGCCGTCAAACATGCGCTGGCCCGCTTTGGCCATGGCGGCAATGGCATCTGCCAGCAGGCCGCTGGTGTCGGCCACTTCGATGGGCGAGCCGTCGCAGCCGCGCCAGTGGCTGGCCACCACTTTGCCGGTGGCCGCGTCTTTTACCGGGGCCTCGCCGTGCTGCACCAGGGTTTCGAGCAAGTTGACGGCATCGCTGATGACGCGCCATGCGGTGGTGCCGGGCTTGGGCGCGGTCATCATTTCGTTCAGCGCACCGGCCATGCGTGTGAGCTGGTGGCGGCGGTTGTGCGCGGGCATGGGCTGGGTGTCGCTGGCCAGCAGCTCGTGCATCAGGCTGTAGTGCGGCTTTTGGGGGGGGGCGTTTGCGGGTCATGCTGCATCGCCCTTCACGCGTTTGAACTCGACCACCCAAACCCATGGGTTTGCGGCCCAACTATCGAGGCCGTTTATTTGTTCCCACAGATCGTGGTACCAGAGTTTCGCCAACAGGTCGATGCTGGCTTGCTCGGCGCCGTCAACGGGTTTGTCTGGGCAGCCCTCTGCACGCGCATCGGCCGCGCTGATATCCTGCAATCGCTCCACGCGCACGCCGGTGACTTCCAGTGTGATGCGGCTGGCCCAGCGGGGCATGTGGATGCTGGGGCGCCACAGCAGGCCGCCGCGATCCTCGGTGGCCGCGTAGTGGATGCGGGCGTCTTGCGGGATCAGTCGCGGCGGCAGATGGTCATATGCGTGCGGGGCCGCCCACGTCTCTCTTACGTATAGGCGGTCTCCGCCGGGCTGGCCGTAGGGGCAGTAGTGCAGCCAACTACTCGGCTCAAAGGGACCAGAGCCAGTGATTGAAAGTTCGCCGCCACGCATCGCATGTGTCGTGTAGCGGCCATTCGCATCCCACGTCATTCGTTCTGGCTTAAATATTCGCCGCGTCTGCGTCTTCGTGCCAGCCAGCAGCGCGCGCACCATGGGCGCGCTGAAAAGGATAGGGCGCTCTTTCATCCCACCACCTCCACCCGCCCACCCGGGTAATTCAGCCGCACGCCCACGCGGCTGGGCAGGGCAAAGGCGGCAAAGCGTTCTGCCGGAATGCCGGGGTTTTGGTGCAGCTCGCGGCCGTCATAGGTGCCTTGCTTGCTGGCGTTGCAGATCCGCACGTTGCTGCTGGCCAGGCGCAGCAGTTCGTCTTGCTGGGCCTGGCGGGTGCGCTTGTCAAGGCTGCTTATCAGCGTGCCGCTGGTGCTGCTGACAAAGCTGGCGCGCTCTATGTCGTGCAAGCCGCTTTTGCGCAGTTTGGGCGGGCAGGGCTGGTTGATGTGGGGGCTGACAAGGGTGGTTTTCATGGCAGTGTGGGCGGTGTGTTGGCGTCAACGCCGCAGGCGGCGTTCAGCAGGTGGAAGCGGTCGATGAACGCATCGCGGTGGTGGCGCCAGCTCATGGCGGTGCGCACGGGGCTGTTCAGGTCTGCGGCTTCAAGCGGGTGCACCACTGCGCCGGGGGTGTCGATCACCGGCCATGGCAGGTTGCGGGCCGGGTCAAAGCGCATCAGGTCGCGCCGCTCGGTGGCCAGGGCGATCAGGTCGGCCTCTTTGATGCGCTGGTGGTAGGCCACATGCGCGCACTGCATGCCGAAGGTGTGGCGCACCATGCGGGCGTGCACGTTTTCAAAAGCCAGCCAGTCCACCCCCAGCGCGGCTTTGATGGGCGTGGCCACGTCGCCGGTAAAGGACTCGTGGGCATCGTGCATCAGCGCAGCGCGCTGGGCGTGGCAGTCGAGGCCCATGCCCTTGACGATTTCACACACCAGCAGGCTGTGCTCGGCCACGCTGTAGGGGCGCGTGGCGTGGCCGGTGAAGCGGTTGATTTGCGCCAGGCTGTGCGCGATCACCTCGATGCGCGGCGTGTTGCCAGGCAGCAGCACGGCGGTGCCGCTGATGTGGTGGTCTTGGCCGTCGCTGGTGAGGAGCCAGTTTGGGGCGGTCATTTCGCAGCTTCCTTATCAAAATCGGCAGCGAACTTCACAGTGATCGTGTGCGGCAACGGCCTCAAGCGCTGCGCATACAGCGGTGTAGTGTTCGATTGTTGGTGTGCTGGTCTTGACAAGTTCGTGCACTGCCACGGCCAGTTTGCGACGGTTTGCAGGGCTGCTCATGCCGCGCCCCCTTCGCCGCCCTGCGCGCCCTGCGGCCGCGCCAGCAAATACACCGCCTTGAAGTGCATGCCCGCCTCGCTGCAAAACGGGTACGGGCAGGCGTCGTTGATGCTCTGGCCCCGGTGCGCGGCCTCGGTGGCCTGGCGCTCGATGATTTGTTTGTTGACGATCATGTGACCCAGTCGGCTGTTGAAAACGGTGAGGTTCTGGCTCATGCGGATGCGCTGGTGGCCTCGCGGTGCTCTTGGTTCGATAGCTGCACGCGCTCACCCGGTAAGCGCTTTGGCACGATTTCAAGCCGCACCACGCGGGCGCGCAGCTCGGCAATGGGGGGATAGGTGGCGCCGGCGGTGGCGCGAATGCGCTCCAGCTCGGCGTGCACGATGGCGCCGCGCACCAGCTCGCGGCTGTGGGCCTGCCAGAACGCTTGCGCCTGTGGGCCAGACCACCGCACGCGGTAGCTCTCTTTTTCGTTGCCGCCCAGGTTGTCGATCAGCAGCAGCGTCAGGCGAAACTCGCCATCGGGCGCGGTGTCGACCACGGGCCGGGCTTTGCCGAGATAGAGGGTGCCAGTGGCGTGCATGGTGGCCTCGCGCTGCTGCTGTTGGTTGGCTTTACTTACGCGCCCTTGCTGTAGCTGCCCACCAGCACGGGCATGGCGCCCGCAATGGCGTTGCTCACTAGGTCGCACAGCTCGGTAGCCATTTCTTCGGTGTGCTCTTCCAGCTTTTGGATGCGCAGGGTGATGCGGGGCGCTTTTTCACCGGTCAGGATGGCCAGGCGCAGCACAAACACGCGCTCGTTCAAGTCGGCGTAGGGCTTGCACTTGAAATACACCGTGGTGGGGATGGGCTCTTTGCTGCTGGCGGTCACGCTTTCAAAGGCTGATCGGTTGGCGCTGAGCTGTTGCTCTTCGCTTTCGACCTTGCTCAGCGCCTCGATGGTGATGCGGCGCACGGCGGCAATGGCTTGCTTGGGCGTGATCTCGCCATCGGCATTGAAATACTGCACCTGGCCGGCCCAGTCTTCAAAAAACTCGGCAATGGTCTGCTGGGTGGCCTGGTTGCCGTGGATTTGTCGCAGTGCGGCATAGGCGGCGGTGCGCATGGGCTCCAGCTTTGCGCTGTTGTCGGCGTGGCCTGGGGTTTCTTGCGTGCCCAGGTCCAGCACGGCGCGGGCCTGCATGGATTCGGGGTTCACAAACACACAGGCACCCGGGCCGGCGTAGGCTGTGGCGTATTGCGCAAATGGGTGCACAAAGGGGGTGGACATGGTGCCGCGTGCACGGCGGCGGTGCGGCAGCACGCTTTCGATGTCGTGCGTTTTGAAGTCGTCGGGCAGGGCAACGATGCCAGTGCCGTTGATCAGCGCTTCGGTCAGCGCAAGGTCTGCCGCGGTGATGGCGTTGCCTGCCTCCAGCGCTTCGATAAACGCATCGGGCACGCTGGTGCAGGGGGCGCTGTAGCTTGCAAACTGCGCCAGTTCGCCTTCGGTGGCCTGGGGGGTGTTGGTGGTCATGTGGTTTCTGTGGTTGGGGTGGGGTGATGGGTGGTGCTGGCAGGGCGGGCGCGTTATGCCGCTGGCGCTGCCGGGGTGGCGCCGGTGCGGTCAAACATGGCCAGCTGGTTTTCGGGCGCCAGCGTCAGGCGGCCAAACTTGCCCACATGCAAGGTCGTTTTGCGCGTGGCCTCTTCGCTCGCCTTGCCGTCTGCCGTGGGGCGGGTGAACTTCAGGGTGTGCTTGCAGGTGACCATGCTGCTGCCGGGCACTTTCTCGAAGGCGAGCTTGATGGCCACCTCGCCCTTGCCATCGTTGTCGCAGGTGCCTGCGGCCACCTGGCTGAGGGCAATGGACAACATGCGGTCGAACTGGCCGCCATCGAGGTCGGTCATGAACTCGGCCACATCGGTGGCGGCGCTGGTGCTGGAATGGTTTGCTTGGGACATGCGGAAATCTCCTGTGGGAGTGGTTGAAGAAACTACTAAATTGATAGCTACTAGCGCTTATGCATCAAGCGCTAAGGGCCAATTCGACTACCAGCGCAGCCGCGGCAATGGCGGCCAACATCAGCAAGACGAAACGGGCGGTGCTGGTGGCGCAGCCCAGCTCGCTGCCTGGGTGGCCGGCGTCGGTGGCATCGGCCACTTCGCAGGCTTGCGGCACAGGGCATGCGGTGCGGCCCTGGCGGCATTTGTCGGCCTGGCAGATCTTTTGCACGCGGTGCAGGTGGTGGTAGGCCGGGTGCGCGTTGCCGCAGCCCGCGCAGGGTGTTGAATGGCCTTGGCACACGCCCATGGCGTCGCAGGTTCGGTTGGTGGTTTGCGCGGTCATTTGGCCCACCCCATCAGCACGGCCAGCGCCATGCCCAGCACGATGCCGACCACCTTGCCCTGCCACCAGCCCACCAGCCATGCGGCATCGGCGTTGCCGCGGGCGGCCATGTGGTCGGTTTGGCGGGCGTTCATGCCAGCCTCCGGGCGCTGGCGCTGTGCACGCCGTGCAGGTCGATGGCGCTGAGGATGGCCGCGCTGGCGCTGGTGGCCATGGCGATGTATTGCAGGCCCGCGCAGGTGACGCAAAAACGATGCACGGTTGCCCGTGCTGGCGCAGCAGCCGCGCTGGCTGCATGCGACGTGGTGGTGTGGCTAGATGCCGGTGAGTTTGCCCAGCTCGCCGTGTCGCCGCTGGCCGAGGGCGATGCGCTCTTCGCGCTCGTGCATGCGGTTGAGAAGTTCAACGCCACGGTCGCGCCATCCGGTGGTGCGGCCAATGTCGTTGGCAAGATTGCGCAGCGCTGTGATGTCGCGCTGATGCTCGGCGTTGAGTTCTGAAAGCTCTTTTTTGAGCAATGCCTGTTCGCCTGCGAGGCGCACGAGTTCGTCGCGTTCCATGGTGTCGTAGTGGTTGGTTGAAACCATTGCAATGTACCGGCAGGATGGGGTTGATTGGCGATGGTGCTCATGCGGCACCGCCTTGCGCTGGCATGGCCACCAGCTGGCCGTTGATGGTCATGCCCACTTGCTTGCCCGCATCGTTGAGCTCTTCGATCAGACGGCTGATGTCGTCACGCATGGCGTCGGCCATGTCCCAGGCGCGGGCGGCTTCGGTTTCGAGAACGGCGATGCGCTCAAGTGCGGCGCTGAGCTGCTCTTCCTGGCTGGCGGCCAGCTGGCGCAGGTGGTCCAGCTCCCAGCGGGCAAGGCGCTTGCGCATGGCGCTGATGGCTGCGCGGTGGGTGTCGGTGGTGGTGCTGCTCATGCTGCACCGCCTTGCTGCGCAACAATGGCCGTTTCACCAACGGAGGCACCATGGGCGCACTGCATTTTCTGGAGCACGGCACCTTGCTGGCTGATCACTTCACCGAGGGCCTGCAGCATGAACTCGAGCTTTTCGAGATGGGCGGTGAGTTGTTCCTGCGCCTGTGGATTGGCGGCATCGGCGCTGATATGCCGGTTACCTGCCGGCTCACCCAGGCCCAAGCAAAAGAGCTGGCGCAGGGCGCCGAGGGCCTGGCGGGCCGCCTGGGCTTCTAACGCCTGGGGGTGCTTGCGGTCCACCGCCAGGGTGATGCCGGTGGCGATGTAGCCCGCGCCTGCGCTGGTGCGCTGGGTGTGGGTGTGCACGGCAGAGCGAAAGCCGTCAATATCAATCGCATCCAGCAGCTCGCGGTCGGCTGCCGTCTCTGCGGTCAGTGTGAATTGCTGGCCCCGCTCGGCTGTGGGGTGGGTGGTAGTTTGCATCGTTGCTCCAAGGCGCCGTGGTGGCGTGTTGGAGTAATTATTACCAAAAAGTAAAGAGCAGTCAATACCAAATGGTAATTTAATGCGCGCACTGTGCCTTGTAAGATGCCGTTACATTTTTGGAGCCCTGTATGCGGCGATTGGTTTGCGCTTTTGCGCTGTTTGGATTGGTCGGTCTAAGTCAAGCGCAAGTGCGCTGCGCCATGCCCAATGGCGTTCTGATAACCCAACAGCTAGGTGGGTGTCCACGCGATGCTATTCAGGTGGATGCACTGCCTGATGCGCAGGCCGCGCCAGCGGCTGTGCAGGTTGCCAAGCCGGTGGCAGCGCCCGTTATCTTGCCTACGCCGGTTCCAAAAAGTGGTGCGGCGCAGGTTGTTGTGGATGATGACGGCGGTATGTCTGGCCTGGAGTGGATGGCTGTTGTTTTGTTGGCTGCCGGCCTGTTTTTTGCCGTCAAAGGCTCTGTGGGAGTGTCAGGCCGCAGCATGTTTTGCACCAGCTGCGGCCATGAGGGGCCAGGGAAAACTGTCACCCGTGGTTCGATACTTATCGAAATCGTGTTGTGGCTGTGTTTCTTGGTGCCTGGATTGATCTATTCCATCTGGCGGCAGGTGAGCAAGCACAAGGCTTGCTCGCGCTGTGGGGCGCAGACATTGATTGCGCCAGACTCGCCAGTTGCTGCCGCAATGAAGCGTGCCCTGGCGCAGTCAAACGTCTAAGCTGAGCGCGGCCTGAACTGCAGCACCACGCTACGCTGCTCAAGCAGCCCTACTTTTTGTCTGGGAAATTCGTCTTTCCCATTTCAGCACGGCAAGTTCCAATGTCTCATCAAGGTCATGCATGGCTTCTACGCCCTTGTGCGGGCCTAGATTGCGCTTGAGGGCTATCAACCTGCTCAGTGGCACCCTTGCAAACGGCCAGCCGGTGACGGCGCTTTGTCTTGGTTCGTTCCCTTGATGCTCTGCTATTTTTGGGAAGGCGTCCGGCGTTTGCTCAAGGTAGTGGGTTGGCATGCCAGCCTGTTTTTCAAGGTTGCGCGCTCTCTTTTCGCCAAACGACTTCGATCCGAGCAGCCCCGATAGCTCGCCCTGGTTGACTTGCTTTTCGCCGTCATTGGTGGATGCAATGAAGGCCGATTGTGATCCCCCAAAGTTCGCATCAATCCATCGGCGTAGCTGTAGGCGCCGGTTTTCTGCGGCAGGATTTTTGGCTGCGGTCATGCTGCGCCGCATTCTGTTGACCAATTACCAACAAGTAAAACACTGAACGCTATTGCAATCGCATTACTAAATGGTAATATAGCGAGGTGAAAACACTCCTCGAATTCCTCAATGGGCTTGATCCAGTGGACCGATCTGGCTTTGCCGATCGCTGCGGCACCACTGTGGGCTACCTCAGAAAAGCCGTGTCGGCAGGTCAGCGCATCAGTGCCGAGACCTGCATCAACATCGAGCGCGAATCCTGTGGCGTTGTGATGTGCGAAACGCTGCGGCCTGATGTTGATTGGGGTGTCGTGCGCAAAAGCAGCTCTGTAGATTCTGAGCCAAAACCAACTCAAGCCCTTACGCAGCAAGCGCTCCGAAGCGAATGGAGTAGCCCATGCGTGAAGCATCAAACGCCCCGCGCCGTGGCCTGTCGCCCCATGCGGTGATGGCCTCGCTCAGCGCCGAGCGCGCTGCAGTTCTTCGTCGTTCGGCAGGATGGTGTTTTGCGCCGTCGCCAGCGCATTGGTCATCGCGTCTGGCCATGTGCCTGCCAGCGCTATTCCGGCAAATCGGTCGAGGTGTTCGCACACTGTCTCGATCGCTTTCTCTGGGTTGGGGTGGCAAGCAATGAGGGCGCGTATGGCTACCTGTGATGCCAGCACCTTGCCCTCCAGCGCGTCGATGCGTGCGCGGGCTTCTTCGTCTTTCATGTTCTGCCTTGGTGGTTTTGTGTTCAATGGCAATACAGCCTCCGCCCATAAAGCGCGGGTAGCTATCAATTCCGAAGCGCGCCAAGTGGCGCAGGGGGTGGTGCATGCATAAGCGTTGCAACAAGTCGCCAGTAGTCCCTGCCGCTGTGGGCGCGCTGCGCGAGCGCAGGCGCGGCACTGTGCTGATGCAGCTCGGGCTGGTTCTTAACCCTTTTGCTGCGCTGCCTGTGGCGTCTCTTCCAGTTCCTGAATTGCGGACTCCAGTTGGCGGTATGCGTTGTGAACTGAGTCCTTCGCAAGCGGCCCTGACTTGTTCGTCAGATTTGAGCGCACCTGCGCATCCAGTATGGAGGCCGTAATGGTGGCAGCTGCTTGTATGAGTTCTGTTTTCATGGTGCGGGCCCTTTCTGTGGGTGGTTGGTGGAACTTCCATTCTAGAAAGGTGCCCCGCGCCACCATTCGCCACGAGCTGGCAGATTCTGAGAAAAACCCCACTCAAGCCCTTACGCAGCAAGCGCAAGTAGCTACTGAAACCGTAGCGCAGGGGGTGGCCGCATGCTGACCATCGAGCAATGGACCTCCGCGCCTGACTCAGTGCTTGTTTCCTCTGGTCTGGATTGCGGCGGGTTGTCGGTTGAAACTTTCCAGCAAAGCCCGCACGCTCTCTATATCCCCGGCGGGCAAACGCCAGCTGGTCCAGCCCAGGCCTGCGCTGCCGAGGCGCAGGACGACCGAGCCGTCTGCGGCGGGGTTGTGCATGAGTAGTGCGGGGCTGTCGTGGCTGATGCTGGGCGTGTTGTCGGCTGGGTACGCCGGCACGCCGGGTGTCATTTGTGCGCGCAGCCTGGCCAGGGCACGGATCAGCTCTTCCACACCGGCGGCATCTAGCTCGGTGTTTATGGCCAGCGTGGCCTTGGTCGCATCTGCATTCAGTTTCATGGGTGCTCCTTTCGTGTGGCTGTGTGAGGTGAGACGAGCATTGTCTTTCGCTTGCGGGCGCCCGCCATTTTTTCCCCAAGGAGGAGCAATCTTGTTGCAGCTGCTGGAAAAGGCAGAGCGCTGGGCGGGGGCCGCTGGCACGTCGCTCAAGCGGCGCGCGCATTGGTCGCCGTCGTCTTTTGTCGTGTCGCGCCGCCCCGAAGAGCGCGCCCTGCTGGCCGCCGCGGCCGAGGTGTATGACCTGGTGGGCGCCACGCCCGAGGGTTGTGTGCTGATGGCCGAGCTGGATCTGGACCCTGAGGCGGGCGCCATGCCAACGCACGAGCAGCTGCAAAAGCGCCATGCCGAGCACGTTGCCCGCATTGACGCGGGTGCGTCTGGGCTGTGCGCGGCTGGGGGTGCGGCGTGATGGGCGCAGTTCATGACAACACCCGGCGCTGCAATTGCCGCAGCGCGGCCACGGTGGCCGGTGGTGTGCTGCCGGTGGCGTCCATGCGGTTGCAGCACATCTGCACCCAGCGATCGAGGGCCTCGGCATTGAAGCTGGGCTGGCACTCGATCACCAGCACCAGGTGCTGCAAAAAGAGTTCGAGCGCTTCGATGCGCTGCTCTGTGGTGGGGGCGATGGCTGCTGTGTTGTGCATGCGGGTTGCTCCGGTGGGTGTGTTGGCTGGCTGGGTGGGGTGATCCATGACCGTGACTATCTCGATTCCCCCTGGTGTTGCCTATGGCGCTAATGAGGCCGTGCCCGACATGCAACAAGGTATGTCGGTGGAAGACGCCATCTATCACACGGTGCATGGCTACCCCGGTGGCGTAGTGGCGCTGGCTGCGCGCATGGGTGTGTCGCCCAACACGCTCACCCACAAGGCCAACCCCAACAACACCACGCATTACCTTCACCCGCGCGAGCTGGTGGCCGCGCAGCACATGAGTGGCAACGCCGCGGTGCTGCATGCCATGGCTGCGCAGCTGGGCTACGCCTGCACCACTGCGCTGCCTGACCAGTCGGGTGGCGACCCGGTAGAGGCTTTCATGCGCATGCAGGTGGCTTTTGCCGACCTGGTGCGCGCCGTGGCAGACCCGCTGGCTGAGCAGGGCCACGCCGTCACCAGCAACGAAATGCGCCGCGCCGATGCCATGGCAGGCGACCTGCACACCGCCATCGGCCATGTGCTGGCATCGCTGCGCGGGCGTATGCGCAAAGCGCCGGAGACCGCGCCGTGATTTGCCCCACCTCCCCGTTCGTTTGTGAGCCGCTCAATTTTTTTTCGTCGGCTCGTTGCGCGTCGTCGCGTCGGGTCAACGGGCGCACCCCCGGCTTCGGGTCCTCCCTGGCTTTCCCTGATGCGGGTAATTCGCGCCCCGCTGGGTGTGTAAATAGTGGGGCGGCAGGTTACTGATGGCTTCCAATTATGAGGATGTGCTGGGCCAACTGGTGGGCGCTGGCCTGCAGGTCGACAGCCTTGAAGTGGGCCGACTGCGCCGCTGCAAGGTAGAGGGCAGCGACAGGGAAAAGCGCGGTTGGTATCACCTGCATGAAATACGCTTGCCCACGGGCGACGACCTGATCGTCGGCAGCTATGGCGTGTGGCGCGGGGCAGAAAACCACGCTACCAAGGTCGAGCTGCGCAAGAGCGAACTGAGCACCGAGCAGCGCGAGAGCCTGCGCAAGCGCCTGGCCGAAGACAAGCGCCGCTCTGAGTTGGCCCGCAAGGCCGACGCCGCCCGCGCTGCCGAGCGAGCCACCAAGGCGTGGAAGGGCTGCACAGAGCAAGGCGATTGCGAGTATTTGCACCGCAAGGGTGTGCGCGGCCACGGCGTGCGGTTCTCGCCCCAGGGCGCGGTGGTCATCCCCATGCAGGACGTGGCCGGCAGCATTCACGGGCTGCAAATTGTGCGCGGCCGGGTGGCGGGCCAGAAACAGCGACGGCTTGAAAAAGAGTTCTGGCCTGCTGGCCTGGTCAAAAAAGGCCACTTCCACCAGCTGGGCATGGTGGCCGGTGCCCAGGTGCTGCTGGTGGCCGAGGGATATGCCACCGCAGCCACACTGTACGAAGCTACCGGCCTTCCCGTGGCTGTGGCCTTTGACGCGGGCAACCTGGCCCCCGTGGCCGTGGCCCTGCACAAGCGCCACAAGGGCACGCGCATTCTGATCTGTGCCGACGACGACGCATTCAGCGAAGGCAACCCCGGCGTGACATGCGCCAGCGCCGCTGCCATGGAAGTGGGCGGCGCCTACGTGGCCCCGGTGTTTGCCGATGCCGACGCACGTCAGGCCGCGTTTGATGTCAAGGGCTCCAAGCTCAGCGACTTCAACGACCTGCACATGCTTGAAGGCCTGCACGTTGTGCGTGCCCAGGTTGAGGCCCGCCTACTGGCATTGGGCTGGCGCATAGGGCAGGGCGCTGGGCGTGCAAAGCAGCCACAGGGGGGCGGGGTAGCCGCAGACCCACTCAACGCACCATTGCGCCCGATCGAGTCGCTTGATGAGCTGCTCGAACGCTATGCGCTGGTGTACGGCCAGGGCGGCACGGTGTTTGACCACCAGGAGCATTGCCTGGTGGCCCTGAGCGACATGCGCGATGCCTGCCTGAGCCGCGAAATTCACCGCGCCTGGGCCGAGCACCCAGACAAACAAATGGTGCGCGTCAGCGAAGTGGGCTTTGACCCCGCCTGCACCGACAAGGCAATTCACTGCAACTTGTGGGCGGGCTGGCCCACCACGCCCCAGGCCGGCGTGTGCGAATACCTGCTCGACCTGCTGCGCTACATGTGCGCAGGCGACAGCAAGCCCGAAGAGCTGTTTCAGTGGGCGCTGCGCTGGCTGGCCTACCCCATCCAGCACCCAGGCGCAAAGATGAAAAGCACCCTGGTCATCCATGGGCCGCAGGGCACGGGCAAAAACATGTTTTTCGAGGCCATCATGGCCATCTACGGCCGCTATGGCCGGGTCATTGACCAAAGCGCAATCGAAGACAAGTTCAACGACTGGGCCAGTCGCAAGCTGTTTTTGATTGCCGACGAAGTGGTGGCCCGGTCTGACCTGTACCACATCAAGAACAAGCTCAAAGCCTTCATCACCGGCGAGTGGATCCGCATCAACCCCAAGAACATGGCGGCGTATGAAGAGCGCAACCACGTCAACATGGTGTTCTTGTCCAACGAGTACATGCCCGTGGTGCTGGAAGAAGACGACCGGCGCCACGCCGTCATCTGGACACCCGCCAAACTGAGCCGCGACTTTTACGCCGGTGTGCAGCGCGAAATCGAATCCGGCGGCGTCGAGGCCCTGCATGACTACCTGCTGCACCTCGACCTGGGCGACTTCACCAACGCCACGCTGCCCCCTATGACAGACGCCAAGCGCGAACTGATCGACCTGAGCCTGGACAGCCCAAGCCGCTTCATGCTGGCGTTTGAGTCGGGCGACGTGGAAGGCTTCCCCGGCAAGCACGCCCCGCGCCTGCTCTCTCCCATGCTCAGCCAAGACCTGTACGAGCTGTACTGCGCCTGGTGCGCCAAGGTGGGCCTCAAAGCGCTGAACCAGCCGCGCCTGGCCAATGCCCTCATGCGCAAACACGACGCCACGGTACAGCGCAAACGCTACGACACCGACATAGGCACCAAAGGCCCCATCGCCATCACCTTCCTGGCGGGCGGGCACGACCTGCCACCAGGCCAAAGCGAAACCGACTGGCTGGGTGAGCGCGTGCGCGTCTTCAAAACCGCGCTCAAAGACTTCAAGGGCCTCGGAGGGTTCGGCGCATGACCACCAAAGCCATGAAACACCCTGTTTTGTGCGGTATGTGCGGTGTCCTGTGCGGTATCCAGTGCGGTATCAAACCCGCATGGATAAAGGCTTGTGCGGTATGTGCGGTATCAACTCTTACACGGACGGGCGGGCGCGTGCGCACGAAGACAAAAAACACACACAACGCACACACACGCAAAACCCATATGGATACCGCACATACCGCACATACCGCACACCCACATATAAATCAACAACTTACAAAAAAACGGATACCGCACAACACACCCCACATACCGCACAAAAAAAAGATGGACGAAAAACAGACAAAACGGGTCATTCGCTGCACCCCTGAAAACGCCCCTGAAGTGCGCGCCTTGGTAGGCCGGTGGCCCGAGCTCAACCACCTGGTGCGCACCCTGCAGGACCAAAACATGTTCCCAGGCCTGCGCAACGTGCAAATCACCCTCACGGGCAGCGAAGAGTTTGTGGGCAAGGGGTTGGCAGGGGTACAGGCCAAAAACACGCCAAACGCCGAATAAAGCCGCCGTCATGAAACTCAACATCGAAATCCGCAACCAGCAAGCCGTGCAAGACACGCTGGCCAAGCTCAGCGGCCCCCAGGCCAAAGCCGCCTACGCCAAAGCCCTGAACGACGCCGGGTTTCAGGTGCGGCGTGAAATGCAGGCCGCGCTGCGCAAAAGTTTCACCGGCGTCACACCCTGGATCGAGCGCTCGCCCAAAGTCTTCGCAGCCACCCCCGACAAGCTCAGCGTATCGGTGGCGCCCACGCTCAGCACCACCAACGCCCCCGGCACCGGCGGCAAAGTGGGGGTGGACCCGCAAGACGTGCTGCAGGCCCAAGAATTTGGCGGGCGCCGGCGCGATAAGCGCAGCGAGTCAGCCTTACGCCGCGCGGGCATCCTGCCCATGGGCTTTCAAACCGCCATACCAGCCACCCCATTCCCAGGCAGCGACGATGGGCGCGGCAACCTGCGCGGCGCCTTCCTGCAGCAGCTGCTGTCCTACCTGCAGGCATATAGCGAACAGGGCTACAAAGCCAACATGACGGCCAAGCGCAAGGCAGGTTTGCAACGCGGCACCAAGCGCGCAGAGGGCAGGCGCTACTTTGTGGCCTACGGCAAGTGGCGCGAAGGGCGCGGCGCCCATCTGGCGCCCGGCATCTGGGCAGCCAGCGGCACGGGCGGCGCAGTGCTGCGCCCGGTGCTCATGTTCGTGCGCCCAGGCAACTACAAACCGCGCATCAGCATGGACGCCATAGCAAAGCAAGCCGACCTGCAAAACTACCTCGACAAGCGCGTGCGCTTTCGCATCCGTGAGGCAGCAGGCGTATGACCGCCCCCGAAACCCTCACCCCGCGCGAATTTGCCGCGCGCCTGGGCTACAAGCCGAACTACGGCAACCAGCTGGCCAAAGACGGCCGCCTGGTGTTCGCCCCCGACGGCAAGCGCGTGCTGCTGGCCGAATCCATCGCCCGCTTCGAAGCCACCAAAGACCCCAGCCGCCAGGGCGTGGCAGACCGGCACGCAGCGGGCAGGGCGGCGCCAGCACCCGCGCCGGCCGCGCCGCCTGCAGATCCAGACGAAGACGGGGGCGGCGACGTGCCCATGTACGACTTCCACAACGCCAAAGCCAAGCGCGAGCACTGGGCGGCAGAGCGCGAACACGCAGCATTCCGCAAAGAGGCAGGCGAGCTGATCGAACTGACCACACACATCGCAGCCATGGCCGACGTTGGCGCCACGGTACGCGCCAAGCTTGAAGCCTGGGCCAGCACCCTGCCGCCGCAGCTCGCAGGGCGTGATGAAGCCGCCGTGCGCGCCACGCTGGCCGACCAGGTAGATCTGCTGCTGCGCGACATGGCAGACCGTGTAAGGCGCCATTCTGGCGAAGGGCAGGGCAGCGCATGACCACCTTGCAGGGCGCCACCACGCAGGACGCAGGCAGCTGCTTTGCAACCGCTGCGCGTGGCCGCGCCGCATGTGCGCGGGCCTTAGAGCCGCGCAAAGCGCAAACCGTCAGCCAGTGGTCCGATGTAGAACGGCGCCTATCCAGCAAAGGCAGCGCAGAGTCAGGCCAATGGCGCACCGACCGCAACCCACCCCTGCGCGAGCCCATGGACTGCATGAGCGCGCGCAGCACCGTGCGCGAGGTGGCGCTGATGTTCCCCATCCAGTTCGGCAAGACCGAAGTCGCCATCAACGCCCTGGGCTACTGCATGGACCACGACCCCGGCCCCGTCATGGTCTGCCTGCCCGGTGAAGTCTCCATGAACAAATGGGTGGCCCAAAAACTCAACCCCGCCGTGGACGAAAGCCCGGCCATGAAACGCGCCCTCACCAGCGTGGCCAGCCGCGATGCCGCCAACACCCGCACCTTCAAAGACTTCGCGGGCGGCCAGCTCTACATCGAACACGCCGGCAGCCCAAGCCGCCTCAAAAGCACCACCGTGCGCACCCTGCTGGTGGACGAGGTGGACGAATTTGCCAACAACCTCACCGGCGGCGACGACCCGCTGGAAATGCTCAACGGCCGCACCAGCGCATTCCCGGCCACCTTCAAGCGCCTGTATATAAGCACCCCCCAGATCAAGGGCCTCAGCCGCATCGAACAGCTCTACGCCAAAAGCGACCAGCGCCGGTACCATGTGCCGTGCCCCCACTGCGGCCACATGCAGCACCTGCAATGGTCTGGCCTGCACTGGACCCCCGACGCCAGCCAGTGCTGGTATGTGTGCCAAGAATGCGGCGCCACCATCGAAGAGCACCACAAGCAAGCCATGATCGCCGCCGGCGAATGGGTGCCCAGCAACCCCGGCGCCAAAGTGCGCGGCTACCACATCAACTGCCTGTATTACCAGTTTGGCTTGGGCCCCCGCTGGCTCGACCTGGTCGAGATGTGGCGCGAAGCGCAAAACGACCCCGCCCGCCTCAAAACCTTCACCAACGACCGCCTGGCCGAGCCCTGGGAAGACGCCGCCATGCGCGCTGTGCGCCACAACGCCATTGCCGACCGGGCCGAGCCCTACCAACTGCGCACCGCCCCCGCCGGCGTGCTGGCCATCACCGCCGGTGTCGACACCCAAGACAACCGCCTGGCCGTGCACATTGTGGGCTGGGGCGCAGGCATGGCGTTTTGGACCATCGACTACATCGAACTACCCGGCGACCCGGCTGATGAAGCCGTGTGGGTGGCCCTGACCGAGCTGCTCAACACCCCCGTGCAGCACGCCAGCGGCGCCCTCCTGACCATCGAGGCCTACGCGCACGACATGGGTGGCCACCGCACCGAGGCCGTCAAACACTACGTGCGCCAGCGCCGCGTGCGCCGCCCCATGGCCATCTTCGGTGCAGTGTCCAACAACGCGCCCATCCTCAGCAAAGGCAAGATGGCCGACGTGGACTGGCGCGGCCGCCTGGACAAGCGCGGCGTGCTCACCTACCAGGTGGGCACGGTGGCCGCCAAACACTGGCTGTATGGCCGCCTGTCCACCGACGCCGAAAAAGACAGCGCCACACGCCTCACCCACTTCAGCGACCAGCTCGACCCCAGCTTCTTTGCCGGCCTGGTGTCCGAAACCTACAACCCCGCCAAAAACCGCTTCGACAAACGCCGAGGCGCCCGCAACGAGCCGCTAGACACCTGGGTGTATGCCTACGCCGCTGCCCACCACCCCGAGCTGCGCCTGCACCGCCGCACGCGGGTTGATTGGGATGCTGCAGCCAAACGATTGGCGGGCGCAGTGCCTGCAATAAACATAGACAAAACAGACCAAAGCGCACAGCCAGTAAGCGCTAATAGCTATCAAATCAATAGCGAAAAAGCGCAGGAAAAGCCGCTGCCAGCCATCGCAAAACCTCCCAGCCAAACGCCTACCTCATTCCGACGAGATTGGTAACCCATGCAAAACCCACCCAGCACCACCACGCCAGTTCTTGACCGCCTTGTTTCTGCAGACCCCGACCTGGTCGACCGCATCTTCGATTACATCCTGGCCGAGATTCCGCAGATGGCGGCCAAGCCTGCCGACAAGGTGCAGCAGCTCAAGGCCGCAGTGCGCGCAGAGTTCAAGGGTGAAGAGTGCTACATCGCCAGCCGACCGGCAACAGCCCGGCAAGAGATGGTGGCGCAGGTGCTGGCCTTGTTCAATGGGCGCAATGCATCTGAGGTGGCCAGGCGCCTGCAGATCAGCCGCGCCTCGGTGTACCGGGTTCTCAAGCAGCCAGGCGGCGTGCAGCAAAAACAGTCTCAGTTTTCCGGGAAATGAGACAGGCGCACCGATACCGTGGCCGCTTCACCACGGCTCGAAACAAGCGCGCACCGCCATGTCATTCACACCAACCGACCTGCAAAACATCAATGCCGCAATCTCCACTGGCGAGCTGTCCGTAGAGGTCAACGGGCGCAGGGTTGTCTACCGCAGTGTCGATGACCTGATCAAGGCCCGCAATCTCATGCAAGCCGATATTGCAGCAGGTGGCGCATCGTCTGCAGCGTCCCGCCGTGGCTCCTATCAGGTGCGCTTCACTACAGCCCGGGGAGATTGAGCCATGGCGAAAGCAGCAGTCAACCTCATTGACCGATTCGTCGGCCTGTTCAACCCCGACGCAGGCCTGCGCCGCGTGCGCTCGCGCGAGCTTCTCACACGCGCTTACGAAGGGGCTAGCCAGCGCGACGGCTGGCGCCCCCGCCGTTCTGGTGCCAGCGCCAACACTGACCACATGGCCGATGCCGCCATCCTGCGCACGCGGGCCCGGGCGCTGGTGCAGAACGTGCCTTATGTGTCGCGCGGGCTGGAAAGCCTGGTGTCCAACACCATCGGCACAGGCATAACACCGCGTAGCCTCGCCAAAGACGCCGCGGCGGTAGATAAGCTGTGGTCCGACTGGTGCAAAGTGGCCGATGCAGATGGGCGCAGCGATCTTTACGGCCTGCAAGCCATGGCCTACCGCGCCATGGAGCAAGACGGCGAAGTGCTGGTGCGCCTGCGCGCCCGGCGTGATGAAGATGGGTTGCCCGTGCCGCTGCAGATCCAGGTGCTTGAAATCGACTGGCTCGACAGCTCCAAGATGGGCACAAGCGGACCCAACACTATCGTCAACGGCATCGAATACGACCCGCTGGGCAAGATCGTTGCCTACTGGCTGTGGGATCAGCACCCCGGCGAAATGCTGCCTGGACGGCGTGGCCGATCCAGCAGCTACCCCGTGTCGGCAGACCGCATCATCCACCTGTTCAGTCCGCAGCGACCAGGCCAAGGGCGTGGCTTCACGCGCCTGGCGCCGGTCATTGCCAGGGTGCGAGACATCCAGCTGTACGAAGACGCCGAGCTGCAGCGCAAGAACCTCGAAACCCGCCTCAGCGTGCTGGCCAGTGGCGATGTGACCAGCATGTCCATGACTGAGAGCGATGCGCAGGAAAAAGTGCGCGAAACGGGAGAGCTGGGAACGCTGGCCAGCGGTGGCATCACCCAGGTGCCTACCGGCGTCAACCTCACGGTGGTCGAGCCAAAGGCGGCGGGTGGCTATGTCGAATACATGAAGCACCAGCTCCACCTGGTGGCGGCCGGCATGGGTGTCACCTATGAAATGCTCACCGGCGACATGCGCGAGGTCAACTACAGCAGCGCCCGGGTCAGCATGCTGGAGTTCCGGCGCAATGCAGAGCAGGTGCAATGGCTCACCCTGATTCCGCGCCTGTGCGAGCCCATCTGGCGCGCGTTTGTCGAAGCGGCGGTGCTGTCGGGCAAGATGCGCGCCCGTGACTTTGCTGTGGATTGGTCAACCCCCAAGTGGTCCTACGTCAACCCCGTGCAAGACGTGGCCGCAGACCTTGACGAAATTGGCGGTGGCCTCAGCACCTTCAGTGAAAAGCTGCGCCAGCGTGGCTACAAGCCAGAGCTGGTGTTCGCAGAGCTCAAGTCCGACATGGAGCGCCTGCAAAAAGACGGCACCCTCGACATGATCATGATGCTGCAAAAGGGCCGCACACTGGGCATGGCTCAGGCCGAGGCATCGGCGCAACGCCCTGCAAAGTAGGCGCAATTTGCAGGGCGTTGCAGGCCCTGCAAAAGTTGTCTCAGTTTTCCTAAAAATGAGACAGCAGAACGCAGACCATCGCGTCCATGCCTGCACCACAAACCGCCCAAGCCAGCACCGCCGAACTGCCATTGGTTGGCCTGCAGATGGCCATTCGCAACTTCACCCGGGCCGAAGACACAGCCGCTGGCGCAGCGCCCGCAGCCCGCTTCGAGCTGGTCTTCACCACGGGCGCACCGGTTCGCCGCTACGACTGGCAAAACGGCCGCTACTTCATTGAGCAGCTCGAAGTGTCGGCCGATGCCATCAACATGGACCGCCTGGAGCGCGGCGCCCCTCTGCTCGACAGCCATTCCAGCTACCGCCTCGAAGACCAGGTGGGCGTGGTGGACCAGCCCACCATTGAAAACGGCGTAGGCGTCTGCCAAGCCCAGCTCAGCCGCCGTGAAAGCGTGCGCGGCGTGGTGCAGGACATGGAAGACCGCGTCATTCGCAACGTGAGCGTGGGCTACGTGCGCGACGCCATTGAAATGGTCGCACCCTCTGAAGACACCGGAATGTGGGTGTACCGCGTCACGCGTTGGACGCCTATGGAAGTCAGCCTCGTTCCCATCCCCGCCGACATGGATAGCCAGGTCCGCAGTGAAGGTGGCCGCCTGGTAGACCCTGAAGGCCGCGACGTGCGCGCCTACCCCTGCCACATCACCACGCGCGCCGCATCTGCCGGCGCAGCACCCAACCCGCCCACGGTGGGCATTACCGCCGCAACCTCAACCCAAGAAGGAACACGTTCCATGCCAGACGCAACCATCGTCGCCGGCGGCACCACCGCACCGGCCCAATCTGCTGCGCCCGCCGCAGCTACCGCAGTAGTGGCCGCGCCCGTGGCGCCCGCTGCAGATCACTCCACCCGCGCCGCCGACATTGTCGATCTGTGCACCCGCCATGGCGTTCCCGCCCTGGCAGCAGGCATGATTCGCTCTGGCAACACTGTCGAGCAAGCCAGCCGCGCCGTGCTGGATGAGCTGGCCCGTCGCGACAGCGCATCGGGTGGCCACCGCAACGTCGGCCGCATCGAAACCGTGCGCGACGAAATGCAAGTGCGCATGGCGGGCATCGAGCAAGCCATCCTGCACCGCATCGCCCCAGCCGTCACGCTGGACGACAACGGCCGCCAGTACCGTGGCATGAGCCTGTTGGAGATTGGCCGCGACTTCCTCGAAGCCCATGGCCAGCAAACGCGCGGCCTCGATCGCATGACGCTGGCTTCCCGCATGCTCGAATTCCGCTCGGGCGGAATGATGGGCACCAGCGACTTCAGCAGCCTGTTTGCCAACGTGGCCAACAAGCGCCTGCGCAACGCCTACGACGAGAACCCTGGCACCTACTCCATGTGGGCACGCCGCGCACCCAACGCCCCCGACTTCAAAAACCTCAGCGTGGTGCAGCTCTCCGGGGCTCCTGACCTGCTGCAAACCAACGAGGCAGGCGAGTTCAAGTATGGTGCCATGTCCGATGGTGGCGAAACCTATGCTGTGCTGACCTATGGCCGCATCGTCACGCTCACCCGCCAGGCCATCGTCAATGATGACCTGCGCGCCTTCGAGCGCATGGTTTCCGCGTTCGGCTTCGCTGCCCGTCGCCTGGAAAACCGCACGGTCTATTCGCAGCTCACGGCCAACGCCAACCTGGCAGACGGCGGCGCACTGTTCAACGCCACCGCCGCCACCACTGCGGGCGGCCATGCCAACCTGGGCACTACTGCCGCCAGCGTGCTGCAGTTCTCTAGCCTGACCACCGGCCGCACTGCCATGCGCGTGCAAAAGGGTCTCGCAGGCGAAGAACTCAACCTGGCACCCAGCTACCTCATCGTGCCTGCCGCGCTGGAGCAAACCGCCTACCAGCTCACCAGCAGCAACTACACCCCCAGCACCAAGGCCGAGGTCAATGAGTTCCGCACCGGTGGCCGCACGGCGCTGACCCCGGTGGTCGAGCCCGTGTTGGATGGCAACAGCGCCACCGCCTGGTACCTTGCCGCCGCCAATTCGCAGGTTGACACGGTCGAGTATTGCTACCTAGACGGCGCAGAAGGCCCTGTGATCGAGTCGCAAGTCGGCTTTGAAAACGATGGCGTCTCCTACAAGTGCCGCCTCGACTTTGCTGCCAAGGCCATCGACTTCCGTGGCCTCTACAAGGGCGCTGGCGCCTGATGCCGCACACCGGGGTGCTTGGCACCCTGGTAGCTCACCCAACCAATTTCTGATTCCAGGAGTCAACCATGCGCAACTTTGTTCAAGAGGGCGACACCCTCACCCTCACCCCTACGGCGGCTGTGGCCTCTGGCGTGGGTTATCTGTTCGGTGCCGCCATTTTTGGCGTGGCCACCAATGACGTGGCGGCCAATGCCCCCGGCGAGTTCATCACCGAAGGTGTTGTAACAATCGGGAAAACCAGTGCCCTGGCCATCAGTGTGGGTGACCGCGTTTTCTGGGACGCCACCAACAAAGTAGTCAACAAAACTAGCACCGCACAGCAGTGCGTTGGTGTTGCTGTTGCCGCCGCTGACAACCCATCGGCAACGGTAGCCATCAAGCTGGGCCAGTACCTGCCTGTAGCGACCTGATCTGCTGCAGCAGATTAAGCCAGTACCGCACCGCCATGAGCATCGCCCCCTTCGCCACCCTTGAATCGCGCCTGAACAGCGCGGTGCAAGCCCGCCTGGCCAACGCCACGGCGGTGCACCTGGGTGGCGAGCCATTTGGCGTGCTTTTCAACCGCGCCAGCACCGACCCATTCGGTGGTGCGGTTGATACAGCCGAACTGAACGTGGCGTATTGCATTGCCAATACGCCCGGCATCGCAGAGGGCGGCGAGCTGGCAATCAACGGCGTGGCCCACATCGTCACCGGCCAGGTGCAGCCTGATGCGGGTGGCTGGGTGGTGCTGACCGTGTACCCCAAGGCATAAGCCAGGCTCTGACCCCCATGCTCTCCCTCACCACCCCCATCAAAGCCCGCCTGCAGGCCCTGCCAGCCCTTACCGGCTGGGCGGTGCGCACGGGCACCGAGCAGGCCGACCGACGCATAGTGCCTGTCGCGGACGTGCGCCTGACTGGCGCAAGGGTTCCGGAAAGCGATGTTGGCGTGCTTGTTTCGCCTGAGTGGACTGTAACCCTCGTAGTGCGTAGCAGCGAAATAGCTGCTGATCAGCTTAGTGCTGCTTTCGCTGCCGTCATCGAGTCTCTGCAGAACTGGGCGCCTGGCGAAGTGGCTGGGCGACGCTGGGACCGGCTGCGTCTGGTGCGCGCCACACCACCCGATTTTGTCGACGAAGGAATGGCCGGAGTCGAAATCGCATTTTCAACCTCGGCCAGTTTCGACGGCCAACCCTAAGGACTTGCTATGGCAATCACACACACCAAAACTGAGCTGACCTCGCCGCGTGGACGTATTTCCATGGACATATTAGACCCATCCGAATCCCTGACCGGTGAAGAAGAAATGGGTAACTGCCCAAGCTGCACGATCTCTATCGAACAGGACAAAGCCGAGGAATTCTCGGCTGAGACAGCTGCCAGCGAGCTAATTGGCACTTTGGTTGGGAAGATCAAGCGCACCGCCAAGATCAGCTGCAACAACATGAGTATGGACACCTACCGGCGCTTCCTGGCCGCCACTAGTGAAGTCGTCACCCAGTCAGCCACCCCAGTCACAGGAGAGGTACGTACCGTTTCACCCGGTAAGACATATCAGCTTGGCCAGACTGTAGAAAACCCCATCGGTGTGCGTAACGTCAGCGCCGTTACTGTCAAAAGCGCAGACGGCACAAACACCCACATCGCCGGCACCGACTACAACATCGACCCGGAAACCGGCCGTGTGCAAATTATCAAAAGCGGAGCCATCGTTGCCGGCGAGGTGCAGTTTGGCTACACCCCTACGGCCGGCAGCTACACCCGCCTAAAAACCGGGGGGAAAACATCATTTTTGGCTGCCATCCGCATCGTTGCGGACAACGCTGCCGGAAGTGACAAAGACGTGTATATCCCACGCGCCAACGTCACCCCTTCGGGTGACCTTCCCGTGGTGACGAACGAGACTGCGTTTGTCAGCGTCAATTTCGACATCGACATCCTCAAGCCTGCCAACGCCGAGGCCATCTACGTCGGTGGACGACCGGTAGCTTAACTAGCACACCCAGCCACCACGGCGCCCAGCGCGCCGTGCGCCTTCCAGTGCCGCCCATGCAAAACGGCGGCAGTTGAAGCCGCCGCACTGCCCAGCAACCCACCCGAGACCGCCCGCCAATGGCAACGAAGCCAATCGAAATCCTGATCGAAACAAAAACCACGGGTGATGCTGAGATCAACGCGCTCAACAAGCAGCTGGATGATCTCAGCTCGCAGCAGGAGTTGATTGCCAATTTCGTCAAGGTCAAGAAAGAAACGGAAGAGGCTGCCGCTGCCTTCGCTGCAGCGCAGGCAAATGCTCAGAAACTTGGGCGGGAGTTGGCCGCCACAAGTAACCCCACCAAAACGCAGGCAGCAGAATTTGCCCGTGCGCGCGATGCGGTCAACGGCACCAAAGATGCGTACCAATCCGCTCAATTGAAGCTGCAGGGCTTGCGTGGCGCGCTGAAAGAAAACAACATCGAAACGACTGGCTTGGCGCAAAAGCAGGCCGCGTTGCGAAAAGGTGTCAGCGAGGTAGAGGCATCGGTGGCAAGCGCCAGCGCCCGTCTGAAAGAAATGGGTGGTGCAGGCCAAAAAGCTGGAATTGACACAGCCCAGGCAACCGACCGCGCATCAAACAGCACAAAAATCTATCAGGGCGCGCTGAAAGAAATTGCAGGCGCTGTGGCTGGTGCGTTCGCCGTTGGTAAGGTGGTCGATTTCGCCAAAAGTGTCGGCGAAATATCGGACCAGTACAAAAACTTGCAAGCGCGCGTGCAACTGGTCACTGGTGAGGGCGATAACTTTGCCAATGCCTGGCAGGGGGTCACTGATGTGGCCTTGCGCACGCACAGTGCGCTGGAAGAAACCGGCGTGCTCTTCACGCGCTTGGTGCAGGCTGGCAAAGATGCGGGCATGTCAACGGCCGCCGCCACCGAGCAGTCTTTGGCCTTGACGGAAACGATCAACCAGGCCATTCAGCTCAGCGGCGCAAGTGCTGGGGCATCCAGCGCAGCCATCACACAGCTTGTGCAAGGCCTTCAGGGCGGCGTGCTGCGCGGCGACGAATTCAATTCGATCATGGAGCAGAGCCCGCGCCTCGCGCGTGCGCTGGCAGATGGCCTGGGTGTGACAACAGGCGAGTTGCGCAAGATGGCAGAGGCTGGCGCACTCACCAGCGAAACAGTCATCGGGGCGCTCAAGGGGCAAAGTGACGCTGTATCGTCTGAATTCAGCAAGCTGCCGCCCACGGTTGGCCGGGCTCTGCAAGACTTGTCCACACAGTGGACGTTGTATGTGGCAGAGACAGACAAGGCTACAGGGGCCAGCACAGCCGCAGCCTCTGTCATCAACGCGCTGGCGGGCAACCTCAACACTATTGCGGGCCTTTTGATTGATGCGGGGCAGGCTGCAGCCGGTTTTGCTGCCCTTCAGTTGGCGAAGCACTTTCTTGGCATTGGCGCCGCTGCACAGCAGGCTGCTGTTGCAGTGGCCGCCCACAACGTTCAGATGGCAGCCACCGGCGCAGCAGCAAACGCTGCGGCTGTGGGTGCGGGGCGTTTTGCTTCTATCTTGCGCGGCTTGCGCACGTTCACGCTGATTGGTCTTGCTGTCAATTTCAAAGACATCGGCACATGGATTGGTGAGACAACCGCCAAGTTGGTTGGCTACAAGGACCGGACGGAAGAGCTGGCACGCGCTGACAAGCTGGCAGCCGATATTGCAAAGGAGGCCGCCTCTGATCGTGCGCGCCTTGCCGCTGCAATACAGACCGCGATTGACAAACAGTTCGAGCTATCGAAAGCGGCGCGTGCAGGCGTTGCTGAGTTTGAGAAGCTGACAAAAGAAGGGGCCAGCTCGGCCGAGGCGCTAAAAAAAGTCGCCGCAGCTTTTGATCTCAGCAATGTTCAAGGGATCAAAGACTTTTCTGCGACTCTCGACAAATTGACGGCTGACGGCAAGGTGTCGGCGTCAGAGATTGAAAAGGCTTGGGCGCAAGCGCTGAGCGGCAAAGACCTCGCGCAATTTGAAGTGATGGCCCGCGCTGCCTTTTCAGGCGCTGCCCGTGAAGGCGAGCGTGTAGCGCAGATGATGGATGGCATTTTGCGCGAAGCCGTTAATCGCACGGGTCTCGACTTCGATGTCTTGCAGGGGAAAATCGGCGCTACCTCTCGCAGCGCTCTGAACGATATTGAGGTCATCATTGGCGGGCTTGATCGCCTCGAAGCCCAGGGTGTAGACACCGGCACTGTGCTGACAGAAAGTATCACTAAAGCCATTAATACAGCAGACAGCGTAGAGGCCATCAATGCTTTGCTGCCGAAAATTGAAGGTTTGCGGGAAAAGCTAGGCGAAAAAATAACAAATGGCCTACTCGATCAGGCCGAGGATAAAGTGGTTGCGCTGAGCGACGCGTTCGACAAAGCCACACCAGGAATCAACAGCCTCCGCGAAGCCTTGAAGGCTCTTGGGGTTACTAGCGATCAGACCTTCAAAACAACAGCGCTGGATGCAAAAGCTGCCTATGACGCAGCAACAGCGAGCGGTATGGCCAGCGCCAGAGAGCTGGGCGAAGCATTCAAAAAAGCGGCTGAAGCGGCCATCGCAGCCAACAACGGCATCGCGCCATCGTGGGTGCAGGCGCAGGCCGCTGCCGCTGGCTATAAGGTCGAAGTGGACGCCGCAGGCAAATCCACCATAGTCGCCATGGATGGCGCAAAGGGCGCCGTCAAGGGCGTAGAAAAATCGGTCATTGATGTGTCAGCCGCCCTCAAGCAAATGGGCATCGACGCCGCCACCGCCAGCCAGCAGGTCAAAGACCTGGCAGCCGCCGGGCAAATGCTGGCCGCAGCAGAGCAGGCGCGCCGCGATGCCTACAACAAAGACCTCGAAGCCAGCAAGTTCATGAACCGCCCGAACATGAACCCGGTGGATGCGGTGCCGTCTTTCGAGTCGAAAGATGGCTGGCCGAGTGGGAAAAGCAGTACGCCAAGAACAACCCGTTCACCACCAAAACAGACGGATTCGGGCGCCAAACCACGCTGGCCGAGTGGCAAGCCGAGGTGGATGCAATTGCCCTGCGCAACACCATGAAGGGCAACGGTAACGCCACCACATCCACCCAGACCCCGCTCGAATCCATGCGCAGCGGCCAGACCGTCACGATCAACCTGCAGCAAAACGGCAGGGACTACGGCCAGATGAATACCGATGCCTCTGGCGCTGCGACTTTGCAGGCGTTCATGCGTGACCTTGCAGCCGCCAAAAGCACCGCCCAGTAACCCGCCATGCCCACCACCCACCACACCCTCGGCACCACCATCATCCCGCGCGGCATGGTGTGGGTGGATGAATTCGACTGGCACGCCGTCGAAAAATCCACCGAATACAGCCTCACCGGCGCGCTGCTGGTTGATGTGGCCACGCGCCAGGCGGGCCGCGCCATCACCCTGCAGGCCCAAGACGACGCCGGCTGGATCGCCCGCAGCGTGCTGCAAGCCCTCTACGCCCTGGCCGCAGACCCCGGCGCCGTGCATGCCCTGGCCTTGGCCGATGGCCGCACCTTCAACGTGCAATTCGCCCCCGGCACCCCCATCGAGGCCCGCCCCGTGGCCCGCCCCGAGCTGCCCACCGCCACCCACCCCTACGTCGCCACCGTGCGGCTGATCGAGGTTTAACAAAAAATGTCCATCCTCTCCAGCGACATCCGCCTGCTCGAATCCGAGCGCATGACCGACAACAGCGACGGCGGCGGCCGCCGCACCAGCCGCGTCATTCCTGACGGCGTTGCGGGCAACATCTTCCCCAAAGTGAGCCGGGTCGATTCGGTCTATGGCCGCGTCAACCTGCGCAAGATTTACCCGCACATCAACACCGCCACGCTGGATGTGTACGCGGGCGCGCACTTCATCATCACCGACGCGCCAGACAACGACCGCATCGGTGTGCTGGCATTCAGCACTGGCAGCGACTTCGACCTGCGCACCGCTGCGCGTGACCGCATCGAAAGCTACGTGATTGCAGGGCCGGTGAGCCGCATGACGCTTTACGGGCGCCAGCTTAAAGGCTCTCAGGCCGTCCTGATTTATCAGCGCAAGGAGGAGCCGCTGCCAGAAGTGGGTGAGGTGTACGCCCTCACCACAGAAGCCGGGGGTGTCACCACCGCCCAGCAGTTCGTGCGTGCACAGGATGTGGCGCACGAGGTGCGCACCTTCACTGATGACGGCGGCGACTTCGAGCGGCGCATCGTCACGATCAAAGTGGGCTCGCCACTGCGCTACGAATTCCAGGGGGTGTCAACGCCAAGCCGCCTCTCAGGGGTTTCTGGGGGCAGCACTGTGCGCACCACCACGGTTGCGGACGCTGCCCGCTACTACGGCATCAAGCCGCTCACCGCTGCGGTTTCTTCGGGGGCGCTGGAGTTGACGGTGACCTCGGTGTACGCGCCCATCGTGCCTACAACGCAGCGCGAGACCGCGTTGAGCCTTGCAACTGTGGGGGAGGCTTACGGTCTCATCCCCGCCGCAGATGCCGAGATTTCACGCCTCACAATCATCAAAGACCCATATGTGGCATGGGGCGGTACTGTCTACCTCGGCCGGGCCGTCACCCCCGGTAGTCTCAAGCTGAGCGTGCACCATCTTGGCACCGAAGGACTCACCTACACAGTGGGTGTTGACGGGGTGGTGCCCTATATCCCCAGCCCATTAGGGGGTGGAGGTTATGTTTTCATCGGCGGCAGTGTCAACCACGAAACTGGCGAAATCAGGCTGCCAAATACAGGTTCTTTCGACTTTCTGTACGTCACGTACACGCCAGCGGCACAAGTGTCCCAGCCTGCGCACACAAAAGCCCTCCCCGTTACGCTTGCCACGCGCGGCACGGTCTATTCGGTTCCGCTGCTGCCCATCCCGGCACCTGGAACGCTCATTGTTGACTACCGCGCCCTCGGAAAGTGGTATCGACTGCGCGACAACGGAGTGGGTGAGTTGGTGGGTGGCGATGCCGCCTACGGCACGGGCACCGTCGATTACGTAACCGGAGGCGCAACCATCACCCTGGGGGCTCTGCCTGACGTGGGTAGCAGCGTGCTGCTGTCATGGGGCAGCCCGGCGCACTACGATGTGCTGGCAGCAGCGCCCGTGGCCGGTTTCGAGACCACGCTCGCACTCACCCCCGTCAAGCCCGGCACCGTGGTGCTGACGTGGGATGAAAACGGCACGCCAAAAACAGCTACCGACAACGGCACAGGCGGCTTCACCGGCGCAGCCACGGGCACCATTGCCTACCAGACCGGCCTGCTCAAGATCGTCATGCCCAAGCCCATCGTAGGCGATGTGGACATTGCTTATGAGCAGTACACCGCACCGCCCGTGCAGCCTGCATTGGGCCGTGTGCACGACTTTGGCGGCGCCATCACGCCGCGCACCGTGCTCGTGGACGGGGCCAGCTACACCCTGCCAGACGGCAGCGTCTACACCACCGTCTTTATCGACGACGGCGCTGGCAGCCTGGTGTACAGCTACTCCCGCTGGATGGGCAGCAAATACGCGCTGACATCACACATCGTCGGCACGGTGGACTATGCCACCGGCGCGCTGGAGCTTTTTGAGCAAGTAGGCGTCGAGGGCCGGGGCGTGTGGGATGTCGAAAACAGATACTGGACATCACCGCCGCCAGGCGACGTGGCGAGCATCACATCCGTCACTGCCTACAGCGCGGCGCTGGTGTCCGCCGGAACAGGCGTCACAGAGCGCTCCACCGTCGTGGCCGTGGGCAACGAAGGCAGTGGCCTGCGGCTCAAGGTGGGCAACTCACTCCCGCGAGCCATCGTCCCTGGGTCCGTGATGTTCACGTTGGGCGGCAAAACCCATGTGGACCGCAACGGCGCCATTTATACCGATCTTGACTACGCAACCGGTAGCGGGCGCGTGGTAGGCAGCATCAACTACGACACCGGCGACGTGACCATGAGCGACTACCCCAGCGGAGTCACGACCGACATTACCATCCAGTCGTGCTTGGCCGTCAAAGGCAGCTTCACAGCGCTGGATACAGCCTTCCGCACCGCAGGCAGCCCCATCCGTCCGGCCAGCCTGTACATCCAGTGCACCGCCCTCGATGGCGAGCTGCTCACCGGAACGACAAACGCCAGCGGCATCATCGCCGGCGCACCCACCACGGTGGAATACATGGGTTCCGTGGGCGCTCCGGGCATGACCGGCACCATCGAGCAGACCATGGGCGTTGTGGCCGTCAGCTTCACCAAGCCCGTGCTGCCAGGCACCCTGCGCTACAGCACGGTGGTGCTGAGCAACTTGCCGCTGGATGCCGACATTCTGGGCCTCGACCCCGTGCGCCTGCCCAGCGATGGGCGCGTGCCCATCTACCGGCCTGCCGATGTGACGGTGATCCACCACACAGACATCCACGACGCAGGCACCCCAGCGCCAGGCGAAGTCATCAACGTGGGCCGCACCAATCTGTCAGCCCTATGGCTGGAAGATGCCAACAAAAAGAAACTGGCCAGCACAATGTATGCGGTGGACCTGGCCGCAGGCACCGCCACCATGGCCGCAGACCTGAGTCTGGTGGGCTACGTGCCGCCTATCGCTGCCAAGCACCGCATTGAAGAAATGGGCCTGCTCAGTGATGTGCAGATCAACGGCCAGGTCACGCTCACGGCGCCGCTGCTGCGCGACTTTCCGGCAGGCAGCTTGCTCAGTGGTGCGCTGCTGTATGGCGACCTGCAAGCCCGCGCCACCAACCTGTTTGACCAGCAGACCTGGACCGGCGTGTGGCAAAGCACGGTCATCGGCAGCGGCGCCACGGCGCAGTTCAACGACATCGACTACCCCATCGAGGTGCTCAACAACGGCGCCGTCACCGAGCGCTGGCGCCTGAACTTCACCAGTGCCACCGCCTACCAGGTCATTGGTGAAAACATGGGCGTCATCGCCACTGGCACCACGGGCACCGACCTGCAACCCATCAACCAGCTCACCACCTTGCCTTACTTCACGCTGCGCGCTGCGGGCTGGGGCGCTGGATGGGCAGTCGGCAATCAACTGCGCTTTGACACCATCGCCGCAGCCCCTCCAACATGGATCGTGCGAACCGTGCTGCCAGGCGCAGCGCTCACTGGCGACAGCTTCGACGCGCAACTGCGCGGCGACGTTGACTAAACCAAATTCAAAGGACAAAACACCATGATTCTTCGGTTTTCAACCCCGCTGCGCGAAGCCATCGCGGCACAGATCATCGCTTTCTGCGATGCAGGCGCTGGCCCCGCCGTTGTTGAGTTTTATACGGGGGCCATCCCCACCAACTTGGGCGATGCGCTCACTACCCAGGTCAAGCTGGGCACGCTCATCTGCAGTGATCCTTCGGCATCGCAGGCAGCAGGTGTGGTCACGTTCGCGGCCATTGCGCAAGACAGCGCGGCCGATGCATCGGGCACTGCCGCCTGGGTGTTCATCAAGGATTCAACGGGCGCTGTGGTGGCGGCAGGCGATGTCACTGACAACGCAGGCACCGGGTTTGTGAAGGTCAATACCACCACTATCGCGGCTGGCGGACCCATCCTTATTAACTCGCTCACGATCACCGTGGGTGGGGCATAAGGGGGTGCCATGACAGTCGGATCATGGCTCGCGTCCTGTGCCGCCTGTAGCCAGGATGGTACGACCATTGACAGGTGGGACCCTGCGGCAACCACGCACCCGCTGTGGGAGCAGCGGTTCTCCGAGTTTCAGACGACTGGCGCGTTCGTCTCTGGCACTGGAACCACCTCCGAGGTCTCGAAGGTACTCAACCGTTTTGTACCCGGAGAGCCTTGGCGCGTGCGGGCGCACAACCTGACCTATGGCGGAGACTTCGCAAAAATCTCAGTTGAGTTTTTCAACGCGACAGATTTGGTCAGTAGTATTGCGCAGCTAGAGCTTAAGCCTCCGGGGAGTCAATGGTTTAAAAACGTCGTTCATGTTTCGGCGATGAATAAAAGTACTGTAGAACAGCCGACATTCGGGACATACCCCAATGTTGACGGGGTGCTCATCGCAGACTTGGACGGCATTCGCTACACACCTAACCCGCTATCTGGCGCTGACACGTCGGCCTTTTTCTTCCCAGTCAATCTTTCGTCAGTGACCCGCATGCGGATCAAGGTGTCTGCCAAAACGGGGTACACCGCAGCACTTAGTCTTGCAGCGAGTGGCTCTGTGCAGATCATGGGCCGTCTCGGCGGAGTGGTGCGGGACGCATCAGGCAACCCCGCTGCCCGAGCAGTGCGTGCGATACATGAAGGCACGGGGGATGTTGCGAACACAATCGTCAAAAGCGTGACGAGCGACGCGACTACAGGTGCGTACAGCCTTCCCACAGATGCTGGGGGTGCGCACACCGTCATCGCATACCCCGCAGCCGGTGAAAACCTGCCAGCGCTGGCCCTGCGTGGGGTAGTGCCAATATGAGCTACACGCCGCCCGCAGGCAATGCCGCGAACTTCTCGTGGGTGGGCGTTGCGGCCTATACCCCGCCAGCGGGTGGTGCTGCGAACTTTTCGTGGGTTACGGATGCGGCCCCGGAGGCCGTTTCCGGGGATGGCGCTGGAGCGCTTGCATTCACCGGGGCTAGTGCAGCGACACACGGCATTGCAGGCGCGGGCGCTGGCACGCTCGGTTTCACCGGCGTCGGAATCGCAGAGCACCAAGGCACAACGGTCGAAGGCGTCGGCGCTGGCACTCTTGAATTCGCAGGCGCAGCCACTGCAAATCACGGCATCACAGGCGCTGTGGCGGGCACACTGGCCTTTGCCGGCGCAGGTGCGGCAGCACATGGCATAGCGGCGGCAGGCAACGGTGCTATCGCATTCGGCGGCGCCTGCATGGCCGTGCACCAGCGCTACGAAGTGCGGGGTGAAGTGCGCCTGTCCAATGTGCTCGTCAACCGCCGCGTGCGCTGCTACAAGCGCGCCACCGGGGTGCTGACGGGGCAGGCGGATACCGTCGTGGGTAAATACCGCGTGCACGCCGGTTTCGATGCGGGCGAGGTTTACGTCACCGCCATCGACCTGGCAGACGCCGCCACCGACTGGATTCCACCCGTGGCCAACCGCCTGGTGCCTGTACTTGCGGATGACACGGCATGAGCGCGCAGTCCGCCACCGCCACCCTCCTGGCATACGGCCCACAGGGTACGCAGCAGCTCGCCACGGCGGCTCTGCTGTCGTACACGCCGCCCGCCAGTGCGCAGCGCGTAGTGGCCACTTTCGGCGCTCCGTGGGCAAAGTCAAAACCGCAGGAGGTGGAGACGCGGGCGCCAATGCACAACACCGACGCGCTCGACCCGGCCACCCGTGCACCATGGGGTGCGGGTCGAGCGCAGCAGCGCATAACGCAAGCGCCCTGGGTTCCTGCAGGCACCATTGACCGCGAGCGCAGCGCCCCATGGCAGCAGTTCGCCCGCCGCCTGCAGGCGCAAAGCGCGCAGCCCTGGGTGGTGTCGCGCAAGTCAGACGCGCAAGCCCGCGCACCGTGGGGCGAGTTTGCAGGCCGCCCAGCGCTCACCGCAGTGGCCGTGTGGGTGCGCGCTGTGGTGTCAGACCGGCAAAACACAGGCCCTTGGGGCGAATACGCAAGTCGCCCTGTATTGCTCGTGCGCCCCTCGTGGGCCACCGCCCGCCGCGCCGATGCTGAAAGCTGGATTCCATGGGTGCGCTTTGGCCGCCCGCTCGATCCCGGCTGGGGCGTTGTCGTTGAAGACGGCGGCCCGCCAGTTGATGAAAACGGCACGGTCATCGTGCCTGTCCGAAGGGTTTACATGACCGTCAACCAAATCACCCTCACCCGCGTGTCAGACGGCATGCCGCTGTCCGCCGACGGCTTTACCATGAGCATCGACACCGACAGCTGGACGTGGCAATGGTCTGCCAGCATGCAGCCGCACCTGCGCCAATACCTCACGCCTGTGGCCGGGGTGCCGGTGCAGGTCGAAGCCACCATCAACGGCGTCCCCTACCGCCTGTGTGCCGAGTCCGTCAGCAGCAACCGCAGCTTTGGCAGTGCCCGCATCAGCGTGCGCGGGCGCGGCTTGGGTGCCGTGCTGGATGCGCCCTATGCGCCCACGCAAAACTTTGGCAACAGCGCAGACCGCACCGCGCAGCAGCTCATGGCCGATGTGCTCACCGTCAACGGCGTTGGCATCGGCTGGGCTGTCGATTGGGGCCTGACCGACTGGCTCGTGCCCGCAGGCGCCTGGAGCCACCAGGGCAACTACCTCAGCGCCATCACCGCCATCGCCGCCGCCGCCGGTGGCTACGTGCAGCCGCACGCCACGGCGCAAACTCTGCGCATCCTGCCGCGCTACCCGCACAAGCCGTGGGACTGGGCCGCCGTGCTGCCCGATGTGCAACTGCCCGCCGACGTTGTCAGTGTCGAGGGCATCGACTGGACCGCCAAGCCCGCCTACAACCGCGTGCACGTCAGCGGCGTGGCGCAAGGCGTGCTGGCCGAGGCCACCCGTGCTGGCACCGCAGGCAACACCGTGGCCCCCATGGTGACCGATGCCCTCATCACCCACGCCGACGCCGCCCGCCAGCGCGCCCTGGCCGTGCTGGCAGACACCGGCGCCCAGGCCCGCGTCACCCTCAAGCTGCCCGTGCTGGCCGAAACCGGCCTGATCCTGCCCGGCAAATACGTGCGCTACACCGACGGGCCCGCCACCCGCACCGGCATCGTGCGCGGCACCAGCGTGGATTGGAGCCGCCCCACGCTGCGCCAAACCCTGCAGCTCGAAACCCACGGCACTGATTAAGAGGCCACGCCATGCGCAACATCTTCAAAGAATTCGTTGACATCTTCCCGCCCGCGCCCCTGCAGGTGGGCACCGTCACCGCAGTGGCCGGCAGCGCCTGCACCGTAGAGCTGCCCGGCGGCGGCCTGCTGCAAGTGCGCGGCGCCGCAACAGTAGGCCAGCGCGTGTTTGTGCGCGACGGCGTCATCGAAGCCCAGGCCCCGGCGCTGCCGGTGGTGGTGATCGAAATCTAAAAAACCATGAGGGAGCCCATGAGCGACGTGACACAACAAGCCGCCCAAGCCGCCAGCGACACCGCCCTGGCCAAAATCGCCACCAGCATGTCCGTCGGCGGGGGTGGCACCGCCTTCATCGGCGGCCTGACGCTGAATGAGTTCGCCATGGTGTTCGGCATGGTCGTCGGCCTGCTGGGCCTGTGCCTGCAGGCCTACCAGACCCTGCACAAGCGCCGGGTATACATGGCCGAATACAAAGCCATCGAACAAAAATCCAAGCGCGAGGAAGAAGAACACCGCGCCAAGATGGGGATGTACCAATGAGCCGCACCCGCACTACCATTGCCGCCCTGGCGCTGTCTGCAGCCGGGTTGATTGGGATCGCCACATCCGAGGGATGGGAGCCAGTGGCCCGCCCGCCCGTGCCAGGAGACGTTCCAACAGGTGGGTTTGGCAGCACCCGCAGCGAGAGCGGCCCCATGAAAGCGGGCGAGCGCATCACGCCAGTGCGCGGCCTGATCCTGCTGCAGCGTGACGCAGCCGAGGCCGAGCGCATCGTGCGCCGCTGCGCCCCGGTGCCAATGCACCAGCACGAGTTTGATGCTTTCGTGAGCCTGGCCTACAACGTGGGGCCTGGCAAGGAGGGGGTAAAAGATGGGTTCTGCGAGCTGAAGCGCGGCGGGCCATCGAGCATCGTGCGAAAACTGCTGGCGGGCGACTACACCGGGGCCTGCGCCTCGATCCTTTCCTGGGACAAGTTTCAGGGCCAGCCGATGTATGGCCTGACGCTACGCCGCGAGCGCGAGTATGTGCAGTGCATGGGGAGCAAGCCATGATCGCCAAATTCACCAGCCGCAAGTTCCTTTTGTCCGCCGCCACGCTGGCCACAACTACCTGGCTGTGCGCGGCAGGGCACATTGCTGACGGGGTTTACAGCGCCGTGGTCATCGCCACGGTGGGCGCCTACATCACCGGCAACGTGGTGCAAAAAGCCACGGCCAAACCCAGCGAAGGCGCTCCATGACCTGGCTGCAGCGCCTGATGACCCTGCCGCTGCTCTATGTGGCTATGGCCGTTGTGCTGGCCTGCTTCGCCGGCGCCGTGCTGATGTCGATTTATGAAAGGTACGACCGATGAGCCCGATCATGCTCGCAATGTGGTTCTACTGGTGGAAGGGCTGGAAGTGACTGCCGGCCTCTACACCCACGCCGCTGCGCTGCTGCTGGGTGCTGCCATGGCCGGGCTGGGGGCCTGGCAAGTGCAAGCTCTGCGCTACGGCGCGCAGATTGCCGACATGCGCACCCAGCACGCCAGCACGCTCAGCGACATTGCCGGAAAAACCACCGCAGCCGCTACCGCAGTGCGCACCGCAGAGCAGGCCGCCGCCGCTGCCCTGGCCGCTGCAGACACCCGCAACCACCAGGATCTATCAAATGCCCGTCAAGAAAATGACCGCCTGCGCGCTTGCGTGCGTGCTGGCACTTGCGGGGTGCGCATCATCGCCGCCCACAGTGCGCCCGCATGTAGCGGTCCCGCAAATGCCAGCCCCAGCAGCCTGGGCAATGGAGCCGTCGAGATCGACGCAGATACTGCACAGCGTGTTCTCGATCTCCGAGAATCCATCCAGCAAGACGCCGCAAAACTCGCCTACCTCCGCGACTACGCCAGCACCTGCCACGCAGCCAGGGCCGTGAATGAATAGGGCCGCTGGACATCAGCGCGAGCCAGGCGCCCGCAAGGCTATCAAGCAATACCGGGAGCGCCTGCGCCGCGACCTGCGCGAGCAACAGCGCGAGCTGCAGGAGCGGGCAGGGCGGCAGGCGATACCGCCCTGTGATGATGGGCCGCCGCCGCGCATTGACTGATACAGTCTCTGCACTGCATTGCAGCCTTGCTTAACCAGTGCGAAGCTGGGAAAAGTAGCAAAAACAGTAGCAGCATCGCAAATCATTGATTTATAAAGTGTCTTTGCGCTTGCAAATCCGGTTAGTCCGGTTCGACTCCGGACCGCGCCTCCAGAACACCATTGGTTGAATCCGATGCAGCAAGGTCCTTCGGGGCCTTTTTTGTTGGGTTGGCTCAACGACTGGTTGGCGAAGATTTTTCGAAATTTCTTCAAAATTGCTGAGAAGGCAAAAAATAACGCTATAATTTGAGACTTGCTGATGCGCACTGAAGGCGACAACGGAGTGCGGTAGTAAATGCGGGAATAGCTCAGTTGGTAGAGCGCAACCTTGCCAAGGTTGAGGTCGAGAGTTCGAGACTCTTTTCCCGCTCCAGATATGCAAGGGAAGCTTCGGCTTCCCTTTTTTCTTGGTGATGGCGATTGGCTGGATGTTGTGCTGGCATTGCCGTCATCGGATAAGGCAGGGGCATTGCGTGTCCGCGCGGCCCGGGTTACGCTGTGACGCAGGTGTGCGTTGCGCAGCCGGCGCCCCGATGGTGAAATTGGTAGACACTGCGGACTTAAAA
>LNAP01000626.1_pt1 | contig 38887 bp, 31 predicted proteins | sample 602601 | NCBI WGS metagenome assembly LNAP01 (sample SAMN02440304, study PRJNA202911) | soil metagenome | biome: Subtropical and temperate rainforests or woodlands; isolation source: soil samples (1 kg each in a 20% v/v slurry with milli Q water) were... ... | reverse complement strand
GAAGGTGGGGCTGGTGCGCAGGCCGCGTCCGATCAGCCCGCGCGCCACGGTCTCGCCGGCACCCAGCCATTTCAGCGTGGAATATCCGACGGTCAGCGCCGTCAGCACGGCGCGCAGCGGCGCGTCCAGCGCTTCGCCGAGCGAAACGGCGACGGGTGAAATCAGCGATCCCGGGTGAGTCCAGGAATTGTGATCGGTGTCGTCCTGGAAATGCGCATGCACGGCGATGCCGTTGGCGAGCACCGCCTCCGACAGTGGCGCGTGACGCCCATCGGCCCAGAGCCGCGCCGTGCGCGGTCCGGATGAAACCGGTGTCGTCGTAGCCCGGGCGGCGACCGCCGTCGGCTCATCGCGCGCGACCAGCGCCAGTCCCAGCGAGTCGATCAGGCACATGGCGGCCTTCACGGCGACATCGGGTGTGAGTTCGTCCGCCGCAGTCTCGGACACATAGGTACCGAGGCGCATGGTCGCATTTGTCGTTGCCATCACAGATATTCCTCGGCCAATGCGAGTTCGCGAATTTCGGCTACCGTGCCGCTGCGCCGGATCTCGCCGCTGCGCATCACGTAGCCGCGCGTGGCGAGCCGCAATGCGGGGCGGGCCATCTGTTCGGTCATCAGGATGGTGGTGCCGCGCTGCTGCATGTGACGGATCGCTTCGCTGATCCGCTCGATCCAGACCGGCGCCAGGCCGAGGAACGGCTCGTCGAGCAGCAGCAGCTTGGGAAACGAACTCATGGCCCGCGCCAGCGCCACGATCTGCTGCTGCCCGCCGGACAGTTGTCCGGCCGGCTGCTCGGCGCGTTCCGCGAGCATCGGGAAGATTTCACACAGCCAGCGCCAGGCCTCGCGCTGTGCCGCCGAGCCCCGTCCGCAGGCGCCGCTGAGAACGTTGTCGGCCACCGACATGGTCGGGAACACGCGACGTCCTTCCGGCGAATAGCCCATCCCGGCACGGGCGCGTCCATCGCACGGCAGCGCGTTGATGTTCTTGCCGGCAAAGCGCACGTTGCCGCGTGATGCCGACGCCAACCCGATGACGGCATTGATCAGGCTGGACTTGCCAGCCCCGTTGGCGCCCACCAGCAGGATGGTCTCGCCCTCGGGAACTTCGATGGATACGCCATGCAGCGCCGTGATGCCGCCGTAGCGGACTTCGAGGTTTTCAACGCTCAGCATCAGGCCGCCTCCTCGTCCGCGGTGCCGAGATAGGCATCGATGACGTCCTTGCGTGACAGCACGTCGTCGGGCGTGCCTTCGGCGAGGACTCGGCCGGAGTCGAGCACCAGGATCTTCGGACAGAGGCGGCGCACCAGATCCATATCGTGCTCGACGATCAGGACGCCGCAACCAAGCTCCGTCTGCGCATGGCGTACGAACGAATCGACCCGCATGCGCTCGCGGCGCTCCAGCCCCGCAGCGGGTTCATCCAGCAACAGCACCTTTGGCCGAACGGCGTAAGCCAGGATCAGGCCGAGCATCTTCTGCAAGCCGTAAGGTAGCTTGTCGCTCTGCTCGTCGAGTTGCGGGTACAGTTCGAATTCATCGACCAGAGGTGCGATCGTCGCCCAGCTATCCTGGCCTCCGCGACTGAAGCGGACGGCGCGCGAAATATTCTCGCGCACGGTGGCGGCGCGAAATGTATTGGTTTGCTGGAAGCTGCGGATGATCCCGGCGCGGCTGACGGCATGCAGCGGCATGCCGGTCATTTCCCGGCCGTCGAGCCGCACGCTGCCGGCCGAAGGCGCCAGCATGCCGCACATGACGTTGATGAGCGTCGTCTTGCCGGCACCGTTCGGCCCGATGATGCCGAGCACTTCGCCGGGCGGAATGGCGAAGCTGATGTCGTTGAAAACGTGCAGGCCGCCGAAACGCTTGCTGACGCTCTTCACTTCGAGAAGGCCACCATGGCGTGCGGTCATCGCTGCGACTCCGTTGCCGTCGGCAAGCGGGATGCGGAGGTCAGCGGGCGTGATTTTATCGACGCAACGATGCGCGCAAACAGCCTCGACAGCGAACCGACGACGCCCTCGCGGGCTGCCAGCACCACGACCACGATCAGGAAGCCGAACATCAGCTGCGAATATTCGCCACGCAGCGCGAACTGCTCGCCGGCCCAGACCAGCAGGGCGCCGCCGACCACCGACCCGAGCATGCTGCTCTTGCCGCCGATGATGGCGTAGGCGATGTAGTTCACCGAGGAGAGCGGACTGAACGACGTCGGATGTGCGGTCAGCAGCATGTTGACCAGTGCAAAGCCGGCCAGACCCGACACTCCTGCCGCTACGGCAAAGCCGAAGGCCTTGTAGTGCCAGACCACCAGGCCGAGGCTCTGGGCGAGCAGTTCGTTTTCCTCGATGGCGGCGAAATGCTGGCGCAAACTGCGCGTCACCGTCGCCGTGATCAGCGCGCCGGCGAGCGCCAGGCCGGCCGTGACCAGCAATACGGCGCGGTTGTCGCCGAGATCGCTGCCAAGAAACGTCACCACCGGCATACCGATCAAGCCATTGGAGCCGCCGGTCCAGGCCGGGGTCTCGAACAGCACCAGCTGGGTGATCTCGGTGAGCACGAAGGTGACCAGCACGAAATACACGCCGGTCAGGCGCAGCACCAGCGCCCCGAGCGGCAGCGCGAACAGCGCCGGCACCAGGAAACTGCCGAGCCCGAGCAGCACGACGTCGGTGACGCCGAAGCGGAGCCCGAGCACCGCGGTGGTGTAACCGCCGATGGCCATGAAGGTCGGCACCGCGAACGTCATCAGGTTCATGCGCAGCATGATGTAGACGCTGAACGCCGCGGTGACCGCAATCAGCACCTGGTTGGCGAGCGAATAGATCGCCGGATTGTCGCTGACAAACGGGACAACGAAGACCGCGGCGACCAGCGCGATGCTGGCGATCTCGGCAGAGGCGCCGACGCGCGAAACGGAAAGAGCCGGCCCGGACATGGTCAAGCTCCCCGCACGCGCTGGCCGAACAGCCCGGACGGCTTGACCACCAGCATGACCAGAACCAGCACGAACAGCGCCAGTGCGCCTTTCGACCCCCCGAGATAGACCGCCGAGAACGCCTCAACCATGCCGACCAGGAAGGCTGCCACCGTCGCGCCGCTGACGCTGCCGAGACCGCCGAGAATGACGATGAGGAACGAGGTGGCCAGCACGGGATCGCCGACGTGGGGCGCCAGCGACAGGATCGGCGTGACCAGCGCGCCGGTGAGGCCGGCAAGCCCGGTCGCCAGCGCGAAGGCGGTGGGAAACAGCACCTTGGGACGCAACCCCTGCGCCGTCGCCACCGCCCGGTCATCGGCGAGCGCGCGCAACGAGCGGCCGAAATCGGTGCGGTAGATCAGCGCATAGATCGACACGATGCCGGCCACGCAGACTGCCAGCACCACGAGGTTCTCGATCGGCACATAGAAGCCCCAGGCACGCAGCACCCCGGTCAGCGGAAAGGCGAAGGCCGGCGACTGCGGACCGAACGTGATCAGGATGCCACTCGAGATCATCATGTAAAGACCGAGCGTCAGCATCAGGGTCGCCAGGTGATCGTCGATCAGGCGATCGAGCAGGAAGCGCTCGAACAGGTAGCCGAGCGCGGCGGTGCCGAGCGCCGCAGCGATCACCGCCAGCGCATACGGCATGCCGAGAAAGCTCACCGCCGAATAGGCGATGTAGCCGCCGAGCACATAGAATCCGCCGTGGGCGAAGTTGACCACTCCGAGAATGCCGAAGATCAGAGTGAAGCCGAGGGCGAGCAGTGCGTACTGCGCGCCGAGGCTGATGCCGATGAGACTCGTTGCGACGATTCCTTGCACGGGTGCGCTACTTTCCCGTCGCCGCTTCGACCCGGACAATCGGCTGCAACTGGCCGCCCGTCACCAATCCGATGCCGAACGGGAACGACAGCTCCTGGTTGACACCGAAGAACTCCTTGCCGATCCAGTGGCCGGACCCGAGGTTGGGATCGGTGACGGGTAATGCCCGCAGCGCCGCCGCGACCTTTTCGGTATCGGAGATGGAGCCGGCCTGGGCGATCGCCTTGACCACCATGCGGGCGCCGGACACCCACTGGAAGAACAGGTTGTTCTCTGGCCGCTCGGCGCCGAGCAGCTTCTTGAAGTCGTCGGCGATCTGCTGGGATTTCTCGTCGATCACCACCGGCTCGTACCAGTAGAAGTCCTTCAGCACCGCGTCGCCGCCGGCGACACGCGAAATCTCGCTGTAGCCCGGCCCGCCGAGACGCCCGATGGGCCCCTCGAAGCCGGCCTGGCGCAACTGCTTGACTATGATGCCGGCATCGCCGGGCGGCGACGAGGCGAGATCGACCGCTTCGGGCTTCGCATTCATGATGCGCGTCACCGTCGGCGCAAAATTGGTGGTGCCGCGCTGGTAGTACTCTTCGGTCGCAGGAATGCCGTTCTTCCTGTACGCATCAGCATCGACGGTTGCGATGTCTGTGCCACCCTGGTCGTTCGGCGCGACCATCATCACGCTCTTCATGCCGAACTTCTGCTTGGCGATCTTGATGATCGGATCGGCCCAGCCCGACGGGCCCGGTCCGACATGAAACACCAGCGGCCATTGCGGCCCGATCGCATCCTTGGCGTAGCTGTTGCCCAGCACCAGCATCGAATTGCGCTTCGCGATCGGCTTCACGCCGGTCATTTCAGGCGAGCCGATGGCGCCGATAATGAACTTGACGCCCTGCCCTGCCAGCGTATTGGCGGCAGCGGCCGCGCCTTCGGCCGTGTACTTGCTGTCGATCGCGACAACGCTGACCCGGTACGGCGCGCCACCGATCTTGATCAGCCCGTCACGGTTGGCTTCGGCAGCGACGAACTCCACCGCGCCCTTGAGCGCCAAGCCCCACTGTGCGGCGGGACCGGACAGCACGCCGACGACGCCGATCTTCAGTTCCTGATCGGCGGCCACCGCGGCCCCCGAAGCGCCGGCCAGTGCGGCGCCGAACACGGCGCCCGATATCAGCAGATTCTTGCGCGTAACACTCATGACGTTCCCCTCCATGCTTTCGGCTGTTCCGCCGCCCACCCTTTGGGTGGAATGCTCGAAGGGTTCGTAACGGACACCCGTCGCCCCTCGGCTCGGGCAAGCTAGGACGCCAAAACAAACGTGTCAATGAAACGTTTCATATTCCTACAGCGCGATGCACTTATGTGATGCCTCTTCCACCACACGAAATAACCTATGATTGCTGCATTGCAGCGCTTCGCGCTATATCCAGTCCGCAGCTTAGTGAGCGAAGCGACGGAGAAATCAGTATAGAATATGAAACGTTTCACTTGAACTGGAAATTTGGCGCGGCTACTGTCGGACAACTGCCGCGCACTCAAAGGCAGACCATCGGGGGAAGGAACTCACATGCGAAGCGTCGCAATCGCCGTTCTTGCCATGTTTGCATTTCAGGCCAGCGGGGCTTCGGCGGAGTCCCAGTTCAAGCTCCGGGCCTCCGTCGACACCTCGGCGACCCACGGCCGAACCATTGCCGTGGCGGACTACCTGAAGAAGTTGCAGGACAAGTCAGGGGGCCGCATCGAGACCGAACTGTTCCACAGCGGACAGCTGTTCCGCGACCGCGATGTAGCGAAGGCGCTGCGCCAGGGCGCGGCCGAGATGGCGGTCCCCGGCACCTGGGTGCTGACCGGGTTCGTGCCCGATGCCGACGCATTCCAGTTGCCGGCGTTTTACGGCCAGTCCTACCCGGCGGTGTACGCCGCTGCCGACGGCAAGATCGGCGAAATCATCAACAAGCAGCTTGAGAGCAAGCTCGACGTCAAGCTGCTCGGTCCATGGCTGCCGCTGGGCTATCAAAACAACTACAGCACCGGAAAGCCGCTTCGCGACTTCGGCGACCTGGCCGGCATGAAGATCCGCAATTCCGGCGGTGCCGGACAGTCGGCGCGGGCCAGGTTCTTCAACGCCGCGCCGAACGTGACGGCGTGGCCCGATGTGCCGCTGGCGCTTTCCCAGGGCACGTTCGATGGCGTGAGTTCGACCGACGAGAGTCTTGCCAGCGCCAAGCTGTGGGAATCCGGCATCAAGTACGCCTTCGAGGATCACCAGTTTGTCGGATTCTACGTGCCGATGATCAGCGAGAGCTTCTACAAGAAGCTGCCGTCCGATCTCCAGGCCATGGTGGTCGATGTCTGGCGCGAGAACATCATGGCGTATCGCCGCGACATGGAAAACGCGCAGAACGAAGCCCGGCGCACGTTGGAGAAGAACGGCGTCAGCTACGTATCACCTTCGGAGAGCGCGCTTGCCGAGGTCCGATCGCGGATGCTGCCGTCGCAGGACGCCGTCGCCAAGGAGTTGCGTATCTCGGCGCCGCTACTCAAGCAGGTGCAGTCCGACGTCCACACGGCCGGGCACTGACCCGCAGACATGATGAAGCTCTGGAACAGAATCGAGCTCGCCCTGATCGGAATTCTGGGCGCAGCAGCCCTCCTGGTCGGGACCTTTCAGGTCGTCGGCCGGTATGTGGACAAGCACCTCGTCTTCATCGACGGCGAAGAAGTCGTTGTCTACCTGACCGTATGGGCCGTATTTCTGGCGGCCAGCCAGTTGGTCAGGACCGACGGCCACGTCCGGCCCGATATCATCCTGCGGCTGCTCCACCCGCAGCAGCAGCGCTGGATCGAGGCGTTCAACTGCTGTGTCGCAATCATGTTCTGCGCGGGACTGGCCTATTGCGGATTTCAAATGGTGGATATCGCGTTCGACCTCGACGAACGCAGCATCACCGGTCTGAGATTTCCCATGTGGATCTACTACGCATCGGTGCTCACAGGCGCCGTACTGATGCTGGCGCGCTACCTCATCAAGCTCTACGGCCTCGTCTTCCGTTTCGATCCCGCCACCATGGTTATCGCCCCCAACGAACATTGAGCAGCCCGAACGCCTTGCCAAGGCGAAGCGCTGGTCTGCCGACACGATAGCACCGTCCCCGCTCCGGGCGGATTGCCAGACAACAAGAGCGAGAACCGCCGCGATGTGGACGTTGCTTTTCCTGATCATGTTTTTCGGACTGCTATGCGCCGGCATGCCGATCTTTCTGGTGCTGGGGCTCTGCGCGGCCGTGCTGTTCGGCGTCAGCGGGCAGCCGCTGGTCGCCATCGCACAGAAGATCGCCGACGAGATGAATTCCGGAACGCTGATGGCATTGCCGTTGTTCGTGATGGCCGCAACCTTCATGCGCCGCGGCGGCGTCGCCAAGGCGCTGGTCGACGTCGCCATCGCCTGGTTCGGGCGGTTGCGCGGCGCGCTCGGCCTTGTGACGGTGGTGTCGTGCACGCTGTTCGCCGCGATTTGCGGCTCGTCGGTCGCGACCGCGCTGGCCATGGGCACCATCCTGGTGCCGGCGATGATCGAGCGCGGCTATCCCCGGCACTTTGCGCTCGGCGTGGTGTGTGCCTCCGGCACGATCGGCATCGTGATTCCACCGAGTCTGTCGCTCATCCTGTACGGGCTGATCGCGGAACAGTCGGTCCCGCGGCTGTTTCTCGCCGGCATCCTGCCGGGCCTGTTGCAGGCGGCGATGTTCTTCGGCTGGGTCTTCTACTATGCCTACAAGTACGAGCTGCCGCGCGAGCCCGCGGTGCCGCGGATCGAGCTGGTGCGGATGAGCCTGCACGCGCTGCCGGCGCTCTGCGTGCCGCTTATCGTGATGGTGGGCATCTACGGCGGCCTGATGACGGTCACCGAGGCTGCCGCCATCTCCGCCATGGTGGCGCTGCTCGTCAGCCTTTTCTACTACCGCGGCTTTCCGGTGAGCGAGACGCTCGACGTCATCGCAGGCGCGGTCAAGAGCGCAGCCACCATCATGATCATCGTCGCCACCGCGCTGGCGTTCGGCCACTGGATGACCGATTCGGGGATCCCGGCGTCGCTGGTGAAGTTCACCCTCGACCATCATCTTCACGCCTGGCAATTCCTGCTTGCCATCAACGTGCTGCTGCTCGTGCTCGGCTGCTTCCTCGAAGTGGCCGCGACGCTGCTGGTGGTGATGCCAATCCTGGCGCCGGCGTTGAAGCCCATCGGCATCGATCCGGTCCACTTCGCCATCGTCTTCACGCACAACATGGAGATCGCACTGGTTCACCCGCCGGTCGGGCTCAATCTTTTCGTATTGGCGACCATCTCGTCGGCGCCGGTCACCGAGGTCATGCGCGGCGTGCTGCCGTTCCTGGTCCTGCTACTGCTGTGCCTGGCGATCATCACTTATGTTCCGCAACTGTCGCTGTGGCTGCCGAACCTGGTCTACGGGCCCGGCTAGGACTGCGACCGGAAGCGAATGGGAGGATATGGCTTGAAATCGATTCAGTGGGCTTCCGACCTGGCCGTTATAGCGCTGCGCTACAGCGCGCGGCCGGCCGTCGTCGACAAGCACGGCACGACCTCCTATGCGGCGTTGTTTGCCAAGGCTGCGGGGGTCGGTCAGGCAGTGATGAAGGCCGGTGTTCGTCCGGGCGATGCCGTCGCCATCCTGCTCCGCAACAGCGCCGACGCCGTTGCAGCCACGTTCGGCGTCATGATGTCAGGCGCAGTGGAAGTGCCGCTGAATCCGGCGCTCGGCACGGCGGAGCGCATTCACTGCCTCGTGGTCTCGGGAGCGCGCATCGTCATCACCAGCGCCGGCCTGGCGGACGACCTAGTGGGTTGTGACTGCACGGTGCTGGACATCACCGGGATCGCCGACGCGCCGCTCGATCCCCGCGCATTTCCCGCCGTCGCCGGCGCCGCGCCGTCACGCGTCGTCTTCACCTCCGGCACCACGGGCCTGCCGAAAGGCGCCGTGCACAGTCACCACGGCCGCTGGACGGCGAATATCCTGCTGCAGGCCAACCTGCCGTTCCGGCCCGACGCGGGCAGCTGCGTGCTGTTGATGACGCCGTATTCGCACGGCTCGTCGCTGATGACCCACGCCTACCTGTCGTCCGGCGCCTCGGTGATCCTGCTCGACGGCGTCGATACGCCGACGGTTCTCGACATCCTCGCGCGCGGCGCATGTGACGCCATGTTCGCGCCGCCGACGGTGCTGGCGAAGATCGTGGCCGCCGCCGGCGAACAGCGGTTCACGTCGCTGCGCACGATCTATTGCGGCACGGCGGTGCTGAAGCCGACCTTGTATGCGCGCGCCAGGGCCATCTTCGGCCCGGTGGTGCGGGTGACCTACGGCAAGAGCGAGGTGTTCAACCCGATCACCGTGCTGGAAGCCGAAGAGACCGAGGCCTGGTATGGCGGCGGAGGCGACGATGCCTGCGTCGGCTGGCCCGCGCCGGGCGTCGAAATCGCCATCCGCGGCGAAGACGGCACTCCGGTGCAAGCGGGCCACACCGGCGAGGTCGCGATCCGCGCCCAACATCTGATGACCGGCTACCGCACCGCCGCCGGCTTCGCCCCGCTCGGCCCCGACGATTATCACGACACCGGCGATCTCGGTTATGTCGACGCCCGCGGCCGGCTGCACCTGACCGGACGCACCGCCGACGTGATCAAATCGGGCGGCTACAAGGTGACGCCGGAGGAAGTGGAGCGCGCGCTGGCGCCGGCACTGCAGCCGTCGGAAGTTGCCGTCGTCGGCATTCCGTCCGACTATTGGGGCGAAGTCATCCTGGCGGCGATCGAGCGCCCCGCCGCCGGCTGGGAAGCGCGCCTTGCGCCTGCCCTGCAGGCGATGACCGACTACAAGCGCCCGCGCCTGATGATCGCGCTCGACGAACTGCCACGCAACGGCATCGGCAAGATCCTCCGCGGCGCCATCCGGACTGACGTGCTGTCGCGGTTTCGCTTGACCGAGGGGCCACGGCCGCGGCTGGAGAAACGGGACTGAAGCCGCCGCCATCCGCGCGACGTCTGCAGGCGCGCACGATCTTCCGCGCCGACACTGCACGCGCGCCGGTCTTCCTGATCCGTGAGGAACCGCGCAAGCAGCGCGCCGCGCACGGCAAGGACCGGCATCCCTACCCGATCAAGCTATGTGATAAGACGACGCGCTTGCCGAAGTCGGCCGCGCAAGGCGCGAGCCTTGGCCGTGAAGCAGAACTGCAAACGACTATGGAAATATTGGTGCTCCCTAGCGGAATCGAACCGCTGTTTTCGCCGTGAGAGGGCGATTTGCACCAGTCCAACTTTTCGCTCAGGTTCGATCGAGCTCGCTAACATATTGCTTCTACGATATTTTCCTCGCTAACAATTCGCTATGCCTCGCTAGCATTAGCCGAAATGCGATCTCGCCAACTGGACACTAACTGGACACTTCGGTAAAATCCGACTTATGCCAAGGCGAATTAGATACAACAGACTTGAAACACGAGCCGGTCGACTTCGGCTGCGCATATCCAAGAAGCCATTGTTCATGTCGATTGGGCGCGGGCTCTCGGTGGGCTACCGTCGCAACCGAACCGCGGGCACGTGGATTTTCCGCCAATCTGACGGAAAAGGGGGGGCAAAACGAAGGCCATCGGGTCGGCTGACGACTTCGATGAAGCCAACGGTACGACGCATCTCGACTTCTGGCAGGCCCAAGAAAAAATCAAACTTCTCGCCCAACCGGCCGGCGCTGAAAAAATAAGCCCGCTCAGGGTGTCGGAAGCGTTCAATGGCTACATACCGAAATTGCGGGCGAGGAATGCACGAACCGCAAAGGACACGGAGGGGCGGTTAAAGAAACACTTCTTTCCGAATTTCGATTCGCGTCATGTTATCGACCTAACGCAAACCGAAATTGGCAATTGGCACGCTTCTTTGACAAGAACGTCCGACGACGCCGAGGCGGTAAGGCGTTCCAAAGATTCGGCTAACCGCGTCCTTTCGATGGTGAAGGCCTTCCTCAACGACGCGTGGCAAGACAAGGCAAACAACATTCCCAACAATGACGCATGGCGAAACGTAAAGCCTTTCAGAAATGTCTCACGCGCACGCGAGGTTCGCTACTCGCCAACGCAAGCACATCTGCTCATCGCAAATTGTGACGACAGACATTTTGCTGATCTTGTCACGGGCGCTTATGTGACTGGCGGACGTTATGGAGAACTCAATGGTGCAAGGATTCTCGATTTTGATGCGCTAGCAAAAACCCTCAGAGTATCCGGAAAGACTGGCAGTCGCGATATCATCCTACAGTCTAGTGCTGTTAATTTCTTTAGGAAGATTACGAAAGGCCGCGCGCGCGATGACTTTGTCTTCGTCAAGTCCGACGGGCGGAGATGGAAACGTTCGGAGCAAGCCAGGCCGATGAAGGCAGCGATCAAAAAGGCCAAGCTGGACGATCGCGGAAACCTCTACGCTTTGAGGCATGCCCATATCTCAGAAGCCATCGAACGGAATACACCTCTGAGCATTCTCGCCAAGAACTGCGGCACTAGTGTACGGATAATCGAAAAGACATACGCAAAGATCCTTCGGGTAAAGGAGCAGGACTTTGTTGAACGGGGAGCTCCTTCCCTCCGAAGACAGCGCCTAGGACCCGATAATTAAGAGGCATCTGCAAGCTGTTTTAGTTCAACGCACATTCCGACATGTTCATGTTTCGAGCGGCACCGAGACCACTATGGAATTTTGCTCTGTCGGAATGTAACGATGCCGCAACGATCTATAATCAGACGCGTTGGAATCTCGTATCTCTGTATGGGGGAACAAGAATCGCCCGGAACCTTAGCAATATCAACGCTCATTCTGAATACGGAGACTCAGAATGGCGGATGCAGACCGGTCCACCCCATCTTTGTGCCAACACATCCTACACGCTTGCTGTCTGCGCTTGGCCCCGCCGTTATCGATTCCGACCCAAGCCTCGCTACGAGGCGTCTGGCTAAGAGCTACATCGGCGGCAATGAGAAAAAAGCGAAACGCTCTAAGTTTATGATTTAGATAGCTATTTCCATCTTCGCAAGCTATGACACCGTCGACGCTATACCCCCCCCGAAAGCTTGCCCTTCCGGCATCCAGAGCGCGTTCAAGCGCATCGGCGCCTAGATCATATGGCATCAAACTTGAAGCAGGTGCCGGCGGAGCATGACAAGTTGGCAGAGATGCTCCGGAAGCAAGATGTCACGATCCGGCCCAGGATATACGGTCCTACGTCCAACTGGCGGCTGAAGCCGCTCCAGACGGCATCGTCTAAGTCACTTGTGCGATGTCGATACTCTTCGACACCAGCGCGGCCAGAGCGTCATTTTCGGAACTGAACCCGGTGGCCTCGATCTCGACACCCTTCGCGAGGCGAAGGGGTCAGAGACATCGGCAAACAATCGGCACATTTCGCAAGACCAAGCTTGATTTTCGGCGTTTGCGCGGCTGCGATCGCGGCCCCCGCCAGCAACATTGCGATCAGAAAAAAATTCGGGCGGAAAGATTCAGACATCACTGCGCTTCGATTGTGGCGCCTGAGACGCCGCTGCATTTTTCAGCATCCTCCCGGCGGACGGCGGTCATTGGTGTTTCTGCACACTGCATACAATTTGTTCGATATGTCATTGTTTTCATCTACATCCGTCGATATTTTGGGCAGGACACAGGCGCTGGACCAGCTAAAATATGAAACAGCAAGGCAGGGCGCGTGCAGAAGCAATCGGACAACGGTACGGGTCGAAAGACACTCAAGCTGAAGCGCGCGGGCTTGCATGAGCGCGCCGCCGCACGGATGCGGACAATGATCATTCGCGGTGAACTGGCGCCCGGCTCGCCGACGCAGGAAACTAGGCTCTCCACCGCGCTCGGCGTTTCGCGAACCCCTTTGCGCGAAGCCATGAAACTGCTGGCCGCTGAAGGACTGGTGGAATTGCGACCGAATCGCAGTCCGCGCATCACCGATATCGAAACAGATCAGGTGTCCGAGCTGTTCGAGGCGCTCGCCGGGATCGAGCGGCTCGCCGCCGAACTTGCCGCCCAGCGCGCGACCGAACGCGAATTGCAGCGGCTCCGACTACTGCAGACCCGCATGGAGGCCTTCCATCGGGACGGCCTGCTTGACGACTATTTCGTCATCAACGGCGAGATCCACGGCCTGATCGTTAAGGCCGCTCGCAATGCCCCGCTGCGCGAGGCACATGAGACACTGTTGGCGCGGGCCGAACGTGCCCGCTATCTCGCGCTCGGCGCCGAGCGACGCTGGAGCAATTCGGTCGAGGAGCATGCGGCCATTCTAGCTGCGCTCGAAATCCGCGACAGCGATGCCGCAGGACGCCTGCTCTCCGCGCATGTCCAACGCACCGGCACAGCACTTTGGGAGGTTCTCGCCAAGACGAAGTCCAGCGGTCCGGCGGCATGACGATGAAGATTCTGCTTCTCAACCCCAATACGCGCCCAGACATGACCGACCTCATGCTGGCGGTTGGACAGCAGGCCGTTTCGCCGGGAACGTCGCTGATCCCGCTCACGGCACCGCGCGGCGTGCCGTACATTTCGACGCGCGCGGAAGCGCAGATCGGCGGCGCTGTCGCGCTCGAAATGCTGGCGGAGCATCACCAAGAGGTTGATGCCGCGATCATCGCGGCTTTTGGCGATCCCGGCATTTTCGCGGCGCGGGAATTGTTCGACATCCCCGTGATCGGCATGGCGGAGGCTGCCATGCTCACCGCCTGTATGACTGGGCGCAGGTTCGGCCTGGTGACGTTCGCGCGGGCGCTGCGCCCCTGGTACGAGGAGTGCGTTCGCGCTCACGGACTATGGGAAAGGTGCGCGGGTATACGCATGCTCGATAGTCCATTCCGTGAAATCGCCGAGGTCGGGGCCGAAAAGGAAGACCTTCTAGTCGAACTTGCGATGCGCGCGGTCGAGGAGGACGAGGCCGACGTGTTGATCCTGGCCGGTGCGCCGTTGTCGGGACTTGCCGAGCGCGTCGCCGCGAGAATTCCCGTTCCGGTCATTGACCAGGTGGTGGCCGCGGTGAAACAGGCGGAAGCCCTGCTCACGCTGCGCCTGCGCAAGGCAACGGCAGGCACGTTTCGCCGGCCCGACGCAAAGCCGACGACCGGCCTGTCGGCGTCGCTGGCGGCTCGCCTCGAGCATCGCGACGTCTGATCAGAGGACCGGCCGGATATGCGAAAAGCCCAGTTGCTCCTCGATCCTCCGGCCGAATGCGAACAGTCTGGCCTCCTGCCCCGGGGCAGCGATGATCTGCACGCCGAAGGGTTTTTCATCGCGGCGTCGCGGCGTCGGCAAGGTCAGGACCGGAAACCCAACGAGCGACACGATGAAAGTGACGGCGAGGTAGTCGATCGGTGTTTCCAGGCCGACTCCGTCGATCTCCATGACGTCACCCGCGTCATTCATCCAGGGGAAGACCGATGCGGCCGGCGCGACGAGAAAATCCTTGTGCGCAAACAGGTCGCGAAAACTGCGGTAGATGGCGGTACGGCGGCGCTCGGCGGACAGATAGTCCTGCGCCTTGAGCTGGCCGCCCGCCTCGATATTCCAGATCACGGTCGGCGTCAGTTCGGCCCGTCGATCCCTCAGGAGGTCGCCATAGGCGTCGGCGACATGCGCGGCCCGCAGCGTCCGGAACGCTTCGATGGCGCCGCTGCAGTCGGGCGAGACCTGTTCGACATCGGCGATGCTGCGCGCCAGAAATCCGTGGGTGGCAAGCATATCCCACCCCAGCGAACGGGCCGGCGATGGAATTCGGCCGGGCGTCGGACGGATCGAGACGACATCGCAGAAGCTGGCCGGCGTCCGCACGGAGCCCCCGAAGTCGGTGCCGTGAGCGAGAGCCGCCATTCCCGTTGCGACGGCAACCGCGGAGCCACCCGAAGAACCGCCGGACGTCAGCGCAGGATCGAAGGGATTGCGAGTCGGTCCGCAAAGGTGATTGGCGCACACGGCACCGAAGCCAAATTCCGGCGTGTTGGTCTTGCCAATGACAACCGCCACGGCTTGCCGAAGCCGAGCGACCACCAGTTCATTGTGCTCCGGGACATTGTGCTGGAACAGCAACGATCCATACGTCGTACGCAATCCCTTTGTATTCGTCAGATCTTTCACGGCGATCGGGACACCATGCAGCGCTCCGATCGGCCGGCGCGCCACATCGCAAGCATCCGCCTGACGGCGCGCACCATCCGCATCGACGGTGATGAATGCCGAGAGGCGGGTGTCATGCGCAGCGATGCGGACGAGGTGCGTCTCAAGCACTTAACTTGCGGAAATTTCACGCCTTGCCAATGCCCTGGCAAGCGCGGTGGCGGTAAGATCGCAGAGGCCACCATCGGATGTCATGCCGCAAGGATGCACCAACTTCACGGAGTTGACGATAGCGCAGGCACGGGACTTGCTTTGTCCTGGATAGCAGGAGGCGCAATCCATGGCTGAGGCGACAGGCCGCTCGCTGGTCCTCGACGCGATCACTCACCGCTATGCCGGCGGAGCGATCGCAGTCGAAAATATCAATCTCGATGTGAAGGGCGGTGAAATCATCGCATTGCTGGGGCCGTCCGGCTGCGGAAAGACAACGCTGCTCCGCATCGTCGCCGGCTTTATTGCCCAGAGCCAGGGCCGCATCATCATTGGCGACGAGATCGTCGATATGCTGCCGCCCAACCGCCGCGCTGTCGGCATCGTCTTCCAGAACTATGCTTTGTTTCCGCACCTGACCATCGCCGAGAACGTGGCCTATGGCCTTGCTGCGCGCGGCGTCGATACCGCAACGCGCAAGCGCGAGGCGCAGCGCCTGCTCGAGCTGGTCCAGCTCTCCTCCATGGGCGAGCGTCTGCCGCGCCAGCTCTCCGGCGGCCAGCAGCAGCGCGTGGCGCTGGCGCGGGCGCTGGCGATCAAGCCGTCGATCCTGCTGCTCGACGAACCCTTCGCGGCCCTCGACAAGAACCTGCGGCTCGACATGCAGATCGAGGTCAAGCGGCTGCAGCGCGTAGCCGGAATAACCACGCTGATCGTCACCCACGACCAGGAAGAAGCGCTGTCGATGGCCGACCGCGTCGCCGTGCTGAGCCAGGGACATCTCGAGCAGTTCGGATCGCCCGCCGACGTCTACGACCGTCCGCAGACATTATTCGTCAATACCTTCGTCGGCTCCACCAACCGCATGCCAGGCACCGTGGTGTCGGCCGACGCAACAGGCGCGAAGGTGCGGCTTGATGCCGGCGCGGAGATCGTCGGCCGTCCGGCCTCGAAATCCATCGCCGCGGGCGGCCGCGTCACCGTCTGCATCCGGCCCGAGCATCTGCAATTCGTGACCGACCAGTCCGGCTTCGCCGGCGTGGTCGGAATGGCGCTACCGCTCGGCGCAACCGTCGTTCACGAAGTCACGACCGCCGATGGCTCCGGCGTCAAAGTATCCCAGGCGCGTTTTGGCGATACGCGCTTGCTGGAGAATGGCGTTGCGGTGCGCGTTGCACCGCTCGCGCCGGCTCTTGCCAATGTCTTTCCCGCATCCCTTTAACATCAACTCGGAATTGAAACTGGAGTAAGGTCTGATGATCAATCGCAGAACCCTTCTGACAACCGCATTGAGCCTGGGCGCCATGAAGGCATTTCCCGGTCTGAGCTACGCCCAGGCCCGCCCGCTGGTGTTCGCGACATTCACCGGCAGCTGGGAGGAGGCCCACAAGGCGGTGCTCGTGCCGGCCTTTCGCAAGGCCAATTCCGATGCGGCGATCGTCCTCGACCCGATGCTGTCCGTCGACCAGATCGCCAAGATCAACGCGGCGCGCGCCAATCCGCCGATCGACGTGATGCTGCACGATCCCGGTCCGGCCCTCGTGGCTATCGGCCAGGATCTCGCAGAGCCCTACCCGGTCGAGAAAAGCGCCTACTACAAGGACCTGATCGCCGAAGCACAGGAGCCGATGGGCCCGGCGCCGTTCTTCCAGGTCGTGGGCCTCACCTACAACCCTGAAACCATCAAGACGCCGCCGACCTCCTGGGCCGATCTCTGGAAGCCGGAGTTCAAGGGCCGCGTTGGCATCACGAACCTCAACTCGACGCTCGGCACCGGATGGCTTGTCGAGGTCGCCCGCATGCACGGTGGTTCCGAAGCCAATATCGATCCCGGCTTCAAGGCGCTGGAAGCGCTGAAACCAAACCTGGCGGCAGTCGCCGCCAATCCCGGCGCACTTGCCACCCTGTTCCAGCAGGGCCAGATCGACATCTCGCCCGGCAATTTCAACGCCATCCAGATCCTCAAGGCGCGCGGCGTGCCCGTCGAATTCATCGCACCGAAGGAAGGCGCAATCGCCTTCAAGACCACGATCCATATCGTCAAGAACTCGCCGAACAAGGAACTCGCGTTCAAGCTGATCGAGGCGTCGCTGTCGCCGGAGGTGCAGACGACATTGATGAACTCGCCCTATCTGATCGTGCCGACGAATGCCAAGGTACCGATGGGCGGCGAGATCGCGCGGGTGCTGGCCAAGGACACGGCCGAACTGAAGAAGAAGTTCGTATTCCAGGACTGGAAGAAGATCAACGAGCAGCGCTCGGCCTGGATCGAACGCTTCAATCGCGAAATCAAGATCTGAGGCCGACGATGGCTGCCGCATCCGCGCCCCGCGATGTCACATCATACGGAATTGGGCTGGCCTTGCCGCTCGCCTTGTTCTTCCTGGTGTTCTTCGTAGCGCCGCTGGTGCAGCTGTTCGTCTTGTCCCTGCACAACGATACGGCCGGTACCCTCTGGGGTATCGGCCAATACGTTCATTTCCTCACCGACCCGTTCAGCCTGGGCGTGCTCGGCTCGACGCTTCTGCTCGGTGCGGAAGTGACCGCCCTGAGCCTTGTACTCGGCTTCCCCATCGCATGGCTCTATCACCGCGTCGGATCGCGTGCGCAGACGCTCATCATCCTCATCGTTTTGCTGCCGCTGCTGACAAGCGTCGTCGTCCGCACCTTTGCATGGATCGTGATCCTCGGACGTCAAGGCATCATCAATGCGACCTTGCAATCGATCGGCGTCATCGATACGCCGCTCCGGCTTCTCTATACCCAGTTCGGCGTGGTCATCGCCCTCGCCCAGGTGCAGATGCCGCTGATGACCCTGCCGCTGATCACCGCGCTCGGCCGCATCGACATGAATCTCGAGGATGCGTCCTGCTCGCTCGGCGCCGGGAGCTGGCGCACCTTCTGGAAAGTGGTTCTGCCGCTGTCCCTGCCTGGCATCATTGCCGGATGCACCCTCACCTACGCCGCCTCCATTACCGCCTTCATCACCCAGTCACTCGTCGGCGGCGGCCAGATGCTGTTTATGCCGATGTATCTTTACCAGCAGGCCTCGACGCTGCAGAACTGGCCGTTCGCCTCAGCGATCTCGATCATCTTCCTGCTTGCCGTTCTGGCTGTGGTCACCGTCTTCAACATGCTGGGCCGGCTGTCCCGCGGCTATGGCGGAGCCTGAACCATGAGTGGTCGCAGACGCACCTGGGAGGCCGTCAGCTTTGAGCTCGTGATGACCGCGATCGCGCTGATCGCGCTGGTGATCATCATCGCGCCCTCGCTCGTTGTCATTATCGTCTCGTTCACCAGCGGATTCTCGCTCAGGTTTCCGCCGCCGGGCTACTCGACGCGCTGGTACGTCGAGCTGTGGAACGCGTGGCAATTGCATTTCGCCGCCCGCAACAGCTTTGTCGTGGCTCTATGGTCGACCGGCCTGTCTATCGTACTCGGTGTCGCCGCCGCGCTGGCCATCGCCCGCTCGCCCACGCTGGCGACCCGCCTGCTCGATTCGCTGTTCATGTCGCCACTGGTGCTGCCAGCGCTCGCCTTCGGCCTGTCGGCCCTGATGCTGTTCTCGCTGGTCGGAATGCCCGTTTCGCTGCTGACGTTGGTGATCGGCCATACAGTGGTCTGCGTGCCCTATGTGGTGCGCAACACGGTGGCCGCCCTCGCCCAGCTTGAGCCGACCCTGCTGGAAAGCTCCGCCGCTCTGGGTGCCAGCCGGTCTTACACGTTCAGGAGAATCGTCTTGCCGCTGATCCGCCCCGGCGTCATCGCCGGCGCCTTCATTGCCTTCATGTCGTCGTTTGACAACGTGCCTGTCTCGCTATTCCTGCGCGACGCGGCGACCGACATGCTGCCGATCCGGATGTGGCAGGACCTCGAGGGCAAGCTCGACGTCACGATCGCTGCCCTGTCGGGCGTCCTGATCATCGCCACGGTGGCGCTGATCGCGATCATGGAGCGCGTGACCGGCCTGTCGAAACGGTTGACAAGCTGACGCGCCTCACGCCCCGCGAAATAACGAATAGCCCCAGCGGGTGAATTTTATCGGCAGGTGAAGATGTTCGTCCACCTTCTCGATCTTAAAACGGAATGGCGTCACCGTGAGAAAGCTGGCGCCGTCAGCGAAGAACTCTGCAAAGTGAAAAAGAACCTCATACTCGCCGGCCTCAATGCCGGAACCATGGGTAACTGGATGATCGAGCAGGCCATTGGGCCCGAGCCGGCCTTCGGCGATCCGGGCACGCCGCGGTTCAATCCGCCAGATCTCGACATGCAGACCTTCGGCCGGTCGCCCGCTGGCGACGTCAACCGCATGAATGGATATTCCGCCTGCCATTTTGACTCCCGTCCATTGATCGCACACGCATGATAGCCGACAACCCCAGTGGGCGGCCAGTGCTCCTGCCGGCGCTTGCAGCCATGACATGGCTGCAGGCGCTTGTAGCGCTCGCGCTGTTTGCGCCGGGCGCGGTGGCGCCAGCCGCCGGGCTTGATGTTTTCGGCCTTTCGATTTTCTCCACGGCTGTGTTCGCGGTCGGCGTCTTTACCTCGTTTTGGGCGGGTGGCCTGATCGCCCGTATTGGCTCACTAAGAATGGCAAGCCTGTGCGCGGCAGCGGTTGCCGTGAGCATGGCCTTTGCCGCGCACGGCTCCGGTCCGGCTCTGCTCGTGGCCGGTCTTTGTCTCGGCTTCGCCTTCGGCCCGGAGACGCCGGCAAGCACCTCACTTTTGGGAAAACTGGTCACCGACGAGCGGCGCTCCCTTATTTTTTCTGTGCGCCAGACCGGCAATCAAATCGGTGCCGTATTGGGCTCGCTTGCCTTGCCCGTGATCGCGATCTGGCTTGCGCCGCAATGGTCCTACGCGGCAGTGGGCGTGTGCGCCATTTGCGGGATCGCCGTCTTCGAGTGGCTACGACCGGGGTACGAAGGCCTGTCGCAGCCCCCTCGGCAACTTGGCATGCGTGCAAGACTGGCGTTGGTGAGCTCCGATCGTCGCCTCGCTGCGCTTGCGGTGACTTCGATGCCCTTCAGCGGCATGCAGCTCGCGCTCAACACCTATTTTGTCACCCTCGGCGTGCGCGAACTCGAACTCAGCCCCCTGGAAGCCGGCGTCGCGCTCGCCTGCGCGCAAGCAGGCGGCTTGTTCGGACGACTTGGCTGGGGCTTCCTTGCGATGCGCATCGATGCTGCGCGGCTGATCCTGATCAGTCTCGGCCTAGGTATGACATTTTGCGCGGCGGCGTTTGGGATTTTTGGAGGCTCCCTCGGTAAAGCTGGCCAGTATGCGCTGGCCGCAGCTTTCGGTTTGACGGCCAGCGGATGGAACGGCGTATTTCTCGCGGAAGTCGCTCGACTTGCGCCGCAAGACCGGATCGGTGAGACGACGGGAGCGATACTGACAGCCTCTTATGCAGGCTTGTTGCTGGCACCAATTTTCTTCTTGGCGATCGAGAGCCTCGCTGGCCTTGCCGGCGCATTCGTCTGCCTGGCAATCCTTGCATTCTGCGGCACGATGGTACTCATCTGGGGAGAAGAGCCATGAATGTGCATCAGACTGTTGCCATCGTCTCCGCCGGACGCGCGTCGACCGTCGACATGGTCGGCGCTGCCCTCGATCGCATTGCGGCGGCCAAGGCGCTGAACGCCGTCGTAACCGTCGATAGCGAACGCGCTCTAGCTGACGCGGCCAAGATAGATCTTCGCCTGCGGCTCGGCGATAAGATGCCCCTCGCCGGCGTTCCCGTGGTCGTCAAGGATAATATCTGGGTCGAGGGCTGGCGTGTGACGCAAGGGTCGCGGCTCTTTGCCGATTTCATCGCGCCGCGCGATGCCATTGCCGTCGAGCGATTGAAAAGGGCCGGCGCAGTCGTTGTCGGCATGGGCGCCACGTCCGAGTTCGCCTGCAAGGGCGTGACAACGTCACCGCTCTTCGGTCCCACGCGGCATCCGCTCAATCCGCAATTGACGCCCGGCGGTTCATCCGGTGGCCCGGCAACGGCCGTCGCTGCGGACCTTGTGCCGCTCGCCATCGGAACCGACGCCGGCGGCTCCAGCCGACGTCCACCTGCCCATGTTGGCGTTGTCGGCTTCAAACCATCATACGGCGCGATTCCATATGGCCCGGGATTCACTGAGCCTTTTTTTGGAATATCCGTCATTGCACCTATAGCCCGCAACGTGGCGGATACCGTGCTCGCGTTCGAGGCGATGGCAGGTTTCGATCCGCGCGACCCCGACTCAGCCACGATCGAAGGCGATCACGTCGATGCGTCGGATCTGCGCATAGCATTTTCACCGACGCTGGGACTCGACGCTCCCGTCGATGCTGTCATCGCAGAACGGCTGGAGGCCATCGTCACGCATCTCGGAACAATGGAATTGCACATTGCCCGGCGCGACCCGGTCTGGCCGCCCGGCGCGACAGAGGACGGGCTGATGCCGCTGCAACATGCGGGTCTTGCGGCCATCCATGGCGCAGATTTTCTAAAGGATCCGGCGCAATTCGATCCGGACGTGGCCAGGCAAATCGAACGCGGTCTGACCTGGCGGGGCGCCGATGTGGCTGCGGCGCTTGGCGCAAGCGCTGCCATCAGCACCGCGTTCGCAGCGTTCTTCTGCGAATTTGACCTTCTTTTGGCGCCGACCGTCCCCTGTGTGGCTTGGCCGTTGACTCAACTCGGCCCCCAAATGATCGGAGAGAAGGAAGCAAGTCCCCGCTCGCACGCCGTCTTCACCCCCTTCGTGAATCACGCGCGACTCCCGGCGATTTCAATCCCGTGCGGCCACGACGCAAGAGGTCTTCCGTTTGGGATTCAGATCATCGCCCGAAGGGGACAGGACCGGCTCTTGCTGAGTGCAGCGAACCGCATCGAGCGCGAAATCGCATCCATGGCGTCCTAGACGTTGAGTGAGGACCTTCGCTTTTCAAGTAACCAACGGAAATTGAAAGCGCCGATCGGGCGTTAGGGAATTTGGATGTCCGCTTTGCGCGGCGGATTCAACCAATCGCTGCAACACATTCAGCGAACTTCTCAGCCGGCGTCTGATAGAGCAAGGTCTTTCTCGGCCTCTCATTGAGCGGCCTTGCGATGGCACCGAGCTTGGCCTGGCTGTGCGACGACAGATCGGTGCCGCGCGGAAGGTACTGGCGGAGCAATCTATTAGTGTTTTCATTTGCCGCGCTGCCAAGGAGATCGAGGGTCACAAAAGTAGACCTGAATCTCTGTGGCCCATGTCAGGCGCTGATGATCGGAGAGCTCCTTGCCTCTGTCCCAGGTCAGCGACCGGTAAAGCTCGCCAGGCAATCGCCGCGATTGCTTGATCAGCGCCGAGACAACGTTTTCGGTGTCCTTGTTCGCAACCTTGACCAGCATCACGTAGCGCGAATGCCGCTCGACAAGCGTCGCGACGTAACTGTTCCCTGACCCGCCGATCAAGTCGCCTTCCCAATGGCCAGGGACCGCACGGTCTTCAACAGACGACGGCCGTTCGCTGATGGATATAGCGTTCTTGATCCGCCCGAGTCTGCTGCGTTTCATGGTGGCGTGACGGGAGCGGCGGACCGTGCGTCTCGCTCTCAGATGCTCAAGAAGCTCCTTTTTCAGCACACCGCGCGCCTGGATGAACAGGCTGCGATAGATCGTCTCGTGTGACACCTGCTTTTCAGATTCCTTCGGATAGGTGCGTTTTAGCCAGCCGGCAATCTGCTCTGGTGACCATTGCCGCCGCAGCAACGCCGATACTGTGCGCCTCAGGAACGGACAGCAAGCCAGCTTGCAAAGCTTGGGGCGCCGCCCCCGATCCCAAGCGGCCTGATCGGCCCCCGTAGCCCGATAGCGATCGGCCCCGCCATTGCGCTGTATCTCACGGCTGATGGTCGACGGAGATCGTCCCAGATGAAGGGCGATCGAGCGCAACGAACGGCGCATGCTGAGCCATCGAGAGATCTCCTCTCGGTCAGAGAGGCTGAGCGCTTGTTTGGCGCGGTGTCGATCAGGCGGACGGATACCGCCTGTTGGCGAAATGACCGAGAAGACCGATGAAGACTTCCGGTCAAACCGGCGTCCTATCGAACTCATCGCCTCGCCGGCCTGCCAGCGATCCCAGATCTCAGACCGCTGAGCGGCCGAGCAATAAATGCGACGTCGCTGTTTCATGTCCACACTCCATCTTTGCTAGAAGATTAGAGTTTTGCGCTGACCGGTTGAACCCGCCGCCAACAGTAGCCGTTGGCCAGAGGTAGATCGTCGCCCATTAACATCTGCAAAAGGTCGGAGGACAACGCCAGCAACCGGAACGGCTGCAAGCAAGAGATAGAGGCTGCAATGCGCAATCCGAGCCGCAGGATCATGCCATCGCCCCATCCGATCGCCGAATTCGGTCGTCACCACCACGACGTTCAACAACATCCTCGAATTCGATTACGCACTCGATAAGGATGAGGGGGATGGATTATCGGCATGCAGGATACCCGCGTCGAGGTCGCAAGTGAGATCGCCAGGATACATAGGAATCTGATCGGCTATGTCGGCGGCCATTACCAGTGGCCGAGCAACTGGAAATTCACCGGGCCCGTCGGCGTGCAATCCTTCGGCGGCGCACAGATTGCGAAGCTCACCCCCTATCCAACCCTTCATCTAGCCTATCCTGCGTTTCGACATGGATCGCATGGACGACAACGACAACCGGCTGTTCGGGCTGACCGCTCAAATCATGTGGGTGCCCAAACCCTCCTACCTGTTGACGGTAAGAACGCCGCTTCACTTCGTGCGCAATTGACGCACGCCACGACAACCCGGAGCCAGCGCAGGCTTCAGCCGTCCGGGCCACGTTCGCTGCGCGTGGCAACCTGAACAGCGATCAACGCCCTTGATTGATCTGCTTTCGCCGAAGTTCTTCGACCAGCTTCGAGAGGTTCTTGTCCTGGGGAGCGAGGCGGAAGAGCCTCAAAGCGTATTCGAGCGCACCTATAGCGTCGCCATGTTCACGGCTAAACGCGAGCGCCGCCGTCAACAAATCACGATTGTTCGGATGTCGTTGCAGGCTTTCCTTGAGGACGACCAGAGCATCTTCGCGGCGGCCGGCGGCATGTAACCCGATCGCATAGACATAGCCATAACTCGGCTGGGCCGGATCCAGCACCGCAGCCCTGCGCAGTTCGTCCAGAGATGCCTCATGGCGTTTCTGACGCACCAGCGCCAGGCCGAGCGCATGATGCAGGGGTGCGTCCTGATCCGATCCGGATAGAGCGTCCCGCAAAACCCGCTCGCCGTCGCTTTCTCGCCCGATCTGTCGAAACAGGTCTGACAGGTTGATCGCGGCGGCCGAAAAGGTCGGATCCAGCCGCACCGCTGCACGGTATTCCGCCTCGGCTCCGTCGACATCGCCCCGTCGGGCGTAGAAATTACCCAGAGCCGTGCGCGCCTCCGGTCGATCAGCATTCAGCCGCTGTGCTGCGACGAACTCCGCCGCCGCCCGCTCGAAGGCCTCTCCCTCGGCTGCGGGGCGGCTCGCCGCCGGGACGGAGGCAAGCAGGTCGGCGGCACGGATGCGAACGCCGCGAACCTGGTCGGACAGGCTCCTTGAGGCGATTGCCCATAGCTGGTCGCCAGGCAAAGCTTCGAGCATGTCCAGCGCGGCAAGCCGCACCATCGGATCCGGATCGGCGAGCGCGCTGCGCACAAGCTCGGAATCGGGCGTGGAAAGCTCGGCCAGCGCGCTAGCCCGCGCCAGCGCAGGAACCGGGGGCAATGCGGCCACCGACCTCAACAAGACTTGCGCATCCGGCTGCTCCGTCCAGGCGGCATGGAATGCGCTCGTGTAAGTCTGAAAGCCCTTTGCCTTCGGGCCGAACCATCTCACGACTGTCTCTGCAGCCCAGTCCGCCGACCTTTCGCGGTGGCAGTCGTTACAGGCGTTTGGCGTGCCGAACTGCACCGTAAGATCAGGCCTCGGGATACGGAAGCTGTGGTCGTGCCGCCGGTCGGTCACCATGTAGCTGCGGACCGGCATGTGACATGACGCGCAGGAGATGGCTGGCGTCGTCTCCGCATGGTGCCGGTGGTCTGCGGTCGCATATCTGTCCGCCGGATGGCATTGGCTGCAGATGGCGTCGCCTGGCGCCTTCAGAACCGCACTGTGGGGATCGTGGCAGTCGCTGCAGGTCACACCCTCGGCGAACATCTTGCTCTGCTTGAACGGAGCATAGTTGTACACCTCCTCGTTGTCGCGCATTTGCCCGTCGGCTTCGAAGCGCTGGCGATCGAGCAGGGAGACGCTGTGCGTCTCGGACAGCCACTGCCCCGGCTTTCGGTCCTCGGCCAGTTGTCCGCGGCGAGCATGGCATAGACCGCATGCTTCCACCTCTTTGCGCAGCAGCGCCGGTGCCTTGTTGCGCCTCGGCAGAGACGTCGTTGGATCAGATGTCCATGAAACGTCTGCGCGTTCGTCGAACCTGACCATCAGGCCTTTGCCGTGATCATCGATCCGTTTGTCGCTTCTGGCCCATTCGACGTGGCGTGAGCCCGCGCCATGGCAGGCTTCGCAGCCAACGCTGATTTCAGAGAAGGTCGTGGCAAATCGATTCTGCGCCGCATCGTAGTTCTTATGCACGCCGGTCGAGTGACACTCCGCGCACATGAAATTCCAGTTTTGGTTCAGCTTGGTCCAGTGAAGGGGGTCGTCATGGGTGACTCGGCTGTCGGAATAAAGGTGAAACCAGCGCTGGCCGCCCTTATCCTTGGGGCGTGTATCCCACGCGATGGACAGCGCCTGGAGGCGGCCATCCGGAAATTCAATGAGATATTGCTGAAGCGGATCGAGGCCGAAGGTGTATTTTGCCTCAAAGACGCCAAGCTTGCCGTCGGGGCCGTCTGTCTCGACCAGGAATCTATTGTCTTTGCGGAAGAAGCGCGAGCGAACGCCATAGTAATCGAAGCTGGCATCGTTGAAATTGCCGAGTACGGTGGTGTCGGTGGCATGCTGCATCGCGGCTTTATGTTGCGAGGCATTCCACAGCTTGGCCTCACCCTGGTGACAGCCAGCGCAGGTCTCACTGCCGACAAAACTAGTGCCGGGACCGCTTTCCGCCTTCGAACCCGGCCCGCGGCCGTCGGGAAGTTTGAAGGTCAGACCGATGCCGAGCACAGCCGCAATCACCACGACCATCGCAATCCAGATCGCCCGCCCGGAAAGCGCAGCGGCTTCGCCGGAAGCGGGTACTCGCGGCGGTGTGGCCGGCGATGGCGCAGCGTCTCTTCGCCTCCGCGGGCCCGTTTCTCCGGATATTCGCCGCTTGCGTGCCAACGCTTTTACCTCACGTCCCGATTAACCTCGATCAAGCTGATCCGACGGGGATGCGCCTCATCTTCGGATGCCGTCAGATCGAGTCAAGTGGCTCGGGTCCAGCACTGCGTCGTCGCAAACAAAAACGGCGGCTCCTTAGGGCCACCGCTTCCAGAACCTCCATCCGCTCTTTTGCATTCAGGACGGTTTAACCAACTCAATTTCGCTGGGCCGCCAAGTTTTGTTGAACCACGGCTCAAGCGGACCGTAGAGACGCAGTAGCGTATTCCAACCCTTGCCGGGAACAGTCTGCACCCAGTTATGCTCCTTGCCCGCCGGGGCTTTCGGCCCAAAATAGACATCCACTGAACCATCGGCGTTGATCAGGATGTCCTTGTCCTGACTACTCACCATCGGAAACCGCTGGTTGGTTTGGAGCATCGAACGTGTCTGGTTATCGTACAGGATCACTGACCAGAAATCTTTCGCCGGAATGTTGGGTGGCAGGTGTAGCCTGTAGTTCTTACCACCATCCAAGGGAGCACCTTTAGAATCCACCAATCCAACTGCGTATTGAGAGCCTTGGCCGACCATCTTCGCTTCCATCGCGGGTGTCACACCCGTCGCATAGAAATAGAAGAATGACGCGGCATCCAGATAGCGCACGCCAGGTTGCGACTCGAACTTGTAACCGCCGAGCCACTGACGCCAAGTGCTGTTCGGATAGTAGAAGGCTTCCGGAATCCGGCTTTTGAAGAGTATGGCGCGAACCGTGGCATCGCCGACTGCCGCCGCCTCGGTCAGAATTCTCTTCATGCGGACATCGGGCGCGAACGGTTTGCCCTTCTCGATACCGATGGAAGCGAAGTATCCAAGCGTAACCGGGTCGAGCGATTCTGTTGGTTCGCCCTGAACGACCTGATTGAGATGTTCCCAGACCTTGTTGTCCGCCGGTGCCACCGTATTAAAAGCCCTGCCGGATACGTTCACGAATGTGTTGGCCGGTGGATTCGCGGCTTTCGACAAAGGATAGATGTGCGTAAGCTTCTTTAGGCTTTCGATGGCCGGGGTCATGTCTCCGTTCACGGCAAAATTGCGCCAGACAAGAATCGATTCGTAGGTAGGAACCCGGACTACGAGATATCCCTCGGGCACTTCTCCCTTGTAGCCGGGAGGCAACAGCAGATACTTGCCTCCTTTGCCTTTGTCGGGGCCAACCACTCCTATATCGGTGACGTATCGAAACCAGAAGTCATCAATCATGCCCAGCACCATGGGTGGCACCTCCGCCACCAACGGGCCATCGTGCAGATTGATCCATATCCACGTGTACGCAACGTTGGCGTTAGCCGTCAGAAACAGCGATCGGGCGTCCATTAGCGCATCGAACGTCGGTATCGTTGTGTTAGCAGGCCCAACCTGGAGCAACCCCTCACGAAGTCCGGCCATGTTCACGGCCGGTAGTGCCAGCAGATAAGCCTGTACAGCCCGCTGGAAGTCGAGATTGTCGTAGACTTTTTCGACAGTGGCCTTGTCAGGAAATCCGTCGAAGAATTTCAGCGTGCCAAGACGTGTCTCAACTTTGTCCGGCGAGGCGATGCCGGGCGGAATCGGAGTTTGCATCTTGTATTGTTGGGCGTTAGCCGGAGCTGACGCACAGGCAAGAAACAACAATGCGGCTGTGGCAAAGGCTGTCTGTTTCATCTGCGTAGACCTTCCAAGTCAGATTATAGAATAATCTCGTCAAGTATTGTTGGCGCTTTGATATGCCGCAAAGGCGACGCGGCGAACGTTTCAGATCGATCCAGCGTTGGGTCTTTCATCAAGACAGCCAGACTTTACGGCGCAATTTGAAGAAACTGCTCGCGAAACGACATGCTGAACGAAGGCGCTAACCAGATGTGACGGCTACGTCCGGCCCCTTGAAGAAAAATGCAAACACGCTTGCGATCTGGTCGGCCTAAACACCATGGAAGGTTTAGTCGGCTAATGCTTTCTTGATGACGGCTTCCCTTCGGGCTTTGGCAGCCTCTTCAAGGTCTGTCTTCTTAGTAGCGTCTTCCTTCAGGTCGATCGTCACCCTGTCAATTCTTCCGGTGAACTTGAACGGCGCCTTGTAGGCTTCGGTGACTGGCGTCCCCTCATCGGCACCGACATCGGCACCTTCGTCTGCCGAGAAGGCACCAAATTGCGTGCGTTCGATCCGGCCGGTAGCGACTTTCTTGTCATCGACAAAGATCGCGCCAACCCCGCCCTTGCCGATTCCCCCGCCATCATAGGCGAACTCGAAGCGGACGGTGGTCTTTCCGGCAGGCAGCGCCTGCTTGGCTGTGATTGTGTATCGTTGGAGGCCGAGGAAGTTGTACGTGTAGGTCGGCTTGCCGTCCTTCAGGTAGAGGCTCCATCCCCCGAATCGACCGGCCTGGGCGAGGATCGCGCCGTTGCCGCCACCTTTGGGGATTTCCAGATCTGCCGTAATGGTGTGCGATCGGTTCTTGATATTGATGAAGACGTTCTCCGACATCCCGATCATTCCCTCATAGACTGTCAGCGACGTGCGGCCAGCCATCAGATCCGGCCGCCCGACCAAGGCCGCGTTCGTACGCTCAAGAGTGCGGTCATCGAGCGGCAGCACGGAATTCTTCTCGGCTTCCGTCATGAAGAGGTCCTGCAGCTCCCGGAGCTTCTCGGGATTCTTCGTTGCGAGATTGTTGATCAGACTGAAGTCTGTTCGCGTATCGTACAGCTCCCAAATATCCTCTTCGAGCGGCCGGCGCGGCTTCAGTTCCCAGGCCGCCCTGTGGATTGTGCTGGCGAGCCAGCCATCGCTATAGATGGCGCGGTTGCCGAAGATTTCGAAGTACTGCGTCTTGTGTGTGCTGTCGGCCTTCGAATCGGCAAACGAGTACACCATACTGGTGCCCTGGATCGGCGTCTGGGGTGTGCCGTTCACGCTCTTAGGCTCCGGCAGGCCCGCCGCCTCCAGGATCGTCGGCGCTATGTCGATGACATGGTGCCATTGCGTGCGCACCTCGTTCTTCGCCTTGATCGCCTTTGGCCAATACACGACCAACCCATTGCGGGTGCCGCCATAGCTTGAGGCCACCTGCTTTGTCCAGGTAAACGGGGTGTCTCCCGCAACCGCCCATCCGGCTGCATAATGGCCATATGTGGTCGGCCCGCCGAGGTCATCGTAATGCTTGAGGACGTCCTGGACGGTCTCCTGCACGCCGTTGAAGTAGGTCATTTCGTTGAACAAGCCGCCCATGCCGCCTTCGGCACTGGCGCCATTGTCACCGACGACATAGAAGATCAGCGTGTTATCGAGCTGGCCCGTGGCTTCAATGCTCTTGACGAGACGACCGATCTCGGTGTCGGCATACTCGGCGAAACCGGCGAACACTTCCATCTGGCGCGTGAAGAGCTTCTTCTCATCCGCGCTCAGCGTGGCCCAGTCCTTGATGGCTTCTGGCTTGGGTGCGAGCTTGGTACCGGGAGGCACCACGCCCAGCTTGATCTGCCGCGCTAGCGTCTCTTCCCGCAGCTTGTCCCAGCCCTGATCGAATTTGCCCTTGTACTTCGCAATCCACTGCTTCGGCACGTGATGCGGCGCGTGGGTCGCGCCAGGTGCAAAGTAAATGAAGAACGGCTTCTCCGGCGTCAGCGACTTCTCCGACTTCATCCAGGCGATGGCCTTGTCGGTCATATCCGTCATGAAGTGGTAGTTCGGATCCTTCGGCAGTTCGACCTGATTCATTCCGTCGTAGATCAGCGGCGCCCATTGGTTGGTTTCGCCGCCCATGAATCCATAGAACTTGTCGAAGCCCTGGCGGGTTGGCCAACGATCGGTCGGACCCGAGGGGCTGACCTCCCAAGCCGCGGTCTCGTGGTTCTTGCCAAAATGTGCCGTGCTGTAGCCGTTCAGCCGGAGCATCTCGGCGACCGAGGCGACACTATTGGGGCGCTGCCCCGTTTGTCCGGGAAACGATGTCCCCGTTTCAGAGATGGAGCCGAAGTTATTCACGTGGTGATTGCGGCCGGACAGCAGCGCCGCACGGGTCGGCGAACAGAGCGCGGTGGTGTGAAATTGATTGTAGCGCAGTCCGCCATTGGCTAGCTGTTCGACGGTCGGCATGTTGATCGGTCCGCCGAATGCGCTCGATTGACCGAAACCCATATCGTCGATGAGCACGATCAGCACGTTTGGTGCGGCCGCGGGAGCCTTGACCTCGAACCGCGGCGGCGGCGTAGCGTTGCGTGCATTGAAAACGGTGCTCTTCGGATAGGAAGGCTCGGGAATTGGTAGGACGGTGCGATCTGTCGGCAAAACGACCATCGCTGGAACGTTCTGTTGCGCGTGTGCGGGAATTATGGTGACCATCAATGAGAGCGCCGCGACCGCCAATGCTATTCGCTTCATATTATCGTCTCCCGTTGTGACGTAGAGGGGTGCGCGCGGCTTTAGATACGATGCGTGTGCCTACAGGTATGCGGTGAACGAACTCACCCAAACAATAACGGACATGATGATCCCGATTGGTCCGGAATTCTCGGCGAAAGCCATCGAGCTTCCTGACATTCCGAGGCGCAACTGTGTATTGTCGTACGCATCTGGAATCGAGATCACCGCTGGGTAGCCTTGCGCTCCGCCAATTGAACCTACGCGCGCGAGTTGGCCTGAAACGGCCATCTGACCTTGACCTACACCGCGCGGAATTCCGAGTATTTTCGCCTTAAAGACTTGACCTGGGTTGTCGTCAAAGACGAGCTTGACCGCCGTGCCCGGTTTGACTGTCTGGAATCCGTTAGGCTTGAAAGTCCCGACGATAGTAATGTCACTGGTGATGATGAACGCCATTGCGGGACGCGCAGTCAGGGCTCGGGCGCCAACCGCCAGCGCCAGCGTACTGACGTAACCATCCCCCATCGCGCGAATCGTAGTCTGATCCAATTCCCACCGGGAATTCTCAAGTTGAGCCTGGAGTTGCGCGACATTGGTATTCTCGCCGCCAATTTCAGATTCCATTGCGAGCCGCGCATTCTGTACCGCCGCCTCCGCCGCTACCAGTTGGTGCCGAACCGTATCGTACTGCACCTGCACATCTTGCAATTTGAACTCGGCCTGCGCACCCGTGCTGGAGAGTTTGCGCATATCGGCCAGTCTTTGCGTGTGGTAATCGAGTTGCTCCGTCAAACCATCCGCGTTCGCCCTGGCCTGGTCATAACTGGCGCGAAGTTGTTTGACCTGCTGCTGCGCCTGAGCCAGGGAGGCCTCTAACTGCCTCACCTTGTATTTGTATGGCGTCGGGTCAATCTGAATCAGTACATCGCCCGCCTTGACAGGCTCATTCGTTTCCACGGGAATAGCGACCACCTGGCCCGATACATTTGGCGTGACCTCGACGACGCGGGAGATCACAACGAAACGGCCCGCGGGGGTGAGATAGTTGAACAGCCCCATGAAGACCAGCATGATAAAGACGCCCATCACCGTAGTGATAATGCCGGATACCCACCCCCACTGCACCAATCTCAGCTTTGAGAACAAGAGCCAGACCAAGAAGATGTAGAGAACCAGTACAATCACCATTGGTGCTCAATCTCCGCAATGTTTGGCTCAATCTGAAAATCTCTTACGTCGATCCAAAATTAAAATAGACAAGAAACTCTATCCGTGCGCTTGATGCAGATCAAAATACTGAAAAATCAACTCTGCCAATGTTACTGCACTTAATTGCAAAGTGGAGTCAGATTGTCATGAGAACATTTGGCGTCAAACGCGCACTTCTGATGGCGGCCGTTATCGCGATCGGAATGTCAGCTTCAATCGTGCCCCCGCCAGAAGACGGCGGAGGAACGGGAATATCAATCAATAGCGCGCAGGCACGGGTTGGCAGGCCTCTTACGCCTGTTAGCGGTGCTGGCGTTGTGCGGCGCACAACACGGCGCCAGGTCTATCGCGCACCGGTGGTGGTGGCCCCGGCCGTAGTAGCTCCGGCCTGTGTTCGCGTTCGTGTGAACGGGGTCTACGTCTGCCGCTAACGTTCTTTGGTCGGACAAACTGAAGCGGCTTGAAGCTGGCGGCTGTTTTCCAAGCCGCCAGCTTCGCATGCAAGATTGGGTATATTTAGTAAGGTATCGAACATAGCTCCGCCTGGAGGTTTCCAATGATCCGATTTAGATCGCCTTTTGGGCGGCTCGGTTTCCTCGCAGCGAGTGCGGTTCTCGCGTTCCTTCCCGACAGCTCCCGCGCCGACGAGAATGGCATTTCGTTCTGGTTGCCAGGGCTATACGGTAGCCTTGCTGCAACACCGACGACGCCGGGATGGTCCATAGGTGCGATCTACTACCATGCAAGCCTGAATGCATCGGGCGCCACCGCGGCGTCGCGGCAATTCCAGGTCGGACGGCTCTCGCCGAACGTCAATATCAACCTAAATGTGGCGTTGAGCGCCCAAGCCGATCTCATGCTCCTTGCGCCGACCTATACCTTCGCGACGCCGGTTCTCGGCGGCCAGTTGTCGGCGACGCTCGCTAGTGTTTACGGCAGGAACGCCGCCAGCCTCTCGGGTACCCTGACGTCTGCCGTTGGCCCCATCGTGACCATGCGAAATGGATTTCTGGAAGACGATCTCACATCATATGGCGATCTCTATCCGACCTTGAAGCTGAAATGGAATAACGGCGCTCACAATTATATGGTCTATGCTGCTGGCGACATACCGGTCGGAGACTACAGCTCCGGCCGTCTCTCCAATATCGGTCTCGGTCACGACGCCCTCGACCTCGGCGGGGGTTACACTTATCTCAATCCCGCAACCGGCGTGGAATTCTCCAGCGTAGGCGGATTCACCTACAACTTCAAGAACCCGGATACGCAGTATCAGAGCGGCGTCGATTTCCATTTCGACTGGGGAGCGTCGCAATTCTTATCGAAGCAGGTCTTCGTCGGCCTCGTCGGCTACGGCTATCAGCAGGTCACGGATGATTCCGGGCAACCGGCCATTCTCGGCAGCTTCCGCTCCCGGGTTTTCGGTATCGGCCCGCAGGTTGGCTATATTTTCCCGATCGGAAGCAATCAGGCGTTTCTCGGGCTGAAAGGATATGGCGAGTTTGCCGCCGACAATCGACCATCCGGCTGGAACACCTGGCTGACGTTCTCGATATCGGAGCCTGCTCCTGTTAACACGGTGACGCCGACCAAGCATCTTGTGCGGAAGTAATTTGCGGAGCTACCTCAATGCCTGCCTCTCACTCTTTGGGTGAGATCGCCATGACGCAGCGATGGCGACCGAAAAACCGACAGGTGAAAGCGCCAGATCACCCATATCGCCATGGACGCCTTCTACGCATCAGACCGAGCTGCAGCGGGACAATCCGGAGCTCCGGGTCAAACCGGTCGCTGTCGGCAGATCCAGAGCGCGCGGCGTCGCAGCGGCCGCGAGCTGTGAGGCGCGGACGTTCGGACCCTCCGCGATGCTTCGGTCATCGCACGCGACATAGCGCTGGCGATAGACATAAGACCGAGACCAGCCTCAACGCCGCCGCCGGGATCTTTGACAACAAGTTCCTTGTGAAGCTCGCCTCCGACCAGCGCAAGCCAAACGGACAATACGTCATCTCTCCGGAGACGGGACCGGCGTTCGTCGAGGCGCTTCTCCTCGTTGCAATCTTAGGGCGACGATAACGATGACGAACGACAGATTGCATTGCAGATTTGAGCCGGACGGCTGCTCTGCGCCAGAAGCGGACCGGTACGGTGATCGTCTGGTTGGCGCCTAACGGCGGCGCGGGGATCGGTGATGCCCGCCGGACCAGGGACTTTCTGATCGAGCTCGGGATGGCCCGATGAGCGCACGAGGCTTCGCTGAAAGCAGTTTCACAGCCGCATCGACTGTGAGGCCCACATAGACGGGGCCGAGCTCGCCACGCGATCGCGCGCCCGAGGGATAACGCTTGCGCCGCGCCAAATGCGCCATCAGTTTCGCATGCCAGTTCGCCGGAGACTGCACCAACACACCCAACGTGGTCTGCATGGCCACCGTACGATCGGACGGCAAAACGCGGGCCTGCGCTTGGATCGCGGCCTCGACTGCCTGGCTGCATCCTGATTGCGCGGCTTCGGCCTGTCACGCTTAGGCTTGACCTCCAGCAGCGGCACCTCGATCTTCTCGACCGGTGCCGGCTTCGCCTCTATCGCTCCGTCCTTCACGGGGGTCGGCTTGTCCGGCTCCGGCGGCGTCTCGTTAGGCGGCTGTTCTTACTTCCGCGCGACTTGCGCAACGAATTCCTCCGCCGCAGTCTGGTCGGGCGTCACTTCGTTCATCTCTGTATGCGCTGCCTGCGCATCGGCAACCTATAACATGATGCCTGCAGGCAGGCTTTTGTCTGCGGCCAAGATCGGATCGGGATGCAACATCCAGACAGACCGCACGCCCAGCTTCTCCAGCGTGCGCTTCGCAGGCAGGTGTGATTGCTCCACCAGCTTGATGATCTTGGCTTTTTTGGACGCGGCGTATCTCATACCTCGTCCTCCCGATCCGCATTCATGTTTTTTGAGCAGGCGATTTTCCAGAGTGACGTCGGCCACAACCTCCTTCAGCGCCAAGGCCTCGCGGCGAAGATACTTCACCTCGCCGGGCGTCGCAGCCCGCGCTGTATCCCCCGCCAGGCGGCGCTTGCCAGCCTCAAAAAATTCCTTGGACCAGCCATAATACATCAAGGCGGCGATGCCCTCGCGACGGTACAGCTGGGAGATGTTCTTCTCGCCGCGCAGTCCTTCCAGCACGATACGGATTTTGTCCTCCGCCGAATACTGTCGACGCGTCTGGCGCCGGATGTCTTTCAGCACTCGTTCTGCCGGTGCTTTGCCCGGTCCGAATTTCTACTTCATCTTCGCTCCTGACGGCGACGATGAACTAGAAATCCTGTCTTCGTGAAGTCCCTCAGTTTGTTTCAAGGGTATCGACGGGGACAGCATTCGTGAGCGATAGTGAATAGACGGCGATCGTACAGGTCATATCGGCTTTTCTGCACGAAGGAGCAGCAGCTTATGTGACAGGAATAAAGCTTTCCGGCACGATGCCTAGAAACGAACGTCCTCGATTGCGTATTGTCCTGCTCACCGCGATAAGCGCAAACGCCCTTCAACTCCGACACACTTCGATGTCGTTCCGATGCAGCTGCGCTACAGAGTTGGGACGTGTCCGCTCAATTCGCCTGCGCGCCAGAATTCTTCACGATGGGCGTCCACTTGTTCACCTCGCTTGCGACAAAGGCCTTGAATGCCTGTGGCGTCGATCCCTGAACGACGAAACCCTGCGCCGCGAAGTAATCCTTGATGTCGGGAGATTGCATGGCCTTGACCACCGCCGCACCTAGTCTTTCGACGATGTCGGGCGGCGTGCCGGCCGGAGCAAACAAGCCCTGCCATGACGACCCCTCGAAACCCGCAAGTCCCGCTTCATCCAGGGTCGGCACGTCTGGCAGCAGGGGAAGCCTCGTCTTCGAGGTGACGGCGAGTGCGCGCACCTTTCCGGCCTGGATCTGCGGCATCAGCACCAATACGTCACCGAATGCGACCTGGATCTGACCGGTCATAAGGTCGGTGAGCATGGCCGCGCTGCCGCGGTAAGGAACGTGCACCATCGAGACACCGGTAATCTGCTTGTACATCTCGCCGGTGAGATGCATCGAGGTGCCGTTGCCGGGCGAACCGAAACTCAGCGCGTCCGGTTTCGACTTGGCCAGGGCGAGAAACTCGGCCGCCGTATTCGCCTTGACGTCGGGGTTGACGGCGAGCACCAGCGGCGCGCTCACCATCATCGACAATGGCGCGAAATCCTTGACCACATCGTAGGGCAGTTTGGAGTACAGGGGCTGCGCGATGGCATTGCTGCCGGTCACACCCGCCAGCAGGGTGTAGCCGTCGGGTACAGATTTGGCCACGAAGTCAGCCCCGATGGTGCCGCCGGCACCGGGGCGATTATCGACCACAACCGGCTGGCCCCAGTCGGCGGCGAATTTTTCTCCGAGACGCCGCGCCAGCATGTCGGTGCTGCCGCCGGGTGCGAAGGGCACAACGATATGGATCGGCTTGTTCGGGTAAGTTGCTTGCGCATAACCCGACGCAGGCAGAAACATCGCGAGACTGGCCAACGCCAGCGTCATGCGGAGTGACGTCGGGAAGCGGATCATGGGCAACTCCTTGCGAGTGGGTCGGCGGATTCAGGTGGAGCGAGAGATCCCCAGCCACCACCGCCAGCGGTTTCGATGATCAGCAGATCGCCTACGGACCACGCGATACGGGCGCGCGCAGGCAAGAACTCGACCGCTCCGCCCAAACGCAAGATCCGGGCCACGGAATTTGCGCCGGCGTCGCCGCCTTGAGCACCGCGGGCGCGGCCGACATGGCGCTCTCCGCGATAGGCGATCCAGCCCTCACCTTCGAGCAGACGATAGGCGCGTCTTACGCCGTCACCACCGCATTGCATGCCGCCGCCACCGCTACCGCGGCGGATCTCGTAGCATTCCACGCGTAGCGGCGCTTCGGTCTCGATAACCTCCAACGGAGTATTGCGGGCATTGCTGACGTCGGTGGAAACGCCGGCGCGGCCAGACGCGTTGACGCTGGCGCCGGCGCCGCTCGCGATGATCTCGGTGAACATCCAGCGTTCCCCGTCCATCCGCGTGCCGCTGAGCGCGAGGACGGTTGCCACACCGGCGTGTGGCGCCACGCCCGTCCCGCTTGCCGACTGCGACCAGGCACCAAGGATCGCGTTACAGGCCAGCTTTACGGTTGCCGTGCGCGCATTGACCGCCGCCGGCAGCTTCGGATTGACAATGCTGCCCGGCGGAAGCTTCAGCGTCAGCGGCGCCAGGCAGCCCGCATTGTTGGGAGCATCCGGTGCGAGCGTGCGCATGAAGAACAGAGCTGCAGACAGCATGGCCGCCGGCGATGCGTTCAGCGGTCCACGGACCTGCGGCGCGCTTCCTTCGAAGTCGATGACCAGCGCATCGCCCTGCTTGCGCAACGTCACGGCAAGGGTCACCGGTGCGGTGTCGATGTCGCTGCCGTCGAGCTGGTCGCGCCAGCTCCACACGCCATCGGGCGCTGCTGCGAGGACTGCCCGGGTCATGCGTTCGGTCTGCGCGAGCAAGGCATCGCAGACCTCCTTGAAGCGAGATCCGGTGTGTCGCACGATCTGCCGCAGTTCACGCGCGCCCTGTGTCAGCGCAATCCATTGCGCCTCGAGGTCACCGCGCAAATTGTCGGGCATGCGCGAATTGGCCACCAGGATGGAATCAATGGCGGGCTCAATACCATCGGCGCTGCGCCAGCGCACCGGAGGAATGCGCAAGCCTTCCTGGTACACTTCGTTGGCGTCAGGCGGGATGGAGCCGGCGGCCATGCCGCCCACATCCTGATGGTGCAAATTGGCCGCAGCCAGGGCAATCACCTCGCCATCGAGGAAGATCGGGTGCACCAGCGCGAGATCAGGCAAATGCGTGCCGCCGGACCAGGGATCGTTGAGCAGATAAGCGTCTCCCTCCGACATCGCTGCGAGCGGGAACCGCGCGAGCACACCGGCCACGGCCGGAATCAGCGATCCCAGCAACAGCGGTAGCGAGCGGGCCTGGGCCAGCAGGCGTCCGTCCGGCAGGAATAGTGCCGCGGCGCAGTCGCCGCTCTCGCGAGCGATGGACGATACGGCAGCGCGCATCATGCCAGCCTGCATGCGATCCGCCGTGCCTTGCAGCGCCAGTCGCAGCGGCTCCATGCGCAGGGCGATCTCGGGATCGTGTGCGTGCTGGTCTGCGAGCGGCATCAGGCCTTCGCCTCCAGTGCCAGGGTCTGGTCCGGCGTCAGCCGCCAGGACCAGCCTGCGGGCACCCATACTGTGGTCATCGACGCGAACAGCGCATGCGGCCCTTCGCCTTGCGGCGGCAGCGCATCCCAGAGGCCATCGCTTGCCGCCAACTGAACAAGGCCCTCATCTGGATCGGACAGCATGCCCAGCGCCGCGATCACGCTGGCGTGCGGCATCACCAGCACACGGCGGATGCCGGCTATGTCGGCAACTTCGGCCGCATGTTGCGCGCCGCCGCCGCCGATGGCGACGAGCACCGCGTTGGCGGGATCGAGGTTGCGCTGGAAGGCGTGGGTCTTGAGCGCCTCGGCCATTTCCGCAGCGGCCGCGCTCACGATGGCCTCGGCTGTTCGAGGTAACGGCAGGCCGAGCGCACCGGCGACGTCGCCGAGCGCGGTCTCGGCCGCCGCACGGTCAAGCACGATCCCGCCTGCCAATCGCGGCGGCAGACGATCCAGCACGCACAACGCATCGCTTAGTGTCGGCAAATCACCGCCCAGACCGAAGGCGGCTGGCCCTGGCCAGGCGCCTTGCGAGCGCGGCCCC
>LNAP01001144.1_pt1 | contig 38896 bp, 29 predicted proteins | sample 602601 | NCBI WGS metagenome assembly LNAP01 (sample SAMN02440304, study PRJNA202911) | soil metagenome | biome: Subtropical and temperate rainforests or woodlands; isolation source: soil samples (1 kg each in a 20% v/v slurry with milli Q water) were... ... | reverse complement strand
GTTCGAGAACCAGGACAAGCTGCATCACTGGGCGGGGTTCTTTTGTCTGACGGTCAGCGCCTTTTTGGCGTTCCCTGGGACCCGGCTGATCTGGTTGCTGGTTTTGCCGCTTTTGGGTTCGATGTTGATTGAGCTCGAGCAGAGCTTGATGCCGCTGCGCACCGCATCCGTGGGTGACATGGTGGCTAATGCGCTGGGGGTTTTATGCGGAATGCTGGTTATTCTTGCGTGGCAGGGATACCAGACTATGAGGCTCAAGAAGCGCTCTCCGATAAGTATCGTAGAGCGTTAATCAAGTGCTTGGTTAAGGCTGGCCGCGTTATCGAAAAACGTGGCCAGACTCACCGCATTTTCGCGTCTTTCAGATGTTCAAGGAGCCTCACGTCCTAGCAATCTTGCTAGTCCAACACTCATCGCAGTTGGTCCAGCCATTTCGAGTCTCTCAAGTAGCCGCTGGTTGTTCGCTTGTGAATGGCGAATATCACCTGAACGCGCCGGACTGTGACTAACAGGCGGTAATTCTCCCAGAACCTTCGCCAACGCCCCGAGTATTTGCTTGAGGGTGGTGGCTTTGTTCATGCCTACGTTATTGCGCCTACTTCGACCTGCGGCGCTCCTATTGCCTGCGCTAACAAACCAATGGAGGATAGAGCGCGTGTTCCGTAGCTTAAAAACCGAATTGATACCGACTCTAGGTTACAGAAGTGGCCAAGAAGCTCAGCGCGATATCAGCCTTTTCTTGATGCCTCGGTACAAACTGGATTCGACCCCATCAATCCAACGGTGGGCGGGCACCAACTCGGGCCGAAGAAAAACTTAACGTCGTGTCCTGGATTAGTTGACCACTACAGTAACGCTCTCCCTGAGAGCAGATGTAGGAGGGAAGGGAAACGTAATAATGCCGTCACAGGACCGCTGATCACCTAACCAAAAGGGGCTGGCCACGATTAAGCAGCGTCGACAAAGAATGCCGGCACTGCGGTTGATATTGGATCAATCCGCACACACAGGGCAGATTTCAACGGAAGAAAACAGCCAAAACCTTAAATCCTACTGAACCGGCTAATGCTGACTTAGGGGTAAAGAGGGCCTGAGCAGCACCTGATTAAGAGGTAGATAAAGAAAAATAGAGCGGGGCAGAAACTCACCAAGGAGTAAAAAACGGAGAAAAGGGTCAAAACACCGCTCAGAACGTCTTTACGGAAAATGAATGAAAAGCTCCGCAAGCCCTTGAAATAGGCCCTGGTGGCGCTTTAGAAACCCTTCAATCGGGACAGATTGGCCACTCTGGACGGGAAGGAAGGCTTAGCATGGTGAACTTTTTTACCCCTAAATCAGGTGCCGTCATATGTCGGATCGAAGTCACCATCAACGTTGCACCACAGGCGCAAATATCTTTATATATCAACGACTTACGAAGATGTGAAGAAGCAGACAAAAAAGATACCCCATAGTCAGGCAGAATTACTCCATAGTCAGATAATCGCAAAAACTCGAATAATCCTTATATTTCAGATACTTATGAGCGTTATTTAAAGCTGAATAAAGGGTAAATGGCAGGATTACCTCATAGTGAGGTACGTTTACCTCATCGTGAGGTAGCTTTACCTCATAGTCAGGTAAAAAAACCTCATGGTGAGGTATTAGGTATTAAGCGAAAAGCCATACAGATCAAGGGCTTCAGGCCCATTTCTCAGACCCTTAACCGCTTCTAACAGGTTTCTAACCGCTCTTAACCAGGATCAGAACCTTTTGCTTTGTAATGATAAAAGCGGGCAGCAGTAGCGCGAAGCATTGAGAGGCAGGTACCGGGGTCAAGTCCGACCTGGGTGGAGAGCACCCGCATTGTCAAACAGCCCAATTCGAAGACCTTGTCTGGGGTAATTGGCACCAAGACCGATCGGCGAGGCGCCTGCATCTTCAACAGAAGAACCCCTTTGTCGAGCTGGTTCTGCAAAGTCATAGATTTGGATCTGCTTTTACCATGGTTCGAAGCTTCGAACGTAGGTACCAAACCCATTACCGCGCAGAGGAACAAGGTGGTTTCTCTGGGTGTGACCTGAAAAATCAGCTTGTTGCCCCAATCGAATTCGGCGCCGGCTTTATTGGCGCCGTCGATACTCAGGACAGTCTCACCCCCTGCATTTGTAGCCATCTCAAATTTGAGAGCACAGGACGTAGCGTAAACGTTGAAACCTTGGTAGGTAACCTCATTCATGGGAACCACCGGGACCTGTTGTGGAGAGCAGTCCCCCAACTCGATCATTCAGTTGAGCCAGTTGCCCCTTGTACGCATTGGCCTCAGCCTCACTTTGGCTAACCCTAGTAGCCGCGGTACCTACTTCAAGCCGTAACCTGGTTATTAACTCGACATCGACATCGCGATCACGTTGAAGCTGCAAAATCTGTCCGTTAACCGTGGCTTCACGCTCCCTCGACGCCTGAGCATCCCGTCGCGCATCGAGCAACGCCGCGTCCTGTTGCTTCGATTTCTCCACTAAGCCGGCTACACGTTCCTCCAACCTCAGAACTTCATCCTGAGTGCGACCCAACACCATTTTCTCATCTTCAAGCGACTCATGAAGAGAGGAGGCCTGCTCTTGGGCCTCTTGAAGCTGACTGTTCAACACATCAAGGGCAGAAGAATCTTTCCGAGCCTGATCCTCCATTCTCGCTAGGGCAGTGCGCATCTGGTCAGAGTTGTCCCGTTCAACAACAAGTTGATTTTCAAGATCCTGGTTTGTCTGCTCGAGACGATCAATCAACAAATCTGCATCAAGCAAAGCATTGCGCTGTTGTTCAACCGAGGCTTTCAAGGAATCAATTTCCTCTAGAGCAGCGGACTGAGCCGCTTCGTTCAGCACAACTGCCAATTCCTGCAACAGCTGGTTGACCGATGCTTCTTGGCGTTTCACGTAGCTGGAAATCAATGATTGTGCGCGGACTGGAATGCTTATGGACCCAGCAGCAGACGAGCCGTTCAGCTCTACGTGTTCTGTCCAGATCCGGATCAGCCTATCGGCCCGGCCACTACCAATAGCGTTACGTAACGAATAGCCATTCACCGCGCGACCATCCGCGAGAATGGAATTGCCAGCGTCGACGATGTCTTGAGTTGAGATCGGGGATTCGCGCACAGCGAGACACCTTGCAAGGAATGTTAAGTTGATTGTAACTAGTAACAAACAAACAAACAAACATACAAACATACAAACAATCATTGCGACCTCACCGTTTCGTACCCCACGCCCGATGCAGTTGATATGGGTGACCGAAGAAGCGCCGCATCACCAGCTTTCGCCGGGCTGGTCCGACACTGATCGCCTGAGCGAGAACGGTGGCCACAATCCACCAGAACCGATCAGCGGCCTTAAAAGAACGGCGGCCGAGAATTCCGACCACCAGGTTGTCTCTAGTAGCGGACCGATCTCGAATAAGTGGCAGGGAAGAGGTAGAGGAAGGATTTGGAATAGCAGAAGGGAAGCCACTGTTTACGCCCAAGATCGGCTTTGGTAATGGCCGGCGGCAACGTCACCACGAACTCCGGAATACGCAGCATGCGGCCCAGCCGAGAGCGGCTTCCATAAGCGGACTCGACTATTCAAAACACGAAAACAATAGGTCGACAATAAGGCGACAAACAAGCGACTTTATACCACCCCTGCACATGGTTGGCGGGCCACTCCGCGACCTTCCTGACCCTACACCTAAACGCGAAGCTCGCTGCGCACCTCCCAGGAGCTCCGCTGAGCCTTGAAACCTCAAAAGCAGGGTGCAGGGCGCGACCCCTATCCTGATCGGCCCGCGCGTAGCGCGATGGAAGGTAAGAGGAAGGTAAAGGGAAGGGAGATGAAGGTGAGGGTAAGTCGGCGGTGAGGTAGTGGGGGAGGGACGCGGTAGAAGGGTTTGGCTTGCAAATGGAGGAAGACGTGCAGGGGTGGTATAATGTGGCTTCTTGTATAGGGGGGCCTATGTACGAACGAATTCAGTCTGCCTACCAATCACTGACCGCTGCCATCGAGGCATTCAACCGAACGTGGCCAACACTGGTGGTCGACGGCGTGGTGTATGTACTGCCGTTGCTGAACGAGCAGAAAACGCCCGACATCTTGCTGGTGGAGAAGGTTACTGGTCCTGATGCCATCAAGATGGCCATCGATGCGATCGGGACTTTCGAACGCGACATAGGACAGGCCCCGGGCACAGTCATGCGCTTGCCTGGCTATTTCACGGTGGCCACCTCGGTGCTCGATCAGGTACTTGCGATCAACGCTTGCAAACAGAACCTGGTCGACGCCATTGAGATGGTGCGCGTTGAGCAGAACCTGACGCCGGAGATGCGGCCGCGAATTATGCGGCGTGCCCTGGGGGCGAGCTTCAATACCAACCAGCTGAAGCGATCCGTACACGCATTCGACGGAGCCCCACGGCAAATTACGTTCACGTGGGCTGGTCACTCACCCGGCAACGAGCGAGTGACCGTCAGCAAGATCCGCGCTCAGCTCGAGGCCAAGGCAGAAATCCGCGCCGGCGCCGAGGACATTCCGATGGAGCAAACCCCGGAGTATTTCGACCTCAACTCTATTGTTCATCTTTCGGACGCCGACATCCTTATCAAACACAAAATGGTCGCTCCCCACCCACGCTGCATGCTGTGGTTTTCCGAAAGCAGCAGATGGGACGCTATGATCAAAGCCAATCTTCCGGTGTTTGTGCTGGCTAGCGAACGAGCACCAACGATCAAGCCCCTGAAGTTATTCGACCGCAACGCAAGGCGTGCCAAGCGACACGACGAAAAGGCGCGTCAGGAGGTTCTGCAGGGGCGAGACATGTACTTACCTACCGCCAAGGGCAAGCCTGTCCAGGATAAGGACATTGATCGCCAGAGTCCGGAGGAGGAGGTCGCATCCACCTATCGCTTGGCCGGGCAGACTTACTCAAGCCAGTGACAGGACTTGCATCTACAGCAGGTGCGGTAGGATGTATTCAGTCGAAAGGAGAATTCGCAATGAAGATGATCATTGAGTCAGAAGTCAAACGTGCTGAAGCACTGGTTGAGCGCTACATGGGCCTGCCACCAGAAACGATCGATCTGTTCAGCTTCAACGTGGATGCATTGCGCAAGGCTCCTGCCGACTTTGGACGCGCTATCAGCGCATTGCGCCAGGTAGCTGACATAAGCAGCCCTTCGCAAGCTGATGCAGCCTACGCCGTGAACGTGGTTGATCTGATTGCAGAACTGGCGCAACGGCCACAACTGCCTGCACCCATCCAGAAATTGTGGGCGGTGGAGGAGGGCATTCGTACTGCTGGTGGACTGTGGACGCTCAAGCACCTGGTGACGATCGCACTGGCGTTCGCCGGCGTGCTGGTAGGTAGCACTAAAGTCATGACCTTGGGCTACGAGATGTTTGCCTATGTCGCCTTGGCCTTGATCGTTGCCTCGGGGGCATTGCACCTGACACACAGCAGCAATGCCGGCACGAGAGTTCCTGTCTACACGATTGGTGCTCTGGTAGCCTTCTGTGTGCTGAACACTCTGTTCGCACCTAATGTCGGGTTTCTTGTTCTGCTTGCAGGCGCAATCGCCTTCATGGCTGGGTCGTTTCTAAGTCTGTTCGATAGCAAAAACGGTCCTACCGGTGGCGAGTTGTATCCCGAGGAATACCAACCAGTGGAAGGATTACGCGCAGAAGAATTCAACTACTACAAGGTGACGACTGGCAACGATATGAGCGAGCCAATTGACAGATTGTCTTGACCAAAAAAAACCGGCTTTAAAAGCCGGTTTTTTCGTAACGAGGATTCAATTTACTGCCGGGGAACTGTGGACATGTCAGCGACCGACATTATCTCGCTGATTCACCGTCAGAATGTCTGCAAGGTGCCCACCAGATCCATTGTCGTGTAGCCCTGCCTCAACCAGCTGCTTATACATTCCATCGGACAAGTCCTTATCCATATGATTGGCAGCGGCGTAACTGTCCCAACGTTCCCTTGAATTATCAGTTAGGCCACCAACTCTTGCAGTTGCAAATACATCTGCCTGGGCCTCATTCAGACCCAGTTGTTCACCTTCGTGCATGTACTCCTCACGTGTTGCGCGGGTGCCCAAAGCCGCTCCGACGCCATTGGAGGCTGCAGAGAGTATGCCAAACGAGGACTCACCTCGATCGTTGAGTTCTGTCGCCGAACCGCGGATACGATCAGCAGCTCTATCCGCTGCAGGATCCAATGCCTTCTTCGCGTAAACCTCAGAGTCGTTATGCGCAATCCCATCATTGTGAGCATGTCTAGCTGCGATATTTTGGTGAGCATCCGCAACGGCAGCTGTCTTCTCCGTATTAAACCGAGAATCAAATGCTCCTGTGTCAACCATGTGGCCTGCGTTGCTTGTCTCCGCCTCCAGATTGCCAACCGCCGGTGAACGCAAATTCGCATTCTTGTCATAGTCGACGGTGGCTCCAGTCAAAGCCTCGAAATCATGGTGTTTTGCCAGGGTGTACAACGCTGCAGCTGTATTCGCACGGTTGGGATCCAGCATTGTTTGACTGAACATCTGCTGGTTCTCCTGAAACTCTTGGCCGTACTTGTTCATGGCGTCACCGACAACGGCCCGATCCCGGCCTTCGTTGATAACCTTGCCCGTCAACGAATCAAGCTTCATGTCCTCAGAGTACCCATAGGTATTCGCCAATCCGCTAACCTTCTGATAGGCCATCTGATCGTTGATGGTTTTCTGGGCCGATTGCGAAAGGCTGTCCTGGTCAGCTTTCGAAAGGCTCGAGCGGTCAGCGCTCTGGAAGTTCTTGGCCAGCGTAGTGCCATCGGTTTTTTGAAGTGCGCTTTTGACAGTCTCCCCAAGGCCCGATGATTTGACCGCCGACAACGTATCAGCATAGGCCTGGGAATCAGACCGCGTTGACTGATCAGTACTTGATGCTGTTGCCCCCGCACTAAGCCCAACGCCACCGCTGACGCCTGCTTTAACACCTGCCGGACCTCCATCAACGCCTGCAGCTGCAGTGGCACCGAGCTTGCCATCGACGCCACTGCTCAGCGCAGTGCTCGCAATAGCCGCGTCTATGTTGCTAGCGCTGTACCCTTGAGATCTGAGCGAATCGTACTTTGCCTGGAAACTCGCGCTTTTATCCAAGCCGAGAGATGTTTGAAGCGAATGCCCAACATCTGCAGCTTCACCGATCGTCTTCGAGTTATCGAGCGATCTGCCCATCGTGCTTGTGAATTGCTTAGAAAAGGCCTGAGAAGAGCCCTCTGAGGTCGCTCTTGAACTTTGAACGGATTCGCTCAGCATGGACCCGACTGAAATGTTGCCACGCTGATTTTCCGATCCGTTGATGCGTACGCCCTTGTCGAAGTCGCTTGTTGCATAGGGCGTAGTCTGCAATCCAGCTGCAGGGGTTACGACATCGGGGCTGGCAATCTTCTCGTTAATTTGGTCAGAGCCACTCATCCGTCCTGCAATCCCAGAGGCAGCAATCGCTGTACCGGAGACTAGGAACAAACATATCGCTGGGATGGAGGAGGCCATTAAACCGGCGACACCAATAGCCTGTTCAAGAGCAGGCCCCATCTGCTTGAGCATCTCGAACGACACCCCAGTTCCGCCAACATCGAACGATGACGTCTGGAGAATGGACTCCATAGCACTCGCGGTGGACGAGACCGTGTAAAGGTTCACAATTGCCAATGCCGGCATCCAGAGCATCATCCAGGCCAGCAACATCAAGTATTTGCTGATCAGACCAATACCAAAACCGCCCATGGTAATGAGGAACGCCATCAGCGGAGTGATGGCATAAATGAGGCCTTCAAAGAAGGTCATGAATGGGCGAACATACTTCGTAAATTGCGTTCCTTCGGCTGCCCACTGGGTGTTTTGCTGAGCCATGGCCTGGCCCATCATGACGCCATACGAGCCCTGCAAATCCTCTACTGCTTTCTGACCAGGTGCTTGAAGAAATATTGGATAGAGAACCGAGGCCATTGTGTAAGCCCGGGCGTCAGTCGCTGACATATTCAGCGCGTACAGCGAATCACCAATGCGAGAGGTCACCGCATCTGGATCGACCGTCTTTCCTGGACGCTTGAAACCCGCCGTTGCGATCTCGGACATGACGTTATCAGTTGCTGAGTCTGTCAGGTTTACAAGGGCTGTATGTGCGTCAGAACAATTGAGCGTTCTACCCCCAGCTGGACCATCGAAAATCTGAGTGTAATAAACGCTGCTGCTAAACCGAGCGGCGCCCATTGGGTCGTTCGCCCGGTATAGATCGGCATAATCTTGGAGATCAGTGCCAAGCATGGGCAACGTGCATTCACGAAAATAATTAGACCACGAGTTAACCAGGTTTTTATTGGGGCCCAATCCATTGGTGAACGATGGAATGGACATCAAATTTCCGGTCACTGAGCGAACTTTCATCAGGGTTTCAATCGGGTCAGCAAAACCGTACTTTGTCATCGCCGGCGTCGAGAACGCCTGCTCAAAGAGGTTCGTTAGATTGTACCCAATGTTTGAGATAATCGACCCAACAGCCAAGGGACCTAACGGGACGTTATCAACCACTGCCACATCGCCGTCATACACATCCTCAATGATCGCCCGCCCAGAAGGACCGTACATGGCCATGTACAACACCAGGCAAATAAGCAGTTTTTGGAATGGAATTGCGGTGTTGTTGAAAACCGCTTGAAAGCCCAAGATAAGGGCTCCGATCGCAAACCCGATTCTGGCCAGAGACTCAATATCACCGGTCCCACAGATCATGGCAACTGAGTTCAAAACCTCCTCGAGGTAGACTGCAGAGCCAACAGAATAAATTGTGAACTCCATCAGTTTGGCCTCACAGGATTTGCGCCCATCGTGGCGATAAAATTGGGTGGCGGCATGATCTGCATGCGCACCTGATAGTCCTTGGCCATATCATTTTCATTGCCATATTTTGACAGCAGTGATTGGTGCTCTGAGGTGAGACGAGAGCGAGATTCAGACAGGAAGTCCTTACTTGTTTCACCTAGCTGGTCAACCATTTTTCCTTTTTTAAGAACTTCTGAGGCTACGTTGATATACGACTCAGCAAGGGAGTGGGCACCCTCAAGAGCAAGCATTTTGGAGTGCGCGCTAACGAATCCCTTAGCCATGTACTCACTATGTTGGGCAAGCCGCTGAATCATCGCGGAAAATCCTGTTTTTTGTAGCGCCCCGATAATCGCTACTTCATCAGAATTGAACGGACCAGCGTTGTTGGCCCACTTAAACACAATGCCTGGAGAGCTCGCATTACCATTAAATAGCTTCACTATTTTTTCTGCCAGACCGTCAAATGCTATTTGCTGAGTTTTAATAGTCATGCAAGCATCTTCGTCGCTGGAGCAATCGTAAATTGGGACGGTGTCTGTTTTTTTGCCCTCAACTATGTCCTGCAAAGTAATTGACGTAGGACCATAGAACTTGGTTGTAGGGACTTTTCCTTTTCCATCATCGGCATTCTCAAGTGCGGTGATGAGTACAGTTCCCGTCAAGGACATAATCATCTCATCAGTTTGGCGTGATCCGTACTGGAAGAATCCCCTGGCATTATTTTGTGCCATAGCGCACCAGATAACGTTGCCAATGTCCTCACAGGATTTTGCTAACCCAGCGTCACTTTGCTGCTCCTTTGGAGACTTCGAGGTCAGGCTACCGGGCATGATCGAGGAAAAGGCATCGCCGATACCCCCAGTCACGTTGATATTGGCCGCTCTCATCGTTTCTTTAGATGTGAAGGAACTGAAAGCGTCTGTGACCAGGCCCTGGGCAAGTTGGCATGAATTGGACATCAGGCTATTAATGTCCTGCATAACCTCTTGAAGGTTCTGGATGACGTTATGGACAGTAGGCCCCATAGCGTTCAACGCGAGTTTAAACGCGTAGCCAGAGGCCACGCCGACAGCGTTCGATGCGACCGATCGCAATGCCTGGACGAATTGTTGGGCGTTAATAAATGAGAATGAACCTGCGAACATGTCAATCCCGCCACAGCCAGCCTGAAAGGAGGGCGGTCGGAAGTTGACAATCGGCGTATTGGATATTTTGTTTCTAACTCGCAATGAACCGCCAGTAATAACACCACGCGTCGCTGTTTCATACGCTCCGGGTTCTGTGCTGTTCGACATTGAATCGAACATGGAATCCAGTTGCGACTGAATGTCAGCATATGCCGATAGCCAAAGCCAGGATCATTGATTTACTGTTCAATCGCATTAGGGGTCTCCACGTCAATAGCCTTTCTTGCCAACTTGGCTTTCATGCTTTGCACGAATCTTTGAGGATCATTGAGAAGATCCTCATCAATACCGTCCGAGTCATCAATCGACAGAAGTCCGTTGTCGAAAAACGGCTGCGTGCTCGCAAATGTTTTATGGTCGATAATCCCAGCGTCTCGCGTGGCCATCAGAATTCGATTGAACAGCACGTCGAGCGTAATGGCGCCGTATCCAACGATTGCTGTGCCTTGAGGGGGCATGGCCAAGGCGAGAGCAGGGGTCTGAAAGATCTCGAGTTTCTTGGCCTGACCATCGTCCACCCGATAGTCCGGAAACGCGTTGTTATCCAACGGCCCGCCATCAAGCGAAACTGGAATGATGTTTATGCCAGTCGAAGTTGTGAGCGATTGCAGGACGTTTGCCTGTTCGGCACACAGCATGCAGTTTGATTTGAAGAAAAAGAAAACCCCAACCCTGTCAGCCAAGCTGCGCAGCACCTTGTCTTTGTTGGCCGTCACTTCGCGATTCATTGCATTTGCTGCATATGTCGCGACTGGACGCCGGCTATCTTCGTCGAGGAAAGGATCCTTCATGATTGCGCGCGACGAAGCCTCGGAGAACCGCGATGCTTTGTCCATCATCACGCGTTGAAGGTAGTAATAGGCCTGAACGTTCGCGTCCGTGGGATTGTCGATGGCTCGGTCACGGTACTTCGGTAGGTTCTTCTTGATCCAGGCAACACTGAACACCTCAGGACCTTTTGGGGCCGGAGGTTCGACTTTTTCTTCCGGAGGCGCCGGCTGGGGAGGAGGGGGAGGAGGCGGGGGAGGAGGCAACTCCTTCTTGGGCTCCTCTTCTTCCTTAGGTGGGTCTTTGTACCAGAACCACCCTTCGGCCTTTCCCTTGTAATAACTGCTGCCGCCGGCGGCGGGTAGGGAAGATTCTTCTGGCCTCTCACTTGCGTGTAAGCCGTGTGAAAGCGCAGCTATGACTGCTGCGCCGAAAAATATAGTCGGTCTCACGTCAAACCCCCTTATCAAGGAAGCTTGCGACCGACTCAGTACGGTATACCCAAAACCGTCCAGACTTTTTACGAGCAGGGTAAATCGCTTTTACCCAACCCAGGTGCTGATAGTTGGCTGCACCGATTTTTTTCCGGAAGTAGGTCACTGAATAGTTCAGCTCAGCGGCTACCTGAACAACGGACATATGTTCGCCATACATACGCATAAGACGCTGTAGGGTGGACTCGTTCTTTTTCTTGCTGCTAGCAGCAGCAGATGACTGTTGGCCACGACCTTGCGAGATCTGAAGCATCTCCACTCCACACATTGAAATCTGATGTTTCAATGCTAGGGAGTGAGATCTACGAAAGGCGGCCAATTGGGCCCAATCTGGGGGGCAGTAATTACAAAGGGCAAAGCGAGGAGCGGGTAGTGGATTGCTGCAGGCTCTTCGACCATGGAAAGGTCCTACGACGCAGAGCTCGACAAAGTAAGGAGGTCAGACCAGGGTAAGGCTCTGTCCGCCGATACGTCAGCGTCGCAGCTAAGGGACTTGTGGGGCTAAAAGTTTAACTGCTGAGCAGCCCGACGCCTCAAAGCTGTGGCCCAGTAGATGAAGGTGTGAGGCTGGCTCAAGGAGCGTGTTATCCCGGGCGCTAACTTTAGCCAATGGGAATGCTAGATCGAAGCCGAGAGCGAGTTCGGATCAAAACCGTTTGGTGAGCCGACGCCATTGGCGTAAGAGTTCTACTGTTAGCGTTTTCTTTGGTCACAGCGCCGTGACGCTGTTTTATCGATCCTCGATGCTGAGATTTTTGTTAGATCGATGTCGCTCCTCATCCCGGCTGTTGTAGTACGTATCAACCGTGGTTGCCAAGCTTTGGTGGCGCAGGTCAGCCTGGAGATCCTTGTGGTCCCGCACCTTGGCGTCAGCTGTTGCCGAGGTGTGACGGAGCCAGTGGAGTGATGCTGAACGGAGGTTTTTAATGTCGTCATCAGGAAAACCTTCCGCACGCATTCGTTCCAGTGCGTAATCGAAGACCTCCTGAACAAGGCTCCTGATATGACCCTCTGACAAACCTGCCCGGCCTTTGAGGGACTGTAGGAGCGGTGCAGAATCATTAGGGTAGGGCGCCGGTGTTAGTTTCAAGAACGTCCTATATCGAGCCATCCAAACGTTCATGTACTCGTCTTTAACACTGATCTTGGCAGACTTATTTCCTTTGCCTATGACATGGAACCACCAGTTGCCATGATCATCCTTACGAAAGTCGCTCATCATGGGTTGCCAGTTGTCCCGACCAACAATATCTGAAACGCGGAGATACATTGAATAGATGGTGGCGACGATGAAAAGCGTGCGCTCGTAAAATTTGCGTTTCGTCTTAAGTGCTTCTTTTTCCGCATCGTCCAATTCGTTGTCCGGATCGGCTGGTACTTGATCAGCCATTAATTTGGCTGTCTCTAATACAAAACTCCACTGCAACGCGGTCAAAGCCTTCGCTTTTTCGTCCGCCACAACCCTATGCTTGTAGTTTGATTTCTGTTTGATTGCGCGGATTGGATTGGCGTTATTTGAGAGACCTTCGTCAGCTGCCCATTGAAAGAAGCTACCGCATACAGCAAAGATCTGAGCGATTGAGTCCTGTTTCATCTTGTAAGGTTTAACCTCAGGCTCTCTGTTTTGCTCCATGGCGAGTTTGAGATCAGGTTTTTTTACTGTCAGGAAGAATGGCCGCCACTGAGTGTTGATTGTGTAGGTGTCAGTAGGTTTGGGGGTGCGTCCGCCAACACGGTGATAGCGAGCCTTTACCACCGGGCCGATCCAGTCTACAGGTGGCTTAATGCAAAACTCCATGAAACGTTCGCCATCCTGACGGGTCATTTCCAAAAGTGGCTTTTTGCAAACCAGAAGCGTCCAGAGCAGCAAACGCTCAACGTGAGTACGATAGGAATTGAAGGTTGCCGAATTGCGTTCATAAGAGCGCAGGAAGCTCCTGACAGCTCGATAGCCATCGATGGCACAGAGATCACTTGGGAAGGACTCCAGGTAGCTGATGACCACCGGCTGTTCTTGAGAAAGGTTGTTGTGGTTAAGCTCAAGGAATCGGTCGTGCGACTCGAACAACGGGATCAGGTTTGCCATGAAATTTCCATTCGCGGATGGTGGTCACGCCGATAATCTATCCGTGTTTCGCGAGGATTGCAAAATACGGTTCTACACATTATCGAATATTGCATTATCTAAGTACGCCCTTTTAGCGGATTTGCGGTTGGTTAGCTGCAATGCATATACAAACTGGAATCCTTTGCAAATCAACAAGATTGGCATCTCTGTGGCCCCCCCTTAAAGATGGCACCTTAAGTGGCGCCACTCATTTTCGTTTCGAAAGCCTTGTAAACCGAGCTTCTGCGAACATTCCACACCCTCGGAGATCACCATTCCAGCGCTTCTAAATCTGACGGAATTTGGCCCTAACACATGGACTGACTACTTTTTGTGAGTTCTGGACGCCGTATGCCGCGTAGAAATGCTTCCGGGTGTCCTCGTAAGCGTCCATTTCGAGCAGATTCCTCCAGTGCAAAAAAGAACCCGAATGCATGAATTCTCTTAAAAACGGCTGAAACCTTTAAAAATGACCCAGCCTTAGCCCAGTGAATACGATGGTTTGCGATTCTCTGATACCTAAAAAGCGCTCGAAATATATGCTTGGCTGCGTAGGTTCGATCTTTCTCCATGAGAGCGTTCCAATCTCATCGACCGGTAAGCGAAGATCGAGAAAGATCGGATATCAGGGCAGCAGTCCGGAAGCTACTCCTAGGTTGTCTAAACCTGGCGTGCGCCGTGAGGGCTAAGCTTGGTTGGGTGCGTGCAACACCGGCGTGCGTTGTGTAAATAAACATCAGAGCGAGCGCTCGATATGTAAGCTCAGAGAGGATTCAAACGCGGAGAATAGCGTTTTAGGGGCGAAAGGAGAGTATCTAAGGGAGCTTCCAGACTGAAGCTTCGAAGAAGCTTCATTATAAAATCACTAATAGTTCTGGATTTCAAGAGTCTTTCTTGTGGGCTGACAACTGGTTGTTCTCGATGCCCGCTCCCTCATTTAAAAGAAAACTTTTTAAAATGATCTAAATCTTTAAAACTGGTCAGACCCACTAATTATGGAGGTTGCTGTCGTGCAGCCCGTATTATTGGGGCTATGCAGCTAAAACACTTTTAAAGATGGCTGAATCTTTTAAAAGTGAACCCTAGATTATGGTTGTCGTGAAGACGAATTCCCCTATCTAAAGCGCTATTGGTTCCTCCCAATAGCTTCGTACTTTGAGTGCGAGACTCGCATAGGTTGGGGCTTGTGGCCGTGAATTCGGTGTTTCTCAGCCGGGGCCAGGTCAAAACTGTCAATATATAAATAATTAATTTCTAGTTGCCTGGTTATTAGCTAAGCCTTGAAAGAGAAAACTTGCAAAGCTATGTTGGCTGTGTATAACCTACATGCCATCGATCAATGGTTAGGGCTATGCGATGAGCGATTCATTTAGGCAGACGGACACGCTCGCCTCGAATAAACGAAAGGACAAGCCCCCTACTTCCGATAACTCCCAGAATCGGAAATCTGCAATGCAGCATCCCGTGAAGGATAACAAGATGCCGGCCCCGTATCCGTTGTTCAACACCTATAAAGAATTCGTCAATCACACTCGCGATGAACCTGACCCGTGTCTACCGCTGGTGATGAACTATTTGGCGAACTTTGATGCGCATCTGAAACCCGTGGACGGTTTCGAAGCTGTTCGTGGTTTTCTGCGTTCATACTCCAACGTCGAGGCGACATTCGTTTCATATCGCACCCATGCCGAGCGCCTGCTGCTTTGGGCATTGTTGATTAGAAAGAAGCCCCTGATGGAGCTGCGTCGCGCAGACGCCGAAGCCTTCTTGGAGTTCTGCATGGCCCCACCCATAGGTTGGCTTGGCCCCGTGACACGCAGCAGGTTTCTGATCGTGGCATCCGACAAAGATTTACAGCTTTGTCCAAATCCACGCTGGCACCCATTCACGGTGAAGACAGCGAATCGCATAGGTAATGCAGAAGATCTTGACGGCCCCGTTGCTGGTGTTCCGTACCAGCCATCTCGAGGGAGCATTTCCCAAGTTTTCTCGGTTTGCAGCAGTTTGTACGAATATGGTCTCGATGAGGGCCTGACGTCGACGAATCCCTTCAGGGCGATCAAACAGAAATCGCGATTCAAAGCGTCGCGTTCAATGGTGCAAACCGGACGTGCCCTTACGCCTCTTCAATGGGACTTCGTACTGACCACCGCCGAAAAAATGGCCGCATTGGTTCCTGAAAAACATGAACGCACCCTGTTCATCGCCGCGACGTTGTTTTCGATGTACCTACGCGTTTCGGATGTCTGTGGTCGGGTGAATTGGCAGCCCACAATGGGCTCCTTCAAGATGGATCATGAAGGCAATTGGTGGTTCCACCTCGTTGGTAAGGGCGACAAAGGCGCCAAGGTAGCTGTAAGACCCGAATACATTGATCGTTATTTAAAGCGCTACCGACGGTTCATGGGGCTTTCTGAACTGCCATTACCTAATGAGCAGACCCCTCTTATTGCGACTCTGAATGGTCGTCCAGGTTTATCAACTCGAATGGTTCATTTGATCATCCAAAAGCTATTCGACCGGGCTGTTAATGAAATGGTTAACGAAGATCGCCAACCTGGCGAAATCGAAGCTCTGCGGGTGGCCTCCACGCACTGGCTAAGGCATACAGCTGCGACACTTGATGCCCCTTGGCGAGACTCCAAGGACTTGCAGATGGATCTACGTCACAACAATTTGTCCACTACTCAGGATATCTACTACAGCAGTTATGAAAATAAGCGCTCGTACTCGCTTAAAAAACTGGGTTTGAAAAATCGTGAATAATTTTCAGAGACAACTGGTAGAAAAAAATCATGGAATCAATGCCCCGTCCTTGCTTTGAAGCGCTGGAAGAATTTTCACGGCTAGACCCAGACACCCTTGATGGTGAGCTGCCTGTAATTCAGCGTTTTCTCAACAGTTGCCCAGCCAGCAGTATGCCAACAAAAAGCTACGTGCTCGTTAAGCAGTTTTTGATTAAGCATGCCAAATCTACGCGCTATTCAAACTACCGAAGGTATATCGAGCGACTTTTACTCTGGAGTATTTTGGAGGCAAAAAAAACCATAACTGATTTGAATGAAGATGACATTCAAGAGTTTATGAGTTTCTGCACATCTCCCCCGGACTCCTGGGTGGCAGATAAGTCTTGTCGGCGATTCACTCTCGGCAAACTGAGACAGGTAATAGAATTTCGCCCCACATGGCGTCCGTTTAGCTTTGATCAGACGTCTATTGGGGAAGACGGTACTCGCTTAACGTACATAGCTGGTAGAGGCGCGCTCGCTAAACAGTGGTCTGTGGTCGCAACTTTTTTTCTGCATCTGCACGACAGTGGAATTATACCAGTCAACCCTGCGCGAAGGCTGCACGCTGCCGGCATCTACTCTATGAATCTTCCTATTCACAAAGGTGCGAATGTTTTCACTGACGAAGAGTTTGCGGTCTTGATGTTGACGCTCAGCGACATGGCAGATGAGGAAATCCAAAATGAACGTACGCTACTCATGATCGCGTCAGTTTATTATCTTAGGATGCAGCCATCTGAGATCGACAGTTTAGGGGGGCAACTAACGTTCAGTGCGCTGGGGCTCATGCGCGATGGGACTTACGATTTAGATGTGGACAGTTTCCCGAGCAATCGAGCATGGAAAATCCATCCTGAGTTTGTAGCTAAGTATGTGAATCGTTATCGTGAAAAACTTGGCCGAAAATCCCTTCCATTGGAGCGTGATCACACATTGTTGTTCGGGAAGATTCGTGGGAAAGGTTCGATAAGTTCAACTCATGCGAGACTTTTATTCCGGACTGTATGTCAGTTCGTCATTGATCGGCTTACCGAAAGCGGATATGAAGTCTCGCCTGACTCAGGGTTCCGTAAGGCGAGTCTATTCTGGTTGCGAGAAACAAGTATGCACCACAGCGCAAGGACGATGCGGATGGAGGACGTAATCAGGCTTGTGCGAAAATCAAACGCGGAAAGTGTCTACCGACGTTTCTTTGCGTGGCGTGGTTAGTATCTAGAATGTCTGCCCTACTTTTTTCGAGGGTATTCCTATGAAACCTTTTTAACTCAACTAAATAGTCATTTATTTGAGTTGGTTGTACTACTTTGCTCGCGGGCTGAATCTATGCATCAGCCACGCGACATTATTGTGAACGCCATCTTCTCCAAGACATTGCTCCTCAGCGACTACTGGGGTAGGTCGTAAATCAAGCCATTCGCCAAGCGGGCACTTCGTCCCTGGAAGCACCTGCTCATCGGCCATGGAGGTTCAGAAAGCTCGAGCCACATCGTTGCATTACGATGGTGCGCACCCTACCGGGACGGCTGGCGTGAATCGTGCCCCCTCCGCGCGCGGTGTCTCGGCTCTGTGGGCGCTCATTCCCACGCCTGCGTGCTCCGCTTGCTCAAAGCAGTTCGATTGTTCAACGCCAGTCCGACACATTGAGGCGGATGGTTAGAACGCGAGGGCGATGCGGCTTGCCCTTGCGTTGGCCCGAGTCAAGTCATTGATACGATTACGGCGTGCTACCATATCGCCACCCTCCCCTGAGTTTATTTACCCCAGGTAATCGCCATGGACGATGTAGTCATAACGCATTCGGATGTGTACCAGAGCTGGCAAACCCACCTGTTCAACTTCAGTCTCGACGATCCCAAAACGAATGCACCTGGGTTGCGCAAACCGCAGTTGGCTGCGCTTTACGCCACCCTGGGGCATCTGGTGGTCGACCCCTCCTCCACCGCTACGGTGGTTATGCCCACAGGGACAGGGAAGACTGACACCATGCTCGGGCTTATCATCGCTGCTAGAATGGCAAGAACATTGATCCTGGTTCCATCAGACGCTCTCCGTACGCAATTGGTGGGCAAGTGCACGGAGATGAAGACGCTTCGCACCGTTGGGGCCGTATCGGACAAGGCGCGCAATCCTATCGTTGCAGCCATCGATTCAGTGCTGTCTGAAGCGCAGGTTGCTGCGTTGGCTAACGCCAATATCATTGTGGCCACTCCCCAGGCTCTGCTGTTATTTGAAGACGCCGCCTTGGGGGCGCTCGTGAACATGTGTAGCCATCTGATGATCGATGAGGCTCACCATGTCGTGGCAGCCAGTTGGAATCGAATCAGAACAGCCTTCAGGGGCAAACCATGTATTCAGTTCACAGCGACGCCGTTCCGGGAGGATGGTCTGGCTCTGGCCGGCAAGATCATCTACAACTACCCGCTCCGGGATGCGCAGCTTGACGGCTATTTCAAAGGTATCGAGTTCCATCCAGTACGAGAATACAACCTCAAGCTGTCCGATCAGGCCATCGCAGACAAAGCTGTTGAGCTGCTGAGGGCTGACCTCGAGGCTGGATATAACCATCTGATGATGGTGCGGGCCAAGTCGCACAAGCGGGCGACTGACCTGTTCGAGCTTTATAAGCAGCACGCCGACCTGACCCCCGTGCTGATCCATAGCAAGGTGCCAAACCAAGCCAAGGTGATGGCGGAGATCGTCAAAAAAAAGCACCGGATCATCGTCTGCGTTGACATGCTTGGGGAAGGCTTCGATCTGCCCGAACTCAAGATCGCGGCCATTCATGATCAGCACCAAAGTCCTGCTGTTACACTTCAATTCATTGGCCGGCTGACGAGGGTTGATGCCGCCCTTGGTGATGCTAAGTTCGTGGCGAACATCGCTAACCAGAAGACCGACCACCAGATGGCAGACCTCTATAAAGAGAGTGCTGATTGGGGTGCAGTCATCCGCAACGTGAGCGAGCAAAAGGTCGGCCGGGAAATTAAGAAGGCGGACTTTAATGAGCAATTCGCCGACGGGGACGACGCCCAAGTGATTTTTGGCCTGAATCCGAATCCCAAAATCAGCGCGGTGGCATACCACGTTTCTCCCTCAGACTGGAGACCACAGCGGGCGCAGGATCTTGATGGACGCAGGGAAACGCTGCAGTACATCTCGATCAACGATCAGGCCGATACAGTGATTGCCGTGACTCGGAGAGAGACACTGGTTGGGTGGGCTCAGACCGAAGAAATCGTCGATACCAATTGGAATCTGTACATCGCGTTCTATGACAAAGCGCAGAAAACCCTGTTCATTCACACCTCGGGTGACGACACCCAGACAACTCGCTTTCTGAACTTGGTGGCCAAGGACTCTCGTCGCATCAATGGTGAGCCGGCCTTCCGTACGCTCCATGACATCAAGCTGATGAAACTGCAGAACGTTGGCCTGTCACGCGCCAGGAAAGACCTGCGGTTCACGATGCACGTGGGGCGCGATATCAACCAAGTGATTAGTGACATTGAGAAAGGCAACGCTACGAAGTCCAACATCTTCGCCACCGGGTTTGAGGGTGGAGAACGAACCACCGTGGGCTGCTCGCACAAGGGCAAGATCTGGGAGATGAGTTCCTCTCCGATCGACTACTGGGTCGAGTGGTGCAAGCGCATGGCGGTCAAGCTGAACGACAACACCATTGACCCTGGTGACGTACTCAAAAACGTCATGCGTATGGAGCAGATCAAGGGCAAGTGGCCGGAAGGCCTATTTTACGCCGACTGGCCTGTGTCGATCGCAATAGAAAACGAACAAAGGATCTCGCTGTATTTTCAAGGGGAAACTTTCAACCTTCTCGACGTCGAGCTTGGTAAGCCTGAGTACAGTGACCCGCAGACGTTGGAGATCCCCCTTTTGGTCGCGGGCAACGATGGCGAGGAGCGTCGCCTCACTACCATCTCTGTCAGGCTGTTGGAGGACGCATACAAGACGTCCTGCCCAGGTGTGAAGATCCTCTACCCCCACGAAATGCCGCTCGACTCTTACCTGGATGGAGACCCGCTTGTACTGCTCAAGGTCGACGGATCCATGGTGCAGGGCAATTATCGTCAGTACTCGCTCAACAGTATGGATGTAAAACTGCCTGCCGGTTTGCTCGAACCCTGGGATTGGGGAGCGACGAAAATCCATCAAGAGTCTATGCGCGCAGAGCGACGTAAGGATTCAGTACAAGGTTTTACCTTTGACAAGATCGCTGATGACTACTCGATCGTATTCAATGATGACGGCAAAGGCGAAATCGCTGACTTGGTGGCAATTCGAGAAAGCAAGGACGCCATCTATGTAGACCTTTACCACTGCAAATTCTGCCCTATGACGAAGGGCGTGGCTGCTCCCGGGGCACGCGTTGAAGACGTCTATGAGGTATGCGGTCAGGCGTCGAGGTCGGTGAAATGGCTGTACACGGGAGATAAGTTCTTCAACCGACTGATGGATCGGTACCAGAAAGGATTGCTGAAGGATTTCGACAGAATCCTCAAAGGCACGCCTCAGCAGCTGGAGATACTCCGCAACAAGTGCCACGACCACGAGCTGATCTTCAAATTTGTGATCGTGCAGCCCGCGATATCAGCGAAGAAGGTGTCAAAGGAACAGCTTGCTGTATTGGGAACAAGCTACTCATACATCAAAAGCATCTCGGGATCGGACATCAAAGTCATCGTGAGCCCCTGATGCACCTACTCCGGCGGGACAGTGACCTGTTCCGCTGGTGTTGGTTTTAGCTGCAACGCCAGTGCCTTGGATTCATGGCGTTGACGCACGCATTATCAAGGCGTCCACTCCTCTGGGGAACGCTAAACTCCTTTCGGGCTTCCCAACTCCGCTTGTCCTGGACGGCGTTCGTGGGCAAGGGTATACCGGCTAGCTGTAATCCGCCCTACCCTTCAAATTCCAAGCTGATTTACCAGAACACGGAAGCTATGATGCTCTCTAGCATTCGCCGACGTAGAGCGTCGCCGGGCAAGAGCATGGAATTGTTCAATCCTGACAACCGCGCGGTATTATTCTCGTCAACTACATCTTGAAAGCAACGAACGATCGAGTCATCCGGCCACCGTTGTAGCTCGGTGTTTGTGCGTGTCAGTGCCCTGCTCAACCTGCAAAAAGGCTTCTGAACACTTGAAGCTCATCTCATCGGGTCGCGGGCTACTACCTTTTTTGAAAACGGTAGAGCACTCAATATCAACCTTCTGACCTAGATCGCTAGATATCTATCAGGCTCGCTTGAAAGACAACTGGTCGCCACTCAATGGACGAGCAACCAACCGCCTCATCGCTCTAACTTGTACTCGATCAGACCGATCCTTTGCAGGGCATCGTGACGAAGCGACATCCCAAGCGGTTCCTCACCTGCGTGCGCAGCGCTGGAGCTAGTTAGAAAACGTCTACCGATAACTGCGGTTGCAAAACCAGACGTCATCCGCTAGTGCTTCGTAAAGCACTTTTTTCCATCCATTGATCACCAAACCAGTCACCTGAGCGCCTGAACGAAGGAAGTCAGAGAAAGCTTCGGGGGGCTGCCTGCTGAAATAGTTCGCACCCATGTCCATCAGCATGCTGAGTTCTGATCCCGCTTGGATGCTGTACCGCTCGGCAATACCGAACAGGTCAAAATGATTAACTGCCCTTGCCTTGTCCTCATCATTCCAGTCATCAGGTGGACTGGCGCTGTAGATGATTGAGCAAGGGCTGGTGTGAGATACGGAAACACTGATCCACCTTTCCTCGAAAAATTGTCGTTTGTCCAGATATGGGTGAAGCGGTTGCCGATGCGGGTGGTCAATCAAGGGGTTGCGTTTGTCGGTATTGCAGTCACGGCAGGCAGGGATCAAGTTTTGGGGAACGATAGCCAGCTTCGGGTAGTTGGCTTTTGGCAAATAATGATCCAGGGTTCGCGGTCGTCCTATTCCTCCACATGTAGGACAATGGTCACCTGCAGCCACCAAAATAGAGTCGTAGAGTGCTCGGCCAGGTTCTCGCTGCACCATGTAGTATTCGTAGAGGTGAACGAGCTCGCTTTTTCGAATGTCATCGATCACGATGGGATCATCCCCCCTGGCCAACCTCAATGAGGGTAACTCCCACGTGGATCCGGCGGCGACTCTTTCGATAAATTCGGCGGCGTTGGCTGTGATACCTGGAAGAATACCCCTCATTCTATCTCTCTGATGATCATCAATTATCGCAGAGGTGCAGGCCATGTAGGCCTCCTCAGGAGTGCAACTCGGGGCTAACAATTGCTTCATGCCTGCACCTTTGAATCACGCTCAGCGATTAACGCCCGAAGAATTGCCTGCCCCTCAAGCCCCAATTTCCCACCGAATTTTCCAAGGATCACCTCAAAGGTATGTCCCTCGGCAGCTTCAGCTGCAAGAAGTGTATGAAAACCCGAGGATGCGACGTCCAATCCAAAAACTTCCCGGGTAAGAATCCCTACGTTCTCGCCGAACGTTTCAACTGTTGGCCGCTGCGCTGACGCCACCAAATTAGACCGATGAATTTTCCAGACACACGACGCAGGAATTTCCTGGAGCACCACCGGCGAATGCGTGGCCACGATCGCTACACCGTTGCGATCCAGAAGCAGCTCACTCAACGCCCTAATCAATGCCGATAGCAGTGGCGGATGCAAATGGCTTTCGGGCTCATCCATCAGGACGAGAGTTTTTTCCTCGACCCGCTCGACCAACTTGGTGATAGTCAGCAGCACGATCGAATGGCCTGAGCTAAGGTTCGAAAAGATTTCGTTGGCCGCCGTGCTCCATTCCTCGCCACTCAAAGACAAGAGCCTGTCGAATCCCAAACCTGCGAAATTCTCATCAGTTTGCAAAGTTTTGACGGCCTGTCGCCAACGGTTTCGCTTATGCGTTTCCCGCAGGCACCCTCTCATTCCGTCAATGAAGTCAGATTTGAGAGCGTCCCGGCGCTTTAACTCATGCCATGCGTCCTCGCCTTTTGACTTTAGCCCTACATAGAAAAAACAGGTGCCTTTGGCTGGATCGGGCTGCTCTGGAGGTGGATCAAAGGGGTCAAATGCGCTAAAGGATACGAGCACTACGCTGCTGAAAAAATCAGGGGCAATAATCGCTCGCTGTTGCCCCCAAAACTGAACTTGGTAGATGGCATCTGCACCAGCGTGGCGATTGTGGATGGCATTGGTGATGCCATTGAGGATGGTGGTCTTTCCGATGCCGTTTCGCCCGATTAGCGCGTGCACATTTGTCAGGGGCGTCGAATCAACATTCACATCAAAACTCAACTCAATGCCGGCGGTAGAGCTATCCGCTTGCTTCGTGTAGACGAAAGAAAAATTGGTTCTGACAGCACCACCAAGTAGGACTCGCGTAAATTGATTCTTGACGCTGGCCAAGCTGACATTGCGCAACAACGAGATTGACAGCACGGGCTCGTCTATTATCGCTTCCAGGATTTCAGGGTTGGCAACGATGTCATTCATCCCTCGGAGGAAGTCAAACCGCAAATCATCGGAGGATAGGCTCGCGATTTTTTGGTAGTACTCCACGCTGGTACCGAGTGAGAAGAAGCCCTCTGGGAGACTTTGAAAAGAATCTGGAAGTTTGGAGCGTGTGGTTGTTGCGGTATCCTGCCCTTTGAATCCAATCTTGACATTCTCAAGGTTGTGAGCCGTGCCAGATTCGTCGTACGCGATGACATAAAACATTGTGACAAAGCTGTGGTCGTTCCAGCGGTCATATTTCAGGTAAGCAGTACTGGGTTTGCCACTCGGGAATTTTTCTTCCCTTCCTACGATGTGAAATTCCATTCTTCCCTGTTCCTGATACAACGCGATGTTCAGCGGCCATCTTCGCCAGCTGGTTCTCATGGTGGCATTTCAGCTTCGGAACCACAACGCGTGACGCGCAGATCAGGCCTAACACAGCGCTTATCTTCAATGGATACAGGAACTTGGCCTCCTGAATCCTACATTTCACCGCCGGCACCGCATTATCGTTTCGAGATTTTCAGTGGTTTAACGGCGGTGTGCGCCCGCAGTGCTACCGCAGATTTTCGGGCCGCTTCTAGCGCTTTTCTGGCTTTGATGACATGCCATTGAGATGGCATCGAGTGACTGGTGGAGAGGGGCGCCCCGCTTTTGCGGCGTCGCCGCCACCTTTTCTTTGCCTCCAAAGAAAGCTCCTCACTTCCAAAAATTTGGACAAAGTGCACCTGCGGTGGTACTCGCACGTCTGGAGTTTATGGCTTGCCAGGCCCTGCCCACGTGGCCCCTCTGTTTAGGACGATTGATCGTGGGGCAATGCGGCCTGCGCTCTGAGATCTATGGCGCGCACTCGATGCGCAGAGGTCTGTGTGGGCGTCAGCTCAGGCTGGGATATGAAGACGCTGACGGATTATGTAGTCTGGAGCAGACCTCGAGTCTGCCCAGAAAATCGTGTGTCTTATCGTGTGTCTTCAAAATAAGCCTGCAGGGAGGCAATTTGGCCAAGCTTGACTTTATTTTCAGTGTCCATATGTGTGCCATCAGTGAGTCCATCTCTGTCATGAGAATGCTTGCAGAGCAGGCTGAAAAAAATGTGGTGCTCGCACTTAAAGAGGCGGACGAGCAAGGCGCAGTAAAAGAGCATGAGCACGAAGAAGAAGCTTATGATCAGTATGGTGAAAGCTACGTGCGGCAACGGACTTTCTACTCATGCGGCTCTTCTGTCGGTTATGACTATGACGAAGTGCTAATGACGCATAAGTTTATGATCACCCAACTCACGCGACGCTCAGCATTTCTTACGATGTTTGGGTTGTTCGAACACCGTATGAGTCAATGCTTGGGGTTTATGCTTGAACTCACTGGCTTTGAGGGAAAGCTCAAGGGTATGGGGCCAATAGAAAAGGCTCACTCGATGCTGAAAAAGGTCATTGGCGGCAAAGGCATCGCAGACCTGGATCATCTGACTGTTATCAGGAATGTAATGGCTCACAGCGACGGCACCGCTAAGGGCTATAGGGTAACAAGCACGCGCAAAGGCAGGAAGAACTCTTCGGAGAAAAGGATGTTGTCAGCCCTTCGCAAAACTAAGGGAATATCGGTCAACATTTTTGACGGTGTCTTGATGGACGAGGTTTTTTTGGAGTATGCCGTTTGCGAGTTTCATAGGTACGTGAATGAAATGGAGGCGGCGGTGCAGATGTATCATGCAGAAAATGAGTGTGCATCAAGTAAAATCCAGCGCAAGGGGTGGATAAGAAAGATCGTAGAGCTTTGGTTTTTCAGAATGTTCGCCTAGTACCTATCGAACCTGTCGAATGCTCAAGCCGAGTACTTGCTGTCTGACACTGATTGCCTATGGTGATGAACGACAGCGGCGGCCGCCTAAGACGCCGCTGAGGCGATTTCAAATCGTTGATGAAGCCATCGATCGCAAGGCGCGCCTCGACCCCAGTCTGAGGTGTTCATGGTCACGCCTCGATCAGACTTACTCTACGATTGATCTGATGCGAAACGCGAGAAGCGCTACTGCAACCACGCCTACCCATTGAGACCAAAAAGGCTCGAGCCAGCCGCAGGTATCCTCGTCAAGCCAAACGCTGAATGCGGGCATGAGTGCGATCCAGGATAGCCCGAGGCACCCTGGCCAGCTGTAGCTGAGGCCCACGCCTAGCAGCCCTTCGGCCCAGGCAGTACCCTAAGTGCCAGGCTAGACCCAGCCTTCCCAAGACAGCACCGGTAGTGGCGATGTCCAGATGTACCTGGTCAGCCAAGGTGACCACGGCGCAGAAACACAAAACCACGGCCAAACAGTCAAGATTCCGGCAGACGAGCTGCTGCTGTAACTTCCACGCATTGTTGTACCTCACTGATGAACGGTGATGTATCAATGCCATTAGGCTGTTTCGATTTCAACTCAACCTCGTGCACCTTCTCTCAGACCTCCTGAAACTGCGTGATGCCGTTGCCAAGCCATTCCTCTGTGTGCGCCTATTTCCAATCCCGCTTGCGTGCACTCACCCTACCCTCTGTTTCTCATGACCTGCGATGACCTGATGCCGGGTGAGCCCTCGCGAGGGCTGGTTGTTACCCCAGAGGAGATGGAAACCATCAAGCTCGACTTGCCCGTGATTGTTCAACGAGAGCGGCGCATTGCGGACAGTTTCCAGAGCTTCGTTCGCCCTCGCCTAAACCGCCCAATCACACCGTCCTGCAGGCAGCTCATGACCATCGAACAATGCGAGGTCGATTCTGCTTCTGGGTTTATCGACGCCATGCAGCGGCTTAATTGTTTCGCGAGCGGCTACGCCGGCGCTGCTTGGCTGTCTTGGGGTAAGTACGATGCTACTCAGATACGCCGCGATGGAACCATCAATCAAACCAGCAGCCTGCTTGAAAGCATCCCCCGCTTCCACGTGAAGGACTGGTTCGAGCAGGTGTTTGGAGAGCAACCCGGTGGCCTGAAGCCTACTGTTGAGCGGCTTGGGTTAGCATGGGCCAGAACCTATCGGTCGCGGGATCGATGTTGCGAAGAACGTGGCAGCGGTATTGCTTCAATTTCTCGGCCAGCGAGCTGTTTGAATCAATCCATCGGCCTTGGGCCATTCAGGAACTGTTCCCACAAGGTGATGCACTCGCAGGCAAGCTCTCGAACGTCGAATGACTTGCCATTGCTCTCGACGCGGTAGCTACACTGCAGTACCTCTCCACCGCCACTACCTACAAACCATGTGGAGTAAAGTTTCTGTGGTTGTGAGATGGTTGGCTGGTGGCCGGAGCGTGGTGTGCGCATGAGCTTGCAGTGCTTGGAACCATTCGCGAGATCCGCACAAATCCTGAGCGCCTCATTCAGATTGATGAACGTGTCGATCTCTCGCGCTCGCACGGCTGCCCCGTCTTGGTGGAGTGCCCAGTCCCTGACGTGATAGCAGTGGATGAAGAACGATAAGACATCGTCAAAGTATTCTTCTTCATCATGTCCTATCGATGAAAATACCCCTGCATACAGGCTCTCGATCCTTTTCAGGTAACGTTTGGCTCGGTTCAGTTGCTCCATGATCCATCCTCAATTCACCGCCCACCTGGCTAGCCTGTACGGGCTTTCTGGCTCTGATCAACCCTACGCCCGAATCAGGTCAAGAAGCCGACGAGAATTCGCCTCTAGAATATGCATGGCGTCGGCAGGCGTGACGTCCCATGCCCTTCCCAGCATCTGTGCGGTCTGACCTGCACTCCACGGCATGACGCTGGCGCCATCTACTTGCGCAAATGGCCCATCGCTTTCAGGGACGACCCGATCGCGCGGGAGGCTCTTGGCCAAGGACTGCCCCGCTGCCGAGTTGAAGGCTGCTGGGCCAATGCTGAACCAGCAATCTTGTGCTGCCGCAGCCTTGAGTTCCGTGGCGGTTCCAGTGAACCAGTGCAGCACCGCAGTACCGTAGCCGGGATGATCGTGCAAAACCGCCAGCACATCCTTCACGGCCTGACGCGAATGGATGCTCAGTACGCGACCGCCGAGGGCTGTGCACTGCGCCACGACGGCAGCGAACACTTTGCGCTGCACGTCGTAACTCGCCTGGAAGCGCTTGGAGCCATCCAGGCCGACCTCGCCCACTGCCTTCACCTGTCTGATCTGTTCAAGCAGCATGTCGAGCTCAGCGTGACGGTCGCCAACGATCTCCGGGTGCAGTCCGGGAGTGATCAGCACCTTGTCGCTTCCACCCAGTACTCTGCTCGTCGCGCTGAATGCTCGGGGGCTGGTGGTGACAAGCCACGTGAACTCGTTCCTGTCCTGTGCCTGCGCATAAACGTCACGGGCATTGGGGTACAGGTCGAGGTGGCAATGGAAATCCATCAAAGTACGCCGTCTCCAGTTAGCAAGGCTTCAAGTTCTTGAATGCCATTCGTGAGCACTGAGCGATACTGCGTGCGCTCACCGACTGGAGCAAACGCGAGCGAGGCACCCAGGAATCTGTCGATACCCTTAGACCGGGTCGTCAAGACAGCCTGAGCCACAGCCATTGGATCATCCGGGCCACTGGACTTATCGCTTCCAACCAGGCTGGAATACACATACCGGGTGGCGTCATCCCCTCCCGTCCATGCAGTGAATGCGGCCCGACGAATCATACAAGGTACGCAGCGTCCGCAGTGCGTGCGGTTATAGGTGCGGAAACGCCCACAGCTGGTGGTCTGCCAGGCCAACTGCTGCAGGCGCACCGGATCGAGGCAGTCGTTCATCATTTCACCCTTGGTCTTGAACCGATAGGGTAATTCTAACTGCACATGCACTCCTACACCGTCCAGCACCTGCTGGAGCTTGGCTATGAACAGAGGGTGCGTCGTGCGGGTGCTCAAGCTCGATACGCGCCCGGGGACAAGCGGCGGGTTCACGCAGATGAACCCATTCTCAGGAATGAACAACGTGGGGCGAGGGTCGGCCAACCGCGACGCCGCTAGCACGGCGAACGCGTAGAACGCCAACGATCGGGCGCGCGTTGAAGGCTCTTTGGGGCCCTTGAAGCTGATGCCGTGACTCCACTGATAGTGGGCCCCATCCCCGCCTAGCAGGTGGGCGTAATCGCGCTGGCGCTGCGAGTCCTCATGCGCCAGTTGCGAGACAAACAAGGGGCGCCGCCCTTGAGCGACCAGATCGAGCCCTCCGATCAAGCTATCAAGGCCTCCCGACAGCAACGACACGGAGTCCTGAGGTTTGGCAACGAATTTTCCTTCAGGTGGTGACATGCCCGCGCCGGTAAAGATCAGTGTCCAGTAATCCCCGGTCAATACCTTGAGCAGTTGCTCCAACTCGGCTCTGTAAGGTTCCCATCGCAGTGGTTCATGCAGGCCAACGCTGAGCTCAATCGTCCGCGTCCAACCATCGGCGCTGGTCTTGCGCATGCTGCACAGATCCGTTGCACACACCGCTAGGCAAAACTGAACGAAATCCCAGGTCGCCGAGGTAGGCCGGAAGCCTTTGCGCTTGAGCGATCCATGCCAGCCCTTAGCGATGGTGCCAACACCCTCTCGCCGGGCGGACTTGAAGTACGAAAAGGCGCGTTCGCCCGGTTGAAGTTCAACAGGGAGCTGGTCAGCTCTGGCACAAATTACCTTGATCATTCTGCAAAGACCTCCAGTGCGCCCTGGAGGACGGTTTGCGCCAGGGTCTGGCAATCCAATCGTTGGCCTGCTAGTCCTTCCATAATCCGCTCTACCTCACCGTGTACCCATTCCTGAACATCGTTTCGAAGCTCTTGCACCTGAAGGGGCGAATACTTCAGTTTTTCGTAGGTCTGGCCTAGTTGCTCATCGAGTCGGTTGCACACAGCGTTACCGATTGTGAAGCCGATGACCGAGTTGATTTGGTCATCGGTGAGGACGAAAACATCGACATCTGGGTCTTTTTGGTACAGCAAGGCCATCGCGTCCGACCCTGCGTTGCGCAGCGATTCATCATCGATGCTCCCGGTGTCAGGCATGACTTCCTTGATGAGTTCAAGCACCAGGTCTTCTGCCGAAAGATTCTGGCTACGCACGCGCTGAAGCCAGTCGATCGCTTGCTGGGTGCTGCCATCCCGGACGGCTTCGAGGAACTCGCCCAAACGGCCGGCGCCCTGAGCAACTCCGCGCATTGTTCGCGCAGCTCGAGCCGAACCGCCCATCCCCTTATTGATCATGCTGCTGGCGGCACCACGGAGCGCATCCCTGCCACCACCCGAGAGGTACTTACCCAGCTTGGCGCGAGCCGGCATGAACCGGCGATCAGGCGCGACATCACACTCCTGTCCAGCCTCTGCATTATCGTCTTGGCCATCAGGCGTATCATCGGTGCCTTCGGTTTCGGCTGCGCCGTCGCCGTTCCCTGCTCCCGCTGCACCGCCCTCCCCTTGATCCAGCCACTCTGGATCGAAGGGTGAGCCAGCTTTACCACCACTGCTCGAAGTTGAGGTACCCATCAGCTTGCATCCCTTAGCGCCAGATCGATTGCTTTCTTCGTGTTGCCCGCGACTTCCGAATTTTCCTTCCAAGACTTGAGAACATCTGTGGCCCAGGACTGGTTGGCAAGAGAGGGAATGATCCCCGGCCCAACCGATTTCGCTGGCGCTTGAGACAGTAAGGCAGCGGCGCGTTTACCCAAGGAGGGGTGCACTCTGCTGGGCTCGATCAACATGACCATCTCGGTCTTATTTTTCCAGGTGCGAGAGGTGGCGGTGCCCTGCCACGCCTTGCCCATCGCGAGCTCGGCCTGCGTGGTATCCAAGGCCCGGATGGCCTTAGTCAGTGGGTCGTTACCGCTGGATGCTTTCTTCAGCATGTCCCGAAGCTGTCGCGAAGCAGGCGTCATGTTGTCATCGCCGAAATCTCTGGTAGCCGAGTCGCGACTGAGGTGAAGCAATGGGCGCAAGTCCCTGGATCCCAGCGCAGGGGCTAGCTGCAGCCACTCCCTCACAAAAAACTCATCCGGGAAATTCTCAGGCAGGTCTGCTTCGCCGGCGGCAAGAGATTCAGCCTCTAGAAGGATGGATACCTCGCCGTCATTGTCCGAAGTCACCAGTGAGGACAGCGTTTTGGCGAGGTCTTCGTTGCAGCGTTCAAGCAGGTGCCATTTGGCCAACGCAGGGACATCTAGCTTGATCCCCTGAGGCGCCGCCAGTGACTGACGCAGGAATACGGTGTTCAGGAAACGCTTCATCAGGCGCGGGTTAGCACTGATGGCGGTGGAATTGAACATGAGTGGCGCCAGCCCCTCGGCAAGCTGCATCAGCTCCTGAAGCCTGAGATCACCATCGACGAGCTCAAACAGGAATTCGGTGGTGATCGTTTCGCCCTGCCAACTTTGACTCAGCCTTTTGGGGATGAGCTGTTTGGCATCCTCAAACTTGGCTTGCGCGAACGCACCAGCTCTGGTCTCGCGCTCGAGCAAAAGGAGTACTAGGTAGGCCTTGGCCTCATTCACACCAAGACGAGGCACGTGCAAGGGGACTTGAATGAGCTTATCGAAGTAGTTGGTCGCGATGTCGTCGTTGATATCGGTTCCTTCGAAGTGCTTCTTGACCGCCCCGCGAATGAAGTCATTGTCGGCAGCGATCACGAATGCCGTACGCTTGAGGAACAGCAGAAGGCGGATCGACTCCAGCGTCGAGATGGCCGTTTCAGGTAGGCACCTGTCGAGGTCATCGACAAATACCACCAAGGTCACCCCGAGCTCACCGAGCAGCTGCTGCAGCGCATCGCGGAATGCCTGGATTTCGTTCGGCAGAGACATGGGATTGGCCGGGTTCAAGATGCCAAACGATTTGAGACCAAAGTAATCTGCAGCCCCTTCGGCATCACTGCCCTCGGCGTCGGCACCTTTTGCCCCGGCCGCCTGGTCTTCTCCAGCATCTCCTGTTGGGGATTTGAACCAGCCCATGGCTTTGACGACTGCTTTACCCACCGAGCCTATGGGCAGCCCGGTCTTGATGGTGAGCGCGGCCTCAGTGCTGACCTGTACTAGCTTCAGCAAATTGATCCTGCGCATCAGGTCGACAGCTTTGTTCCACAGTGTCTTATCACCCTTGGCTAGTTTGAGCACCTCATCACCAACGATCTGCAGTAACGCACTGCGAGCGCTCTCAAAATCTTGGTAAAGCCAGGGGTTGAATGTGATGACAACGTAACGGGAGTCCTGTGCGGCATCTGCAGAACCCGTTTGGGTGGTGGTAGAAGGTGTCGCGCTAACAGCGGGCAGGTCGGCCAGGCGTGAGGCAATCATCTTCACCAAGGAGGATTTACCCGCGCCCCAGCCACCTGACACGCCGATCGAGATGGGCTCGCCGGCACTTTGTTTCAGCAGGCTCGCGCACGCATCCGCGACCACTCCAAAATTCAGGTAGTCCGTCGTGGTTTCGTTATCATGCCACATGAGCTAAATCCTTTTTCTGAGGCGATCGAACCGTCGTCTACGCGGATCCATCGCGATAAGAGGCAAGGCCCGGATTGTAGGCAAGTAGATAGCCATGTGCCATCCAATTGCGACATCCAGTAAGGTCTTGCAATAAAAAAGCGAAAATGACGGATACCGTCACCAAGCCCCGGCTCGAAACAGAAACGAAGCTTTGGACTGGCTCGCGAGCCCCAAGAAGGTGAAACGAAAGTGCCATAGTGGTAACCGATTGTTTCTGCCACTTGAATACCGGCCAACAGCCACCACGTCTAATTGACCGGTAGCGATAAGGATTTCCCAGGATCGCCCGGCCCAGGAACGAAAGACATGGCCAAGGCTAAGACCATCAGCGATATCAACGACAAGTATGACTACAAGGATGAGAACCCGGGCGGCAAGCAGGACGCAAAACTGGTGTCGTGTGCCCAGTGCGGGGAATACAACGAGCTCAGCTACATCTACACCCAGAAGCTGAAGCCGCTAATCGACAAGAACAAGATCTCGCACGAGGAAGCCATTCAGGCCTTGGATGAAGCCTGCGCTAAACTTGAGAATCCACGCACTCGCGTGAAGTTTTACGAGTTCCTGACCGACAAACTCGGGCACACCATCGCAGCGTAACGCCTGCGGCAGTGCTTATTGGACTGGATGCTCACTGTCTGAGTCAGCATCCAGTCTTTATCGCTCGATATGCTTAAGGGATCTTTGTACAGCGATCACCGCAATCTTCCCGGGTGCCCCATATTCAGGAGCGCGGTTTAGCCATTCGCTCCCGCGCCGAGCTCATTGATCACCCACCCCTGCGCTTCCAGCGCTGCCCTTCGCTCACTTCTTGCCTCTCCTTCACCCAGTGCACTGGTTCGGATAGCCAGGCACAGCAAATGCTTAGGTCTGGTCATCCCGACGTACATGAGCATCCTGTTCTTCCGGTAAGTCACCTGATGTTCCTTCTTCACCAGCGGCTTACCCTCCAACCATGGCAACATCATCTCCAGGACATGCTGTCCACTGAACGTTTCCACGATCAGTGTCGCCGAATGAGTCTTGCCTTTGACGGCGTGCATGGATGACAGTTGGACGTCGACGGGGTCATGTTCATCTTCGTCGGATCGGTATGTGTTGATGGTTTCACGGGGTATCTCGTACTCGTCCGTATCACGCGGCTCCGTCCACGCCAGGTACGCCTCTACCTCGGGTTCGTTTGAAATTGTCTCGCCAGGATGCAGCTCTGCGATCAGCCGCTTGAGCAATACGGCATGCCTCTGAACCCAACGCTCCTCTCGCAGCGGATGGACATAGAACAAATAGAGGTAGATGCCTCGCTGGTAGGCTTTCAGAAGCGTTGTGTTCAATGCCAAGCTGCGCTCTATGAAGCGGTGAAGCCTTGTCCTGATCTGGACAGGTCTCCTCAAGCCTGCGCGCTCAGCCAGATGAAGAAAACACTTGGCGATCATTTCAACGCTTTCGTGTGCATGACCGCTAACAGCCAGATGCGCTCTCGCCCTGCGAATACCTTCAACGAATGTTTTGGGCGTATACCTCGAGCTGTTGGCATCTGAGCGGTAGGCGCTCCAGTAGTGCTCCAGAGCCTTCGGGAATTGATCCTCCTTGTAGTTCTTCAGCCGGTGAACAGCGCCGATTGCATGCACCCCATCCTTGCGTTCCGAGACAGGCAGGCACCGAGAGACCAGGTGCGCAAATGCACTGAGAACACCGCTTGTGTCGTCGTCAGGGAAGAAAAAGATCGTGTTTGGACAAGCGTCGCCCTCCCTGCTCCTACCGATCAATCCCCCGGTAATGGGAGCGACTGCAAAGTTATTCGCCAAAGAAGCAATCACCTGGTTGAATCGGAAGCTTGTGGAGATATCGATTGTCTCTCCATGAGGGAAAGCGCCATCTGACTCGCCATCACCCTCAAAGATCTGCTGATTGGGATCCCCAACTCTGACCACGGCTGTATTCATGGCATCGCGTGGAAACACGTGGTTCAAGAGCTGATTTTGCACGACATCCGTGTCCTGCATCTCGTCGATGAGCACACAGGGGAACCGCGCTTGCAGCGACTGAGCGACATTCGGCTCCTGCTCAATCATGGCCTGGCCGAGCGTGAAGACCTCGTCGTAGCAAAAGTAACCCTCCGAAGCGGCAGCGCCCATGGCGCTACCCAGTTTTCCGTATGAGGGAGCTTCAGGTGAGCAAATGTAGTGCACGCCCCCGAGCGGATCCGAAAAATCAGCTGTTTGAAGACGAAGATCAGCCAGCGTTTTTTCCTTTTTCCCAAGGAAAGTCACCATATTTCTCCGCTCGCGCCCCAACGCCCTACCCCTGGCACGCCCGGTCGCTTCGTCATCGACCATCACCAGCGGATGGCCATTCGATCGCAGCCAGGGCGACGCCAGAAACCGCATGACAAAACCGTGGATGGTGTCGATGAAGTGGGGGTATCGCAGCAGCCTCTGGCCAACCTCAGTGGCGCCCAGCCGACGCTCGATCTCCTCGCGCGCCGCATTGGTGTGCGAAAGTACACAAATCCCCTGAGTACGACTGTGCCAGTGACGACCAAGGATGGCGAGCTTGGCAACCACTAGGGTGGTCTTGCCGCTCCCTGGGCATGCCGCCACATCAAGCGTATCGAGACGTTTGAGAAACGCCCTTCGTGGCTCATCTAGATCGCGCAGCGACATAAGCGCGCTCACCCATTCGATGTCTGCATCCGTGACTGGCGGGACAAGATCCTGGAGCCGCATTACGCAGGTTCCTCCACTCCGGCTGCTTGTGCATCGGCCGTGGTTGCAGGAACCGCAGGTGGCTCTGGTGTTTGAGCCAGGATCTGGCCGCCTGTGGCGTAGTTGATCGCGTCAACGACATAGGTCGGTAGCGCTGTACGCAAGTTCGCCTGATCGAGGTCACCTTCATCAAAAGCCATCTGCAGCAGGTCGACCAGGTGCTGTGCGGTGATCGACTTGGAGCCGGAATCCACAAGGCGGTAAATCTCGGTGGCTCGCTCATCATCGGTGGAGTACCGAGCCTTGAGGGCCTCCAGCGCATTGCTTGCCCTCTCGAGGACTTTCTCCCGTGTCAACTTACGCTCGTTGATCTTCGCGTCATGTAAAGCCAGCATGGCGGCTCGATGTACCCAATCCATGAGTCCCCCGACAGCCAGGTCGTACTCAAGCGTCCAATGATTGGCCACGAAGGTTTTCACGTTCTGGCCATCGCCACGTGTCCGTTTTTGCCGATGAGCCGCTAGCTTGGGTTCTCGCTCCACATCAGTAGCGCCGAAGTCGCTCAGCATGCGCCACCGGCGAGGTGCCGGCTTACCATTGGATGTGCGCTTGTTCGGGTTCAGCCCCATGATGGCTGGCGCGCAATCAGGCATTACGTCCATGTCAGTGATGCAGGCTGTGGGGATTTGAATGACGCCTTCAGACTCGTCAGCGCGCTGCATGACGTGCGCATATCGACGCAAACCGACCCCACCGACGTTGACGATTGATACACCGTGCTCGGTCAGGTCACGTCCAAGCAACCTGGCCAGCGCCGGCAGAAGAATCGCCTCAGCATCCCCTTCAACGATGAGCAGCCCCTTGGCAAAGAAGAGGCTGGCTTTGGTGACATCCAGGAAACGACCCAGGAACCGATAGTCATCAACCGACAGTTTGGTTCGCCCCTGCGCCATGGAGAACGCACGCTGACCTTGAATGAGCACGAGGTTTTCCAAGGCGATCTTGGAGCTCAGGTTGGGACTGTGCGTTGTCAGAATCACCTGAACAGGTCGTGTCTGCGCTTGCTCTTGAACGTGTTCCTGAGCTTGAGCTTGAGCTTGAGGCTGGGAAGCTCGCTCCAGGAACTCCATCAGTCTGAGTTGGCGCTGCGGATGAAGGTGCGCCTCTGGCTCTTCGATCAGCAGCAGTGGCAGACCGTCTGGCTCTTTGCCCAGCAGGAGGAGCTCGCAGGCCATGAACAGCAGATTATTTGAACCCAGGCCGTAACTGCCCTTTACAAGCCTCGATCCCTTGTCCAATAGTCCCAATTCGAGCCGCTCGAGAATCTGTTTGAGCTTTGTGGTCTGACTGCCGCTGTCGCCGAAGCCGAGATGGCTATGAAGTGGCTGTCCCGCCAGTGAGAGAGGTTCCAGGTAGCGTTCGTTGATCGTCGCTTGGGCAACCCTGATTGCGCTATGCCCTCTGACGAGCTCACGCATGTAATCGCCCATGCCTGCAATGCTCAGGCCGGAGGCCTCGGCTGTTGACGCCGGCGGAGCCGTGCCGACATAGGACTCACCGGTTTCGATTCCCGGAAAGCTGTAAAGGACTTGGGACAAGCGCGAGTTACGACCCGGCGACATCTCACGTTCAGCATCGCGCAAGGGCTTCAAGTAGGCGGTCGCCAGTAATTGGCGTGCTCCAGCGTCCAGGGCCGGGCCCTCTCCGCGCGCTCCACAGCGGACTTGGATGTCGACCCAGCGACGTGACGCGGTCGGCAACGCGAGTCGACGTGCTGACCAATGCACATGAAGCAGGCCCTCGCCACCCGAAAAGGTTACGTACTCAGCAAAGGCTCCGAGTTCCAGCGTTGATAACCCGGATAGCGTGCAAACCAGGGTGATGTCCGTTGCAGATTCGCCATGCGCTGTGACATGGAAGTCCTCGAGTTCAAGGCGCAGGAAGTCGGAGTCACGGGTCTGCAGGACGTGCCGAATGGCGTCGATCACTGCGGTCTTGCCCGCATCATTCTCCCCTACAAGCGCAGTGACGCCCTCGTTGAAGTGAATGACAAAGCCTGGAGTCAGATCGCCAAACTGGCGGAAATTACGGATAGACAGCGCTGAAAGGTACATCCCCACTTCTCCTTAAGCCTGGCTTCTATCGGCCTTTGGGCTTCCAAGCCGAACGCAATGTTACTGGCTATATGCCACAGACTAAGGCAAGGCGCTATCTCGAGCAGCTGCTATCTGTAACGGAGAGTAATGGATAATAGGAATTGTAGAGCGGTGGGAGTTTGTCAGGACGGTCAGTGATCGAAACGAAGGGCGGCAACAACGAGCCCCTCAAGGAATGGAAAGGGTAGTATCGAGCTAAGGAAGTCGAGAGCTGGTTGGCTCATCAAGCGATCAGCCTGCAGTCCTCCAGCTGGATACCCTGGACTGGTCGAAGCCGGCTGTCGGTCTGAATTCCCGCCGGAACCTGAGCACGACCTTGTTGAGCAGATCTTCCGCAACCGATCTCTCAACGAGTTTACGAAACTCGCTGCAAACTCCTTGCGCCAGGGCCCGGTAGGCGTCGGCCCAATCGACATCACCGGCCCTCCTTGCTTACGTAAGGCGGGTAAGCAAAATGTTGTTCGCCTTCTTGGTCGACGCATTCCATACATCCTGGTCACACGGGTGGCCTTCCCTATGTGAGATTACATTCACCGCATCGGCTGCTACCTACCAACAAGCAGCACGCCATTAACTGGCGATTGTAACTACGCTATTCCATTCAGGGTTGAGTGGCTTCTGGCCATCCTCACTTATCCATGCAGAGGCAAGCTGTTCGTCTTAAGGTCTCTCAATCCGAGCTAGCAAGTATCCTCCCACGCACAGCTGCTCAACCAACCAGGAAGCGTCCTCCACGCCGAACGTGAATACCCTATCTTCGACGCCCAAGACCGGGACAAATAGCTCGTCGTTCACCCCTATGAAAAGCTGAAAATAGCTTTGCGAATCTGGATAGCGAAACGATCCAGATGCTCCAAAGAACATTCCGTCCAAGTCGTACCCGTGGTTGCACAACCTATCTTCCAGAGTGGACTGAGTACGAGACAGAATCAGTTGGTGAAATATCTTACAAAAATCCACTTTCTGCGGAAAAGGGTTACCAGTGAGGATTGCGCTCCGTTGATTGAGCATTTTTAACAAGGTCGACAGCCCATTAGCTAGCTCCCCGCATTGCTGAGCAGTGAAGTCATATTCAGACCCCTCTAGGACGAGCCTTATGTGGCTATTTGCGAGTTCAACAGATGCCTCGAACCACCTAGCTTCCTCACCTTCACCTTCAAGAGATAAAAATGCGCGCTCGGCCCTGAACTTAATAATTTCCGCAAAATTATGCTCTCTCATCATTTCCCACACAGCCTTTTCCGTGAAATACAAACTTAAACGGATTATTTCGAGCAAAACTTTAGCGCTGCGCAAAGTATTTTTCAGGCAGATTTATTTTTTAACCCACCACTCAAGTTTTGAATTTCGCCTCCGTTTAATTAGTTATGCGACTAATTTTTTGAGGAAAATGGAAGTCATGAGCACAAAACTGCCACCGAACAGGTTCTTCACTTTCAAGTATGATTCCCTGAAGAGTGACTCGCGCGAGTTCAGGCTTGCCATCTTCACTTGGCCAGGCACTTCAGAGGGGGCGGTCATAGACGATGACAACAGTTACGCAGTTCTCCTGGATACAGAATCCAACGGCGTAATTTCAATCAAAATCGATGAATGGCGCTTTAGGTTCACGCCTCAGCAGGTGACGGCGCTAGCCTCAGTACTCACCGAGCTATCAAGAGATGAAGGATGAATTCCGCTTTCTCTTGGCGGGAATGGCACCGTGAGGCAACAGACCTTCATCCAAGACAGGTGAGCTTCTGAAAAAAATTTCCGATCGGGCTCAAGGTTTCTCAAAACGAACCGTTTGTCATACCTATGACATCTTGAGAAACCAGTTTTGAACCTACCAACCATCGCATTTGCACGCTGCCTGAAAG